>Ga0074195_1000776_pt1 | contig 55117 bp, 54 predicted proteins | sample EPASupsiteHSE623_FD_64525 | JGI IMG/M metagenome (GOLD analysis project Ga0074195, IMG submission 64525) | Bioremediated contaminated groundwater from EPA Superfund site, New Mexico - Sample HSE6-23 | ecosystem: Environmental > Aquatic > Deep subsurface > Groundwater > Contaminated ...
TCTTACGATGCCTTAGTGTATGACCAAACCAATACACGTTTCCTCGGCGTAGCAACATCGGGAGTAAAGTTGGATAAATTTCCGACACAGGTGGCTTCTGCACCCTTCGATATCAATAATACGGGAATGCAAATGGTGGCTTCCGACTTCGGATACAGCAACTACGAATATTCACTTATGAAAAATGGCAACACATATGCACTGCTTGTGTCTGATCTTTACACTACGAATATCACATCTACGAATATCGCTAAAGGTAATTATAACATGAGCAATTGCCCTGACATCGCTAATGCCTCATCGGCTTCTGCAGGTACGCTGGGAACGGTATTTTATTACAGTGCAGGAAACGGAGTATCCCTTTTCCGACCTGGGTCGGGCAACCCTGCCACAAAAGTATGGGAGGCCCCCGCTGGCGAAGCAGTTACATGCGTGAGGATACAAAAATACTACTACAACCTTCTTGTTGTCACGGGCATGTTGTTGAACAATAACAAAATTGTGTATGTGGCCACATGGAACGAATCGACACAGAAGGGCACTGTTCACCAGATGGTCATGGATGCTACGAACGGCGCGATAGACGCCAATACAGACAGGAGCTATACCGGTTTTGGTAAGGTCAAGGATATGGCCTGGAAATGGGTGCTGGTAAGATAACACGTAATTAATTCAAACTGCAATAATAAAAAAATGAAAAAACTGTATTTTATTCTGCTAGTGACCGGGCTAGTGATTACAACGGGTGCCACGGCGCAGAATCGCAAGATCGTATTCGACGAAAACAAGTCTTGGCAGGGAGTCATAGACAAGGCCAAACAGGCCAGAATGATCATATTCGTTGACTGCTACACGACATGGTGCGGTCCGTGTAAGATGCTGGACAAAAATGTTTTCACGAATGACATGATAGCGGACTATTACAATGAACATTTCGTCAACGCAAAATACGATATGGAAAAAGGTGAGGGCGTCATGCTGAAGGACAAGTACGGTGTGTCGGCATTTCCCACTCTGCTGTTCATAGACCCGGTGACACAGGTGGTTATCCACCGTGTGGCAGGTGCAGGAACTGTGGAATATATGATGGAACAGGGCAAGATTGCGACCGATCCTGCAGCTAATCTGAAAGGTATTAAGGAACGATATGAGGCTGGCGAGAAAAATGCCCGGACTTTGAGTGAATATGTGAGCGTTCTGCGCAGGGCAAGTATGAGCGATGAGATCGACAATGTAACGGTTGAATATCTAAACGGCCTTACCGATGAGCAGATGATGAAGGAAACAAACTGGAAGCTGTACGAGTCGAATGTGGTTGATCCGCTTGCAGAGCCTTCCCGTAGAGTATTCGCCAAACGTGAAGCATTTGAGCAGGCAGTGGGTAAGGATCGTGTAGGTAACAAGCTCGGTTCAACTCTTATGATAGCCGTGAACGGATTCAGAAACAAGGAACCTGAACCTGTTGATAACTTTGATCAGAAGCGTTATGAAGCGCTTGTCTCCCTCCTTTCGGAGTCGGACGACGAATTGGCACCGTTTTGTCTTATTCAGTTGCAGACGGCGGGGTATGCCCAACACCGGGAATATGGCAAGATGATAGAAGCCGTTCATACTGTTGTGGAGCAAGACTATCCCGGGCCACAACAGCTCAAATCAATCTATGTGATGACCTACCTTACTAAACTGGTTGGCCGCAAGGATAAACAGCTGCAGAAAAAAGCGACAGAACTGGTTGATTTCGTGATTGTGGCGGCAAAAGATCCGTCTGATAAATTACCTTTCTACCTAATTAAAGCCATGCTTCTAGAATCATATGGTGATACTAATGGAGCGGAAGAGGCAAAAGCCGCTGCACAGAAACTAAGGGAAAACGGAGCCGGCCCCCGTATGATGAAGGTGGGCTAAACAGTCCCGGCCTGACCGGTCACAACTGTCGTCACATTTCAGAAATGTTATGTGACGACATTTTCTATTAAGATAAACCCAAAGACGTGGATTTATGAACGATTTCGAATAATTATCTATATTTACCGAAAAGATATTGAGGAATTGCCGAGGTTCATCACTCTGAGATATGACAGAAAATGACATCATATTAAATGGAGCATTGTCCGGGGAGAGTCGTGTTATTAACTTTCTTTATGACAAATACGCCGTACAGTTGAGGTATTTTGCATATAAATACCTCAACAATAACTATGAAGTAGATGATATTCTGCAGGAGGCTTTCGTAAGTCTGTGGGAAAACAGAAAGCGAATTACATCTGAACCAATGGCCAAAGGTTTTCTTTACAAATTTATCCGGAATGAGGCTGTTACAAAGCTCAGAAAAAGAGATGTAAAGAAACGCTTTGAGAAACTTCACAATTTTGAAGAATCAGAAGAGTCATTTCTGGAAAATATTATTGAAGCAGAAGTTTTGCATAATCTTTCCCAGGCAATCGATAGTCTACCCTCTTCATGCCGGACAATATGTCTCATGAGTATGCAAGGGATGAAGCTTCAGGAAATATCCGAGAAGCTTAACGTATCTATCAATACAGTTAAAAAACAGAAATCTATTTCTAATGCAAGGATCCGGAAGATAATGGAAGAACTCTTCCTGTTGTTGATCTCTATCTGATATTTTTTTAAAAGCTTTTATTCCAAATCGCTCTTAAAGCGTATTAGTAGTAAATGCGAACAAGATGGACAAATCTGTAAACAACAGGATTCCGGAACTGATCACCCGTCATATTCTGGGGGTCAGTACCACAGATGAAGAGGCAGAGCTGCAGAACTGGCGCTCAGCTTCAGAATCAAACGAGAAGACCTTTAATAAGTTATGCTCCGCAGATTTTGTGGAACAGGGTCTGCAACATACGTACCGCAGCGATGAGGAGCATCAGCTCCAGAAGAATATTGTGGCTAAAAAGATAAGTCGAATCAGGCTGTACCGAGGTATTGTAAGGTATTCAGCGGCGGCAGCTGTTATAGTTATAGCTTTGGCTGTGCTGATGTTTGTCCCCGGGAAAAAGGGAAGCTACCCGGTGATAGAATACCAGAGTGTTGTCCTCAAGTTGCCATCCGGAGAGAGTATAAACCTGAAAAATGATGAGACAAATCTACTTTCAGAAAAATTTCCTGCATCTATGAAGAAATCATCTTCTGATAAACCCATACCAGAAGAATATTCAGTTATTGTACCGACAGGGCGCACTCATAAATTAGTGTTACCCGATGGTTCGAGAGTAATGCTCAACTCAAATTCGGAGATAACCTATTCTATTCCCTTCTCAGGGAAGGAGCGGCGTGTGGCTTTCAAGGGAGAGGCATGGTTTGAGATATCAAAAGATGCATCCCGACCATTTATCTTGTCAACAGGCGGACTTAATGTAGAGGTACTTGGAACCTCTTTTGCCGTCCGGTGCGATCGTTCAGAGATAAGGACCACTTTAGTTACAGGGAGCGTGAAGGTTACAGATGTTTCCAGAAGGTTTTCTCTTGTACTAGAACCTTCTCAGCAGGCTCTGTTCAACACGTCAGACGGAAAACTTACTTCTCAGAATGTCAATGTAGATGAATATATTGCGTGGAAAGACGGCTATTGGTACTTTGACAATCGTACCTTGGGATACATTATAGAGGAGCTATCCAGGAATTACGGATTTGAATATGAATTCGCTGCCGGGGAACTGGAAAATCTCCCGTTCTCTTTCAAACTAAAGCGCGAATTAAGTTATATCCAAGTGCTTGAAACAATAGAAAAAACTAACAGAATAAAAATTGATGCCTATAAGGACAAAATAATATTATTAGAAAAATAACGATAAAAAGGGCGTTTAGGATAAACGCCCCTGTCTCAAGGAAAACCGGCCAACCTTCGCTACCAACGATTGGGCCAAATTTTATAACCTTAAAAAAACACTTAAATGTATGAAAATTTTTAGAAAGATGAAGCAAACTCTATTATTATTGCTCCTTTCGGTGCAATCCTTCGGGGCAGTATATGCTCAGAAGGATAGTTTTACTCTTAATATGCGCGAAGCCTCGATAAAAGAGGTTATCAAGGCAATAAGTGCACAGAGTGACTTCTCATTCGTTTACAGCGATGCAGATGTTGCAAAGCTGGAAAAGAAAAACATCTCATTCACAAATGAGAAGATAACAAAGATTCTTGATTTCTTTCTTTCATCTTCCCAGCTGGAATACGAGATAAAAGACAATATTATTATAATTAAAAAAAGCAATGCCAGAGAACAGGTTCAGCAAAGACTACAGCCCCGCGAAAAGAAGGAGGTAAAAGGTGTAGTAAGAGATACCTATGGCAAGCCTGTCTTCGGAGCCTCTGTATTGTTCAAAGGCACAACCTCCGGAAAGGCTACCGATATTAATGGGTTGTACACTGTAACAGTCCCTGATAATGGCAAAGTACTGGTCTTTTCATTTCTTGGCATGAAGAGCAAAGAGGTGAACTACACCGGACAGTCCACCATTAATGTTGTTTTGGAGGACGATGCCTTGGAGACAAATGACATTGTTGTGACAGGCGTTTTTAACAAGTCAAAAGAGAGCTATACCGGTTCAGTTTCAACAGTCACAGCTAAAGAGATTCAAGCCTACAGAGGTCAAAATCTGGTTCAGACTCTAAAAAACATCGATCCTGCATTTAATATCACCGTCGACAATAATCTCGGGAGTAATCCCAATGTTATTCCTCAACTTACACTACGCGGGAGCTCCTCATTACCAATGAGTGTTCAGGAGTACAATGCCGGTCTGAAAACCAATGTGAACACACCATTGATAATAATGGACGGATTTGAGATCTCCCTCACAAAGCTGATGGACTACAACGATGAGGATATTGAGGCTATTAATATTCTTAAAGATGCCTCTGCGACTGCAATTTATGGATCAAGAGGAGCAAACGGTGTTATTGTTGTGATTTCCAAGGCTCCGCAACCCGGCAAACTAAAGATTAATGTACAAGCCGGTCTTACCATGGAAATTCCTGACCTTTCATCGTATGATTTACTAAATGCCTCTGAACTACTCTCTTTACAAAAACAGGTTGGACTTTACACCACCAGTACAGCATATCTTTCGAACAAAGATTATGCAGAACAAAGCTATGAAATGCGCCTGAAAGATGTTATGGAGGGTGTAAACACCGACTGGCTCCACTATCCGGTAAGAGTAGGTACAGGAAAGAGATATAATCTGAGATTAGAGGGGGGAAGCAATGAGTTCAGATGGGGAGCAACAGCTTCATTGACATCAAATGCCGGAGCAATGAAAGGATCAAACAGAGATAATTTTAATGCTGGATTTACAATTGCGTATACATATAAAAACGTGATTTTTAAAAATCAACTGAGAATTGGTGTTAATAAAGGGATGGAGAGCTCTTATGGTACCTTCAGTAAATTTGCAAACATGATGCCTTATTACAAACCATACAATGCTGATGGTACACTTAATAAGGATTTTATGGGATTAATTTTAAATAATGCCAGGGTTCAGAACCCTCTTTATGATGCAACATTGAATAGCCTTAATGAAACGGGTTACACAGAACTTAACAACAACTTTTCCATTGAATGGAACATTCTTAAGGAGCTTAAAATGAAGGCCCAGCTTGGAATTACAAAGAATAATACAGAAAACGACAATTACCTGCCGGCTGAACACTCTTCATTCAAAACCTCTGAATATGAAACAGAAGCCGGCTATTTCAGAAAAGGTATGTATAAATATGGAACCGGTAACAGCTTAAGTTATGATGCCGATGTTGTCCTGAGTTATACCAAAAATTTTAAAGGAAAGCATCAGCTATATGCAGGTTTGAACTACTCTATACAGAGCAGCGAAAACTATATGTATAACTTTGTTGTTGAGGGCTTTTCAAAAGGAAGCAAACCTTTTATCGGAAATGCCCTGCAATATGACCAGGTAGAAATGCCAAACGGTAGTGAAAGTACTTCCAGAAGAGTAGGTTTTACCGGGAACTTAAACTACACTTTAGAGAATAGATACTATGCCGACTTTTCATACAGGGTTGATGGAAGTTCTCAGTTCGGCAGTAAAAGCAAATACGCCCCATTCTGGAGTTTGGGTATAGGTTGGAACATTCACAGAGAAAAATTCTTAAAAGGGAATGATTTAATCAACAATTTCAGACTTAAGGCCTCTTTCGGTCAGACAGGTTCACAACAATTCTCTCCTTATCAGGCTCTTCAGACATACCAGTATTATACCGATGACAGATACCTTAATATGACAGGAGCCTATCTTATGGCATTAGGAAACGAAAATCTTAAGTGGCAAATGACAGATCAGTTTAATATCGGAACTGAAATCGGTATCCTGAACAACAGACTGAGCGCTACATTTGATTTTTATGTCAAAAAAACATCCGATCTGCTCTCTTCAAAAGACCTTCCGCTATCTACAGGTTATACCTCGTACATAGATAATGTTGGGGAGGTGAAAAATACCGGATTTGAGGCATCCTTAAACGGATATATTTTCAGAGATACCGAAAAAGGGCTAATCTGGATGGTTGGTACAAAACTAGCATATAATAAAAACCAGATCTCCAGACTTTCAGATGAGATTAAAAAACAGACAGAGGCTTACAGAGCACAGAATGTAGACATAAGCACACTTTTCTATGAAGGATATTCTCAAAACTCTATATGGGCAGTTAAATCACTTGGAATTGATCCAAGCACGGGCAAAGAGCTTTTTCTGGATAAAAACGGATATATTACCGACACATGGGACCCTTCTGCAAAAATCTATTGTGGCATAAACGAACCTCTGTTCAGAGGAAATGTAAACTCTATGCTCAGATACGGCAACTTTACTCTAAACCTCTCTTTCGGATACCATTGGGGTGGCCAGGTTTATAACCAGACCCTTATAAGTAAGGTTGAGGTTACTACTAATGCACTGGGTGCCAATAATGTAGATAGAAGGGTTTACAACGAAAGGTGGAGTAAACCCGGTGATGTAACCTTCTACAAAGGATTTTCTAATACTGCAACCCGTGCAACATCTCGTTTCGTAATGAGCGATAAGGTTTTTGAGCTTCAGAGCGCAAGCCTGCAGTATAGACTGGATAAGGGATCATTTATAAAGAAATACAAGATTCAATCTCTGATCTTTGAAGTAAACACCTCCGATATTTTTTATATTTCATCCGTCAAACGTGAAAGGGGTATTAGTTACCCATTTGCCAGGAGAGCGGGGGTTTCGGTATCACTTATGTTTTAATAATGAATTACTATTATGAAAAGAATATTTATTTACCTCTTTTTAATCATTTTACCCCTGATCAGCTCTTGTGATAAATGGCTGGATGTCAAGCCGACAACTCAGGAGACAACCGATGAATTGTTCGGTTCATACGCCGGTTATTGTAACGCACTAAACGGGTGCTATATAAAGCTGAAAAATAGAGATATCTATGGTGAAAAACTTACGATGTCAAATATTGAATCCATGGCCCAGCTTTGGAGGGTAGATCAGAATGGCCGCCTGCAGGATTATGAACTAAAGGCTTTTAATTATGATGGTGACAATGCAAAAGCAGCAGCCAACAGTATTTATGCAGGCCTGTATAATGTTGTTGCACAGGCCAACATGATTATTAATAGTATGGATACTTATGGTTCGGTAATAAAGGACCCTGTGTCAAAAGCTATAATTGAAGGAGAGGCTTATGCAATCAGGGCTTTTTGTCACTTCGATGCTTTAAGGTTGTTTGGTCAGGTCCCTAACGGTGCCACTATAAATGTTTCGCTTCCTTATGCAGAGACAGTATCTCAGATATCGCTCCCTAAATATTATAATTATAATGATTTTGTAGCCAAAGTTGAGGCAGACCTTAATAAGGCTGAATCTATCCTCAAAGATAAGGACCCAATCTTCAAGTATACTTTCGATTACCTGAATATATTCAATGCCAGTCAGATAGACAATACGGTGCTTGACGATGATTTCCACGGATATCGTCAGAGCAGGTTTAATTACTGGGCAGTGAAAGCCCTCCAGGCAAGATTTTATATGTATATAGGTAATAAAGAAAAAGCTTATACAATTGCAAAAAGCATTATAGAGGCAAAAGGTGTGGACGGAAACGACCTCATAACACTCAGCGGTCTTAATGACATCAATGCTGGTTACCTTGCATGCCCGTCTGAATGTCTGATGATGCTTAATGTACATAATATTATGAGTTACTCTCCAACTGTTCTGGCAGCAGGATCTGCTCAAATACGAGAGAGTCACCTTGTAATAACAAATGAACAGTTAACCAAATTGTTCGAAGGGCAGCAGACAGCTTCTCATAATCGTTTTAATATTCTATGGAACAGAACACTAATGAATCCTTCCGGAAATATTTTTCCTGTACTAATGAAGTACAATTATAACAACACTACATCTATAAGTACATATCTCGAATTGACAAAAAGACAAGTTGTTCCTATCCTCAGACTTTCAGAAATGTATCTGATAGTGCTTGAAACCACCAACGATCTTACAGAAGCAAACACCTTGTGGGCCAAATATCAGTTATCACATAATGTCCTTATAAGCGGAAACACTTTTGCTACATTGGATGCTGTAAGAGCAGAGGTTATAAATGAATACAGAAGAGAGTTTTATGGCGAAGGTCACATGTTTTATACTTATAAGAGACTAAAGTCTCCGACCATGCTATGGAGAACAGAACCTGTAACAGAGGCCAATTATATTGTAAAATTACCAGTATCAGAATTTAATCCTAATAATTAAAAAGCCATGATTAATAAGTTTAGCAAATATATTTTGATTGCTTTTTCTGCAATATTTGTTTCCGGTTGTGAGAACAAACTGGAAATGTTTAACCACAGCGATGGATTAAATTTTATTTATAACAATAATGTCGATTCCATTGTCAATTACTCTTTTGTATACGGACCATCAACTGCAGTTACAGATACAATCCTGCTCAATGTAGAGACCATGGGTTTTATTGGTGAGAATGCAAGAGAGGTTACTCTCGAGCAAATACCGGCAGAGGGTACCAATGCAATTTCTGGTACCCATTATGTTCCATTCAATGATCCTACTGTTAAAAACAATTACGTTATACCCAAAGGGGTGGTTACTGCTACCCTTCCTGTAATTATCAAGAGAGATGCATCTTTAAAAAGTTCTACAGTCACTCTGGTCGTTGGGTTCAAAGAAAATAACTATTTCAAATCTGGCCTGCCAAAAAGAAGCCGGTTCAAGATCATTTTTACCGACCAATTATCGAAACCTGCCAACTGGGCCGCTTATGCAATAGGCTATTTTGGAGCATATGGAGTTGTAAAACATCAGTTTTTAATAGACCAAACCGGGAAGAAGTGGGATGACGAATATCTTTCAAAAGAATTAGGTTTTACATCAAGTACAACATATACCGGAGGTACAAACTCAAATTATGATGCTGCCTATTGTGAGTACCTTTTAGAGGTCATTATCAGGAAGCTGAGTGCATACAACGCTCTAAGAATAAGTCAGGGACTTGGTGTGTTAAAGGAGGCCGATGGTACAATTGTCTCATTTTAATTAAAAAATAAAGAAATGAAAATTATAAAATCAATTATATTAATGTTTCTTGCATCTGTTTTTATAACTTCTTGTTATTTAGACAAAGGCAATTATGACTATACACCTGTAAGTGATATAGAAATTACGGGAATTGAAACTTCATATCTGAAAGTATCTGCTATTGATACATTAAAGATAGATCCTGTTGTTAAAAGTGATTATGGAGATAATTTAGAATACAGGTGGGTGATTTTTGAATCTCCGGTAAAGGCAGATACTATAGGAAGGGAGAAAAACCTTGAATATTTTGTCACAAAGGGGGTTGGAAGCTACTCTATCTTTTTATATGCAAAAAGCAAAACAAACGGATACTTTGTTCACCAATCAACCTCATTAACCGTTGGTACCTTATTTACCAGAGGTCATTATATCCTCAAAGAGGATTCATCGGGCAATACCGATATGGATCTCCTGTTGGACGATGGCAGATTAGTAAGCAACATTCTGTTAAATACACAAGGTTCAACCCTGTCAGGAAAACCAAGAAGCATGGGTATTCTGTACGGTAAACAGTTTGTTGATCCTGATTCATTGACAAAGGTTAGTGCTCATTGTCTGGGCATTATAACATATAATAAAAAAATAAGTGTTCTGAGAGCTTCCGATATGAGAAAGCTATATGACCACTCATCAATGTTTTTTGATGAGCCGAACGATACCCCATATAAACTTCTTACAGGGTTATGGTGTAATTTATACCTGTCTGACAACGGAACCTATTCTTCATACGTCGGTGACCAGGGAACAGGAAAATTAGGATTTCCTTCCGGTGAACCCGGTGGAAGTGACTTTTGGGCTGTCTCTCCATCATTGGCAGGGATGGTATATTGGGATGAGACCAAAAGCAGAATTCTATGGAGTAATTACAATGGAGTAGCAAATGCATTGACAGATGCAGTGAATCCAACCTCTAATCTTAACTTCAATTGCCTTTTTATGGGAAATTACAAGGGTGTTGTCTATTGTTTATTCAGAGATAAGGCAAATCAGGCCAGATTAGTATTGTACAGAATTACAACCAGTTCTATGTCTGCCCCTCCTAAGGTCAACAAAGTTGTCGAAATTGCCGCTACTTCTAAAATGCATGGTGCAACTATGTTTGCATCAAACCAATACACTGCAGATATAATCTATTTTGTGAACAATAATAAGTTGTACTATTATGATGCGGTAAATAATACAGAGTATGAGATTACAGCAGCAGGTCTGCCGGCTAACGAAACAATAACCTTTGTTTCCAACAGGCAATATAACGTTGCAACTCCAAATTTTGACTATCTGACTATTGGAACATATCTGAGCGGCACGTACAAGCTTTATATGTATAATATGATTGGTGGCCAACCAAATGGAAGTCCTGTCAGAACAACTTCAGGTACAGGAAAAATAAAGGAGACTCACTATCTGGGAACAAGTTTCAGCGATTTTGATCTGCTAATGGGAAAAAGATATTCGAGATAAATATAAAGTAGATGAAAAGATTTTTTTTAAGTTTTGCCCTATTAATAATGGGTTTCATAGCTTCTGCTCAAAATCCTGGTATAATATTTTTCAAAGGAACCTTAAGTGAGGCTTGTGAAAAAGCTAAAATTGAAAACAAAAACATCTTCATAGATTTCTATACAGATTGGTGCGGTCCGTGCAAGGCTGTTGCTAAGCATGTATTTCTCGAAGAGGAGGCAGGTAAATATTTCAATGCAAAGTTTATAAATATGTCAATAGATGCAGAGAAAGGTATAGGGCCTGCCATTGCCGATGAATTCAAAGTAAACAGCTATCCTACATTTCTGATAATTGATGCAGAAAAGAATGTCCTTGCTCGTTGGAGCGGATCTTCATCTAAACCAACTCCGGCAGATTTTATAAAGAAGGTTGAGGAGCAAATCGCACTTGGGCGGGAAGGTTCTGCAAAGGAGCAAGCCCGGATGGAGATGTTCCGAAGCAGTGACCAGCAACAAACAATAGCAGTAAAACCTGGAGTGCAGGAGTTTGAAGGCAAGTATGCAGAAGCTCTTTCTAAAGCAAAAGCAGAAGGCAAAATGCTTTTCATTGACTGTTATACTCTATGGTGCGGCCCATGTAAAATGATGTCGTCACAGGTGTTTCCTACAAAAGAGGTTGGCGATTATATGAATCCGATATTTGTATTCATGAAGCTTGATATGGAGAACGGTGAGGGCCCCGAGTTGAATAAAACCTTTAACGTACGCTCATATCCTACATATATAATACTAGACGGAGATGGCAAAGAACTTTTCAGATTCGTAGGTTATAAGCAGCCGGATGCTTTCATTGCAACAATGAAATCTCATCTGGACAAGGACAAGACTCTCGAAGCACTCCATGCTCTTTATAAATCGGGGAACAGAGAGAAGAGTTTCATGCGCGAATATATCAGCATAGTCAGCAGCGATTTTAAATCTCAGGAATTAGCGAGGACCATAGCTGCAGAATTGATGAATAGCCTTACTGATGAAGAAAAGCTTGCCCATGAATACTGGACTTACTGGAATTCATATGGATATGCCCGTTCAGAAGCAAACTTGAATTTTTTGATAGAGAATCAATTCAAATTCAAAGTAGGTAAAAAGGTTGTGACTGATTTTCTGGTCGATAATGTTCGTGGCAACTATTCTTCCATTGCATTCAATTTTGGCGATATGAACAGTAAGACACCATCTATGGAAGAGACAGCCAAAAAGTTAGCCGATGCCGATGCTTTGGCAAAGAGACTGGAGCTCGAACATAATCCAACTGTCGAAGTCTATCGTGCAGCTGCAATAGCAAAAATAAAAAGAGAGATTGACAGTATGATAGATACTTATGAATTACATGCTAACAAAATTTTCAGCGAGAATGAGCAGGACTCCTTCTTGCAAAATGTAGCAATGTCCTTTAACAACAATCTTACTGCTAGCCAAAAGGATAGACTTGCTGCTTTGGCAAAAAATGAAAAGACCAAGTCATTTATCAAAAGCGGCTTTTCCATAATGAAAAAATAGCTCTTTAGAAATAAGCAGGATAACCATAAGGGATAGCTAATAATTAATGATATTTTTATAATTCTATCCCTACACCTGCCTTAATACCAACCCCTTGGCCGAGTACTCTGCTAAGGGGTTAGTAGTAATAATACAAATAATATTGATGCTTTACTTGTGACTAAATCATGAGAGGCATAAAAACCCTAAATAATAATCTTCTATGAAATTTCGTTTCTTCTTTTTTTGTGGGCTATTATGGCTGAATTCAGCCTCGGCCCAAACCGTCCCTTCGAAACTTTTAACTGATGTCCGGACATTTGAGGTGACGGCCAGCAAACCTTCAAAAAATGGTATTATCGCTGCCTGGATGGAGCAAAGGCCTAACAGGAAGGGTGATGATGTATCAGCTAAGGATATGCAGGTAGCCTATAAATTCTCAAATGATAATGGAGATACTTGGACTGCCAAGGGTGTAATTGATCTTCCTAATACTTTCGCAACCGGAAATCCCTATATGACATCGAATGCAAAAGGTGAGACTTATTTAACAGTCATGCATATTGGAAATAAATTTTATGCGGGGAACATTACTTTGTATGAATTTGATTTCGGCAAAAATCAATTTCTTATGAAATCCGTCCCATTCAAAACCGATAGTTTGTTACTTGATAAACCGGCTATTGCTGCTTTTGATAACGAGATTCATTTAGTCTATATAGCATATCCGCAAGGAAAGAGAAATTCTTTAAAATACCAGATGTCTCGTGATAAGGGTAAATCCTGGACCGAGCCGGTTACAATTATAATGGACCAAAATATCTCTAACTTAGGAGCTTCAATAGCTATCTTAAAAGGTAATCAAGTGGTTATTTCATGTGGATCTTACGAGAGCAAGAATATTTATTTTATAAAAAAGAGATCCGGTGTAGACAGCATTGCCTTTGAGAAGCCAATCATTGTAAGTAAAATAAATGCAAATCGTGGTGCTGCGATGTCTGAATTATCGTGTATTAATAATCGCTTGGTGATTACCTGGCAAAGTCCTCATCAACCATATGAAGTATGGATGTCTTGTAGCACAGATGAAGGTAATCATTGGAGCACTCCTTTGTTATTAACTCCAAAAGGGAACTTATTATCGGCAACTTTTGATACGAAAGGTAATTTGCATTGTATTTATTCAGACTTTAACGATAAACAATTTTCGGTCTTATATAAATCATTTGACCAAAATTATAATGTATTGCATACCAAAAACATTCGGGAGCCGATAGAATTGGCAAGGCAAGATGAATATATAGGTGCTTTCCAAAAACTTCTAATACAGAAAGGGCAATATTATTGTTTTTGGATCGATTACCCAAATAACTCTGAATTGAAGTTCTCAAAATGGTAGCCTGATTGATTGGTCACAAATCTATCCCTACACCTGCCTTAATCCACCTTCCGGGTTGAGGCAGGTTTCCTATGTACAGATAATCTGTATTAAGAAGGTTTGTAGCCTCAACAAACACCTGATACCACTTTTCGCTCCATAGCAGCTTTATATCGACTAGTGCAAAGCTCTTGTACGGAACCTCACTGCTTCCCGCTCCCAGATATGTTCCGGCTCTCTTCTGAAACGACAAGTCCCATCTGGCCGATAACTTTGAAAAAACATCATGGTCAATAAAGAGAGAAGCCTTATGCCTCAGATAATCTGTAGCATAGAGCGAATGAAGGTTGCCAGTCTCCTTTGCAACATTCAGATAAGCGTATGATGCTCCCATCTGATTGATCCAGCCGGTTTTCCAGATATATGCAGCATTCAATTCAAACCCAGCCGAACGTATATCTGTAATATTCCCAGCCTGCCACTGGTCCGAACCCGAAGCCCTTGTCCAGTCGATAATTCTGTATCCGTATCTGTAGAAGGCAGACAAAGAAGCCCTTATCTCGGATTTTGTCAGTTTAAGACCAACCTGTGCAGCAACAGCCTCTTCCGGTTTCAGACCCATGTTCCCGGTCTGTGTAGGACTTTTGTAGTAAAGATCTGTAAATGTTGGATTGCGATAACTGTTGTTTATCCAGCCGTTTGCCTCCAGATACGGGTTTATCTGGTAAGCAGCAGCAAGGCCCGCATATAATCTTGTTCCGTAACTGCTACTTGCAGTGTTGTATGTGTCGCTCAGCATAAGCCCGGCGGTAAAACGCCATTTTTCAAGCTGAATCAGATGCTTTAAATAGAGACTTGGTATCTCTCTACCCTTTGCCTTTGTGTATTCAATTCCGTCTTCAAAAGGAGCCGGTTTGCCCGAAGTCATATCGTCACCCAGAACCGTACTAAAAATATGTTCGATCCTGTAGTCGACACCAATAATGGAGGTGCCTCCCTTGCCCCAGCGATATGCAGCCTGAGCATTGAACCCAAGAATGTCGTTTTGATGGTAGTTGTGCCCTTTATACCATGCAGGAGCCTCATATCTGAAAAGCTCAAAGCGGTCGAAGTGCCTTCTCTGGTAGACCGAAGCCTTTATCTGCCAGCGACCACTCATATACTGATATTGAATAGAAGAAAGGAAAAGTCTGGTGGCCTCAAACTGTTCCGGGTAGGCAATTGAATAGAAGCTGTTGGCACCAAAATCCTTGCTTTGGAAACCTGCCTGCAGTGCAAAAGAGTGACCACGTCTGTTTGTGATGTTCACATTTGAGAAGAGATTAGTAATGCCAAAGTCTGTATTGTCGGCAAAACCATCTGATCGACTGTGACCGCCACCTGCCTGACCACTTATCTGCCACGACCTGTCTGCTGTAATCTTCCTGAAACCTATATTGGCACTACCTTTAAAGTAGCCAAAGCTACCCCCCAGAAGAGAGACATTCACCCCTGTTTTCGAAGGATTTTTTGTAATTATATTTATTGCACCCGAATATGCAACCGAGCCGTTGGACCATGCACCCGGTCCCTGAAGAATTTCAATTCGGTCAATTTGTGATAGTTCCACCGGAATGTTGAGGGAGTGGTGCCCTGTTTGCGGGTCCGTGAAGTTTATCCCGTTTATCATGACCATTGTCTGGTCGAATGTCCCTCCAAGAATGTTTATGTCTGCCTGAACCCCTTCGCTTCCGCGGCTCCTGAGGTCCGTCCCCTGTATGTATCGTAATAGATCCGTAAGATTCTGAACAGCCGCCCGCTCAATCTCTTTTTGCTGAATAACCGCAACTACGCGTACAAGTGGCTGAAAAGGTGTGGGGTGCCCCGCATCTATAACCAACTCTTCCAGGGTCCTTATTGTATCGTTCCCACTCTTTGTCTCACCCTGAGCCAGAAGAGGCTGACTCTTCATAACCAGAAGCGAGTACGTTACACAGAGCACTCCGATTTTGATTGTTTTGCCCATGGAGGCAAACGCCGCCCATGGAGTCCGTTTCCATCTTTTGAAGCAGATGGGGGCTCGTCTTTTTAATTTTCTGTTCATAAAATCTTATTTATCTATTACGGGCGGCAAAATTGGACTTAATATAACAATCACACAAATTAATTTTCTATTTTTGATTAAAATACGACATGATGAAAACGCTTCTTTCATGCAAACTGCTTCTGTTAATTACTCTTAATGTTATGTCTGTCAACTCAAATTCACAAGAACTGGTAAATATCAGAAAAGAGCTTAATGCCTGTCCCGAGTATTCACACAAAGAGATGGGTACGGCAAAGATCCTGCTTAAATATCTGGAAAGGACAACTCCAGACAAGATATATAAAGGAGTAGGCGGAAATGGAATAATTGCCGAGTACACAGGCAGCAAACCCGGTCCTTCAAAAATGTTCCGATGTGAGATGGACGCAATAAAAACTGACAACGGTTGTGAGCATCTTTGCGGGCATGACGGCCATATGACAATACTGCTGGGCCTTGCAATGAAACTTGGCTCCGACAGGAATTTCAGCGGAAAGGTCTATCTACTATTCCAGCCGGCAGAGGAGATAGGAGAGGGTGCCGTACTAATGGTAAAGGATATAGAAAAGCTGGGGATCAAATTTGATTTTGCCTATGCCTTGCACAACAATCCAAACTATCCTCTCAACAGCATTGTAATTCATAAAGGAACCTATGCAGCCGGTTCAACCGGCATGGAGCTCAAATTTACCGGAGCCCCCTCTCATGCTGCATTTCCGGAGCAGGCAAAATCGCCTACAGATGCCATAATATCAACGGTTCAGGAGGTAAAGAGATTGAATAGCCTCAAGAATATCTTCTCCGATTTTATCCTGGCAACAGTTGTGAACATAGAGGTTGGCGAGGTGAATTACGGAGTCACGCCTGGTGAGGGATTTCTCAGATTGACTCTCAGGAGCTTCAAGGACCCGGATCTTGACAAACTGTGTAGCATGATAGGAGATTTTGCCCAAGAACAAGCCTCAAGGCAGGGTCTAAAGCTGGAAATCACATATCACGACAAGTTCCCTGCAACAGTAAACAGCGAAAAAGCAAACAGCATAGTAATAGCTGCAGCTGCAAAAACAGGTCTGGGCATTATTTACGCAAAGGAACCAACCAGAGGCTCAGATGATTTCTCCTTCTTTACGTTAAAATCGGCTGGCACATTCTTTGATATAGGCAACGGAGAGGGGAAACCGGATATCCATCAGCCCGGATACGTGTTCAATGACAAAATCCTTATGCCGGCAATTAATCTTTTTAGCGAAATTATTTACAGACAATAAATATCAGAAAGATGAAAAAGAATTTTTTAATGCTAGTCTCATGCATGTTTCTTCTAAACATGACATTAATGGCGCAAAATCCCACTTTGGAAACAATCCATCAGCGCAAAAGTGTAAGAAGTTTCACAGACCAGCCGGTATCAATAGAGAACCTTACAACTATCGTCAAGGCAGGAATGGCTGCACCAACAGGAATGAACCGTCAGCCTTGGGAATTTCTTGTTATCCAGGACAGAGAAATTATGACAAAGCTCTCTCAGGACCTGCCCTATGCTAAAATGTTGAAAGATGCACAGGCAGCAATAGTTGTCATTGGAAATCCTGAGAAATCCACATATTGGTATCTCGACTGTTCAGCAGCCACCCAGAATATACTTCTTGCAGCAGAATCGCTGGGCCTAGGTGCAGTGTGGACATTGGCATACCCTTCAGAAGAGCGGATGAACACAATCACCACAGCGTTATCCATACCACCTCCTTACAAACCTCTTTGTCTTATTCCTATAGGATATCCAAAAGGTCCTCAGACCCCAAAGAATAAATGGATAGAGGCCAAGATGCACCTAAACAAATGGTAGCGTCATTATGAGGATATTAATATCTTCACTTTTTTTGTTGATTGTTTTTCCTGCCTTTTCACAAATCTTCAGCGGCAGGATTATAGACGGAAAAGGTGCCCCTGTACCAAATGCAACAATATTTATCTATGAATTGAAGTCTGGAATAAGTGCCGACAATCTCGGTGAATTCCGGACTAACCTCACTCCCGGCAGATATAGTTGCGAAGCATCATCACTGGGCTACAGGCGAGAGAAGTTCTCGATTTTGGTAGAAGACAAAGATTTGAGTAAAGTAATAAAGCTACAGGAGACGTTTTATGAACTGAAAGAGGTGAAATTCAGTGGCAGGGGAGATAAACGTGGAAACGAAATCATGCGGAAAGCAATCGCGAAGGGGCCATTCTATCGTTATCAGCTAAAGGAGTATAAGTCAGAAGCATACATGAAAGGTACGATGAAGATAACCGCCCTTCCGTGGATTGTTAAAAATCAGTTAAAAAAGAATAAGGTCAATCTTGTACTTAATAAACTCTTTCTGGTTGAGTCACAGTCAGAAATTGCCTATAAATCGCCCAATACCTATCAACAGACAATAAAAGCTTTTTCGAGCACAATACCCGACGAAGTGGACCCCGGAGACTATTCATTGTTGTTGAAATCCAGTATCTATGATCCGATACTTATGGGAATGATCTCTCCTTTGTCGCCACAGGCACTTACCTATTATAATTTTGTATTTAAGGGTATTGTTAATGAAAATGGGCGAGTGGTCAATAAAATTCAGATAGTGCCCAAAAAAGGAGGGGCCAAACTATTTTCCGGCTATGTCTGTATTGTAGACGAAACCTGGAACGTATCATATGCAGAACTTACTTCGTCTCAATCTGGGATAAAGTCCGAAAGCAAGATTAATTACAATGAGGTCAGAGAGAATATTTTTCTTCCTACCGGCTATACGATAGACTATAATGTAGACATATTTGGTGTTAAAGGAGTTGGAAAATACTACTCCTCCATTACATACAGGAGTATTGAAGAGAATAGTGTCACTCCGCAGGTTATAAAGAAGAAAAAAGTTACGCAAAAAAGGTGTCTGGAGATAAAAAAAGATACATCGTCAACAAAGGTTATAGTTGATTCAACAGCAAAAAAGAGAGATTCCACATACTGGCTGGCTGTCAGAAAGCTACCACTCCGAGATGATGAGATAAGGTCGTACAAATCGGTTGACAGCCTCAAGATAGAGTATAAAAAGATAGAAAAGGAGGACTCCGTTAAGAATCAGAATGGAGGCAAGGGAGGTACGCCTGTAGAACAAATTATTTTTGGCCATAAATACAAACTTGGGAAAAAATGGTATTTCTCCTTCGGCGGTCTAAAGGACGTTATTGGTGACTTCAACTTTGTCGACGGCTACCAGTTAGGGCAAAAAGTCACATTGGGGTACTACATCAAAGACAGTACAAGGTCACTTACTATGGCCCCGTCTCTGTACTACTCAACAGCAAGGAAGAGAGTTCTGTGGCAAAACGACGTTACTTTCTCATACCTGCCGTCAAAAGGAGGAAAATTGAAATTGTCCTTTGGGAGCACAACAGCGGATATCAGTTCGAACTCTGCAACAAGCAGGGCAATAAATTCCTACTCCTCATTTTTTTACGGTTACTCCCCTGTTAAAATTATTTCTAAAGATTATCTGGAGCTGAACAACAGTATAGATATAGCCAATGGACTCCGTCTAGATCTTCAACTCTCTTACCAACGAAGAGAGTATCTTGCCAATGGAAATGTAAAGAGTATTTTCGGGAAGATACCTGAAACGAATGTGCCGCAAAACATATATTCACCTCAATTCATCAATCACTCTGCTCTCCTGTTCTCTACTGGTGTAACTTATACGCCGGAATACTTCTACAGAGTGTCGCAGGGGGGGCATAAACAATATTTGCATTCTGCCTATCCCACTTTTATGCTCAGATTAACTGTAGCACCAGGCAGGAGCGACCCTTCTTCTTCCAGATTTGCATCTGTCACCCTTGGTGTTACACAAAGCGTAAAACTAAATATCTACTCGAAAATTGGTTACACCCTTTTCACTGGCATGTTCATCAACAAAGAGAGGCTGTTTTTCCCTGATTATAAACATTTCAGGGCGAATGACATTATGTTGTCTGAGGAAGATTTTGACAAATGTTTCCTTCTTCTCGACAACTACACTCTCTCCACACCGGACAAATGGGTACAGGGGATGGTCAATTATAATTCCGAGTATATTTTGCTCAAGCATCTTCCTTTCCTTAATTCTTCCATGATAAACGAGTCTGTTCACCTCCACACCATATGGCTGACTGAGACAGGCTTGCATCATACAGAAATAGGTTATTCCATAGGAGTAAATGACTTGGTGAGAGTCGGTGTATTTGCAGGATTCAGAGGTGTCAGATACCAATCTGCAGGATTCAGAATAGCTGTACCACTACTTAGAAACATCCATTAAGAACTGTTCTATGACCTTTGGGTAATGGTCATATTCGAGAGTATGTATTTTTTCCGCTAGTGAATCCGGGGTTTCACCAAGAGATACGGGGCATACTGCCCTAAAAAGAATCTTTCCGTTGTCGTAGTGTTCATCTACCAGATGTATGGTTATTCCTGATTCTTTTTCTCCGGCATCTATAACTGCCTTGTGGACATTCATGCCGTACATACCCTTGCCTCCGAATGAAGGGAGCAAAGCCGGATGGATATTGATAATCCTTGACGGGAACTTTGCAACCATGCTATTGGGTATTTTTAGCAGGAAGCCAGCCAGGATTATATAATCAATACCTTTTTTATCAAGCAGGTCGTTCACAACATCGGTTTCAACAAGCTCACGGGCAGAGAATACAAATGATTCTATGCCAAGCTGCATGGCTCTTTCCAACACATAGGCATCGTTTTTGTTGCTTAAGATAAGTTCTACACTGCAGAGGGTACTATCCTTGAAATATCTGACGATATTTTCTGCGTTTGTGCCTGAACCGGAAGCGAAAATAGCAATTTTTATAGGGCTCATTTATAAATATTTGAGTGGGCAAAGGTAACAAAAAAATCTAAAAAACTGTACTAATTTATAACTATACCAATAATATTTATCCACAGACAATCAGATGGTTATTAATTCACTTTATAGAAATTTTCATTTTACGATTTTTTTATCTTTCTTTGCAACCTAATTTTGAAATAACAAACACTTTTTATTAACTAATTATTATTAATCATGGCAGACATTAATGCAAAGGTTAAGGCCATCATCGTTGACAAGTTGGGCGTTGAGGAATCTGAGGTAACTCCAACAGCTAGTTTTACAAACGATTTGGGTGCTGATTCTTTAGACACAGTAGAACTTATTATGGAGTTCGAAAAAGCTTTCGGTATAACCATTCCGGACGAAGCAGCTGAGAAGATCTCTACAGTTGGAGACGCTATCTCTTACATCGAGAAAAACGCTAAATAAATTTCTTAACACAAGCTTATGCAATTAAAAAGAGTTGTTGTTACTGGTATAGGTACAATAAATCCATTAGGAGACAATATTCAAGAGTACTTTGGTAATCTAGATAAAGGACTAAGTGGAGCTGGTCTTATCACCCGATTTGACACTTCTCTTTTTAAAACTAAGTTTGCCTGTGAGGTAAAAAATTACGAACCGAGTAAGTACGGAATTGATCGCAAGGAGGAGAGGAAGCTTGACTTATATTCTCAGTTTGCTTTAATTGCTGCAGAACAAGCAATAAATGACAGCAATATACTTGAGGGTATGGATCCGGAGAGGATTGGTGTGATAATCGGTTCAGGTATAGGTGGTATAAACACTCTATTCCAGGAAGTTGAGGGCTATTTCGAAGGAGGTAAAATTCCACGTTTTAGCCCTTTTATTATTCCAAAAATGATTCCTGACATTGCTCCGGGGCTCATATCTATGAAGTATGGCTTCAGGGGACCTAACTTTGCCACGGTTTCTGCATGTGCATCGTCTACTCATGCAATGATAGACGCATTCACTTACCTTCAAATGGGAAAGGCAGACGTTATAGTCACCGGTGGCTCAGAGGCTGGAATTTCAGTGCCAAGCATCGGCGGTTTCAATTCTGCCCAGGCACTTTCTACAAACAATGACAACTACATGACAGCATCCCGTCCTTTTGATAAAACAAGAGACGGTTTTGTGATGGGCGAAGGCTCCGGTATACTTGTTTTCGAAGAGTACGAACATGCAATTGCAAGGGGTGCAAAAATCTATTGCGAGGTTGCAGGTGCAGGTATGACTGCAGATGCTTACCACATAACAGCACCTCATCCGGAAGGATTAGGTGCAATAAAGGTTATGACAATTGCTATTGATGACGCCGGTATAAAACCGGAAGATGTTGACTATATTAATGTACATGGTACTGCTACTCCTCTTGGAGACATAGCAGAGCTAAAAGCTGTCAAGGCAGTATTTGGAGAACATGCATATGATCTTAACATCAGTGCAACAAAGTCAATGACCGGTCACCTTCTGGGTGCTGCTGGCTCAGTTGAGGCACTTGCATGCGTTCACGCAATCGTAGACAGCATTGTGCCGCCAACAATTAACTTTAGTGTAGAAGATCCTGAGATTGACTATAAACTGAATCTGACTCTCAATCATGCGCAAAAGAGAGAGGTAAATGTTGCTCTAAACAATACCTTTGGATTCGGAGGACACAACTCCTCTATAATTTTCAAAAAGATTAAATAACACCCTTTTTTATTTAGGGCATTACTGCGTAGGTTAATATAATCTGCGGTTTACGTGTGTCGTTTGTGCCATTCAGAGTTGCCTTGCTATATACCAGATTGTCTATATAGTAAGATACGGCGCCGGTATATGAGTTTGTCTCCTGGGCTATAGGTGATATCCATGTCTGTAATGATGTTCCGGTAAGAGTGCCCTTGAATAACTTTTGGAGGTATCCGCTTATATCCATTGAGTAATACATAAGAGACCTGTTATTCAAGCCGGAACTAAGTACATTTATATCTGATACAGGTACATAAAGTGGTAAATTATATGTAGTGTCAGTCTGTTCACGAGTAGAAAGAAAAATCTGTGAAGGGAATTGCCCCATTGTCAGATAACTTGCAGGGAACTCATAAGGGAGCCTTAGTTCTGCCTTGGCAATAATTACCTGAGAAAGGTTAAAGTTTTGCGATGTAGCCCATGTGGTAAACAATTTTTTAACCTCAGCAAAATCTATATATGGTTTGATTCCGGCAAGACCCTCCATGAAAATTTTACCCGAAGGATTAACAGATTCCTTATTTTTTGTTGAGTGACTAATCGTGTTGACGTAAGGTCTTGAGGTAGAGATATAGTAGTACAGCAGACTGTCCTGATCAATACTTTCTGTTACATCTACGTGCCTGTACATAAGTTCCAGAAATACATCCGAAGGGTTAATTATATTGAAGCGTCCTCCCTGAATTGCGCCCGGAAGGGGTTCTGTTGCCATAAACAGACCTTTGAACCTCTTCACAAATATATCTGAACTGTCTCTCTCATCTTGAGTAGCAGTAAGAAGAGACTTTGCAAAGTCAAGGGAGAGATTCATAACTATACTGTCACCACCCATGAACACAGTTCCACCGGTATTTATTGGTATAGGATTTACATCGGAAAGTGTTATGGAGTTGTTATAGGCAGTGGTTGAGTCCAGGTCCTTCTTTAATGTATAAAGGTAGATGTTCTGTGGAACATTCTTCTCCTCTGCATTAAGTACAAGTGTCTGGGAAACGGCCATTGATATCCGTATATATATAGGGACAGGATTGTCTCCGAAGTCATTGTCCGTAATATTTGGAATGATTTGAAATGCTGCTCCTGAAATGGTATTGCCCAGGTCCAGATCCTTATAAGCACCAACTAGAAGGTATCCCGGGAATATTGTCTGAAGGCTGTCAGACATCTTCATCTGGACCGGAATGTTAACCTCTGCGAGTTTAATATTGACATTATAATTGTCCGGAATAAGATTATCCCCGAGAGATTTGTCAGTAGTTATGCAGGAAACTGTAATAAGTGAAAATAATAGTAGTGCCGCAGCAGATTGGAAACTAGTCCTTTTTGTCATTTTTCCCCAAAATTTGATCATAAAATTGAATGTAGTCTTGTATGTAGGTAGATTCTGGTTGTGAAATGTCTTTATAAGGTAGAGTTGGAACCGAATTCTTAAGAGCCATATCTACAAGTTCAGATGAGATGCTCTCACTGCCCATAATTATACCATTTGCATACTGAATAGCTAGTTTAGCAAGATTTATGCCATTCGCAGGAGTTAAAAGTTCCAAATCCTTATTCTTTATGCCCGGCACAATTATTTTTGATTTTGTAGAATCGTTAAAAACCTGGTCAGATGCATCATCGTAAAGCGAAATCACTACTTTGCTCTCAGTAAAAATTGGATCATCGTGATAAACCTTTTTCAAATATATTGGCAACAAGTGAGATACCCAGCCCTGACAATGTATAATATCAGGCTTCCATCTAAGTTTTTTTACTGTCTCAAGGACTCCCCGGGCAAAGAAAATAGCTCTTTCGTCGTTATCAGTAAAATACTCTTCGTTGTCGTCCTTGAATATCTGCTTCCTGAAAAAATAGTCTTCATTATCTATGAAATATACCTGCATACGGGCAGCCGGAATAGAAGACACCTTAATAATAAGGGGTCTGTCAATATCATTTATGATGATATTCATACCGGACAGGCGGATGACTTCGTGAAGCTGGTTCCTTCTTTCGTTTATGCATCCGTATTTTGGCATAAATGAGCGAATCTCACAACCTCTCTCCTGTACCCCTTGCGGCAAGAACCTCCCGATAGAGGAGATACCGGATTCCGGCATGTACGGAAATATTTCAGAGCTTACATAAAGTACCCTTGTTGGTTCACTCATTTTATTGTTTGTATTTTCTAGGCAAATTCTCTACAAAGGTAATAAAATTAATTTAATTTAGTAGAAATATCTATCTTTGACTCTTGATGCATTATGAAAAATAGAGAAAAAAGAATAATTCTGAGAAGGCTTATACAGTCCTATCTATCATCGGTTATCAGCATCAGTCTGGTGCTGCTGCTTGTTGGAATAATTGGTATCCTGGCAGTGAATGCAAAATCTGTATCGGATTACTTTAAAGAAAACATAAAGCTTTCAGTAATATTTGAGGACGGGATCTCTGTAGAGAAGGCGCAATCCATATCACGAAGTCTGGGAATGAGAACTTTCGTCAAAAAGGCGGAATTCATATCACAGGAACAGGGGACAAAAGAGATGAAGGAGCTTTTGGGGGAGGATTTTCTTGAGATATTTGATGTCAACCCTATTCCACAATCTGTAGATCTCTATTTTAAAGCGGATTATATGCTTACTGATAGTCTTGAAATCATAAAAAAGGAGTTGATGGCCAATCCCGGCGTTAAGGAGCTGGTATACCAGGAGTCGTTGGTGAATATTATAAATCAGAATATGCAAAAGCTTGGAATAATATTGGCATTCTTTATGTCTCTTCTTCTTTTTGTTTCTTTTGTCTTGATAAACAACACGGTAAGAATAAATGTATATTCCAGAAGATTCACAATTCACACTATGAAACTTGTAGGAGCCAAAAAATCATTCATACGGAAGCCGTTTTTAATTCAGGGAGTATACCAGGGATTGATTTCCGGCATTGTTGCAGCGCTATTGCTCACTATGCTGCTCTATTTTGTATGGAAGGATCTGCCTCAGCTTTTCCTTATTTTTAACCAGAACCTGATTCTGATTGTTCTTGCTGCTGTTATTGTTTCGGGAGTACTGATTTGCCTGATAAGTACATTTTTTGTAGTTAACAAACTTGTATCGGTCTCTTCTGACAAGATATATTATTGATAAACACAAACTGATAATATGAGTAAAATTAAAATCGAAAATCAAGAGAGGTTTGCAATGCCGTACAAAAACCTCGTCTATGTAATTGCCGGTATTGCTTTAATGATAATTGGCTATGTGGTTATGACAGGAGGAGGAGCGACCGACCCGGGCACATTCCCTGAAAAGGAGATGTTCAGCTTCAGTCGCATTGTATTGGCCCCTGTTTTGATTCTGCTGGGTTTTGTGGTGGAAATCTTTGCCATTATGTATAAGCCAAAACAAAAATGAGTGGTCTGGAGTCTGTATTGTTAGGTTTCATTCAAGGACTTACAGAGTTTCTGCCGGTAAGCAGCAGTGGTCATCTTGCAATTGGAAAAGAGATACTGGGTATAGAGAGTGATAATCTGGCCTTCGAAATTGTTGTACATGCTGCAACTGTGACGAGTACGATTGTAGTATTCCGGGAGGAGATTTGGAAATTGCTCAAAGGGTTCTTTAAGTTCAAAGCCAACGAGGAGACATCGTATGTCTTCAAGATTATTGTTTCCATGATTCCTGTTTTTATTGTAGGAATATTTTTCAAAGACTATGTAGAGACAATCTTCGGCTCAGGACTCCTTATAGTGGGTATTTGTCTCATCTTGACAGCTCTGTTGCTTACACTTTCCAATTATTACAAACCTAAAGAGAGGGAGCTATCATATAAAAGCTCTTTTTTAATAGGTGTAGCACAGGCAGTTGCAGTTCTTCCGGGTCTTTCACGATCTGGAGCAACTATATCTGCAGGATTGCTGCTTGGTGTTAAGAAAGATCAGGTGGCAAAGTTTTCTTTTCTTATGGTTCTGGTACCTGTATTAGGAGAAGCTTTTCTGGAAATGGTTTCAGGGAATCTTTCACTCTCTTCCTCAGGAATAGGCGCCACATCGTTATTTTTAGGATTCATTTCGGCATTTGTTGCAGGTCTTTTAGCTTGTAAGTTAATGATAGCACTGGTAAGCAGGGCAAAACTGACTGGTTTTGCAATATACTGTGCAGTTGCCGGCCTTATCTGTCTGGGATATGCAATATTATAAATACAATGGAAACAGAAAGCTCTTTATATTACTTTGTCTCTGATGTTCATCTGGGTCTTAGGGCATTTGGCCCCCAGGAGAGAGAACTTAGGTTTGCAAAATTCTTAAGGGAGCTGCCTCTACAGACAAAAGCACTCTTTCTGGTTGGAGATATCTTTGATTTCTGGTTTGAATATAAATATGTGGTTCCAAGAGGATACACACGTGTATTGGGCGCTTTGTCATCTCTCTCAGACAGGGGAGTGAAGATATACTTCCTAAGAGGCAACCACGATATGTGGACCTTCGGATACCTGGAAAAAGAGGTGGGAATTGAGATTCTTGATGAACTTACAATAATGGATATCGGGGGAAAAAGGTTTTGTTTGGCTCACGGAGATGAACTAACATCTAAGGAACCCTCCCATCTTTTGTTAAAAAGGATGTTTCATTCCAGGTTCCTTCAGTTCATGCTGGCAACTGTTCATCCTAGATGGACCTTTGCTGTTGCATCGAGATGGTCGGAGAGCAGCAGACTCTCAGGTGGCGCTATTTACAAGTTCCGGGGAGAAGCAGATCCTCTCTATAAATTTGCATGTGAGTTTGAAAAGAACAAAAAGCCAGATTACTTTGTTTTCGGGCATGTCCATACTCCGGGTAATATTAAAACACCTTTGGGTGCAGATTTCTATATCCTGGGAGAATGGATACACGGATGCGAGTATCTTCGCTATGATGCTTCGACAGATAAAATGGAGTGGCTTTCTGCCAGGGATTGACGGGATCAGTAGTAGAGAGAGTAGTACAGGTAATCGAAAGAACCATTCTGGTACATTATTACCAGCTCCTCCGTCAGCTTGTCCGCACCAAATTTGTCATAAGGCTGCTTAAGGTCCGACCCGAATATCCTTGCTATACCCTGCCAGAAACCGGCATTTATGCCACCTTTATAATTTTTGATGAGAGAGTATGAGCTTTGTCCTACTTCCCGGTCAATTAATCTTAGTAGTAGCTTCCCTTGAGAGAAGGTCATTTTTCGCAGAGGCTTTTCGAAATCCTTGAAAAGCTTAGATTCGAAGCTCTTGATGAATTTCTCACGCTCCCGGCTATTGTAATGTTTGCTTTTCAATAAGCTGTCGGCTTCATTAATCTTTTCTTTTGCCAACAATGCATATGGATATGTTTTTTTGAAATTGTAAATCAACCGGTAATACTCTCTCCACTCTTTATTGTTTTTTCTATTCTTAGGTCTTGAAAAAAGGTACAGGTCATTAATCTTTATCTGATACACAGTATCTCTGCCACTGGTTTTATAACCAACAACATAACCTTTCTCCTGTGCAATGCCTGTTAACTCAAATGAAAATAGTATGAGCAGAAGAGCAATGCATTTTATTATATATCTGAACATGAATTATATGTTACAACAATTTTTTGGTTTGCAAAATTAGCTATTATAGTGACATGTTCAAGAATCAGACCAAAAATACCAGAAATCAATCGAATGGAAATTTTGTTATGTGACAGACATGTACATATGGGTATGTGTAATTTTGTAAATATGTGTCAGTTATTAAAATATAAATTCAATAAATTAAAAAATTGCTAACTTTAAAGCTATTAATATTTTTTATGTTTGATCAAAGAGCGGCTGATTTAAAAAATGGCTCAATGAAGGCTTTTGAGGAGGTGTACCTTAAACTTCTGAAGATGGTCGTTTATTTTGCATATCAATACCTTTCAGACATGAGTCAGGCCAGGAGTGTAGCGCATGATGTATTTCTCAGTCTTTGGGAAAACAGGGCATCGATAGATGTCGAAGGAAATCTGCAATCTTATATTTTAACGACAACAAAAAATAAGTGTATAAATATTCTGAAGCATCATCTTCTGGAAACTAAATTCGGGAGTATTACTGAGAGAGCAATGAAAAATGTAAACTATAATGCCCTGACAGATTCCTCCGCCGACTTACTTCTCACAAATGAATTTATGGAAAAATTTCGTATTTCTCTGGATAAACTCCCGGAGAAGACAAAAGAAGCATTTTTACTTAGCAGATTTAAACGGCTCAGTTATGAGGAGATATCAGTAAGACAATCGGTTTCGGTAAAAAATATTGAATACAGAATGATGCAAGCATTGAAACATTTACGTAGGGACCTGATAGATTTCTTTCCTGTTGTCTTAGGGTTAATGGTTACAAATTTGTATAGTATTTTTAAGATTATATGAGAAAACAACAATTAATAAAATTCATAGAAGGAAAAGCCTCTCTTTCTGAGCAGAAACAGGTTTTGAACTGGATAGAGAAGGACGAGGCAAATAGTAAATATTTCCTGGGGCTTAAAAATCTGTGGGTTATATCTAGTTTGCCATATGAAGAATCGCAAAGAGATGAATTTATTCATTTCAGTAGTGAGAATTTAAATACAGGTAAGAACAAAAAAAGGAAAGACTTCTCTTTTTTTGCAATCGCTGCCTCTTTACTACTGCTTGTGACTATCGGACTAAATATTTTCCAGTATTACAGGTCTCCTCTTAATTTTAGAAGCCCGGAAGATATGAGACCCCTGTTATCTCTAAAGGATAGAAACATTAATACTCTCAGTTTTTATACAAACAAAGGGGTTAAGGGTGTTGTAACCCTACCGGACAGTTCTGTAGTATGGTTAAATTCAGATACAAGAATAACATATCCTGAACGGTTTACGGGCAGCTTCAGAGAGGTGGAAATATCGGGAGAGGCGTATTTTGAAGTAAGAAGCAACCCCGATACTGCAATGATAGTATCTACCAATAAAGATCTTAAAATAGAGGTGTTGGGAACAAAGTTTCTAATTCGATCCTATGCCGATGACAACGATGCTCAGGCAACACTTTTTTCGGGATCTATCAAGCTGATATCTCCCAGAAACAGGTACTCCAGAGGATATGTGAAAAAATTAAAGCCACTGGAGTCAGTTATTATAGACAAAAATAACTCAATAAGGTTAATCCATAACTCCGATACATTAAAGTCGATTGCATGGAAAAGGGGGATGTTGATTTTTGAGGAAACACCAATTCAGGAAGTTCTCAAGGAATTAGAGAGATGGCATGGTACAGAGTTTATTATACAAGACAAATCCATTCTCTCTTGCAAAATTACAGCTCAATTCAATTCTGAGTCCATAGTACAAATTATGGAAGTGATAAAATATTGTTCTCCAATAGATTATAAGATTAAGGAGCGGCAAATATTTCTTTCCAGAAGATAAATTGTCATTAGTGTGTTTAGGGTTTTTTTTGGCTGAAATGTATAGTAAGTGTTGAACCTAAAAATTTCTAAACTTTAAACATATGAAAGCAAACTTACGGGTACTGATTATCCTTACTGGTTTGTTAATGTGCAGCTTAAATCTTTCTGCGCAGCAAATCACACTGAATTATTCAAAAACACCTCTCAAAACAGTTCTAAAAGCTATTGAGAAGCAATGCGATTTTACATTCGTCTATTCCAATGCTCTTGAAGGGATTAATGACAGAGTAAACATTACTGCCAATAAAGAGCCTCTGGAGAATGTATTGAAAACACTTCTAAGTACTAAAAACATTATTTACAAAATCACAGAAAAACAGATTGCTCTTACTCCCAAGGGGCTCGTCCCAAACGAAGCAGTGGTCGTTCAGCAAACGACTGAAGTTAAAAGTCAGAGTAGAACAACAGTTAAAGGGGTGATTAAGGATAAGAACAATGGTGAGCCGGTCCCCTTTGCTACAATTTTTATTAAAGAGAATAAGTCAATAGGTGCAACAACCGATATTAATGGGGCTTATTCAATCCAGGCAGAAAGAGGCACCCAGACACTAGTTGTAAGTTATATCGGATTCAAAACAGAAGAGGTTATTATAGGAGGCAGAGATATAATTGATATATTACTTTCTCCTGAAACTACTAATCTTGAAGAAGTAATGGTTGTGGCCTATGGTACTGTAAAGAAAAGCACCTTTACTGGATCTGCTGCAATTGTTAATGAAGAGAGTTTCAATCAAAGACCAATAACCGAGATAACACAAGCCCTTGCTGCAACAACACCAGGTGTCCAGATAGGTACATCTAACGGGCAACCGGGGTCTGAACCTACAATTCGTATCAGAGGTATAGGTTCGTTCAATGCGGGTAATGCTCCTCTGATTATACTTGATGGTATGCCGTATGACAACGCATTTTCGAGCATAAATCCAAATGATATAGAGAGTGTTACCGTTTTAAAGGATGCTTCATCGGCCTCTTTGTATGGTGCGCGGGGAGCTAATGGAGTTTTGTTAATTAACACCAAAAAGGGTAAGGTCGGCAAACCAAAAGTAGCTCTAAAATATAACTTTGGTGTTACTTCTCAGCAGACTGCAGATTACAAGCTTATGGGCGATAAAGACTACATGGAGCTATACTGGGAAACTCAGCGCAACACATATGTGCTAAGCGGTAAAACTATGGCTGAAGCCGGTACACTAGCCGGTCCTGCTTTCCTTGCAGGTATCAGCTATAACCCATACCTGATGGATGCATCTCAATTGTTTGATGCAAATGGCAAACTGAACCCAAGTGCGGTTAACTACTGGGAAGAAGATACAGATTGGTATGGTGCCATAACCCAGCTTGGAAAAAGGCACGATGCAAATATTTCTATAAGCGGAGCCAATGAGAATACAGATTATTATACCTCTATCGGATATATGCAGGAACAGGGTTATGTGATAGGTTCACAGTTCGACAGAATATCTGCAAAAGCAAATGTCAATTCTAAAATTACCAAATGGTTAAAAGTGGGAACAAATCTTAATGTAGCCTACTCAACCTCAGAAGGAGGCCAGAGTGAGTCCAGCGGTTCAAACGCCAATCCTTTCAGGTTTGTCAGATATATTGGTAACATATTACCTATACATCTGCACAATCCAGCTACCGGTGAGTATATATTGGATATCAACGGGAATAAAATGTATGACTTTGGTAACGGATGGCAATCCAAAGATGGCTCTGTTATTGTTCCTGCCCGTGATGCATTTGCCGGTAACAACCATGCACTTGAAGTTCAAAATACTTATGATGGTTATTTAAGACAAACCATTAATATAAAGAGTTATGCCGACGTGTCTCTGGCAAAGGGGCTTAAGCTAACAGTAAACGCAGGGCTCGGGTCCAATATGTACCGCAGTTGGAACGGAACTTATGTATACGAACAGAAAGGAAATGCCGGTACTTCTTCTAAGAACACTTCAGGTACAACAACCTGGACATTTCAACAGCTTTTAAACTACAATAAAAGCATAGGAAAACACAACTTTGACTTTCTTGCAGGTCATGAGAGTTACCAGTATGCATATAATTATATGAGTACTTCCATGAAAACTCAGACAATAATTGGAGATAATTTTGAATATGCCAATTTTACAGAGGTAAACGCTTTACCTACATCATATACTCATAATTACAGAGTAGAAGGTTATCTTTCACGTTTGAATTATGATTTCAACGAAAAGTATTTCTTATCTGCCTCATACAGAAGAGATGGATCATCTCGTTTTTTCGAAGATGTTCGCTGGGGTAATTTTTGGTCCGTTGGTATAGGTTGGACAATTGACAAGGAGAAATTCATGACAGGGCTGAAGTTTGTAGATATGCTCAAATTGAGGGCTTCATATGGTGTAGTGGGTAACGACGACCTTTCCAGCTATTACCCTTGGAGAGCCTCTTATGCTGTAAGTAATAACGGTGAGCCCGGATATGTACAGTCTAGCTTAGGGAACAAGGCCCTTACATGGGAATCATCAAATAACTTCGATATCGCGACTGAGTTCCGTTTGTTTAATAGCAGACTCGATGGTTCTGTAGAGTTTTTTCACCGGGTATCAAGTGATTTGCTTTTCAGTGTACCTCAGCCAATATCGTCAGGTATAGACAATATTGATATTAACGCCGGTTCAATGTATAACAGGGGATTAGAGGTAATGCTGAATGGTGTTGTGATTAATAAAAAGGACTTTCAGATTAGTATTAATGGAAATGCCACATTCCTTCAGAATAAGATAACCGATCTTCCTCTTGCCCCATATCCCACATCTGTTTATAAAATTGAAGAGGGCCATTCACGCTACGATTTCTGGCTACGTCAATGGTATGGTGTTAATCCCGAGACAGGATATAACCTGTACGAGGCAGACCTAACGCAGTTCACATTTGTTACAGGAGAGATAATAGATATTAACGGAGTTAGTTATACTGAGAATATTGCAAAGAGCCTTTACAAATATTCCGGAACTTCCTTGCCAACTGTCACTGGTGGTTTAGGTGCTAATATAGCCTGGAAGAACTTTAGCCTGAAATTTAACTTCTATTATCAATTAGGGGGTAAGTTCTACGACAACAACTATCAGTCGCTGATGACAGGATCTAACATTTACTTTGCTCAACATGAAGATCTTTTAGGCAGATGGCGTCAACCCGGTGATGTTACAAATATTGCAAAGGTTGTTGCAGGAACAGGTGCTACTAATATTGCGGCGTCAAGTTCTACAAGATGGATTTTATCGTCTGATATGTTAGAATTGACCAATGTAAATCTTTCATATAAAATTCCTTCAAAATTCCTTCAATCGAAGAATATTTCCGATGCCACTATCTATTTTTCTGCAGATAATGCATTAATGTTCAGTGCTAAAAGAGGTATGTATCCAAGGAGAAGCTTCCAGTCGGGTTATATCTCAAACGGAGATGTTTACGCTCCTTCCAGGGTTATGTCATTAGGTTTGTCTTTAACTTTTTAAATTGATGAGTATGAAAAAATATATATCAGCATTATTTTTAATCGCAATAATGTTAACAGCATCTTGTACCAAGAGTTTTCTTGATACAAAATCTACCAGTTCTGTAGACCAGGCAACAATGTTTAAGGATACCAAGACAGCTCTTATGGCCATAAATGGTATTCACAGAATTATGTATGATAAGGGGGACTATGCTCCTAAAATGGGATATGGGTATTACATGCTTTGGATGGATTTTCTGGGAGAAGACCTTGTCTATACAAAGTCAAACGCACAGTTTATGAATGAGACTAACTGGACTAGGCACAGGGATCCTGTTAGTCAATATCCAAGACACATCCATGAGTTTTTGTATAAGATAATCGCAAATGCCAATATGGTTATTGAGAACATAGGGGGAGCCACAGGAACTGATGAAGAGAGGAATTACATTAAGGGACAGGCAGTATTCTACAGGGCATTTGCACATTTTGCGCTTGTTCAGCTTTACGGTAAGAGATATGATAAAGCAGGTAATAATACCCAACTAGGTATAGTGCTTCGTCTTGCTGCCACAACAGAGCCTTTAGCTAGATCAACTGTAGAGGAGTCATATACTTGTATAAATAAAGATCTGGACGAATCAATAAGCCTGTTGTCGGGTGTTACAATTGCCCGCACAACCAAGATGCATATTAATGTTCACGTTGCGAGGGCCATAAAAGCCAGGGTGCTGCTTACGCAAGGTAAATGGCTGGAAGCAGCTGCAATGGCTAAATTGGTAGTAACCAATTCCGGAGCCGTGATGGACAAGACATGCTACGATTACAAACAGGGTAGGTGCACAGATGCAACCAACAAGGAGTGGATTTGGGCAAAGATAGCTCAGCCGGAAATTGAAACCGGGACACTGACCAACTTCTACAGCTACATTTCAAACACGAATATTTCTTACAACCGTAATACTCCCAGGGCTATCTATAATCAGCTATACAATATGATTTCCACTACAGATATCCGCAAACAGATTTGGGTAGAGAATGTGAAAACAGCTTCTAACCTGGTTTATCCTCCGGGAGGTAACAGGTATAAGTGGATGAGTCAGAAATTCATTGTTGATTATCCTGTTAACTCGTCTACTTCCTATAGTGGAGCACTAATTACAGCTGACCTGGCATTTATTCGTCTTCCCGAGATGTACCTGATAATGGCAGAAGGTTATGCAAGAGGAGCACAGGAGACAGATGCACGAAATGCTCTTTATGTTATTGCTAAAGACAGGGATCCTATGTATACTCTCAGCACAAAAAGTGGAGAGGCTCTGATAACCGAAATCATGTTCCAACGTAGAGTGGAGCTCTGGGGAGAAGGTTTCAGGTTTCTCGATTTAAAAAGGCTTAACATGCCTTTAGACAGAGGTCTACTTCCAAGAACAGGATACAATCAGGGTGGTGCCATTAACGGATGGAAGACATATAGCGAACCAACAAACCTGGACCCACTGGCATCAAATTTCAATATGTATGAAGAGCAACCAATAGGAGAGCTTTGCAGAAACATCCCTGCAGGAGACATAAGGTGGCAATGGGTTATACCACAGTTGGAGATAAGCTACAATCCTTTGTGCGAACAGAATCCTTTATAAACAAGAATTATTATCGATGAAGAAACAAACGACTATATTACTGGTAATACTAGCCATAGTTCTAATACCTTCTGATTTATTTTCATGTACGTCTGTAATAATCTCAGGGAAAGCCACTAAAGATGGCCGACCTTTGATGTGGAAAAATACAGATACTCAGAATCTGAATCACAGATTAATATATTCAGATTTTAGAGGTTATCCTTTAATAGGAATTGTGAGAAGTGATGCAGTTGATGAAACCACTGCCAGTATCTGGATTGGAACAAACTCACAAGGTTTCTCTATAATGAATACAATGTCCTACAACCTTACAGATGAAAGCACAGGAACAAACAATGGCGTACTTATGAGAAGGGCCTTGGAAGTGTGTAAGAATGTAAATGAATTTAAATGCTTTCTGGATACCCTTGCAAGACCAATGAAAGTGTCGGCAAATTATGGTGTTATTGATGCTGAGGGAAATGCTGCTTATTTTGAAGCATATAGCGATGGTTATCATATGGTTGATGTTAATAATCAGGCGAATGCCCCAAATGGATATTTGGTTTATACCAATTTTTCATATAATGGAAAATATGATGGAGGGCAAGGTTATATACGTTACCAAACTGCTAATGATATTATAGCAAAAGGTGCTCCCGATAAAGTATTTTCTCCTCAATGGATAATAAACAATTTATCAAGATCGTTTTATCACTCATTACTTGGTGTAGATTTGAAAAGCAATGAAGCTCTCGATCTTTTCAAAAAAGGTTTTTTCCCTGATTCAGATTTCATTCCGAGAAAAATAACAGCAAATACATGTGTAATACAAGGTGTTAAAAAAGGAGAAAACCCTGAACTTACAACCTTTTGGACGGTCCTGGGATATCCTCCGTGTTCAGTAGCTATTCCCGCATGGGTAAAAGCAGCAAATGACAACTCATACTTGTTGAAAAAGAGCAAAGATTCTTATACTTCTCCAATGTGCGATATGGCACTTGCTATAAAATCAAATGTTTTTTCTATAACCAGAGGTAATGGAGAAAAATATCTTAATTTTAGCAAACTATTTAACGCAGAGGGTACGGGATACATTCAACGAATTGCCCCTATAGAAGAAAAGATTTTTGAGATAAGCAACAAAAAGATAAATGAGTGGAGAAATACCGGTATTGTTATGGCTGACTTGAAGGAACTTAACAAAGAAATAAGTGCCACTGTAGAACGGGCCTTTCCTAAGCAATGAAACTTTATAAAATTTTAAAAATTGGAATATGCTTTACTGCAATAACATTAATAAGTTGCAGTAAAGCAGCAACTCCCATTTATGTTCCAGATATCCCAGGGAGTACAGATAAGTTTGTGAGGCAGACACTCTCAAGTAGCTATGTTGAGTTCAGGACAGGCAACTATCCGCTTATTATAACTGTTCCTCACGGTGGATCCCAGACCGATGCGTCCCTTACATTAAGGACAGAGGGTAATTGCCCCGATCCGGATTTTACAACTGTCTATGATACTTACACTCCAGAGTTGGCAGAGTTGATAGACTCCGTGGTTTTTGCAAGAACTGGAAAATATCCGTATGTGATTTTTTGCAGACTTAAGCGTACATACATAGATGTAAATCGTCCCATTGAGTATGCAATACCCAGAGGAAGTGTAGCAGCAAAGAACATTTATGATAAGTTTTATGGATACATAGAACAATCGAAAAATCAAATTCTTACTAATTACGGTTCAGGATTGCTACTGGATATTCATGCTCATGGACATGATAAACAAGAGGTGGAAATTGGTTATCAATTGAGTACGTCAGAGTTAAATTTAAGTGATTCTGAAATTGACAAAAGAAATTTGGCCGCAGAATCAGGAATCTATAACCTTTCCAAAACTGTTAGTGCAAAACTGACTTTCTCTCAGATTCTTAGGGGAGACAACTCTTTTGGCACATTATTAGAGGCCAATGGAATACCTTGCATCCCTAGTAAATTGAACCCATCACCAGGAACAACTGCTTATTTCAGTGGAGGTTATATTACAAAAAGTTGCGGATCTGGTTCCGGGGGCACAATAGATGCTATTCAACTTGAGATTAACTCTGATTGCAGAAAAGATTCCAAAGTGAGAAAAAACACAGCGGAACAACTTTGTAAGACTACAGAGCTTTTTTTTAAATTGAATTACGTTTTTACTAAATAGGATGAAAGCAAGAATATTTGTTATTGCAATTATTATGACTGCCTGTGTAAACAGTCTGTTTTCACAAGGTTATTATAAGGACATATATATGGATGGGGGAATCAAGCTTACCTCTCGCCAAGACCTGCCTGCAGCAAGAAGACTTGATCTGAGCATTGAACATTTTATTACAGGGAATGATACCCCTGAATCGCCCTTGACTTTGCAAGATACAATTATGCAGCAAAAGTTGTTTTGCGGCTGTGAGACAGATCTGAATGGTATTTTGTTATATCCCGATGGTGCACCACGTTTCAGAATGATATATGTTAACGGAGGTAAAGCAACACCTCATGGTAAATCATTAACAGAAAAAGGAAGAACCAATATACAAAATTTCGTTAAAAACGGAGGAAGTTATCTAGGTACTTGCGCAGGTATGTTTCTTGCATCTTTTGCTTTAGCCAGCTCAAAGGACTCAATAAAACCAAACCCTGCTTACCTTGGTGTATGGCCGGGTATTGCGCATTCTACAAAGTTAATAAAGAGTTCAACAGGACTTTTCATAGAGAAAGGAGCCCCTATTTTAAAATATTACAATTATGGCGGTGATATGTATGTTGATAGTGTACGGGATAACGGGGGAGGATTTGCTTACGATGCAAATGCTTTACCCAAAGGAACTGAGATATTGATGAGGTACGATTACGAAGCACTAACTGCGAAAGATCTCTCCATACATAAGAAAATAAGTTCATGGGCCTGGAAGAAGAGTAAAAAAACCGGCAGAGTTGTTCTTATAGGGTCTCACCCGGAAGGAAGTACAAGTGGTGAAAGATTAGATCTTATGAGCGCTTTGATTCAATATGCTATTGATGGCTTAGGTGAACCATCAATTAAGGGAGAGTTGCGAAATGGAATTTCGAGAGAAATGATTAGGTCCACTACAGATAATGATCCGGATTATACTATGATAGGAGACAGGCAGTACCATCATTTTACAACGACGATCCCAAAAAATGCGAGAAACATAAAAGTTATGCTTAAAGGACCAGATATGTATAACCTTAATCTATATATGAGAAAAGGGGGACTTGCCTTTAAACAAGACGCAGATTATATGGAAATCTCATCGGGAGCTCAGAAGGAGATATGTATAGACCACATGGATTCATGTAAATGGAATATTGCTGTTGAATGTACTTCTACTGTTGAAGTAATCAATTCTCAATGGGGCGAGTTATACTCCGGAAACTTGTCTGTATTAAATGGGGTACCATATTCAATAATCATAACATGGGAATGACCCGACAAGCATATATGGAGTTTGAGTGAAAATTAATTTAGTTATTTAATATAATGAGAAAATACTTGATTATTACTATGTTTCTTAGCTTAATTCTGGGTAGGTCACTATCTGCTCAGAATTTAAGTTTTTACTTTCCCGATGAAATAAAACAATTGAATTCTGAAATTCCAACGCCCGGAGAGTTTCTGGGGTTTGAAATCGGTCAGCAATATATCACATATGATCAAACAGTTGCTTATCTTAGATTACTGGCTCAAAAATCGGACAGAATTGAAATTGTGGAAAACGGTTATTCTCACGAAAGGAAACCATTGATTTTTTTGACTATAAGTACTAAGGAAAACTTATCGGACATAGAAAAAATAAGACAAAATCACTTGGATCTTTGTAATCCGGACAAATCGGGGAAAATATCTGTAGAACAAATGCCCGTAATTACATGGTTGGGATATAGTGTACATGGGAACGAAGCCAGTGGAATTAATGCTTCCGTTGTGGTAGCATATATTCTTGCTGCATCAAATGATGCTTTCATACAGAACGTTCTCCGGAACAGTATAATAATTCTTCAGCCCGCTCTTAACCCTGACGGATCTCAAAGATATGCAACATGGGTTAATTCCAATAAGGCTCAAAGTGAGAACAGCGATGAAAATAGCAGAGAATTTCGCGAACCTGCACCGAGCAGCCGTTCTAATCACTATTGGTTTGACCTTAACAGGGATTGGCTTTTTGTCCAGAACCCAGAAAGTTATTACAGAATGGAGCAATTCTATAAATGGATGCCAACGTTTGTAAACGATTATCACGAACATGGTAATACCTCTGGAACGTTTTTTTCGCCCGGAATAAAAAACAGTACAAATCCACTCATACCAGATGAAAATTGGATAATCACAAAAAAAATATCTGATTATCACGCAAGATATTTAAGCTCGATAGGAACCATGTACTTTTCGAAAGAGGACTATGATGATTTTTATACTGGAAAAGGTGCTGCTTTGCCAGATTTGACAGGAGGAATAGGAGTTCTTTATGAACAACCAAATCCCAGAGGTTTCGTCCGGGAAAAAGATGGTGTGAAAATCCGGTTCACAGATATGGTTAGAAATCAGGTATATTGTTCTATGTCCGCATTAAAGGCTTCTCTTGAGATGAAAAATGAATTGCTTACATACCAGAAGAATTTTTTTATTGACAAAAGGAGAGAGTCAGAAAAAGATCCTGTAAAAGGATACGTATTTGGCAGCAAATCAGATATATCACTAAGCAAGGAGTTCGTAAGAATATTGAAAACGCATGACATAGATGTTTACAAGCTCAATAAAACGATAGTTGTCGGACAAAAGACATTTGATAAGGAATTTTCATTCGTTGTACCTTGCAATCAAAACAAATATCCCGTTATTAAAACAATTTTTGAAAAGACACTCATTTATAAAGATACTTCATTTTATGATATTACAACCTGGACAATTCCTTTAGGGCTAAACATTGATTATTCGGATTTAAAGGAGATTAGTGGACTCACAGGTGATAAGACAAATATTATCACTTATGCAGAAAAAGCCATAGTGCCTGTCACTAATTATGCTTACCTGTTTGAAATATCAGATTATTATTCATATAAATTTCTGTATTATCTTCAGAACAAGGGAATAATGCTTAAAGCAGGAGATTCTCCTTTTACGTTTATACAGAATGGCAACGAACATCAGTTCAAAGCAGGAGCTATAATGATCTCGGTTAAGGAACAAGCTTACAGCCCGGAAGAGACAAACAAAATCCTGAATGATTATTCAGCGGGGCCAAAGATTTCAATTTTTTCAGCATTTAACGGAACTGGTGAAAATTTTGATTTAGGTAGCGGGCATTTTAAAAAAATCACTAAACCCAAAATTGCTGTTTTAACAGGTAAAGGAGCCACTTACAGTACAATAGGAGAGATATGGCATCTTCTGGACATAAGGTTTGATATACCAGTGAGTTTAATTGATATAGATATTATTGCAGATATTAATCTGAACAAGTACAATACAATTATTCTCACCAACAGTTTTAAACTAACAAAAGAGACCTCTGACAAACTTTCTGCATGGGCTGTAAATAATACATTAATAGCCATAGGTAATGCTTACAGGACAATAAACGATCTAGGTGTTTCAGATATAAACACAATTAAGGAAAAGAATCAGAAAGATTCAACGACTTATGGTAAATATTCGGATTATCTCGACAAGAACAACGGGGCATCTATAAATGGAGTTATTTTGAACTCAAGAACAGACCTTTCTAACCCCTTGTCTTATGGGCTATCAAATGGCGAGGTTCCTCTTTTCAAGGAGGGTGAGATTTTTATTTCGAAGCCGGCAAATAAGTACGTAACTCCTGTGTTTTATTCAGATAATCCCCTTTTAAGCGGCTATTTAAGCAAAAAATATCCAGATATGATAAAAGGAACACCTGCGGTGTTAGCTGGGAAAAGCCTGATATATTTTGTGGATGATCCATATTTCAGAGCATGTTGGCTCGGTAGTTCCCGTTTATTTATGAATTCATTATTTTTCAGGGAATTAGTGGTTAAGGAAAAAGTACAGACCATCAAGTAAAGATTTTCTTAATTTTGATAATAATTTAACAACAAAAATATTAACTATGTTTGCTTCTACTTACGGACCATGGTCACTTTTTACAGATCTCGGACTAATATTCGGCCTGCTTTTAGTTGGAAAACTTATAAGAGTTAAGGTAAAATTCATTCAACAACTCTTTATACCACCCAGCCTTATTGCAGGGTTTCTGGGATTGGCACTTGGTCCAAATGGTTTTGGTGTATTGCCTTTCTCTAACCAGCTAGGTACCTATTCTGCAGTATTGATAGCTCTGGTATTTGCCTCCTTGCCTCTTTCATCTCCAAAATTTTCATTCAAGGAAGTCAGTGGCAGAGTAGGCTCTATCTGGGCTTATGCACAATTGGGAATGCTTCTCCAGTGGTCAATAGCAGGCTTTTTCGGACTTTTTGTGTTAAAACTAATCTGGCCAGATCTGAATGATGCTTTTGGGATAATGCTGCCTACAGGGTTTTATGGAGGGCATGGAACGGCAGCTGCCATAGGTTCTGCATTTGAAGGACTAGGCTGGGATGAGGCAAGAAGTCTGGGAATGACAACAGCTACCGTAGGCATAGTCCTGGGAATTGTGGGAGGGCTCATTTTGGTAAAAAGAGCGGCAAAAAGAAATGAAACAGAATATATTAAAGACTTTTCTGACCTTCCCAATGATTTAAGGACTGGACTTACTCCTAAGGAGCAAAGAGAGCATGCCGGAATGAGTACAACGTCTCCTATTTCTATTGATTCTCTTGCTTTTCACCTTGCTTTTGTTTTTGTAATTGCATTTTTTGGCTATCTGATAAGTCAGGGAGTAAAGGTGTATGCTCCAAAACTGGAGCTCCCTGTTTTCTCCTGTGCATTTATAATTGGGTTGATATTTAAAAAGTTATTCGACAGATTTGGTGTCTCCGATTACATCTGTCCAACTCAGACCAACAGGTTGAGTGGAACATTCACAGACCTTCTGGTTGCCTTTGGAGTGGCCTCAATAAAACTAAGTATAGTAGTGAAGTATGCCGGCCCTCTTATTGTTCTGATAGTTTTTGGAGCCGTGCTAGTCTGGATTATCTCATTTTATCTTGGCAGGAGGATTCTGAAAAGCAGCTGGTTTGAAAGATCCATTTTTGCCTGGGGTTGGTGGACAGGTACTATGGCAATGGGTATGGCACTATTGAGAATCGTGGACCCTAAGATGCAGAGTAAGGCTCTGGATGATTATGCACTGGCATATCTGCCTATTGCTCCTATTGAAATACTTATTATTACATTTGCGCCAATATTGTTTGTAAACGGAATGGGAGTATGGTTTTTGCTTGCAATGCTCATTGCTGCCATTTTAGTGTTATTGCTAGCCAAAAAAATGTCCTGGTTGCATAAAGTAAAGTAAATGAAAAACATACAGAATTCATTGTTAAAAGTATCCCTTTTTTTAATTGTATTACTAATACCAATACTGCTGTTTCCTCAGAATTATTCGGAACAATATCTAATAAAAAAAGCAGACAGGATACATAAAAGGATACTGTCTATTGACACGCACAATGATTCTGCGCTTCGGCTCAATAATCCCGATGCCAGACCAGGTGTGAAAATTCAGGTTACATTTCCATATATGAAACAGGGTGGGTTGGATGCCGCTTTCTTTGCAATTTATATAAAACAAGGCAAGAGAGATACTGCATCACTATCCAATGCAAATATCTATACAAAAGAACAGCTGAATAAATTCAAAGAGTATACAGAATCTTACAATGGTGCAGCAATAGCTCTAAATACAAAAGATCTTCTGAGGAATAAAAGAAGAGGCGTTGTCTCTGTTGTACAGGCTATCGAGAATGGATATGCTTTGAAGAGGGATGTAAATGAGATTGAAGCTTTTTATAAGATAGGAGTAAGGGCAATCACACTATGTCATAATAACAATAACGATATTTGTGATGCATCGATGGATACCATTTCCGAACACGGAGGATTGTCTGAATTCGGTGTTCAGGTAGTAAAGGAGATGAACCGTATGGGGATGCTGATAGATTTGTCGCATTCAGCCACTTCTACATTATATGATGTTCTGGAAGTAAGCAGCTTGCCGGTTATTGCTAGCCATTCAGGTGTATATAACATAAAGAATCACAACAGGAACCTCAAGGACGAAGAGATAAAGGCAATAGCTGCCAGGGGTGGGCTCATTCAGGTTGCCACCGGAGGGTTCTTTCTTTCTGACAAACCCAAAGAACTTGTCACTGTAAAGGATATTGCGGACCATATAGATTATGTGGTCGGGCTCGTCGGCATAAAACACGTCGGAATAGGTACTGATTTTGACGGTGGCGGTGGCGTTGTTGGACTTGAAGATGCCTCAAAAATGAAGAATATAACAATAGAGCTCCTCCGCAGAGGTTATACAAGAAAGGAGCTTAAGCTCTTTTGGGGTGGAAATCTTATTCGTCTGATGAAGACACACTTTTTGTAAATATTTTCCATATTCTTTTGCACATTTAAAATTTTTGGTATATTTGCATCCCGCTAAATATGTGACCAATATGCGTATTTAGCTAAGGGATAGGGGTTTAGCCTATATTTTTTTTAGACCAAAGCACCACAAACATATTTACTGTTATCGTTAAACTGTAAAAAAACAATGTTACAACCAAAAAAAACCAAATTCAGAAGGCAGCAGAAAGGCCGTATGAAAGGGATCGCTCAAAGGGGCAATCAACTTTCATTTGGGTCATTCGGGATTAAGACCACTGAGTCTTGTTGGCTCACAGGCCAGCAAATTGAGGCTGCCCGTCAGGCCGTAGTAAGATACATGAAACGTGAAGGTCAGATTTGGATCCGCGTTTTCCCTGATAAACCATTTACAAAGAAACCAGCTGAGGTTCGTATGGGTAAAGGTAAAGGAGCTCCAGAGGGGTTCGTTTGTCCTATTACACCCGGCCGTATGTTGATTGAAGCAGAAGGAGTTCCGTTGGAGATTGCCAAAGAGGCACTTCGTTTGGGTGCTCAGAAACTTCCGGTAATTACAAAATTTGTAGTTCGTAGAGATTATACTGAATAATTTAATGCAGAAGTAAAATGAAAACTAAAGAGATACGCGAGTTATCCTTAAATGATCTTAGAGAGCGCATTGAGACTGAAAAAACAAATCTGTTGCGCACAAAGATGAATCATTCTATTTCTCCGTCAGATGATTTATCTCAGATTAAAAAAGCAAGGAGAAATATTGCCAGAATGCTCACATTGTTGGGCCAGTCTGAAACTAAGCAGGACAAAAAATAGTCATGGAAAGAAATCTTCGTAAAGAAAGAGTAGGAGTAGTGGTAAGCAATAAGATGGATAAGTCTGTTGTTGTTGCAGTTAAAAGAAAAGTAAAACATCCTATTTACGGTAAGTTCGTAAATAAAACCACTAAGTTTGTTGCTCATGACGAGAATAACGAATGTAGCGAAGGGGATACCGTTCGCATCATGGAGACTCGCCCTTTGAGTAAGTCAAAATGCTGGAGACTAGTAGAAATCGTAGAAAAAGTTAAATAAGCCATGATACAGCAAGAATCGAGATTATTGGTGGCAGACAACAGTGGTGCAAAGGAGGTCCTTTGTATCAGAGTTCTGGGGGGAACCCGCCGCCGTTATGCCGGAGTTGGCGATAAAATAGTAGTTACCGTAAAAAGTGCAATACCGGGAGGCGATGCTAAGAAAGGTTCAGTATCCAAAGCGGTAATAGTTCGTACAAAAAAAGAGATCCGTCGTGCAGATGGTTCATACATCAGATTTGACGACAATGCATGTGTGTTATTAAACAGCCAGGGTGAGGTTCGCGGTACCCGTATTTTCGGACCGGTAGCCAGGGAGTTGCGTGAGAACTATATGAAGATTGTATCTTTAGCACCGGAGGTGTTATAATTTAAGGTATAGAAAGGATATGAATAAGAAACTACATATTAAAAAAGGCGACACCGTGTATGTAAATGCCGGGAACGACCGTGGAAAGACAGGTAAAGTTCTTGAGGTTATTACTGAAAAGGATCGTGCCATTGTTGAGGGAATCAACATGGTTAGCAAGCACACCAAGCCTAACGCAAAACAACCACAGGGTGGTATCGTTAAGCAAGAGGCTGGCATTCATGTATCAAACCTGCAAGTTGTGGATCCTGTCAAAGGGGGCCCTACTCGTATTGGCCGTAGGATGAATGATAAAGGAAAATTAGTTCGTTACGCGAAAAAATCTGGAGAGGAGATTAAATAATGGCAAGTACTAAACCAAGTGCTGCACCAAAAGCAGCCACTAAAGTAAAAGCAGCCAAAGTCGAAAAGGCTGCAAAAACGGAAGGTGCTCAAGTAGTAGTTAAAGGATACGTTCCAACTCTACAGAAAATGTATAAAAACGAGATTGTGGGCAAGCTTATGAAAGAGTTTGGCTATACCTCTGTAATGCAAGTACCAAAATTGACCAAAATCACAATTAACCAGGGCGTTGGTGCAGCTACAGGCGACAAGAAGCTTGTGGAAATTGCTCAACAGGAGTTAACTACAATTACAGGTCAGAAAGCTATGATGACTTACTCTCGTAAGGATATCTCAAATTTTAAACTTCGTAAAGGTATGCCGATAGGTGTAAAGGTAACTCTGCGTTCTGCAAAGATGTATGAGTTTCTTGAAAGACTGATTGCTATCTCTTTACCTCGTATCAGAGATTTTAAAGGTATCAGTGAAAAATTTGATGGAAGAGGAAATTACACTCTTGGAGTAAAAGAGCAAATTATCTATCCTGAGATTGACATTGACAAGATTACAAAAATTCTCGGTATGGAGATAACTTTTGTTACCACGGCAGGTAAGGATGAAGAGGCATTTGCTCTTCTTCGTGAATTTGGTTTGCCTTTTAAAAATATTAAGAAATAATCTATAAAAAGAGAGATAGATAATGGCAAAAGAATCAATGAAGGCACGCGAAGTCAAACGCGCTAAACTATGTGCCAAGTATGCAGAAAAACGCAAAGCTCTTAAAGAAGCCGGCGATTATGCAGCTCTTGACAAACTACCAAAGAATGCAAGTCCTGTACGTCAGCACAACCGTTGTTCATTAACCGGTCGTCCTAAAGGGTATATGCGAATTTTCGGTATAAGCCGTATCCAGTTTCGCGAAATGGCCAGCAAGGGACTTATCCCCGGCATTCGCAAAGCTAGCTGGTAGAATAAAATATATAATTAATTATTGGATATCGGGCATCCGTAAGGGTGTCGGTTACAAAACAAAAAAAAAACTAAAATGACTGATCCAATTTCAGACTTTTTGACAAGAGTTCGTAATGCAGCTCTTGCAGGACACAAGATTGTTGAGATTCCTTCTTCAAAGATGAAGCTCGAACTAACCCGTATTCTTCACGAAAAGGGTTATATTCTAAGCTACAAACTTGTGGAAGGTACACCATTCAACACAATTAAGATAGCTCTTAAGTATCATCCGGATACTAAAAAACCGGCTATAAAAAAGATTTCACGAGTTAGTTCACCGGGTCTCAGACAGTATGTCGGTGTTGACGATATGCCAAGGGTACTGAACGGACTGGGAATTGCCATTATTTCTACATCTAAAGGTGTAATAACAGATAAAGAGGCAAAAGATCTCAATGTTGGCGGAGAGGTAATCTGCTACGTATACTAAACAGATAGTAAAGTAATAAATTAATAAAAGATAACAGATGTCACGAATAGGAAAATTACCTGTAAACCTTCCCGCCGGAGTCACCATAAAGGTGGAGCCGGGAAACATGGTTAAGGTTAAAGGCCCACTCGGTGAGTTAGTTCAGAAAGTTGATGCTGACATAACAATCACCATTGAGGGAAATGTAGTTACAGTTACACGTCCGACCGATCAACCCCGTCACCGCTCATTGCACGGTCTTTACCGTTCTTTGATTCAGAACATGGTTACAGGTGTATCAACAGGGTATACTGTAAAACAAGAATTAGTAGGTGTCGGATACCGCGCTGAGGTTAAAGGACAAATCCTTGAACTTAGCTTAGGTTATTCACATGATATTCATTTGATGTTACCGATTGAAATAAAGGCTTCGGCAGAGGTTGCCAAGAAGGGTGCCAACCCGGTATTGACTATGACCTGCTTCGACAAGCAGCTACTTGGAATGGTTGCTGCAAAGATACGCTCATTGCGTAAACCTGAACCATATAAAGGTAAGGGTATTAAGTTTGTAGGTGAACAACTTCGTCGCAAAGCCGGTAAGTCGGCCAGCGCTAAATAATAAGTGGAGGATATATGGCTTTAAATAAAATTGAAAGAAGAAAAAGAATACAGCACCGCATTCGCAAGGTTGTAAATGGTACTCCCGAGAGACCAAGATTAGCTGTGTTCAGAAGCAACAAGCAGATATATGTTCAGTTGATAAACGATATTGAGGGTCTTACCATTGTCTCTGCAAGTTCCAGAGATAAAGCTATTATAGAGACATGCAAAGGCAAACCTGGTATCGAAGTTGCAAAATTAGTTGGTAAACTGGCAGCCGAACGCGCTATTGAGAAAGGTGTCACTGAGGTGTCTTTCGACCGCGGAGGTTATCTTTACCATGGCAGAGTAAAATGTTTAGCAGACGCCGCCCGTGAAGGTGGTCTTAAATTCTAAGATAGAGTATGACAAATACAAACGTAAAAAAAGTTAAGACTACCGATCTTGAATTGAAAGACAGATTGGTGGCAGTTCAGAGAGTTACTAAGGTTACAAAGGGCGGGCGCCACTTTAGTTTTGCAGCTATAGTTGTTGTAGGTGACGAAAAAGGTGTTGTTGGTTTTGGTCTTGGTAAAGCTAATGAGGTAACAACTGCAATCTCTAAAGGTATAGAGGATGCTAAGAAAAATCTTGTAAAGATTCCTCTTAACAAGAAAACCATTCCACACGAACAGGAAGCTAAATTCGGCGGAGCAAGAGTGTTTATGAAACCGGCTGCAGAAGGAACCGGAGTTAAGGCAGGTGGTGCGATGCGTGCAGTGTTTGAATCGGTGGGCATACATGATGTCCTTGCCAAATCTAAGGGGTCATCTAACCCTCACAATCTGGTAAAGGCAACAGTTGCTGCACTTTTAGAGATGCGTGACGCTTATACCGTTGCCGGTCTTCGTGGTATTCCAATGAACAGAGTATTTAAAGGTTAAGGAGGATTAGTAATGTCAAAAGTGAGAGTCACTCAAATTATAAGTAAAAACAGTGCTACGGACAGACAGGCGGCAAATCTTGCCTCTTTGGGAATCCGTAGGATCAATCAGTCTGTAGAACTTGAATTGAATCCTATAAACGAGGGTATGATTAAAAAAGTTTTACACCTTGTAAAAGTTGAAGTAATAAACTAACAGGAGAATTTACAAATGAAATTACATAATCTAACACCATCATCAGGAGCACTTGGAAGAGAAAAAAGAATTGGTCGCGGCGAAGGTTCGGGACACGGAGGAACATCTACCCGTGGACTAAACGGAGCCCAGTCACGTTCTGGATACTCTCGTAAGGCAGGTTTTGAAGGAGGTCAGATGCCTCTTCAGAGACGTTTGCCTAAATACGGATTTAATAATATTAACAGGGTCGAGTATAAGGCAATAAACTTGTCTACATTACAGGCTCTGAGCGAAAAATTGGGAGAGACAGTTTTTGCGATAGATACATTGATAGAAGCTGGCTTGGTTTCAAAAAATGACAGAGTAAAAATATTGGGCAATGGTACACTGACTATAAAGTTGAATATCTCTGCTCACGCTTTCTCCAAATCGGCTATAGCGCAGATTGAGTCACAGCAAGGTAAGGCGACTAAAATCTAATTTATCTGATGAAAAAACTTATCGAAACTTTAAAAAACATTTTCAAGATTGAAGAGCTGCGCAAGAGGATTGTCTACACTTTCCTTTTGCTGCTGGTTTATCGTTTAGGAAGCTACGTGGTTTTACCGGGTATAGATCCTACTCAACTTGACAACTTGCAGAATCAGGCATCGGAAGGTCTGTTAAGCTTGCTTAACATGTTCTCCGGTGGTGCATTTGGCAACGCCTCAATTTTTGCATTGGGTGTTATGCCTTACATTTCTGCATCCATTGTTATTCAGCTCTTGGGAATCATGGTTCCTTATTTCCAGAGACTACAGCGCGAAGGCGAAAGTGGTCGCAGGAAGATGAACCAATGGACTCGTTATCTGACAATTGTAATATTGGCATTGCAAGGTCCGGCCTATATGGCAAACCTTCATGTCCAGTTACCTGCGACAGCATTTTTATTTCCTGGATTCACATTTAACATTTTTGCCACTATAGTACTAGTAGGAGGAACCATGTTCATTATGTGGTTAGGTGAGCGCATTACCGATCGCGGCTTAGGTAATGGTATATCCCTGATCATTATGGTGGGTATTGTTGCCCGTCTGCCATTTGCCCTTCTTGCAGAAGGAGGCGCAAGAGTTAACCAGAGCGCAGGGGGCGGTATCCTTATGCTGATTGTGGAATTGATTGTCCTGTTCTTTGTATTTGTTGCTACAATAGCTCTTGTACAAGGTACTCGCAAGATTCCTGTTCAGTATGCCAAACGTATAGTAGGAAACAAACAATATGGCGGTGTCCGTCAGTATATACCTTTGAAAATAAATGCGGCTGGTGTTATGCCGATTATATTTGCCCAGGCATTGATGATGTTCCCTCTTATTTTTGCTGGCTTTGATGCTACACGTGGATTAGCAGCTGCTCTTACAAATCCGAGCGGTATCTGGTACAATCTTATCTTTGGTCTCATGGTTGTTGCTTTTACTTACTTCTATACAGCAGTAACTGTAAACCCGACAATGATGTCTGAGGATATGAAGAAAAACGGTGGGTTCATTCCCGGCATCAAACCTGGGAAAAAGACAGCCGAGTACCTCGATGCAATAATGTCACGCATTACTCTGCCGGGCTCGATTTTTCTTGCCCTTATAGCGATAATGCCGTCATTTGCTAATATACTCGGAGTCAACAACCAATTTGCACAGTTTTTCGGTGGAACTTCGTTGCTGATTTTAGTGGGAGTTATTTTGGACACGCTTCAGCAAATTGAAAGTCATTTGCTTATGCGTCACTACGACGGCTTGATGAAGACTGGACGTCTTAAGGGTCGTACGGGAATGTAACATGATTTCATAGTTCTTTTTAAAAATGATAAAACTAAAAACAGAGGATGAGGTTGAGATACTTAGAGAGAACGCTCTTTTAGTATCAAAGACTCTTGCGGAGGTGGGAAAGCACATTTTACCGGGTATAACAACCATGGAGCTTAATAAAATTGGCGATACCTACATTCGTGACAACGGAGCAATCCCGGCATTCCTCGGTTATAATGGATTCCCTTATTCTCTTTGCATCTCGGTTAATGACGTTGTGGTCCACGGATTCGCTTCTGATTACCGGCTCAAAGAGGGAGACATTATCTCGGTAGATTGTGGTACCATATACAAAGGCTACTATGGTGATTCTGCATATACCTTTCCTGTAGGGGAGGTTACTCAGGAGACCGCGCAGTTGTTGAAGGTAACAAAGGAATCTCTGTATAGAGGCGTAGAGAAAGCGGTGACAGGAAACAGAATAGGAGACATCTCTTATGCTGTTCAGAATTATATAGAGAGTTTTGGTTTTTCTGCAGTCAGGGAGATGGTAGGTCATGGAATTGGAAAAAGACTCCATGAATCTCCGGAAGTTCCTAACTACGGAAGCAGAGGTCAGGGCAAAAAGCTGGAAGATGGTCTGGTGATTTGTATCGAGCCAATGATAAACGCCGGAGGAAGATCGATCTACATGCATGAAGATGGGTGGACGGTCAGCACCTCAGACAAGAAAAATTCCGCACATTACGAGCTAATGGTTGTAGTAAGAAAAGGGAAGCCCGATGTTTTATCAACATTTGAGTACATTGAAAAAAATAATAATAAGTTATAAGGATTGAGATATTTTATAAATGGCTAAACAATCAGCAATAGAAAAAGAGGGCGTTATTATAGAAGCCCTGTCAAATGCGATGTTTCGTGTAGAATTAGATAACGGACACGTAATTATTGCGCATATTTCAGGCAAAATGAGAATGCACTATATCAGAATTTTGCCGGGAGACAGAGTAAGAGTCGAAATGTCACCTTATGATTTAACCAAAGGAAGAATTTCTTTCAGATATAAATAAAAAAATTGACAACATGAAAGTTAAAGCATCCATTAAAAAGCGTAGTGAAGATTGCAAAATAGTAAAACGCAAGGGTCGCCTGTATGTAATTTGCAAAAAGAATCCAAAATTCAAGATGCGCCAAGGATAATTTTTAATAGAAAACAATAAAGAGAAAAAATAAATTATGGCACGTATAGCCGGAGTTGATTTACCAAACAACAAGAGAGGAGAGATAGGTTTGACCTATATCTTCGGAATCGGACACAGTTCTGCTAAAGCAATCCTTACCCAGCTGGGTATCGATTTCAATACTAAGGTTAAGGACTGGAATGACGATCAGATAGCAGCAATCAGAGCACTTATTTCCTCTGAATTCAAGATTGAAGGTGAACTTCGTTCATCAGTTCAACTTAATATCAAACGATTAATGGATATCGGATGTTACAGAGGTATTCGCCATCGTATCGGGCTTCCGGTTCGTGGCCAGTCTACTAAAAATAACGCCCGTACACGTAAGGGTAAGAAGAAAACAGTAGCTAACAAGAAGAAAGCAACTAAATAGAACCTAGATCATGGCAAAAAAGACAGGAACAACAAATAAGAAGAAAGTTGTAAAAGTTGAGGCTTACGGACAAGCGCACGTTTCATCGACTTTTAATAATGTTATAGTAACTTTGACTAACGCTACCGGACAGGTAATTAGTTGGTCATCGGCTGGAAAGATGGGCTTCAGAGGTTCTAAGAAGAACACTCCGTACGCAGCACAAACGGCTGCCGCTGACTGTGCAAAGGTAGCTTTTGATATGGGTCTACGTAAAGTAAAGGCCTATGTTAAAGGACCGGGTGCAGGACGTGAATCTGCTATTCGTACTATTCACGGAGCAGGTATAGAGGTAACAGAAATCATTGATGTTACTCCATTACCTCACAACGGTTGTCGTCCAAAGGGACGCCGTAGAGTTTAACCCTTATAAATTCATTTTAAATTATTTAATATGGCAAGATATACAGGGCCTTCTACAAAAATTGCCCGCAAATTTGGGGAGCCGGTTTTTGGCCCCGATAAAAGTTACGAGAAGAAAAACTATCCTCCGGGACAGCATGGTCTCGCAAAAAAACGCAAAAAAAGTTCTGAGTACGGTATTCAGCTAAAAGAGAAACAAAAAGTAAAATATACATATGGTCTTCTTGAAAGACAATTCCGTAATCTTTACGAGAAAGCATCAAGAATGAAAGGACGTAAAGGTGAAAACCTTATTTTACTTCTTGAAACACGTCTTGACAATCTGGTTTTCCGCATGGGAGTTGCTCCTTCAAGAGCTGCTGCCAGACAACTGGTTAATCACTGCCACATTGTAGTAAACGGCGATATTTGCAATATCCCTTCTACAATAGTAAAACCCGGTGATTTAATCGGAGTACGCGAGAGATCAAAAAGCTTAGAGATTATTCAGGATAATGTTTCCCGTAGTGCAAGCAGGTTCTCATGGATTGAGTGGGATGGAAATGATTTGACAGGAAAACTGTTGAACCTTCCAGACAGAACTGAGATTCCAGAGACAATAAACGAGCAACTAATAGTTGAGTTATACTCTAAATAAAAAATAAAATGGCAATATTAGCATTTCAAAAACCCGATAAGGTAATAATGCTTGATGCTACCGAAACTTTCGGTCGCTTTGAGTTTCGTCCGCTGGAGCCAGGTTATGGTATTACAGTAGGTAACGCTTTGCGTCGAATTCTTCTTTCTTCTCTTGACGGATATGCTATTACTGCAATAAAAATACAGGGAGTCGATCATGAATTTGCAACAATTCCCGGTGTTATAGAAACAGTTGTAGATATTATTCTAAACCTTAAGCAGGTTCGTTTTAAACGAATGATTGAGGGAGAAGATTCGGAGATTGTAAATGTAACGGTTAGTGGCAAACAAAACTTTACCGCAGAAGATATTTCCAAGCAACTATCTTCATTCAAGGTACTAAATCCAGATTGGCAAATATGCTCTATGGAGCCATCTGTAACACTCACAATTGAACTGAGAATAGGGAAAGGCAGAGGTTATGTGCCGGCAGAGGAGAATCGTGTAGATGAAGCACCATTTGGTCTTATTCCTATTGACTCAATTTTCACACCAATAAAGAATGTTAAATATTCTGTAGAAAACTGGCGTGTTGAGCAAAAGACAGACTTCGAAAAATTAAATTTAGAGATAACAACCGATGGATCCATTCATCCTAAGGAGGCTTTAAAAGAGGCATCCAAGATTCTGATTCACCACTTTATGCTATTCTCAGATGAGAAGATAACACTCGAGACTCCGGTTGAAGTTGTCAGCAATGAGCTTGACGAAGAGTCGTTACGTATGCGTCATCTTCTATTGACCAAATTAGCAGATATGGAACTATCCGTTAGAGCTTTGAACTGTTTAAAAGCAGCGGATATTGACACATTTGCAGAATTGGTATCTCTTCAGAGGTCGGAACTTATGAAGTTCAGGAACTTTGGAAAGAAATCCCTTTCAGAGATAGATAACCTGGTTGAGCGCTACAGACTCAGCTTTGGAATGGATGTTACAAAGTATAATATTGAAAAGAAAGTTATAAAAAATGAGGCATAATAAGACATTTAACCACTTAGGCCGTAAAAGTGGACACAGAAAAGCGATGTTGGCAAATATGGCATCATCTCTGATCCTTCACAAAAGGATTGAGACTACAGAAGCTAAGGCTAAAGCCCTGCGTGTGTACATCGAGCCTTTGATCACAAAATCAAAAGAAGATTCAACACACTCACGTCGTACAGTTTTCTCATACTTAAAGCAGAAAGAGGCAATTACAGAGCTTTTCAGAGTGATTGCTCCTAAGATTGCTGAGCGTCCGGGTGGATATACAAGGATACTCAAGCTTGGTTTCCGTCTTGGTGACGCAGCCGATATGGCAATGATTGAACTTGTTGACTTTAGCGCTACTGCAGCAACAGCTACAGACAAGCCTGAGGCTAAAAAGGCAGCTACAACCCGCAGGAGTCGTGCAAAGAAATCTGACAAGCCAGCAGAGGCCGGTGCTGCAACAAAAGCGGCACCTAAGGCTAAAGCAGCTCCAAAGAAACAAGTGGATTCTAAGACCAAGGCAGTTCCTCAAAAAGGACGGACAAAGGTTTAAAAGAAGCGACTTAATAAAAAAGGGGATTCAATTTTTTGAATCCCCTTTTTTTGTAAGAAAAATCTCCGCGCTGCAATATCTGGTATGTGCCTGTTAATCTGATTGTAAACAAATAGAAAGTATTTATTGAGCTGACTTTTGATTCTATTGATAGCTAATAATTAGACTGTTACCAGAAAGTGCGACGCGTTTAATTTGCAGCGTTCTTGCTAACCTGAACATGTTTATACCGGAAGAAAACTGCAAACAGGATACCGATTATCAATGCATAGCCCGCAAAAACAAACCAGATGTTCTGCCAGTCCTTTATGCCGTCTGAGCTTGTGAAATAATCTACCACCCATCCACTCATCCATCCTCCTACAAAAGCACCAATACCATTTTTCATTATCATAAACAAAACCTCTT
>Ga0074195_1000780_pt1 | contig 55016 bp, 44 predicted proteins | sample EPASupsiteHSE623_FD_64525 | JGI IMG/M metagenome (GOLD analysis project Ga0074195, IMG submission 64525) | Bioremediated contaminated groundwater from EPA Superfund site, New Mexico - Sample HSE6-23 | ecosystem: Environmental > Aquatic > Deep subsurface > Groundwater > Contaminated ...
CCAATCCTAGCGGCGGCAGCGTTGTCAAAGGCGGCGCCACAATTGGCGACGGCGCGAATAATGTGCTGGCTATTGCCAACGTCCAGAACGGCACTGTAATTAACTGGGATGCATTTTCTATTGCCGTCGGCGAGACCACTTCCTTCGCTGGAAGTGGAAGTGCGCCTTACGCCGTATTAAACCGGGTTACAGGCAGCAACCTTTCGGAAATATACGGAACTCTTACAGCCAATAATAGCGGCAAGATCTTCTTGGTCAATCAGAACGGTATTGTCGTCGGCAGTGGAGCTGTTATTAATACCGGGGCGTTTATTGCTTCGACGCTTAATGTTACGGATAATGATTTTAGTACCTATGCTAGTGGAGGCAAGCTTGTCTTTGACAAAACGAATAATCTAGCCGCAGTCAATAGCGGCAAGAGCGGCGATGTCAAGATACAAACAACAGCGGTGGATGGAACAGCTTTATCAGGTCCCATCAATGCTGCTGGCGATATTACCGTGATCGGCAACACGGTGAGCGTGGCTCCGGGTGTTACCTTTACTGTTACCAGCGGTGATTTGTCACTGCTTGCCGCGACAAAAGTTAATTATGATCCGCAGAATAACAACGATGGGTTATCTTATGCGGCCTCTTCCGCTAATACTGTCACGATAGGCGACGGGACGAGCGCTAAAGGGCTGAATCTTACTGCGGACAACATTACATTGGCCGGTGGTACGGTCACGATTGCCGGACCGGCAACGGCAACTTATAGTGGTTCCACTGATACAACAAAAAATGCGCGGATTAATGCCAGTGGCGAACTGAATATTTATGCGCTGAATACCAAACAGGAAAGCGCTGCCACTACGGACAATGTGACAACCTATACCTCTGTTTATAGCGCCGGCAGCGACAACGTGGTTGCTATCAGCGGCAATGTAAAGCTTAATGACAAAGACAGCAGCGGGAACGCGGTTAGCGGCAGCAAGGTAACGATTGTCGGCGGCAAGGTCAGTTTAACCGGCATTGACGATGACCATAAAGTAGTCATTAACAACATTAACCGAGGCGTGAGTATTAGGGCTGTCAATGCGGCGACGCTTACGAGCAACGACACCACATCAGCTGGCACTACCAATTTGTCGGCCGGTGCCGATAACAGCATTTCCCTGAACAATGCCAAAATTATCGCCGGTATGGAGACGGAAACGGGAAAAACCAGGGAAATCAATTTGCAAGGCGGCAAAATAAGTATTGTCAATACTCGGCTGGAGGCCGACGGTGATCAATGGGACGGCGTCAGTCTGAATGCGTTTACGTCTTTTGATAAAACGGCGGCTGCAGATGGCAGCAGTACGACTACGTTCACGATGTCCGCTGACCAATCAAATACAGTCAGCATTGCCGATAGTACGATCATTACCCCCGAGATCACGGTCACCGGTTCAACGGTCGGTGTCAGCAATAGCTTTATGGACGCCAGCGATTTTGTGCGTATGGTTGCCGCCGATAAGCTGGTCCGCACTAAAACGGTTCAACCAGGCGGTGCACTACGGACGGAAGCGGTTACAGCCACGGCGGCCAACACGCTCAGCCTTACGGACAGCAGCATTAAAATGAATAACTTCTTCAGCCTTTGGAATGATGACAACTCCAGCTACAATGATTCCTATGATGCCACTGCCTTTAGCGATGCAAGCAAGGATATTCAACTGGTCGGCGGCAAGGTGTCCCTGACCGGGTACAAAACCTCAGATACAGGCCATACTCTTGGCACGATTTATGATGTCAGCAAGAATACTGACATATTGATCTCCGCCGGTAAGGACATACAATACGCCTATAGAGGTCATGCCCTTGATGCGACTACCATAAACAGCTACAGCGGAACGTCGGCGAATACGGTGACCATTGACGTATCGGCTGCTCCAGCGGCCACTTTCGATTCGGATGCTATTATTACCGGCCAGGATGTGTCGATTATCGGCGGCGCAGTGAGTATCACCGGCAAAGCTTCAGACACTCAGCCGATGATCAAGGCGACGGAAACGTGGACAGGTACCGGCAATGTAGACATTTTTGCCGTGAATACACTGTCCAATGACGCTAACACCGGAGTGCAGGCGACAGTTGACAATAAGGTCAGTCTAAAAGACACCGCGATTACCACCACCACGATCGATGATACCGGCAGTGACATTGTGATTGTCGGCGGCAGCATCGCCGTTGATGCCTCTTCTTTAACCACTCCTTCCGGGTTGGAATTATACGCCGTGTCCCAAATTACGGCTCATAATGATGACACAAATGCCTATGTCCCCATTACCACCGAATTGGACAAAGGCACAATCAGCGCAACGACGGACAGCGGCAATGCTATCACCATCGCGAACAGTAATTTAACGGGGGATGTGATCATCGTCGGCAATACCGTTACGGCAACCGGTTCAGCACTTCAGAAATACGATGATGAAGACAATGTCAGTCTGTATGCTGTCAAGTCGATGACCGCCACCTTTGATGGCGATGACGAAACGCTCAGTATCACGGCAACCAAGGATAATGCCATTACTCTCGGCTCAGCCTCGGCGCCGGCAACCGTTGCCGCTGGCAAGGACGTGAACATTATCGGCGGCGCAGTAAGTATTATCGGCAATGACAGTAATAAGTCCAAGATAACGGCTAGCAGCGATATCCGTGTTTATGCCGTTAACTCGCTGTCCGAGAGCAGTACTAATTTCACGAAGACTATGGCAGCTGCGCCGGCCAATGCGCTGAATGTCAATTACGTTGACATGACGGTTAACTCAATCGGTGGTGACAGCGACAACGGGATTATGTTGCTGGGCGGCAAGGTGGACATTAATCATGCAGCTCTGGATACGACGGGTACTACTATTCCGGGACAACAAAACCCCACTACAGTTACCATTGGCGCGGTAACGAGTGCCAGCGCCAACTGGACAGAGACCTCTGAACTGGCAACTGGTACTGAGAGCCTAGCCGCGGCAACCGGCAATAGTGTCAGTGTTGCCAACAGCACCATTGAAAGCCCGGATGTCGGCATTTACGGCAATACCGTCAAACTCGATAATGTCCAGGTTACAGCCAGTGACTATATCGGCCTATACGCCGTCAGTACCATGAACAGTACAGAAGCAGAAACTACCCAGATACCATCGGATGCTGACATAGAATCGCTCCAGCTTGCGGCCACGGCGGCGAATACTCTTGATATCACCAACAGCAAGTTGACGATTGATTCAAGCAAAGCAACTCCTTACGAAAATATCCAGACAGATATCCAGCTTATGGGTGGTACGGTTTCACTGACGAATACGGAGCATACCACTAACAATACCACCGATGTTTTGATCGCCGCCGGCAATACGGTGGAATATGAGCATCGTCTGCATGAACTAACCGACGCCAATATTAAGACCTATGCTGCGACCAAAGACAATATGGTCACCATGAAGGGGAGCACTCTGGCACCAACTAATGTTACCATTATCGGCGGCACAGTCACAGTTGATGCGCAGTCGGACATCGACGCAGCAACTAATGCAACGCTCATCGCTTTAAACAGCATGACACAGGCATTAGATGCAGCCACTCTCAAAGCGACCGGGTTAACCGCCGCTGGCACCTATGACAACAGCATTGCCAACGCCGGAACCATCAACGGTGCAGATGAAGTTTTCCTGACGTCCGGCGGCACGATCGCCAATAGTGGTACAGTGAGCAGCAGTAAGGCTGGTCTCATCGCCTGGGGCGAAGTCAAAGAACAGGGAACTGTAACCGCTCCTTCTTATCTGATATTGTCCGGTGATACAATTGCCGCTAAAAGCAATGACGTAACTGAAAGCAGTGATAATGGAGTGCTGACGGTTAACACCGGGTCGACTGTCTATACGGTGACCTCCGGCCATCAGGACATGGTAACGGCAATCGGATCAGGGGGGACCGTCAATATTTCCGGCCAGACCAAAACAGCTTCCACGACACCAACAGTTCCGACCGGACAGGCTGATGAGCAGCCGGTAGTTCAGGTTAACCAGACGGTTACCAATACTATTTTACCGCTATCACCAGCAAGCCAATCGCTAGAGACGCAGATAACAGTGAGTCCAGGTGTACCAACGATGAGCGGAACCACATCATTTGGCGCATCTGTTTCGACAGACACCCTGTCAGGCAACGCGAGTACAACTGAGGTTGCGCCAGGGCTTACTATGACGGTAAATGGCAGTACACCTGGTCAGGAGCAGACTCCTGCCGAATGAAGATAATTCGCCGTTTGACCTGATACGGAGAACAGTATCACTGATAACGGTGAATGAAATCAGTCTCAATCCTGACAGATAGCGGGGTTGAGGCTGATTTTTATAATAGACGGGTTTTGATAGGTTGGAATAGTTAAATTCCCGGCGGTGGTATTCTTTTTCTGTCTGACTGCCTTGTAAAGCCAAAAAAAAGTTGGTAAAAATTGGATTTAAATGTATAATAATGTCATCGGTAACTCGTGACCGGGAACTTTCTAATCATGCTTCTTACACGTCGGTTTCGAGTAATATCTCCGAAAAAATAGCATTAAGGAGGCTTGCTTATGGATTTTCTGGGTAGAATAGCGTTCAAAATGGCTATCCTGTTATCGATGTTGCTTCTTTTCAGCCAGACCATATCTGCCGAACCTGGAGGTGCGGTGCAAGAAGTCACCGCGGAAGCAACCTATCAAATGAGTGATACCGATACTGTGAGTAAAGCGGAAGCGCAGGCGTTGTTGAGCGCGAAAAAGAGTGCGGTGGAACAAGTCAGCACATCTTCAGTTACTATGGAGAACGTCGCCAATTTGCGTAATGACATCCTTCGAGTAACCGTTCTGGACAAAAAAAACAACTTAAATGGGGACAAAGTCGAATGTTGGGTGCAAATTCACGCGACTATTCAACCGGAAAAAATGGAAGCGGCATTTAAAGAGATGCGTGGCTATGACGAAGTTTTCTATGAGCAAACTATGTACGTTAAAGACGCAAAAGAAAAGGTGCGGAGCAAGGTCTGGAAAAATAAAAATGCGATTAGAGAAGAGCGACCTTACTATGGAATGCCAATAACCATTATTAACCGCTTGGATGATCAGGTCGCCTGGATTCTTTGCAATAATAAATTTTATGAAGAAAGCGCTGTTCCGCAGGTGAAACCAATTGAAGACCTGCCGATTAATGTTGAGGTGAAACCGCTCGGAAATGAAACGATTTTTGGCATAACAGCGCAAAAGAGGCTACGTACGCAAACGTATGAGGACGGGCGCGTTTTAACGGAAGTGCAATGGAACGATCCGGCAACAAATTGGGTTGTAAAGCGTGAAACCAGCGTTTCATCTAACAATAAGGTATTGGTTGTTGAATGCCGAAACATAAAAATTGGTCCGCAAAAGACGACGCTATTTGAGATTCCTGCTGGTTACACCAAATGTGCCGCTTTTGCCGATTTGTTTACTATTGATAATAATGGAGTATCTCAGTCGTCTGGAGAAACTGATCCGTTGCAAAAAGCGACGGATGCCGCTCTTGAGTCTGCGTTGCAGCGAGTTGTGGACAATGCTATTGGGGGATTATTCAATTTTTGAGTTCTGTAAAATACTAGTGAGCATTGCTTATTTTAAAGAAAGGGTGAGGGACTTTTATGAAGGCTGTCTTTCGTCTGTTAACCATCCTGCTGCTTTTCGGCAGCTTACTCTTTTTGAACCAGGTGTCTTATGCTGAGGAAGGAGACACTGTGCAAGAAGTAATTGCCGAAGCGACCTGCCCGATAGGCGGGGCGAATACCCCGGCTAAAGCAGAGGCACAAGCCCTGCTGCTTGCAAAGAAAAATGCACTGGAACAAGCCGGTACGCAGAATCTAACCCTGGAAAATATTGATTCGCTGCCGGAAGACGTTTTTACCTTCATCGTCTTGGATAAAAAGAAGGTTATGGACGGCACCACCCTCGGTTACTGGGTGCAGATCAAAGCGCTTGTTAAGCCGGATCATATCGAATCAGCTGTCAAAGCCATCAATCCCATCTGGGGTGGTCCGGCAGAATATTGTGATGAATGGATTTTCTATCAAAACGGTAAGGAAACCGGCCGCGGGAAAACATGGACGAAAAATGGATGGGAACGTTCGGAGATGGATGGAATGATCACTATCACCAAGTATGAAAAAAAGGATAAAGTATTTACTGCCAGGAGTTGGCATCTGAAAAACAACAAATATTTTGAAGCTGAACCATATAAAATGATAAAAGAAGAGGTCGCATTAGGTACGGAACAGATTGGCGACGTTGTGGCGCAAAAAAAGCGTATTACATATATATATCCTGATTTGAAGTCTTCAGTGACTAATGTAGAGTGGATCGACTCAACAACTAAATGCACTTTGAAAGTAGAAAGCGAAGCAAGCGGCTACCGCTCTGTTTCTGTATATCAAAATCATCAGATTAGCCCGCAAGACGCCAGTTTGTTTGTGATTCCTGTTGGCTATACAAAATGTGCCAGTTTGGAAGATTTGCTTGTGGCGTCCTCTGGACAAACTGATCCGCTGAAGAAAGCAACGGACGCCGCTCTTGAATCCGCAGCCCAAAAAGTCTTAGACAATGCGATTAGCGGTTTGTTTAAATTTTAGTGGCAAGCTCACTTGGGGAAAATAAAAGACGAATATTTGACGAAGGTTCAATGATTTAACAGCAGGAATTGTTAAAATACGGACTGAAAAGGGTTGCATCAAAGAAGTTTTAAAAGCCTATTTGATGCAACCCTTTTATTTTGCTGCTGAAAGATTAAAGCGTAGATAAGGTGACATAAGCCCTTCGGATCAACCAAAGGAAAAGTTATGCCCCCAAAAGCCAGCATGATTCCGATCCATCCTGTTTATCCCGATACCTTCACCACTGATCAGGAGATAGCTAACAAGCAGAATTGTACTGACGATGAATCGGGTGAGCGTGAATTCGCTTTCATCGAACATCCTCCTTGCTGTTCAAGCTAATTGGAAAACTCTTTAGCTCTGGTTGAGGAAAAACCTTTAGATAGATAAAGGAGATAAAAGCTCACTAAGGCTGATATACCTGCCCCGGTCAGGACTTTTTCCACACCGAACAGGCTCGCCAGATAGCCTCCGGCCAACATGGAAACAATAGCGGGAGGTGTCATGATCGCAGTAACTGAACCGTAAACTCTTCCCCGCATATCGATTTGTGTTGCTTTATCTCTTAGGGAATGAAGCCCTACAAGTGTTGCATAAAAGATGGTATAACTAAGAAAAACAATGATTAGTGCTGCATAAAAGTCGTGCAATAGGCCGAGAAGGATAAAAGAAGCATAATGAAGGGACATTCCCCAAAATATTACAGAGGAATAGGGCGCCCGCTTAACCAGCCAGGGACCAACCAGGCTGCCCAGAATACTCCCTACCCCAATGGCTGTCATGAACATTCCGTAATCCGTATCACTTCCAGAGAGATAGGATTTGATATAAATCACAAACAGTGAAACCTGCAGGCCGATAAACAGTCGCCACAAAACACCTACAGAAAGCAGAAATTTAACGTCGGGATTTCTCCTCATGTATTGTAATGCCTCTTTAAGATCGGTCATGATTTTCCTCTCTTTCTTTTCTGTATTTACAGCTGCTAACCGGATCCGGGTACAGAACAGTGCAGACAGGAAATAAATAATACCGGTGCAATAAAAAAGTGATGTTATACCAAAGGCGGCACTGGCTGCTCCCGCCAGAACAGGAGAGCATACTTTGGCTGAATTGAGCAAAATTAAGACTAGTGAGTTGCCACGCAAATAATTGTCTTGCGTCATGATTTCAGTCATAAGCGCTGTTCTGACATTGAAAATAAAGGTCAAAAGCACTGAAATGAAGAGCCAGACCAGATAAATCCAGAAAATGCTTGAATTGAGGACCATCATGGTAACCAGGCATCCAGTTATAGCGGTTACCCAGGCAAAGACTTCTTTTCTACTGTACTGATCGGCGACAATACCATAAAATGAAGCAAAGAGTCGCGGCAAGAAAGTCAAAGCAGCAAAGATACCAACTTTAAAAGCACTCTGACTTACTTCATACACGTAGATCGTCATACCAAAAAAAATAAATTCAAATCCAAAAGCCGATAAAAGGTAGGCAACCAGGAAGTTAACCATATTCCATTTATTTACTGTTTGCATTTTTTCACTCCATTCAATTTACTTAGCTTTCTTTCTATAGATTTTTTTCTGGTATAATAAAAGAGCATATATGATTATGATTTGGACTTATTGTAAGGGATACAGCGGAGTTTTATCTTGTGCTTTCTTGCTATACGATTGTGTAAATAAATTACCGGCAAGTGCAGGTGGTGATATGTGTGGCAGAGAAAATTAAATTCTCACGGGTTAAAGAATTACCTGAATTGGAGACTTACCAGGTCGTAGATGTTGCTCAATCTGCTTCTAGGCACATTCACTGGGTATTTAGCTTAAGTGTTTGTCAGTCGGGGGTGTGTGTACATGAGACAAAGCGGGGAAAATATGTTGTAATGCCTGGGAGCATTTTTGTTATTAATGCTGGCGAGAAACACAGCAAATGTGTGCCTAACGACTGTACCTATTCAAGTTGCTCCATTCGGATCGATCCCAAGTTTCTTAATACTCTAATTACGCAAATTGGTGGTCAGGAACTCGATTCATTTCATTTTCAACAACCCGCCATATACAATCGGGCAATGTCGCAACAAATTGTTAGCTTATATAGAACGCTGAAAGAAAATACGTCAAAGCTCGAAAAACAATGCTTGTTGTTGGATATTATCGCGAAACTATATGCCTGTTACTCGTGCGAAAGAGTAAAACCTCCTGTTATGGGTGACGAGCGGACTCCATTATCTCGCGTTTGTGAGTATCTGCAAGACTGTTTCAGTGAAAATGTATCATTAAGTCAGTTAGCATCTATTGCTGGACTTAGTGAGTTTCACTTATCTCGCGTGTTTACAAAAGAAATTGGTGTACCGCCTCATACATATCAATTGCAAGTTCGCTTAAAGAAAGCAACTGATTTGATAGCTACCGGTAAAACGCTTGTAGAGGCAGCCCTTGAAACAGGGTTTTGCGACCAAAGTCACTTTCATAAAGCTTTTAAGAAGAAGTTTGGTATTACTCCCGGACAATATAAATGATAAGAATCAACGGAACGGATAAGTGCAAAAAAGGAAGCGTCGACTAGTGGTATCTAGGTGACGCTTCTTCCTTTTTAAGGAGAATTAGACTTTCATGTACGCCATGAGGCACAAAGTTACTTTAATACTTTCTCACATGTAATTCCTGGAATTTTTTCTCCCAATAGTTCTTCGATAAATTCCGCCGCACTCTTATCTAATTTGGGACATATATTTTTAGTGAGTTTTTTTTCCTTGATTGTCCTCATACCATCTTCAGTACTCATGTCATAGCCTAGTAATTCAGTACAGTTGGTCGAGCCATGGCGGGCGATAAATCTTCTGGTAAACTCCTTAACAAGGCCATATACTTCACTCCTCGATTGAGGATTACCAATTTCATACGTCAGTCCTAACACCAGAAAAGCCCCCGTTACCGCTCCGCAGGTTTTACCCATACCACCCATTCCACCACCTAAAGCCGTTGCTGTCTTTATGGCTAACTCTTCCGGCATTCCAAAATATTTTCCGTAAACAGAGAATATCGCCTGGGAGCAATTTATTCCACCTTCACTATGCAGGGTTACAACCCGCACTGCATCTTTACTCATTTTATCTCTCCTTTAAGTTTTTTTTGATTGTTCTGATGAGTTGTTTATACTATAATAGCTTTTTACTTATTTAAGATTGTATTTTCTTGCTGGTTGCCATTATTTTTTGAGTATTGTTGCACATTTTTAAGGCCAAGCTATGCGCTTGGCCTTTTCTTCGAATATTTAACTTTGAGGAATTAGTACCTGCGTACCTACCCCCGGTTGTGCTCAAGTGGTCTGTGTGTTGAGTGTTACATTGGGTAGTTGTGGTAAAATCCTACTTCCACATTCTCGAGGCAAGCAAGTGCGTCGTCTGTCAAAACCGCAGCAGAAAAATATAAAGTGAGTAGGTAGGCGGCTAGCGCTTTACTGTCAATGCCCATCATGCGCATCGATAAACTGGGCATGATTTCATCTGGAATACCTAGCTGCTGTAAGCCGATTACGCCTTGCTCTTTTTCTCCCAGACGCATTAACAATATTTTAGTCGAACCAGCATTGTAGTCGCATTTCGATTTTCCATCGACCAGAATTTTATTGCAGGGCACGATTGGAACACCGCGCCAGGTCAAAAAGGGCGATCCCTGAAAGTTAACTGTAGCTGGAGGAACGCCACGTTTGGTACATTCACGTCCGAATGCAGCAATTGCCTTAGGGTGGGCCAGGAATATAGCGGGCTTTTTCCAAACCCGCGACAGAAGCTCATCCATATCGTCGGGGGTCGGAGGACCGTAGCGCGGCTGCAAGCGCATCGACGGGGCTACTGAGTGAAGCAAACCGAATTCCTTGTTGTTGATGAGTTCCCATTCTTGTTTTTCTTTCATTGCTTCAACGGTCAGCCGGACCTGTTCCTCTAATTGGTTGATAGGGTCATTATATAGGTCACTGACGCGGGTATGGACTTTAATAACGGTCTGAACTATGCTCAGGGGATATTCCCGCGGCTGTTCTACATAGTCTACAAATGTTTCCGGAAGCTTGCATTCGCCTTCGTGACCAGCCTCGATACATATCTTGTGTTCGCCATGTTCGTTCGTTTTTGTGCTCCATTCGTCTCGACCCGGGCGGTTTTCTTCCAAGCGTTTCCTTAATTCAGGGCATTTGTTGAGCAGAGTGTCAAATTTGTCGCGATCTATGGTTAACATACTTGAGGAAGACAAAGCGGTGATGGTCGCATTATACGGTTTATTCTCTAATAAAGAGAATTCACAAAAGTAGTCACCATTGGATAATATACCTATCTGTACTTTCTGCTCACGCTCACCAACAGTAGTTGCTTCGACTACGCCTTTAGCAATGATGTAGAGTTTGTTTGCCGGAGCTCCTTCGCTAACGATAACCTGATCTTTTTGATATTGCTCTACGATAAAATTATCAGCAAGCAGGGAGAGTTCTTCATCAGTCGCGTTGTAAAACAGTGAAATACGTCGTAATTGATCGGGTTCGACGAAGAGTTGGCCGTCCCTATCGGAGATACAGACTTTTCCTTCATCTTTAAACAGAACCTTAATGCGGTTGACTCTGTAGGTTCCCGCAGTGACATTCACCCAGGGGAGAAATTGCAGTATCCAGCGGGGGGTAATCTGCTCCATCATTAGCAGGGATTTTGTAGTGGTCGCTAAATTTCTCGCAGCTTGGGTAGTTACGCTGTTACGATTTCTTAGGAAATCATTATCCATTATTCTATCCTCCTTGTAAGTTAACGCAAGAATTTTTCAACGGCTAAAACCAGTTGGTCGATTTCAGCAAAGGTATTATATAAGGCAAGCGATGGTCGGATGGTGCTATCTAGGCCAAAATGGCGAAGTGACGGTTGGGAACAGTGGTGGCCAACGCGTACAGCGATTCCCTGATGGTCGAGGTATTCGGCAAGTCTTTCCGAAGAGACGCCAGGAATCACAAAGGACAATACTCCAGCCTTGTGGGCAGCAGTACCAATTTGACGTAATCGGGGAATGGTACTTAGCGCATTGCTGGCGTAGTTCATCAGCTTTTGTTCGTATATTTCGATCTGTTTGGGATCGAGACGGGTGAGATAATCGACGGCTGCCCCAAGGCCGACAGCGCCGGAAATATGACCGGTACCGGCCTCAAATTTATTTGGCAGCGAGTTATAAGTGGTGTGTTCAAAGGTAACTGTCTTGATCATATTGCCGCCTCCTTGCCAAGGCGGCATGGTTTCCAGCAATGTCTTTTTAACGTACAAGACGCCAATGCCTGTTGGGCCAAATAACTTATGGCCGGAAAAAGCATAAAAGTCGACACCAAGGTTCTTGACGTCAACGTTAAAGTGTGGAATACCTTGCGCACCGTCCACGAGCACCGGTATATCTAGGGTGTGAGCCAGATCAATAATATCTTTGATAGGGACAACCGTTCCCAGAGAGTTGGATACGTGGGAAATTGCTACTAGGCGAGTTTTTGGACTCAGCAGTTTCGAATACTCCTCCAAGATGATTTCGCCGTTATCGTTCAGCGGAATCACCTTCAGTAAGGCGCCTCTTTCATTACATAACTGCTGCCAGGGAACAATGTTTGCATGATGTTCAAGATTGCTGAGAATAATTTCGTCGCCCGGCTGGACCACCATACGTCCATAGCTTTGGGCGACAAGGTTGATGGCTTCAGTAGCCCCCCGGACGAAAATGATTTCCTCAGCCGATTCCGCACCTATAAAGTGTTGGATTTTTTCCCGTGCTCCTTCATATGCGTCGGTGGCTCGTCTGGCTAAAGTGTGTGCTCCTCGATGGACATTCGAATTGTCTTTTGCGTAAAAGTCAGCTATTGCTGCAATTACGCATTGTGGCTTGTGGGTTGTCGCGGCGTTATCTAACCAGATGAGCGGCCGACCATTTACCATTTGTTGTAGTGCGGGAAAATCTCGGCGGATGGACTGGACATCCCAGTTTGTCGTTTTTAGCAGCTCCGGGTCACTGTGACTGGCGGTAAGAAAATAGTAATTATCGTATTGAACATCAGTTAGCCCTATACTAAATAAGTCATCAGAAGCATCCTTAAGCCTTGATGCCGAGTCCGTAGAAGAGATTATGTTTGCAGGAAGGGGCACCGGCGAAGATAAGGGACGTGCTTTTGATAAATATTGGGCTACGGTTTGGCAAGAGTCGGGTAACCACGTAGGCGTCTGTTCATCAGGGGTATGCGAAATAAATTGGCTCAGGAAACCGCCAGCGTAAGCGAAGCGGTTCTCGTTACTCATTTAATAGACCACCTCCAATTGCTAGAGTTAGCTTGCATAATGCATGGTTGGTTTTCTCCAGCAACTCTACATTTCATAATATGAATCTGACAGTTATTTGGTGCATCCACTCTGCAGCCTGAATCCAAACTCAACTTTGAAAGGTTGAGTGAGTGCTGTTTGTGCTGATTGAAATACGTCTCAAGCTTCTCATTTAGGTCTCTAATCTTGTCTTCTTTTTATGGATTTGGTTTAAAACTTGCATTAAAGCTGTTCTATCTTGAAAATTACCATAATCGAGTTGATTCGATTAGGCTAAGGAAAAATGAAAAATCCTAGCATAATGCTAGGACTTTTTTAAGTATCTATACGACAAAATATAGAATTCTTTATCAAGCTTATAATTAGTTTATATAAGTCGTATAATAAATGCATGTGATTTAAAAGAGAAAAACAAGCGGAGTAGCTTCATTGTAGACAAACTGAGGCCAGAACCGGAGGAAGTATAAGTTGTGATAACTGTACCTGAATCAGCCATAAAAATAGTTCAAACACACTCAGTCTTTACCGAGATGAGAATGGAGCAGTATCTTCAGGATATACTGTTTACCTGGCAATGGTGGCTACTTGTTTTTGCAGTGATTGTACCTTGGATTGTATGGTGTTATATTGTAGATAGGAAACGACTTACGCCGATTTGCCTTTTCGGAGTGTTTGTTCTAGCGACATGCTCATGGATGGATGATTTAGGGACTGATTTGATCTTATGGTACTATCCATACAAATTACTGCCCATTTATCCACAAATAGTTCCAGTAAATTATGCGGTCCTGCCCGTAACCTATATGCTAATTTACCAATACTTTCCCAGTTGGCGGTCTTTCATAAAGGCGCTTCTCATAATGGCGGCGCTCTTTTCCTTTGTTGCTGAGCCTGCCCTCAGCTATTTAGGTATGTATATAGTTTTAAAGTGGCAGTATTACTACTCACTTCCGCTCTACATGTTAATTGGCATCAGCCTCAGGTTGATACTGGAAAGAATATTGACAATAAGCAGCCGACATATGAAGCTGTAAGACTGCTAACCAAATAAACAACGGTCGCTGCCTCATGTGAGATAGTGTGAGAAACAAACCCACCCGATCATAGCGGGTGGGTTTTTACACGGCACTCATAAAAAGAAAACTACAAACAAACGACTTGATGATGGAGATGTTCACTCTCGGTACGCGCAGTCGTACAGCTTGTTATTTGATGTATGTAAAATAACAAGCTGTACGACTGCAGTTTCATATGTGTATTTTATGTTCGCCTAGACTTATATTTAGGCGAATTTTATTTTTTAGGCTGTGGTAATTTTACACGAAATATATAAATCCCAAAACAGGAGGAATTTTGTGTGAAATATGGAACAATAAGAAAACTAATACACCTTAGATATTATGGTAGGTTTTTTTGTTCTTATGGAATGTATTGTATACGAAGTGCGGGGGAATTGTGCGATTATATTGAGAGAGTAACAGCTCGGGGGAAGCGGTCGATTATGAGAAATTAGTCGTAAAAAATGAATTTTCATGAAGGGCTTTCTCAAGGTCCTTACTATGACAAGTTTTAATTTACTAGATAAAGAACGCCAAGTTTTGATATCAAAGGTTTGGTGTGATATAAGGAATCATTTTACTGCATCGCCAGTAGAAATGAGTGGATTCGCAGGGCTCCTGATCATGTGCCAAACTTCTATTCAACTCATGCTAATTATAAGTGAATTAGGAGAGGTTTATTTAAAAAAACGAGGGGTGATGAAAATGTTGAATAGTAAAAAAATAAGAATGGTTTTGTCTTTGGTTTTTGCTTTTGTTTTCTCGTTGGCGAATATTGCCTTTGCTAGTGATGGGCTGCCTAAAATAAAAGTCGTAACCGCTCCTGGTTCTTATCGAAGTGCCGAAGTTGCGAAAAATGTGGTAATAAATGATTTGTTAAAAATGGGGAACTGCCAGGTTGTTGTTGCAGAACAACCCAATACAGATTATGTTTTGCAAGTATCGACTATTGATGAGGTAACAATTCATAAAGGACATTATGAAAGAGATCGTTCAAAAGACAAGGAAAGAGAACGGGATCGAAACAATAGCCAAAATGATAAGGATAGACATAATCAAGATAAATTCAGAAACCACGAGAGGAATCATTATTATGATAGGTGGGTTGATGAATGGGCAGAAATTAGAATTAGTCTGAATTTAAAATTAATCGATATTTCGGGTAATGTTGTATGGACAGCTTCAGACAACGGGCTTGGTAGGGACATGGGAAAAGTAATCGATGAAATTACATATAATCCTATGAGAAGTTTTTATAAATTCTTGCCAGTACAAGGGTATATCTTAAATATTGATAATAGCAAATATTTAACCGATATTACCAGTGGCCAAAATGTTGCCGTAAAGGATCGGCTCATTGTTAGCAGGACCGAAGAAGTCATTCACCCAGTCACGGGCAAAGTAATTAAACAAATTCATGAAGTCGCGGTGGTGGAAGTCGTTGAATTTGCCGGGGATATGGTTGTGGTTAGTCCCGTGAGTGGTGAAATAATCAGCTTGGGTGACACGATAAATCGCCCACTTAAAAACCGTCCCAATAAATTTCTAGGCATATTTGGAAGCAATGAACACGTTTACTAATTTAAAATCTTACGAAGCGAGTAAAGCCTCTTTTATTTGACGCTAACGGCTTCGGTTTTGAAGTACATTACTTAAGTTTAACTGACTTTAAGAAGGTATTTTATTGCCAACTTGAAGCCGAAAAAGTGAATTTATTAACTAAATAGATAATGTCTTTCCAGTGGATTGTCTGGTCGCTAGCTAGCCGTTCGGCAGGTGTGGCGGCCTTTTTGTCTTATGCGTCATGCAGAAATTGTAGTATGTACTCAAGAGTGTCAATGAGTTGTGAGCGTACTTAGGATTAAAGTTAGTAACTAACGGTCTTTCCAAGATTTAGATGCGCCGACGAACTTGTTGCACGGTCATTTACCTGGATAATGTGATTAGCAATAATTTCTTTGTCATACCCAATAAATCTGTAGAACAGTCCACATAGCGGATTTCTTGGCCGATGGTTGGAAGTGGGCGAGCAATCTAGCGCTTCGCCCATACATGATATTGCGTAAAGGTTCAATCCGCAATACAAACCGACAACTCACCTATAAATCAACTCCATTTATTTGTTCCGTTTTACCTATAAGGTGGAATTTTTTTAGTCACTTATATTCCGCTACGGGAGGAGGTATATACATTACTTTTTTAGAGAATAAAATACGTTCCTTCGAGTTCAAATTGTCGTTTACCTTAGTGTAATCGTCTTTTTTTTTATTTCTAAAGTAACCAGCTGCAACACACAAACATACGATATAAAAGGACCAAATAAATAATGCAAAGGAGGAATTTATATGGGTTTTGGCTTCGGTGGCGGTAATGGAAATAACAGTTGTTGTATTATAATCATAATAATAATCCTTCTTTTTTTCTGCTGCTTTAATAATGACTTCTCCGAGACCTGCTAACAAACAGTTATTAGGTTGACTCCAATCCAATCCACAGCCAATCCATTTACATGCTCCGCATCGCGGAGCTCTTTTATTTCCCAATTTTCAACTTGATTTTACTCTATTCCCAAATATATAAACAAACTTAATACGATTATCTAGTGTGCAAAAGAGGCCGGTTTTTGTGATGCGCTTGAAAAATACCTAGCTCATGTATTTCAATACATGAGCTAGGTATTTTTCAAAACTAGTTTTTGCATTTTAGCAATATAAGAAGCAGTTTAGATCAAGAATTAGTGAGTAAGAGGGATATGTAAGCCCAAGGATAGCTTTTCCAAATTAGATATGATACGATTATCAACGTCCGTGAATTTTGTCTAATTATGTGCCTGAAATCGCAATTTTTAAAGTTATAGGAGGAAAAAAATGAACCGGAATTTGAACCTTCGGAAAAGACAAGTAAATCAAGCTAACTCGCTTTGTGGAAGAGTTACAAGAGGAAAATGGATAAAAAAAATCCCCTTTGGATTGCTTGAAGGATTGATGGCTTCAGATGATATAACCTTAAAGACATGGGGATTAATTTTTAAAGCTTTAGAACTCAAACCTCAACGTGGTTCTACCAAGAAGGACAAGCAAGGTTACAAAAAGCATATGAACAAACGGAAACTCAATGTAAATCTGTTTCTTACAACTATAGGTTATCCAGATGGAATACCCGCAGAGCTTGCGGAGCGGAGATGGGTACTTAGCATAGGCGGTTAAATTAAATGAAAGAAACTGAAAGCCAAAACATTCGTCCCGGAAGAAAAAGAATGATTGTTGGTAGGTTAAATAAATTTTACAACCATAGTAAAAGACTAGGTGTATTAAATTAACGCCTAGTCTTTTACTATTTAAGCAACTCTTTTAGATATGTCACACTCTTATTGCTATAACCAGTTCTACCAACAAGGAAATATACAACTTTTCTTTGAGCGTTTTTGCCTTAGAAAACAGTGAAGTGAGTAAAGTTAAACATGAATTTTTTCTTGGTCATTCATGGAATACCCTTCTCTAAAAATAACATCACTCATATCCAATGTATTATCTTTTATTTCAACATTACTAAGTTTCTTAACTGCCCCATAAGCTTTTTCCAATGAAAGCTTATCGCCTTGCCCAGAAATAATCCATAAGGTTCTATACCCTCTAGGTATAGATAAGAGCTTATCTTCACCTTGGCCATCAGTAAAATAAACTAGCAAATTAACCTTATTATTATTAGCATATTCAAATACTGGGGTAAATTTAGTGCCTCCTGTTTTATAGATTCTATCTTTTATATCCTTTACAGATTTGATCTTATACACACGCCTAATTTCATTATCACACTCTATAATCGTAATTTCATGATTATAATTTTTTACTATATTGAGTACTTCTTTAATGGCTTGATTAAATTCTTCGTCACTAATGCTTCCACTTATATCAAGTGCAACAACAATTTTTGCTTTATGACTTCTAAGTTGACCTCTTAAATCTAATCTATCTGGCTGTCGTCTATTTCTTCTTGTTATAGTCTTTTTTTTATTACTTTCAACAGTTCCCATTAACCTCTTAAGATATAAGTTCCAAGGTAACTCACTCTTGCTATTTTTAAGTGATGATATCATACTCTCTAAATAATTTGGAATATTACCTTTTTGAGAAGTATTAATAATCTTCTCAGTAAATTCTTTAAGCGTTTTTTCATCTATATCACTAGAATCTTCCCAAATATCATGAGTTTTTTCAGGATTATAATCAGTTTCTACTTCCTCATCTTTATTACTATCATTCTCTGCGCCATCTTTATCTGCTTCTAGTAAGTCTATGGCAGTTTGAATCTTTTCAACATAATATTCAAAAGGTTTAAATGGTAAGAGGTTTAGTGAATGATTTAAATTTACCCATTCCAATGTAGTAGCATATGGTGGTAGATTTTTTAAATAAGTATTTGCTACTATATCCATTGCCATATTAATAGCTAGTGAACTATAGCCGACCTTAAGTTCTTTTGATCTTATTAAATGCATAGATAATATATGGAGTATTTCGTGTTTAATTGTACTTTCCATTTGTTCTATATTAAGAATTAAAAAAATTATAGGATTAAAATATATAACATATTTAGCGCCTTTAAAATTCACAGCAGTAGGACTGCTAATATCAAATCTTATTTCTCTTGACATTTGAAGCAAAAAATAGCCGTAGAAATTATCTTTGTCTTCCATAAGACTTAAATTAACTTTATCTACAAGGCTAAAAAACTCTTCTTTAAAATCATTGGGTATATTTATCTTAGGCTTATCATCTTTACGATTTGCTTTTAAAAAGGTATTAATAATTCTCTTTGCTTTTTCATAAAGCCTTTCTGCTTGGTAATCAAAAGAAGTTTCCATACATATCACCTTATTAAACTATAAGATTCAAAATATGATTCTACAAAGGCTTCGTTTTCTATGGCATGCTTGTATACTTCAGTATAACTATTTTTAATGTCCTTCATGATTCCTATCATTAAATCTACAGGATATATTTTTAGAAACTCAATTAGTCGGTCAATATAATAACTTGAGTCATAATTATTGTTTTTTATATTTGATTCTAATTTCTTTAGAATATTGTTAGCGGATAGATAAAGTCTTGTATGACTTTCATTTTTTACTCTTTCTATAATAGATTCATGAAGAGAAGTTCCTGCGAAAACATCTTCATAAGAAATTAGTGAACTATAATCTGATTCAACAAAGCTAACAAACTCTTCTGCAATTAATTTTCCTACATTTCCTCTTATTACATTTAAAAATACCGATCTAGGTATTGAATCCTTTTTCTCCTTATAAATCTTATAAACGCTTGATATTCTTTCATAGCTTCGAGGAGTTGCTCTTATATCATCTTCGTTTATTTTATGCAGGTATTCTGGGAAGGTTGAGATAAACTCTATAACCTTTGGCTCAATTCCTGCGTCTATTGCCCAGCCTAACCACTGGATATAATCAGGTTCCATATACAACCACGCAAATCTATTTTCTTGTGCAGCATCCATGTCTACAACTTGGTAATCAAAATCCGAACCATATTTACTTGAAGGATTCATAGCAGCTAGTATTTTCACATCTTCATGTAACTTATATCCGTTAATTTCTCTATTTAATATTAAATTCATAAGTTCCTGTTGTACTGTATGTTCACAACGATTTATCTCGTCTATAAATAAAAGAACTGTTTTTCCTTTTAATATTTCTTCATCAATTTCCCTTAGCTTGTTATGGACGGCATATATTGTAGTTTTCTTTTCAACCTTATCTCCTTTATAATTAACTGCTGCATACGATTCTATAGTCGGAAGACCACCTATTTCACCTTCTTTTAGGAGATTGCCATTAATAACAATTAAACTCCAATTATTTTCTTTAGCAATTTCCTTGGCCAAAGCTGTTTTTCCTATACCACTTTCACCAACTATTAAAGGTACTTCTCCAGTAGATAGTACTAAGTCAACACTTTTTAAGGTGTCTATAAAATTCATTATATTTTCCCCCTATATTATCTTCAGCTTTTCATCTACAGCTATTTTTTTTGTCTTTTTACTTCCATACTTATAAATAAACATTAGCTTGTCCATTGGCATAATGTCGCTATTTTTATCTATAGTATTACAATTCAAATAATCTCTAACATATTTTTCTTCAACATTTTCATTTGATAATACTTCCTTTAAAACTTCTTCTAATTCATCTTTAGATATTTCTTTAAGAACATATTTAATCACTAAAATATTTACTTTCAAAAATTCCAACGTTTTATTTTTATCTAAATCATTTATAAACGTAATAGCCTTCTCGTTATTCTTGATAGCTATAAGCTCTGCATTTTGGGTAGGTGAATTTATATATCTTAATGCATCATAGCTTATTCTTACAGCCTCTTCTTGTACACTTTGACAAGGTTCTTTTATAAACTTTATTGAATCGTAATTTTTTCTTACAGCTAATAATTGTAATTCTTCACTTGGGCTATTAACATATTTAATAGCCCATCCAGCTTGATTTATAGCTAATTTTATTAAATTATCGGTTGGGTTTTTAATATACTCTAAGTTAATCCATCCATCATTTATAGCTTTTACCATCATATCTTCGGTAGGGTTATTTACAAATTCAATCGATCGAGCATTATTGTCTATAGCTAGTTCTTGCATCTCTCTTGTTGGATTATCTATATATTTTAACGCCAGTCCATTTTTTTTAATGGCCAATAACTTCATCTCGTCTGTAGGATTATTTATATAGGCTATAGCATTAGGCGTATTCTCTATCATTTTAATAAGGTTCGATTTTTCCATAATGATACTTCCTTCTGTCATTTTTTATATGGAATAATTAATTATTACTTTGAAGTTAATCTAAATAGGATAATTATACCACTGTATAAAAAAAGGGTCTATAAATGCTGCTGAAACATGATAAAAGAATGACTGTTAGGGATATATAAAAGCCTTCGAATAATTAAAAAGTAAAGGACGGTTCTTTTGTATCAGTTAATTAATGATACAAGAGAACCGTCCATGTGTATGTCTCAGGTTTTGTCTTACTTTATATGTTTTACCAAGGAAGCGGCCACACCGACATACTGCGACGGTGTCAAAGCCAGCAGTCGGTTTTTGTCTGCTACCGGCAATTCTATACTTTCGATGAAGGATTTAATGTCGTCTTCGCTGATGCCTTTGCCGCGGGTAATAGCTTTTAGTTTGTCATAGGAATTAGCATGGCCGTGTTTACGCATTACTGTTTGTACTGCTTCGGCCAGGACTTCCCAGGCATGGGTTAGATCTGCAGCAAGGGCGGCTTCATTGACTACCGTTTTTCTGAGGCCTTTTAAGGTATAAGTAATCGCAAGATGGGAGTGAGCAATGCCTGTTCCAATGTTGCGCAGTGCCGAAGAATCACTGAGGTCGCGTTGCAGGCGAGAGATAGGCAACTTGTTGGCCAGATGGTCAAGTACTGCGTTGCTTAAACCAAGGTTTGCCTCTGAGTTTTCAAAGTCGATCGGGTTCACCTTATGCGGCATGGTGGAAGAGCCAACTTCGCCGGCAATGGTTTTTTGTTTGAAATATCCAAGAGAAATATAGAGCCATATGTCGCGGTCAAAATCCAGAAGAATATTATTAAACCGCGTAAGAGTGTGGAAGGATTCAGCTATGTAATCATGGGCCTCAATTTGGGTTGTCAACGGATTATAGGTAAGCCCCAGACTTTCAACAAAGGAGCGGGAGACGGCTTCCCAGTCTACTGCTGGATATGCAATATTGTGTGCATTAAAGTTACCGACGGCGCCGTTGAATTTTCCTAGATATTCTTGGGAACGAAGTTGTTTTAACTGGCGATTCCAGCGGTAGACAAACACGGCAAGTTCCTTGCCTACTGTTGTGGGCGAAGCAGCTTGTCCATGGGTATGGGCCAGCATAGGTATAGCCTTTTCTTCGTCTGCCATAGCTGTGACTGTTTGAACCAGATTCTCCGCTATTGGCAGCCAGACATTCTCAATGCCGTGCTTAAGCATCAGCGCATGGGAAAGATTGTTAATATCCTCTGAAGTGCAGGAAAAGTGGATAAACTCCAGTATATCAGAAAGTGACATTGCGCCAAGTTCTTCGCGGAGATAATATTCGACTGCTTTTACATCATGGTTGGTAGTACGCTCAATTTCTTTAATCCGAAGAGCGGCTGGTTCATCAAAATTGCTGACAATATTGCGCAAAAATGTGGTTTCTTCAGAAGTAAATGAACGAATTTCAGCAAAGTCGGGATTGGCTGCCATAGCAATCAACCATTCAACTTCTACATGAATACGGTATTTTATTAAAGCCCATTCTGAGAAATAGTCCCCAAAAGGCTGGGTAATAGCTCCATACCGTCCTTCTAGCGGTGTAAGTGATTTAATACTCATTTTTATCCCTCATCATTCTTTCAAAATTAACAACATCCATGATATTGTCATCAAAAATCTATGCTTAGTATACTACATTACAGCCTTAGAATGCCACGCTCTAAAGTAATTTCTTATCTAAAAAGCATACAAGATACGGCGTTCTTCTATATCATTGAAGTGACTGATGTGGAAGAGGCTGATCTTTTTCCAATATTGAAGGTAAGACCTGTGATATTTCCTTAGAGTTGACCTTCTTTGAAGTTACTGAAGGATTGGGTGTAAAGTTGTGCCAAGCGGGGGAGAAATTTTGCTAATGATGTTTTAAAGGTGAGGGTTGAGCTCTAAAAAAGGCTTTTTTGTCTCGACAGGTGAGCTGTATTTTCTACTGGAAATCTTTTGATTACATACAGACATTGTTATAGCCGCACAATAACAGAGTAGCCTCCAAAAAAAATGCAAGGAGATGCTCTTATATGGAATTTATACCTACGTCTACGATTGTCATTGATAATGATACTGGAGTAACGCTACTTAACGAGGTGGATATGTCGCTATCTTTACCTGACCATGACGAAATTCAAGCACTTAAGGGTTCTACGATTTCAATTGCCAATAAAGAATACACAATAGTAGAAGCTACTACCGAACCGAAGCTTAATGACGATTTTGATATGATTGGTACTTACGTTTTCCTTAATGTAGAGAAAAAAACTTAAAATTATTTCCGTTCTCCCCTGAAATATTTCATACCGAACGATAAGCATTACTTACCTTGCCGAAACGGCAAGGTTTTTTTGTGCCCTAAACACCTCGGGTTGGGCCACTTCGATAGCTAGGTTGTGACAGCCTAAGTTTTAAATTATAGTGATGGTATTTCTTAGCGTGAGTACTGATACCGGGGTGCTGCTTGGTGTTGTGCGCCATTGCCTAGCTCGCCGTTACTGTTATATCCAAAAGCCTACAAGGTACCGTACGATAAAAGAGCCAGGCTATGCTGGAGACCGCATGAGAGCGCGGGCATTGTTAAATTGAGGAACTAGGGCTATTTCTGTCGGTTAAGTTACCGAGACCTAATTGGCCTGAATAGTTCGCCCCCCAAGCACATAAGCGGTAATCCGATAAAATAGCTAAACTATGATAACCGCCAGCGGCAATGGCAGCGACATTGCTTAAGGCAGTAACTTCTAAATAGCTGCTTCTTTGCTTTCTAAGTATAAAGATAGTACAATGAGGCGGAGGTATCTTATTTTTATAATTAACAGATTATGCAGTAAGGGAAGGGGAAATAGTGTGAGCGGAATACAATTTTATCGTGATAAAGATTTGCCCTTTTTCGAGCTGAAACTCTGTAATACAAGCGAGATGTCCTATAAAAAACATGCCCACGAGGAATATTCGATCGGTATTGTAGATCAAGGGAAAAGCTATTTTTGGTATGAAGGAAAGGTCGATGAGATATATCCTAAAACAATGGTTTTCCTTCCTCCTGATTTAATACATGCCTGTAATCCCATAAATCGGGATCTTTGGAAATATAAAATGCTCTTTGTAAATAAGGATTGGGTGCAAGGCTTTATGAAAAGCAAGGGTAGCTTTCAATTTAATAATCCAATTATTAAGGATGTTTCGGTATGTGGAAATTTCCAGATGATAGACAATATGATGAAAATTATAAAAAGTAATGCTAGTCCCTTGGAAAAGGAAACAAGCATAGTCGCTGTGTTCGAGCAATCTTTGAGTGGTGAAAAAAGGACAGGTGACATTAATTGCGATAAAAAGCATCCTAAGTTAAAAATAATTAGGGAATATTTGCATAGCTATTTCTTAGAAAAAGTAACATTGGATCAGTTGGAACAATCTTCAGGACTAAACAAATTTCATATTATCCGTTCATTTAAAAAAGCGTTTAAGGTACCTCCTCATACATATCAGACATTGCTACGAGTAAATTATGCTAAAAAAGAGTTGCGCAAACATAGGCAGATGGCGAAAGTAGCTATTGAAGCAGGATTTTATGATCAAAGTCATTTCATTAAAGTATTTAAGGGCTATACTGGAATAACGCCTGATAAGTATCAAAAGTTTATGTAGATCAGTAATCCACCTGCGTGACGAGTGGTTTCTTAAGTCCTAATATTAATTGACGACACTTTCTTAGTGTCGTCAATTTTTTACAATACAGAGTCGACTTGATTTGCTAAACTGAACGCAAGAAGGGAGGGGAAATAGAGTGAAGATCGTCATGGTTATCAACAAAGAACTTCCGCTCGGAATAGTAGCCAATACGGCTGCGGTGCTAGGAATCAGTCTGAGTAACATATTTCACCAGGACATTGTAGGATGCGATATACAAGATGCAAATGGAAATGTACATATAGGAATTACTGCTCAAACAATTCCTATTTTAAGTGGTAGTAGAGAGCAGATTAAAGATATACGAGATTTGATGTTCGACAGCTCTTATTCTGAGGTAACTGTTATAGATTTCAGCGAAGTTGCTCAAAGATGCTTGGAGTATGAAGAGTATATCAAAACGCTTTCCTGTTTGCCAAGTTCGGATATCTACTATTTAGGTATTTGCTTGTACGGTCCGAAGAAAAAAGTAAATAAACTAACGGGGAATTTGAGATTATTGCGATAGCAAGCAAAGAGTATAAATCAGATATATGGGGAGACCGGCAGTGCACGAACTTTTTTAGCTTAAATCACGTGATGCTGTTGTATCTCCCATCTGTAAGGGAGAGGTTGCAATTATTTTTTAACTACAGACAGGTGTTTTCAAGTTTCTGTCAAAAATAAGATGTTAACTTTGTATTGACATAGATATAGGTTAACATTTTAAATGGTTTAAAGTGAATCGCCCCAACAATAAAGGTCCTAATGGATTAATTTAATTTAGAATCCTTTAAAAAGGAGTAGTTTATGGAATCCTTTTATCTTGTACTTGATCAATTGAGAATATTTACCGTGATGATTTTGTTGGGGATTTTTGCGATAAAAACAAAAGCTTTAAATGAAAATTACCTGGGCGATTTGTCAAAGCTGATTATGCGGTTAATTCTTCCGGTTATGATTTTTCAAAAATCAATTAATGGTGCAACTCGAACGGATATGCTCTTTTGTTTTACAGAGGTTGTTTTGTCAACGATTCTTATGTATGGACTGCTTTTCTTTACCGGTTTCATGCTTAAACGTATATTTTCTTTAAAAGGAAATTATGGGCGGGTTTTTCATGCTTCAACAATGTTCGGGAATGTTGGCTTTATCGGAATTCCGTTGATTCTCGGTATTTTGCCCGAACGCGGAATGCTTTACATGGCGCTGTTTACCATAATTGATATGGTAATGCTTTGGACAATCGGCTTCCATCTGACTTTACCGGAAAGAAAACAGGAGCATAATTCTTTAACGGAAAATCTCAAAAAGATATTAAATCCTGCAATACTGAGTATTTTTTTGGCAATTATTTTTATTTTGATGGAATGGAAGTTGCCTGTTACGTTAAATAAAGCCCTTGGAGCTGTTGGTGATACGACAACACCACTATCGCTGATTTACATAGGCGGTACCTTTTATTTTTGCAATGTAAGAAAATTTTTAGCAAAAATAGAATATTACGCAATTGTTGTTGTTAAAATGATAGCTATTCCTCTGCTTATATTTTCAATACTGCGGTTTTTCCACTTTCAACCGGAAATTATTATTTTTATTACTACACTCACGGGAATGCCAAGTATGGCAGCAATTGCAATGTTTGCTCGGACGAATGACTCAGACGAAGACTGCGCAGTCGGTGCTATTATGATTACAACAATTTTTTGCTTAGTTACATTGCCACTGGTTGCTTATCTTACGAGTTATTAGTTTACTGGGATATCAGCATACGCTGCTTTGGCGATAATACGTGCGACAATTTATGCTTTAAATATAAAAGACATCCAAAATGAATAACTCACAATACACTCAACTCCTACCAACCCTGGTAGGAGTTTTTGCGCTATTGGTTTTATTAGTTGCTTACGGCTTAAGTCATATGATCTCGTTTTCTCTCCTATTGGCTGTTATAAAAAGTGTTATAATGTATGTTCATCACCGTATAAGCCAACGTTTTTCTAAGCTATCTGCCCCATGCCAATTGAACGAGCGGCTTAAATTTTGTACCTTAAAGTGTCCATTTAGAATGGCTACACCACCTAAGCAGGAGTTATTTTAATTATATGGCATCTAATTGATCTTTAGCCTATATTAGCACCAAATTACTGTCTACATGTCCCTTAAGCCTTCTTGCAAGATTTCTTTGATAGGAGTACACTGAAAGCGCCTTATATTACGTCAATCACTCAGTTTCATTAATTTCATTTTATTCAGTCTTTCTTTGGCCATCTGCTAAGTAGCGGCTGAAAATATGGTAAAGAAAGGGATGAGACTGTGGCATTTCAGATCGGTGGATTCGCTTTAGTTTTTATGATGGTTTCTTTTCTCGTGCTAAACTTAATTCACTTAACCGGCGCAATTTAATTGTTAAGGGACAAGGTAAATCGACAGGATATATGGCAAAGAAAAGGCACCACCTATTTGGATGGTGTTTTTTCTTTGCCATGACTAGATGACCGTCGAAAACTATATAATGAATATGACAAATTTCACTTGTTATTAACAGTGAGTTTCATCAATAATACAAAATAGAGGTTGCGATAATCTTGCAAAAAATAGTTTAAAGGCTCAACCTGCAGTATTCTTCTGCTTGTTGAGCCTTTTGTCGTAGGAATTTTTGCTTTAATACTGCAGGAATGTCCTGAATTATGCTTGTTTAAGCTTAAACCGGACTTGGTTACGCCCGTTTTCTTTTGCTTGATATAAGGCTTCATCCGCTCTTTTCAAAGTATCTTGAAATGTCCGATCGTTTTCTTCCACTTTGGTTATTCCAATACTTACAGTAGTGTGCAGCAGTTGATTATTAAGATATATTTTTCGTTCGTCGCACAATCGTCGAAGCCTCTCGGCCATCTCTAGTGCACAATTAATATTGGTTTCCGGTAAAATTAACGCAAATTCCTCTCCGCCTAATCTGCCTAGAATATCATTGTTTCGCTTGTTCTCAACAATGATATTTGTAAATGCTTTCAGATAATGATCTCCGGCATCATGGCCAAATTTATCATTCAGACGTTTAAATAAATCCAAATCTAATATAATAATTGAAAAAGACTTTTTATATTTGGTAAACTTATCAAATTCTAAAGAGCCTAACTGGAAGAATTTCCGCCTGTTTAATGCACCTGTCAAATAATCAATAAAGGCCACTTTCTCTAACTCTTTGCAATGATCTTGTTCTTGAATAAAAGTATGGTATTGCTTATGGCGAAAATACTGTAATCTATTTGCAATAAAAAATCCTAGTACATTAGCTACAATATAGGCTAGCACAATAGTCTTTAATGATAAATCATTAAGTGGGCTTTTAAAGAATACGATAACCACTAAATCTCCGATGGTCAAGATACCAGCAAGAATAGCCTTAATAGAGACAGTGTTAGGAAAGATCAAAAAAAACGCAAGTACTATTAATGTGTCAATATACGTAAAATTTATGTTGGTCAATGACCGAGATGTATTTATATATATTGAAAGTACTATGTATGTAATCGACCAAAAAAAAACTAAATAATTGTGCTGCTTTACTGTTTTTACATGTTTTAATAAAATGAGAATAATTGTTGAAAATACTAAAAAAACAACGCGAGCTGTAATTGTCGCATAAAACGCAGGACTAAATCCAAAATTTAAATAATCTCCATAGGCCAAAAAACTAACAAAAAAAAACAAATCAAAACTACAATTTTTGTTTGCAACAAATCATCTTTTAAATAAAATTGTTCGGCTAATTTATCTGGCGTAGAATGTAGTATAGTTGACACTCAATTACACCTCTTATTTTAAGCCTAAATTATACGCAACCATATTTACACTTTCACATTTTGTATAGTATTTCAGTATTATAGCAACAAAAGCCATTTTTTGTCAATAAAAGGTGGGATAAGCGCATTTTTTAACAAATAGTTGTGTGCAATATAGCAAGTCTGTAGAGTTGTATGATTGAATGAAGTCCTAATCTATAATTATGCCCTCTAGTTTATCAATTGTAAACTAGAGGGCATTTGTCGTAATGGCTATTACTGGTCATTAATTTATGATCCTTCTCCGTGTCGCTGGCCAGTGTGATTTTGATTTTTTACCTTCTTAGATCCTGAAAGTGGTTCAGGTAGATTGTCGTCATTATTCTTTGTACGCTTAGGAGCATTTGGAATATCTACAGGGTAAGCTTCTGGCTTAGTCATGTTATCTCCTCCGATGTATAGGTTTTCTTGACTTAGAATTGCTGGTTTTCTCTCTAGTAAGCAATTAATTCTTGCGGTCATACTAGCTTCTTATTACATAGCTTACGGAGCCTTACTTTGTTTTATCCATGGAAGATTCGAGGTTTATTGGAAAACGTGGGGGACAGGGAGGCGGGAGTTTTTATTTACGGCAGCTTTTGGCTTCCTAGATAGATTGTCTTAATGATTTTATCAATTGAGAGCTTTTCATAAATTTGGGTATATGTTTTCATGATAATACCTGCTAAAATCAAAATATAATAAATAAGGGGGGGCAAACGTGCAACACCAATATAAGCAAGAAAAGCAAATGCAAATGAATGACAAGCCATTAATTAAGGATGACAATAGAATATACCGCGTCCAGAATCCTATTCGCAGCGAACTATCATTAGCTATACTTTTTCTATTTAAAGCCCATATTTCTAGAAGTGTAAAAAAAACTGCTGAAGCCCACCCTCAAAGCAACATAATCTTTGGTAAGGTCGGCGGGTCCTGGTGGAAACCCGAATACCATATCATAGTTGGCGGAAAAACGAAGAAGGTTGTTCAGGCGGCCGCCGAAATGCTACAAAAGAATTTAAATGGAGGAAAAACAAAAAACTAGTAAAATATAAGTAAAAAACTAAAGACGGACTAAATATACCTTCGAGTTGAGACATGAAATAATAAACACCCAGTACAGAGTGATTATTGAGATTAAGGGGTATAACGAAAAAGGTAGCGTATCGCCTCCACTAATAATTTATATTATGTGGAGGTTTTTGTTTTATGAAACTGATTTGTCACTTATGTGGAAGTGAATTCGAAAAAGAAGACAAAGAAGCTAGGCGATATATGTTTAATGATATAATTGAGTACACTATTATGTGCCACTGATGATCTAATTAAATCTGCTTTAAAGTGGATTTTTCTTGGTGGATAGTGAGGCTGGCTTGAATAAATTGAGCTATTTGCTGTATTTAGTTGAGCAATGATAACACAGGCCGTGTTCTGAGGCCGTGGCGTCTGTTCTTGCCTAGAAAAGCAGTATGTATAAATAACTCTTGACAATATTTACAACTAAGAACTATAATTTGAATGTATTCAAAATAAGGGGGTGTATCATGGCTAGAACTCCACAAGATCCTAAAATCCGAATCACTGAAATTTTGGATGCAGCCGAAGATTTATTTGCAGTTAAAGGCTATCGTGGAACAACCATTAGTGATATCTCTAAAGAAATGGGTGTTGCGCAGGGAATGCTTTATTATTACTTTAAATCCAAAGAGGATATCTTAGAAGCAATACTCAATCGCCATGGTTCAACTTTCATTTTCAAAATCAAGGATATGGTTTGTTCTAGTATCACTCCATCTGAAAAAATCGGGTTAACAATCGGTATCATATTGGATGGTGTTCGCTATAAAGATGAGGTATTCCTTAATACTGTACACGATGAACAAAATTTACATATCAAAGATAGATTAGCCCGCCAACTCAAACTATTGCTCACACCCTGGGTGCTGAAAACCATCGAAGAGGGATGCAGCAATCATGATTTTAATGTGTCTCACCCCCAGACCGCTGTAGATTTCATCCATATTATCACGGAGTTTCTAATTAACACCCTCTATGAAAAAATTCCCGACGAACTTTTATCGCCGCGTCTGAAGATGGCCGAAGCTCTAATTGAAAAGACGTTAGGTGCGCAGGAAGGAACGATCCATATCCGTTATAAGCAAGTAATTTAAAACCATAATTAAATAAAAAAAATCCCGCTGTCCAATCAGAAAATTTGGATGAGCGGTTTTTTCACGCTAATTAACTGAATGCATTCAAATAATTAGCATGAAATTAGAAGAAATATACGACGAAAACATGGGAATACAGAAGAACCCACAAGGAGGAGTGATATAAGGAGCACGATAAATTCATCATTGCAGTGATATCCGACCCAGTATTAACTAAAAGAAACAAGCAAGTTTGTTTCTGCACTCGCCCAAGACTGATTGGGCCTGTGACTACATCAAGAATAAGGAGTAAAATAATGCAACAATTAAAATGGGTGACGAGAGTTTCTAAAAAAAACTTATATTATGGCTTAGCTATCGCGTTAGTCGGGTTAAGCATCCTCGGCGGCGTTATCTGGAAAGGACACAGCCGTCCCCAAGTGACACTCGAAGAAATTCCGCTGGTGCGTACCACTATTATCGGTTCTACAGGAGCAGCGCAAGGCTTCACCTATTCCGGGGAAGTACGCGGACGCTATGAAAGCCAGCTCGCCTTTCAGGTCAATGGGAAAATTATAAGCAGGAATGTTCAATTGGGTAGTGTAGTTAATGACGGCGATGTGCTTATGCAAATTGACGCCAAAGATATCGTGCAAACAGTAAACATGAATTCCGCACAGATACACTCGGCTGAGTCGCAACTAGAGCTAGCGGAAAGCAATCTCAAGCGTTACCGTGAGTTATTGGAGGGTGGAGCAATTAGTCAATCTCAATATGAGCAATATCGCAATTATTATAATGTTGCCGTTGCAGGGGTACGGCAGGCCCAGGCTCAATATGCGCAAGGTGCCAATCAGCTGGATTACAGTCAATTGCGGTCTGATAAACCTGGTGTTGTAGCCAGCATCTCCGCCGAAATGGGGCAAGTGGTCAGTGCCGGACAACCCGTTATAACCGTAGTGCATGACGGTGAGCGCGAAGTGGAAATCAGTGTACCCGAAAATCGTATTGAGGAACTGCGTAAGACTAAAGAAGTGAAAGTAGCATTTTGGGCATTGTCAAACCTAATAGTTGAAGGCAAGGTCAGAGAAATCGCCCCAATGGCAGACCAAGCTACTCGCACATTTAAAGTGCGGATTAGTTTAATAAATCCTGCACCAGAAATAAAATTAGGTATGACTGCAGCCGTAAGCGTAGTAGGTAATAATACGCAACAAGCTATACATATTCCGTTGGGGGCTATTTATCAAAACGGCGATACACCAGCCGTTTGGGTAGTGACAGGTGATACGATTACTTTGCGAGCAGTTAAAACCGGCAATTTCGGTAACGGAACGATTCAAGTGCTCAGCGGCCTGCAACAAGGTGAACGCATCGTAACAGCAGGAGTACATAAGCTTACTGAGGGCCAGAAGGTGAAATTTGGCGGTGATTCCCTGTGAACAATTTCAACCTAACCGAATGGTCGCTCAAACACAAGCAATTTATTTATTTCTTTATTGTTCTCTTTTTCGTCGCCGGATTGGTCTCTTATAATAATCTAGGCCGCATGGAAGACCCGGACTTCACTATTAAACAAATGGTTGTTACTGTTGTTTGGCCAGGAGCCACAGCTCGTCAGATGGAAGAACAAGTTACAGATAAAATCGAAAAGAAGTTGCAGGATTTACCTGGTCTTGATTATTTAAAGAGTTATTCCAGTCCGGGAGTAACGGTTATTTACGTAAATTTAAAAGACACTGTTCCCAAAAAAGATGTCCGATCTAAGTGGTTGGAAGCCCGTAACATGGTCAATGACATGAAAGCTACCTTACCTGCTGGTGTTAACGAGCCTATGTTTAATGATAGGTTTGATGAAGTATATGGTGTAGTATACGCCCTTACTGGCGATGGCTATACTTACGAAGAAATGCGTGAAAAGGCTGAAAAAATCCGGCGTGTTTTGTTGGGGATTCCCAACGTTAAAAAGGTTCAGCTCTTAGGAGTACAAACAGAAAAGATATATATTGAAATGGAAAACAGTAAATTGGCTCAGTTAGGAATTGATCCCGGTCTAATCATCTCAACCCTCCAGGCGCAAAATGCTATGAGTGCTTCTGGTATGATTGAGACCGCCTCTGACAATGTTTATTTACGGGTTACCGGCATGTTTGAACATTTGGAGGATATCCAGAGCCTTTCTCTCCAGGCTAACGGGCGCACATTTCGTTTAGGTGATATTGCCAAAGTGACCCGATCCTACGCTGAACCCATTGACCCGAAGTTCTTTTATAATGGTCAACCGGCTCTCGGTATTTCATTGGCCATGGAACCAGGCGGCAATATTATTACCCTAGGCGAAAATCTAGAAAAGACTATTAATCAAATAAAGAAAGAATTGCCCGCCGGACTAGAACTCCATCAGACAGTAAATCAACCGAATGTAGTAAAAACCTCAATTAATGAATTTATTAAGTCATTGGCAGAAGCCATTGTTATCGTTCTACTTGTAAGCTTTGCGAGTTTGGGCGTGCGATCCGGCATTATAGTAGCTCTATGTATTCCTCTAGTCATAGCCGCAGTATTCACATTTATGAACCTCATGGGCATTGAATTGCAAAGGATATCCCTTGGTGCCCTCATCATTGCGTTAGGACTTTTAGTTGATGATGCTATTATAACCATTGAAACGATGATCGTTAAGATGGAACAAGGCTGGGATCGCTTCAATGCCGCTTGTTTCGCCTACACATCAACCGCTTATCCACGTTTGACCGGTGAATTGGTTACTTGCGCAGGCTTTATACCGGTAGGCTTCTCTCAAGGCTCTGCCTCTGAATTTACTTCTACCATTTTCTCGGTTGTCGCCATATCACTAATGACATCTTGGATTGTTGCTGGTACAGCCACACCATTATTAGGTTACCTCTTTATTAGGGTTAAACCCAAAACCGCAGATAATCATGAGCACAATGTCCATGATACAAAGTTTTACCGTTGGTTTAAACAGATCCTAATTTGGTGTCTAACCCATCGCAAAGCAGTGCTAATCGCTACAGTGGTTGCTTTTTTCGCCGCCATTGCCTTATTAGGCTTAGTAAAACAAGAATTTTTCCCTGCATCCACACGACCTGAACTTATTGTTCAGTTACACCTGCAGGAAGGCGCTTCTATAAAAAACACTGAAGATATTGCCAGCCAATTTGCCCAGAAACTAGAGGGTAATCATCAAATTTCCTACTATACTTACCATGTGGGTGAAGGTGCTCCCCGATTTGTTTTAAGCTTTGAACCTACTTTTAATAAATCTAACTTTGCCGAGTTTATTATTGTCGCCAAAGACGCAAAAGCGCGTGATGAGCTGCGTACTAAGCTTAGCCAACAATTGAACGAAGAGTTTCCCAGTGTGCAGGTACATACTAAGGTTATCAGAAATGGCCCGTCTTCTGACTATCCGGTTATGCTGCGCGTAAAAGGCTATGACACTGACAAAGTACGTCAAATTGCAGAAAAGGTACAAACAATCATGTCTGCACACCCTAGTGCAAAAAGTGTAAATCTCAATTGGCAAGAAAAAAGCAAGACTATGCATCTGGAAATTGATCAGGATAAAGCTCGGAAATTGGGCGTCACCTCTCAATCACTGGCTACATCTCTCCAAACTCAATTGTCTGGCGCGCCTATTGCTGAATTTAGGGAAAGTGATAAAACCGTCAGCATGGTTCTGCGTTATGCCTCCCAGGATAGGAATGATCCCTCCCGTATGAAAGACCTAAATATTCACATCGGCAATGGTAAGTATGTTCCGCTTGATCAAATTGCAAAAATTAGCTTTGAGGCCGAAGATGGTTTGATTTATCGTCGTGACTTGAAACCCATGATTATAGTACAGGCAGAGATCGTGCCTGGAGCGTTGGGGGATGATGTTGCCGAGCAAGTTTATAATAACCTTGCGGAACTGCGCGACAGTCTGCCACTGGGCTATAGCATTGAATATGATGGTTCAAAAGCAGATAGTATCAAGGCTCTCAAATTCATAACTGAACCTGTACCTATAATGATTATTACGATTATGATCCTGCTCATGATTCAATTGCAGAATATACCTAAATTGTTTCTAACCTTGATGACAGCACCGCTTGGCATAATAGGTGTTTCGGTCGGGCTATTTCTTACAAACAGTCCAATGGGCTTTGTTGTCCAATTGGGGATATTAGCCTTAGCCGGGATTATTATGCGTAATACAGTAATTCTGATGGATCAGATTGATCAGCTGCTTGAAGCCGGCGAGTCTTTATGGGATGCCATTATTAATGCTACTGTCATCCGCTGCCGCCCCATCTTACTAACGGCAGCAGCAGCAGTTCTAGGGATGATCCCTTTGATTTCCAGTGTGTTCTGGGGACCAATGGCTGTAGCCATTGCAGCAGGCTTGTCTGGAGCTACGGTACTAACCCTGCTGGTTTTGCCGGTTATGTATGCTGCTTGGTATAGAGCACAACCGGATGCAGACGCGAAAGATGCTAATATAGTTAATACTAGTAGTTCTGTCTGATAGCAGCATTCGAATTATCGTCTCCACACTGCAAATTCAGATAATAATATATCGATATTTAAATTAGAAATGGAGTTGCTAAGTATGGAAGTATTGTATGAGAAAATTTTAGTGCCTATTGACGGTTCCCAAAATTCACTTGTGGCGTTGGCGCACGCAGTTGCAATAGCACGCTCCTTTGATGCTGAAATTACTATTCTTTATGTAACTGTTTTATCGCAGCAAGTACCCTTATATGATCAAGTTAAGGGCTCTAAAATTCCCCCAAACGCCTCTAAAGATCCCGTTAACTTTGCTAAAAAAATAATTGCTGAGGCTTTAAAACATGTTCCCGAAGGAACTCGAATTCAAACACACAATGAACCTGGCGAACCACGCATTGTGATTACAGAATTTGCAGAACAAAACGGTTATGACATAATTGTTATTGGTAGCCGGGGGTTAGGAACTATCTCAGGGCTACTCCTTGGTAGTGTCAGCAGCTACGTCATCCGCAACTCTAAATGTCCTGTTTTGGTTGCAAAATAGTATCGCAGTATATAGAAAGCGATCTAATTATGGGGGTTATTGTGAATTTACTTCTTATTTATTTTAAAAAAATCTTTTTGCCGATTATTGTTCTATTAATGTATTGTCAGCCAGCACTCGCAATGTCAATAGAACTATCTCTTGAAGACAGTATAGCGTTAACTTTTAGAAATAATCCGGCATTGCAAATCGTTGAAGCACGTAAAGAACAGTCAGGTTGGGCTGTAAAGGAAGCTCAGTCGAATAAAGACTTGTCAGTTGATTATATCCATACTGATATGCGCTCATCTGCACCACCATCATGGACATCATCACGAGTAGAAGTCTCTCCCTATAACAATTTTAGCAATCAAATAACCGCCAGTATACCACTATATACTGGCGGCAAAATTGAAAACACGATTAATCAAGCTAAGCTCGGTCTTAAAGTGTCTCAACTAGAAATTACCGCTACTAAACAGAACCTTAAGTTAGAGACAAGTATGGGATACTACAATGTGCTGCAAACCAAGACTCTATTAGAAATTGCCAAACAAACGGTTGATGATTTTGACGCGCACTTGAAACGGGTTCAGCAGATGTATAAAACCGGTGTTGTGCCATGGCACGATGTATTGCAAACCAAGGTTAAATTGGCTAATGCCGAAAACACTTTGGTAAGAGCGCAAAACGACTATGATTTGGCTATTTATAGCCTAAATAAAACTATGGGATTACCTTTGCGCAGTGAAATTAAGCTTATAGAGCCGCTAGCATACCAAAAATTCGCATTTAGTCTTGACGATCTTACTGAGTATGGTTTGGCAAAACGTCCGGAAATGGCTCAGTATGAAGCGAACGTCAAGATCGGACAAGCTCAGATCAAAATTGCCCAGAGCGAGCAACGGCCAAAGGTTATGCTATCAGGGGCAATGGCTTGGGATGATAATGACTTCGCGGGTACAGAGAATAGAGACTGGACTGCAATGTTAATTACACAAGTTAACTTATTCGATTCTGGTAATACCAAAGCTAAAATCAAGCAAGCACAATCTAGTGTAATGGTTGCGCAGGAACAGGCGCGGCAAACTCAAGATAACATTTCATTGGAAATCAGTGATACTTATTTGAGTTTGAAGGAGGCGGAAAAGCGCATAGCTACAAACAAAGTAGCAGTAGAAGAGGCCAGTGTAAATTTTGATATTGCACAAAGAGCTTATAGTGCAGGTGTTAGTACTAATCTGGATGTTATGGATGCCGAATTAGCCTTGAACCAAGCAAAAACCAACTATACTAACTCAATGTTTGATTATAATACAAGTAAAGCTCGACTTGATAAAGCGATAGGGATGTAAAACTATAACGATTATTTGATAAAATTGTTTCACAAGGATATGCAGGGGCTTTGCAGCCCCTGCTGGTTTTATTACGCTTAGAGGTCAATGACTTGTTAGAGAGTTATTTAAATAGAGAAAAACTCATCTTGAAGGAGTCTTGTATATGAAAAAATGCAAATGGCTTTTACTTATAGGTGTATTTTTATCATATTTTATTAGTCCTTACTTACCAGATGCGTGGGGCGAGGAGAATGATTTTCTAGAATGGCTGCAAGTTGTCATATTAGTATTAGGCATGGTTTTAAATTACATATGGTACCAAGAAGCTGAATATGATAATAACATTTCTAGTAAACGTTTTTTGGCTTGGACTACACCGTTATGGTTATTAATAATCGGGCGGGAACTGAGCTGGGGTAGAGTGTTATATCCAAGCATTTTTAAGGTTATCCTTGTTAAAAATGTTATCCACTTATTGCTTGCAATTATTATTGTAGTCTGGTTATATGTGGGTAAAAAGTATGACTTATACAAAATCCCTTATAAGCTACTAAAAGAACGCCTATTTCCTATCACTGAGCTGATTATTACGGCTATCGCCCTTTTAGTTGCAGACCTAGCAGAACATAGATTGCACCTTCCCCAAATGGAAGAATTTAATGAGTGTATTTCCTATCTGGGTTTAATTCTTGTTGCTTATTACGTAAAAACGGCTTTAAAAAGGAAAAAAAGCAACATTATAAGTAGGTATACGATTCATTCGACTTATTAAGAGTAGATATATAAATTATTTCGGATGTCAATAAACTTTATTTCTAGAATAGCAGGTAACTCACCAAAGTAAGTTGCTGGACATGCCATCAAGGCGGTTGGTTTTCATTTCACAACCTTGGAAAATAATACCCATTGCGCTATTGTGGAGGGAGCAATTTTTTGATCTTCGTATTGGTGAGTTCTGTATTATAGTACATTCTAGATTTTACGAATTGATCTTTAGTATGTTGGTAATTATAAAAGTATAGATGCGAAATAATATATGACTAGCTTTAAGTTAGGTGTTTATAGGAGGGAATCTATTGGATAAGGTAGAGGTAGTAAAAATACCGCTTCATAGAAATTCTTATATTCCTAGAAACATCGAAAATTTTATTCGAAAATCAGTTGTGTTTAGCGAAAAAGAACTGAAGGAAGCCATGCAAAAAGAAAAAGACCTGTATGTGCTTTACTGTGATGATGGGGAGATCGCAGGCTTTAGTGTTGCGATTGAGGCCTATCCTCATGAGGTTACAGCAGAGTTGAACACGGGCATTACAGAGGAAATTTTATGGGTTGATGCTTTAGAGATTAAGCAAGAATATCAAGGACGGCAACTTGGGACCCGCCTATTTAGACATATTCAAAATTCCTTCAACGGATGTGTCTTCTTGTTTTCGCTCGGGGAGGCAGTACCATTTTGGGAAAAGATGGGGCTAGGGGTAATGTGTTGGTCTGGAGAGGCAGCGTATATGATCTCTTAGATTGTTACAAAATGAAAATGCAACTAAATTCATTATTTAATTGTCTATCTAATGTTGAGGACTCTGACTTATAGGAAATTAAACTAAATCCGCTCTAAATTGCTAAATTCGGTATCGATTTAGCAATTAGAGCGGATTTTTTAGTAAAATTCAAGTTATCCATGGACGAATGGCTATGCAATATGCTACTTGCTCATAAAGATAAAGCTGTTAGCTTCATCACTCTGTGGTTTTGAAATAGGTATCAATCATTTCTTCCGCGAGTTGTTTTGCAGCAGTAGCCTCGGCCACTAATAACAATACGGTTAAAAACTTTTCAATCATATCTTTGCTTGCGTGAGCCTCAAAGGGATTATTTATTTTTTGACAGACCCTAGCGAAGCGGTCCTCAAAATCATTACATGTATCGAAGTATTCTTCTTTTTGAAATTCTAAAAACGCTTTATAGATATCGTCAAGGGGGATTATAGATTCTTTAACTTCGGAAGTTTCTGGAGTCTCTAAATTTTTTAATATAGGATTGAAAATGGTTTTAATATCATCTAACGAGAGTACTTGTTTAAGATGAAATATTAAGCTCAATAAGATAATGTGGTTCTTATCATATTTCTTTTTATCGGATGGGTTCAATAGTCCGTTTTTTGTATAATTATTAATCATTGATTTACTGATAGCAATGCTGGTTTCATCTCCTTTTCGGCGATGGTGTAGCTTGCTATTTAGTAATTCTGTTACTTGATCGGCATATTGTTTAATAGAAGGTATTTCTTCCGCTTTTAATTCGTTATCAAGTAATTTTTTTGCGGATTTTTCTAAAACCTCTTTTGTAATTTCCATTGTATACACCTCTATATGATTATAGTTTTTTCAAATACTAGATGTCAATATTGTTAGGAATAGATTATATATATATAATAATTAGATTTTAAAAATATGTATTGTAGTTTTTAAAACTATGTGTTACTATACAAATATATGATTTATATAGTATATAAAACGCTATAAAGAAATGTAAAACAAGAGAAGATCTAGTTGAGTTGCTTAATTGTAAACGAATATCGTTGTTCAGTAGTACAAGCTATCTTATAGTCTCTTACTTTTTTAGGAATATATAAGAAGTTAGAACCTTGAAGGACATTATGGCCATGAATTTTTTTTAAAAGGTGTGGTGACGGTGATGTGAGCAAAAAATACTTTGGTTTAAACATCGGCTAATTATTCAAGCATGGATAAGGACGTTGCTAGATTATAGAAATAGAAGGAGTATATTTAATGAATGAATTTATAACAGGGATTTTGACAAATTATTCTCACTTTTTTAGTATGGCTGATTTCTTAAGCGTTGTTTATAATCCAGCAAATTGGGCAATTATTGGCACGCTAATTGTGTTAGAAGGACTTTTATCAGCTGACAATGCCTTAGTACTAGCTATTATGGTGAAACATTTGCCGAAAAAACAGCAAAAGAAAGCTTTATTTTATGGTATATTAGGTGCCTACTTCTTCCGATTTATCGCTATTGGACTCGGAACTTATTTAATTAAAATTTGGTGGATAAAAGCCATCGGTGCTTTATACCTATTGTGGATGGCATTACAATTTTTCCTTAAAAAGAAAGAGGAAGAAGAAGATGGTGTTACACAAGTACAACATGGCTTTTGGCGTACAGTAGTTGCTGTTGAAGTAATGGATATTGCTTTTAGTATTGATAGCGTTCTGGCTGCTTTTGGGGTCAGTGAGCAAATATGGGTATTATATTTAGGTGGTATCTTTGGCGTGTTGATGATGCGAGGGGTAGCCCAATTTTTCTTAACCCTGATTGACCGCTATCCAGGATTAGAAACAACAGCCTATATTATCATTGGTATAATTGGCGCAAAAATGATGGCATCAGTCTTTGGTTTTCATATTAGTCAAGTTATATTCTTTTCTACATTAATCACGATTTTTTTAGGGACTTTTGTGGTTCATCATTTGTCGGAAAGAAATGCATAAAATAGCACCAATTATATGCATCAACATTTTGATGAGCAACTATTTGGCTTGATTGTACAATACCAATTAGCGAAATGATGAGTAAATAAAGTCACATATGAAACCGCTAGTTTGTCTATTGGTGACAACTAGCGGTTTTTTGTATATAGGTTTGATTAGATGTGGAAAAGTTTTACAAAAACACGGCAATACGCCGTATTTTGTCTAATGTAGAATATGGAATGATAAAAACGACTTGTAAAATAGAGCTAATATAAACTATTATATATATTAAATGGAACAATTTGTAAAATATCTACTACTAGGTACGGTATTAATACAAGTAACAGATCGTTAAAATTTAATATAATACAAAGGGAGGGTATATCATGAGAAACAAATTTTTAGCAAGGACATTTATTATTATTGTTGTTTTTATGACTTGCTTTGCCACAGTGGCTGCTGCGGCTAGTCTTAGTGAAAAGCGCCAATCTATAAGAGATATGGCAGATGGAACACTGAATAGGTTGTACAAGGTGCACCCGAAAGCAGAGAACGCTATTGAAGATTCTGTAGGATATGCGGTATTCAATAATTATGGATTAAAGCTTTTTATACTTGGCGGAGGTCGTGGCAAGGGGATAGCTGTTAATAATAACAGTGGTGAAGAGGTTTTTATGAAAAAGGCTGATATTGGCATAGGGCTAGGTCTAGGAGTGAAAAATTATAGTGAGGTTTTTGTTTTTGAGACAGAAAGGGCTTTTGAACGCTTCGTGGATCAAGGATGGGAATTTGGTGGGCAAGCCACTTTGGCGGCAACTGATGGTGTCAACGGCGGGGCCTTCCAAGGAGCTGTTTCTATTTGGCCTGGCGCATGGTTATATCAATTGACAGACAAGGGGTTAGCTCTTGAGCTTACCGGCCAGGGAGTCCGGTACTACAAAGATAATGATTTAAACTGAGTTAACAACTTATTGATAAGAAGATAACAGAATATAGGCTATGGGCAAATTTGCTTTTTGGATGTTGGGTGTACTTTGCACTAAAAACATCCTTTAAATACATGTTGTGTTAATGTAATTATAAACATATTAACTATTTGGTTGACATTTCAACTAAATTACAGTATTATAAAACTGGTTGAAATGTCAACTATAGAGGGTGGCTATTAGTAAATTTAAATTTGGATGCTGCGAGAAGTTGGAGTATTTGCGGTCTGTATCAAGTGCCATCAGTGAAAACCGAGGTATAAATTTAGTTGAACTCTCCGATATTGGAAAGTGGATAAGGCAATAATTATTAAAGCGATTCAAAAGCTATTGGATGAGGGAATGCTCAAAGAGAACGAGCAGTGAAGATAAAAAGGATGCTGACATGAAGGGGATTACTAATGAATACGGTCATGATTAAGGAATATACAGAAGAATATAAAAATGAAATTATTGAGCTAATACTGGGCATACAGCAAAATGAATTTGATATTCCAATAACAAGAGAAGATCAGCCAGATTTAGACAGTATTCCGGATTTTTACCAGGTGCGAAACGGTAATTTTTGGATTGCAATTGAATATGGCCATGTTGTCGGAACTATCGCAATGACAGACATCGGAAATCGACAAGGTGCACTGCGAAAAATGTTTGTAAATCGGGACTATAGGGGAAATGGTAGCACTGCAAGAAAATTACTGCAAACACTAATCGATTGGTCTAGAATACGAAGTATGGACGCGATATATCTAGGAACTACAGAAAAGTTTTTGGCAGCCCATCGATTTTATGAGAAATTTGGATTTGTAAGAATTGCTAAAGAGCAGTTACCAGCTTCTTTTCCCATAATGAAAGTAGATACGAGATTTTATAAATACGACCTATAATTTTTGCGTTTTACCCGATACGGAGAACCGTATCACCTCTAACGGTGAAAATGACCTCGACTCGGGCGTAATGCGTGAGTTGGGGCCTCATTGCCATTAGCGACAAAGGGACAGGGAATCTAAATACTGGGTTTAAAATTAAAAAGGAGGATAAGTTCGGAGTATAATATGCTTATTCATCTACAAGCCTGGTATGTTTTGATTGTTGAAATTTGAAAAGCAGAATGATATAGTATTTATAACTTAAGTGAGTGGAGTTGAAGATATGTAATTTTTCTTGCTATTACAAAGCAGAATAAAATTATGGGAGCGGATAATGCTGCCTGTTTTGTTGTGCTTCTGCAAGAAAGTTACTAATTCTTTTCACTCAATGAATATCCTCGTCATGCCTAATTATTAGGCTTGGCTTTGCTGTATTTATGAGCTGCAAGAATTAACTTTCTTGCAGCTTTTATAATTGTTATACAGGAGGATAATTATGTCTTTAATAAGCGTTACAAATCTGACCTTTGGCTATGATGGCAGTTATGATAACATATTTGAAAACGTGAGTTTTCAAATAGATACAGATTGGAAATTGGGATTCACAGGAAGAAATGGCAGAGGGAAAACTACATTTCTCAACTTGTTGCTTGGTAAATATGAACACAGCGGTATTATTTCAGCAAAAGTAAACTTCGAATATTTTCCTTTCGAGGTAACTGACACGAAAAATAATACCATCGATGTAATTGAAAACATCTATCCGGATTACCTCCATTGGCAGGTTATGCGTGAGCTTTCGCTGCTGCAAGTATCAGAGGATGTTTTATATCGCCCTTTTGAGACACTTTCAAACGGAGAGCAAACAAAGGTGTTGCTGGCTGCTTTATTCCTTAAAGAAAATAGTTTTTTACTGATTGATGAGCCGACGAACCATCTTGATATGAAGGCAAGAAAAATTGTCAGTAACTATCTCAAGTCTAAACGTGGCTTCATTTTGGTATCTCACGACAGAGCATTTCTTGATAATTGTGTTGATCACATTCTTTCAATTAACAAAACAAATATTGAAATTCAGAAAGGGAATTTTTCGTCTTGGTGGGATAACAAAAAAATGCAAGACAACTTTGAGCTTGCAGAGAACGAAAAACTTCGGAAAGATATTACTCGCTTGTCATCAGCTGCAAAACGTACGTCAGATTGGTCGGATAAAGTGGAAAAAACAAAACTGGGTACAAGAAATTCAGGTTTAAGGCCGGACAAAGGTTATATAGGTCACAAGTCAGCAAAGATGATGCAACGTTCTAAGTCTATCGAATCAAGACAACAATCAGCTATTGAGGACAAGTCGAAGCTTCTCAAAAATATTGAAAGCTCTGAGGCCTTGAAAATTTCCCAAATTAACTTTCATGCAGAACGCCTTGTAGAACTTGATGATGTGTCTATATTTTATGGCAAGAAGACTGCTTGTGAGAAAGTGAGTTTCACAATTGAACAGGGTGACAGAGTTGCGCTTTACGGTAAAAACGGCTCAGGGAAATCAAGCCTTATTAAGTTGATTTGTGGAGAGAGCATCTCCTATACAGGCAATCTCAGAAAAGCAAGTCAGCTTAAAATATCTTATGTTTCGCAGGATACTTCTTACCTCAAGGGCAACTTAGCTGACTATGCCGCACATAATGATATTGATGAAAGTATCTTTAAGGCTACCTTAAGAAAACTTGATTTTTCTAGAGTTCAATTTGAAAAAGATATATCTGATTTTAGCGCTGGACAAAAGAAAAAAGTTCTGATTGCAAAAAGCCTCTGTGAAAAAGCTCATCTGCATATATGGGATGAACCACTTAATTTTATAGATGTTATCTCGCGCATGCAAATAGAAGAACTACTGCTTGAATACTCGCCAACCATTGTATTTGTGGAACATGACACTGAATTTTGCAAGAATATTGCAACAAAGATTTTTGAACTTCCATAAAGCGCGTGAAGCGGGGGGGATTTCTCAGATTCAGGGACTATTTGATATCAAATAGGTATATAAAATCAATTTTAAAATATAACAATATTAGTAATCAATAACAGAACAGGAAGGAATTAGGAATATACACTCCGAATAGATTAAAATATTTATGGACATTGCTTCGGTGTTACATTTTACTACGGAATGAAAGTTTTGAGTTGCAGTAGATCTGATGTTTGCAACTCGAATAAAATAAAAATGGGATAAATGTAAAAACTGGGGAGGATCAAGATCATGGAGAGTATGTTGACCGGAGCAAGTAGTGCTACCGCAATGAGACCAACTAGACAAAGGGTTATTCTTGTCCTGATTTTATTAGTTACTTTACTGATTGCTTATCTGGATAGGGTAAATGTTTCTGTTCTCTTGGCGGACAATGCGTTTCTTACCGACATGGGTATTAAAGGTCAACCAGTACAAATGGGCTTGCTAATGACTCTTTTTTTGATTGCCTATGGTATTTCCAACGTCTTTCTTAGTCCGTTAGGTGATATCTTGGGGCCGCGGAAAGCAATGTGTTTATCTATTCTTCTCTGGTGTGCATCACTGTTTATAGGCGGTATTGCTGCCACTTTTACTATGATGCTGGCAGCAAGGGTAATTTTGGGAATCGGCGAAGGTATGCACTGGCCAATGCAAAGCAAATACGTTAAAAACTGGTTTCCTCCGCATGAACGAGGCAAAGCAAATGCAGTGTGGGTTGTTGGACTAATGGCAGGGCCGGCGATTGCAATGCCTTTTCTTACTTGGGCTATCCAGTTATTTGGTTGGCGTACCAGCTTTTTCATTTTGGTATCTCTCGGATTACTGCCGTTGATATTGCTGTGGTTCTGGACTACAGATTATCCGGATCAGCATAAAGGGGCAAATCAGGCTGAACGGGACCTTATAGAAGAAGGGCAGAAGGCTGAAAAGGAGCTTGAGGCTCAGGCTGGACATACTACGTTATGGGAGAATATGAAAGTTTTTATTTTTAATTACCGTTTTTGGTTAGTCACACTCTACTATTTCTGCCTGGCATCGATATTCTGGGGAACTATGGCTTGGTTGCCTTCTTATCTTAAAGTTGCGCGTGGTTTTTCGTGGGCTGCGATGGGTGCTTGGTCTTCACTACCCTATATTCTCGGCATAGCTAGTGTTCTGGCCTCTGGATATATCTCGGATAAGATTGGCCGACGGGCTCCCTTAGGTATAGTTTCCATGCTGGGAGCTGCTGCTGGCATCTATTTTGGCGCATTTGCCCCGGATAATACGACAGCAGCCGTACTAATTTCCCTTGGGATTGCATCCATTGGTCTCGGCATAGCGCCGGCCTGGGCATTGGTGCAGCATATCGTCCCTGGCAAGGCGATTGGTGCCGGCGCAGGCATGATGAATGGTATTTCTAACGGCGGATCGGCATTTTCTCCTGTTCTGATGGGCTTTTTTATCAGCGTCACCGGTAGTTATGTAGGTGGACTGATGTTCTTAGTTGGACTAGGCATATTTGCTGCTTGCTGTGCAGCTGTTTTAGCCTATCAAAAATATTAATCCACGCTGAACTCCTAGCCTCATCTTGATTCTTTTGTGATCTATTACTTTGTGAAATCCTTTAATATGATAAATCTATTATAAAATTATAAGAGACATAGTTAACCTCTATTTGGTAAACTATGTCTCTTTACGATTCGGTTATTATAGGCAAGCATATTCAGTTTCTTAATGATATTCGTTATGGGCTCTCAGCCACTGCTGCTGCCGCACCCGATAGTGTTATTTTGGCAAGTTATCACATTTCCTTCAATATGTTGCAATTTGTGGATAATATAGCCATATATTGGAAGGATCCTGGCTCATAAATAGTATCCATCGCAACGCGAAAGCACACCCTTTTTACAATATAGTTGGATGGTTGGTATCTCTAAATAATCTAAGATAAATCACAAAAACCAATTGACATTCTCTTCCAGTATATTTAGAATAATATTGACAAAACAATCACTTTTCTGAAAATTAAACAAATACTCTCCTATCAGGTATATTTAGGATAATTCACCGTAACCCATCAGACCAGTAATATCTGTAGTTATTATGATGACAAGGGGAGATAAAACTGGATACACATCATTTGTTATATGACCGAGAAGGTTTAGCGCGTGGCAATATATTTGATTTAGCTGTTGAGCGATTAAAGAGACTTATTGACGGAGGGACTGTCAGTGCTGGAGAGAAGTTACCTTCTGAGCGTGAGCTTGTAGAGCAGCTGGGAGTAAGTAGGTCTGTAGTACGGGAAGCATTGAGGGTTCTTGAGTCTCAAGGACTTATTAGGATTATTCAAGGTAAGGGAGTGTATGTTCGAAAACCTGGAGTAAGGACAGTTATTGAGCCAGTTCAGCGACTGCTAAAAGATGGAACAATAACGTTGGATAATCTAATGCAAGCAAGAATGATTTTAGAGCCCGAGATTGCTAAAATCGCTAGTATTAATATCCAGCAAACTCAATGGAAGTACCTGGAGCAAGACTACCAAGAGATGGTCAAATATCTGGACTACCCCGAAAAATATTTGGAAGCCGATAAAAAATTCCATAGCCGTCTTGCTACATGTACAGGTAACCCGGTATTAGTTATTATGATTTGGCCTATCATCACAATGTTTGCAGGCTTTATTGAACTATTATATGAAGTACCTGGTACTCCACAGAGGGTGGTTTCCGCGCACGAAGAGATACTTGCTGCCCTAAAAGAACGTGATCCAGTGGCGGCTGGTTTAGCAATGCAGTCGCATCTTGCGGCAGTAGAAGCGAGGTTTAAGAACTTTGGCGGAGACAGATTTTTTCCAGGCAAGGAGGATTAAGTGGTTGTTAAACTCCAAGTAGTCAATACATTTGGAGTTTAACTTATGGGTAACTCATCAGACCAGTCATATGACTGTCTAGTAAAGATCTAGTAGTAATTAGCGTTATACGAGGAGACGGTACTGAGGTGTAATGACGTATTGGTCCTCGTTTGCTGGTGGGCTGCTTTTGATGTGAAAATAGTGAATATTCGAACTCATGCTAATAAACCCTTCGTTGAATAGTTCTTAGCAGTTTCCAGCCTTATCCCAAAATACAGGAGGTGAAAGAAATTTTCTTTCATGGGGGTTCTATTAAATTAAGTGAAAAGAGGTGGGATACTTGAAAAGGACTAATTTCCGATGGTTTATGGCGGTGCTTATTTTTTTAATTACCTTTATATCGTATATGGACCGGGTCAATTTATCTGTTGCCACGCCAACAATTATGCAGGAGTTCGGGTTTACTAAAGTAGATATGGGTTTTTTACAGACAGCTTTTTTTCTTGGATATGCTGCAATGCAAATTCCCGGTGGAATGATGGCGGAGTACTTTGGCCAGCGTATTGCATCTACAGTCGCAGTTACTTGGTGGTCAGTATTCACAGCACTTACGGCCTGTGGATCTGGTTTTACTTCATTCGCAATAATTCGAGGTTTATTTGGTTTAGGGGAAGGACCGATCTTCCCGGCTATGAATAATTTTATCTACCGCTGGTTTAATAAGGCCGAGAAGGCGACAGCCTCATCCTTTATGCTTGGTGGGGCGTTTGTTGGTCCAGTGTTTGGTCCTGCAGCGACTGTAGGATTGATGCTGGCTTTTGGATGGCGTTCTGTATTCGTAATTTTTGGTTTAGCGGGATTAATTCTAGCTCTAGCGTGGTGGTTCTTGGCCAAGAATGATCCACGTCAAAGTCAGTTTGTCAATGAGGCTGAGGCTGATCATATCGAGAATGGGATGGAGAAGCGTCAGCCAATGGCAGCTAAGGAAATTGCGCCGTGGGGGAGTTTTATTACATCAACACAGTTTTGGGCGATCGGATTGCAGTATTTTATCACTGATTATATCATGTACGTTTTCCTTGCATGGCTTCCACTATATCTTATGGAAGCACAAGGTTTTTCACTGGTGAAGATGGGTATTGCAGCTTCATTCCCCTGGGCGGCTCTGTGTATCGTCACTTTCTTCACCGGGTTTATCAGTGATAAGCTTATCAACGCCGGGATGTCAAAGTATAAAGCGCGAACTTTTTTCGGGGTGATTGGGCTTGTACTATCCGGAGCGGCTTTGTATATGGCTGCAGTTGCCTCTACTCCAAGCATGAATATTTTATGGCTTACTATATCCTTGGGATCGCTCGGGTTTACTTTTAATGCCTCTTGGGCTGCTTCGATGGACATCGGTGGAAAGTTCTGTGGGACAGTATCTGGTTGGATGAACTTCTGGGGTAATATCGGTGGGGTAGTGGCTCCGGTTGCAACTGCATGGATAGCTACACATTATGGTTGGCAGGCTGCTATTTTAGTAACGGCCTTTTCGGCAATAATCGGAGTAGTATGCTGGATCGCAGTTAAGCCTGACCAGGAGATTGTAATAAAGAACAAAGAAGTCAGGAAAGCAACGGCTTAATCTAATAGACAAATAGTCAGTAGCTAATGATGACAGGGGCAATGGCTTCCTAAGTCAATGCCTACTGTCACCATTAGTTAATCGGTGAAGATGCTACTATACACCGATTATATCTCCCTTAAAAGTTAATGAGGAGGAGAAAAATGTCTGACGATAAGCTAAAAAGGAAAATATCGGATGGATTACATGCTGACAGCGCCCGCATAGGTCGGGACAGGGCGCTGGGAGTTATAAAGCCTGCTATGTTGAAGGCAGTGGCGCGTTACCCGGAATTACGCGATCGCTTGCGGACTGTTAAGGAATACTCTATTGAACATCTAGATGAGCTATTGGAAAAAGCTACGCATGTTATGCAGGAAAGAGGCTGCAAAGTATTTGTTGCCAACACGGCCCAGGAGGCATTGGAGTATATAGGCAAGGTTGTCGGGCAGGGGTTGGTGGTGAAGTCAAAAACCAATGCCGGCAAGGAAATTAATGTAGCAAAATACTTAGAAGATCAAGGAGCCCGGGTAATCGAAACCGATTTGGGGGATCGGATTAACCAGTTGGATGGAGGAGTGGCCAGCCATTCTCTGGCACCGGCGATACATGTTCCTATTGAACGTGTAGCCGACCTGTTTTCTAAGGAGGTTGGCGAAAGCCTTGAGCCGGATTTAGAGGAACTAGTTAAAGCAGCCCGCAAAAGCTTACGTAGTTTTCTAGAGCAGGCTGATGTCGGGATATCTGGTGCCAATGCTATTGTTGCTGAGACTGGAGCAATTGTTGTCACCGAAAATGAGGGGAACATCAGAGCAGTAACTAGTATGCCAAAGATTCACCTTGCAATTGCCGGTGTAGAAAAAATTGTTCCTACTCTGCAGGATGCAATGACAGTCATAAAAGCGGCTGCAGTGTTTGGTGTAGGTCAGGACATCGGTACATATATTTCCATCATTTCTGGACCGAGCAGGTTTGACAATAATGATTTTTCATTCCTGGGTGCGGCACAGGGGCCTCAAGAAGTACATGTAGTATTACTGAAAACCGGCCGAGAAAAAGCTATCAGAGAGGGTTATGAAGAATCGTTATATTGTATCAATTGCGGGAGCTGCCTAAACTTTTGTCCGGTTTACTCAGCTATCGGAGAGAAGTTTGGCTATAAATACCTTGGTGGTAGAGGTGCTGTCTTTACCGCAATGCATGAATATCTGGAAAAGGCGCAAGAGGCCGGGTTATCGCTCTGCATAGGCTGTAAGCGGTGTGAAGAAGCGTGCGCAGTAGGAATGAAAACACCTAAAATGATTTCTCGTCTTCGAGCCTTTGCGGTTAAACAACAAGGGTTGCCTTTTACGAAAAAAATGGTTTTTCACAAATTATCTACGAATCAATTGCCAGGTTTGCTTCGGCTTGCGAAGATGTTTCAGGGATTAGGGTTAAAGCCTGTGAGTGATGGGATGGCAAAACCTCGAATACCGGCCCAAGGTTTTGGAATGCCTGCTGACCGCCTGGTGCCTATGTTGGCAGAGGAAACCTTCCCGGATATCGTGAAGAAGCGTAATAAAATACAGGTAAGCGCTAATCGGAAAGTGGCTTTCTTTGCTGGTTGTGTTGTTAATTTCGTCCGACCCGATTTAGGAGAAAGCTTGTTAGATGTTTTGGAGAATGCAGGGGTAAAAGTTATAACTTTTTCAGATGAAACCTGCTGCGGAATTCCTGTGCTCCAAAGTGGAGACGAAGAAGATGCGCGCGAAATGGCCCGCAGGAATGTAGCAATGATATCAGAACAGGAATTCGAACACCTCGTATTTGTCTGCCCAACTTGCGCAACGACAGTCAAACATGAGTGGCCTAGGCTTTTAGAGGGTGACTCTGATTTCGCGAAAAAAGCTAGCATGCTGGCTGAGAAAGCAATGGATGTAAGCACATATCTTGTCAAGATTCTTAATATTGCTCCACCCAAAATAAATATGTCATGTAAAGTTACGTACCATGATCCTTGCCATTTGGCTCGCGGACTTAAAGTAACCGAGGAGCCGAGGCAGTTAATCCGGTCGGTGCCGGGAGTCAACTTAGTTGAAATGACGGAGCCCAACACCTGTTGTGGTTTCGGTGGTAGTTTCAGTATGTATTACTATGATCTTTCCCGGAAAATAGACGATGATAAAATCAAGCAAATCGCTGAGACACATGCCGATTATGTTGTGACTGGATGCCCTGGATGTATGCTTCACATGAAGGATGGAATATATCACGCTAATGGCGACCAAAAGGTATTGCACACTATTGAGTTGTTAGCCAAAGCGTACAAGAAGATCGGAGGCGAAAGCAAGTGAGCCGTCTAAAGCAAATTGCAACTCTCCGCAGCGCTCTGATTGATAAGCATAATGATCTATTTGATAGAGTCACTGCTATCAGGGAAAGATCAATTGCTAACTTACCTGAGTTAGCGTTACAAGCAAAGGAGATGCTTGAAGCAAAACTTGCGAAGGTATATCCGGTCAAAGATGAGCAGCAAGCCGCTAAAATCCTTAGTGATATTCTTAAGGGTGAAAAGCAGGTTTCACGATCGTTTAGTAACACTATGACCGAAATAAAGTTTGATCACATTATGGCTGATATGGGAATCAAAGTTAATTTAACTAGGCTTGAGGAAATTGTAAATTCAGAGAAGGGGTTGCCTTATTCCGGTCATCCCCACCTTGTAAATATTGATTTGTCTACCAAGATTGTTAGAGAGGCCCTTCAGAAATACACGAATCATAAGGATACTTTAGAGCCATCAGAGCTAAGAAGGCTAGCAAGCCAACGAGTGAAAGAAAGCATTTTAAGTGGTGAATACGGGATTACCGGGGTAAACGGAGTGGTTGCGGAAAACGGGTCGTTGGTACTTGCTGAAGATGAAGGCAACGTTCGTGCTGTGAGTAATCTGCCGTACCGTCATGTAGCCATTGTCGGATTGGACAAAATTGATCAATCTGCAGAGGATGCTATGTCAGTAATCCAGGCACTGTCAATCTTCGGGGCAGGTCAAATTACTCCCACATATTTTTCCTTAATAGCAGGTCCGAGCCGAACTGCCGATATTGAGTTCAAGATGGCTTACGGAATGCATGGCCCCAAAGAGGTTCATGTACTAATGCTAGATAATGGACGGCTGTCCATCCGCGAGCAGGGGGCCGGAGCCTTACTAAAATGCATTAACTGTGGCTGTTGTTTCGAAAATTGTGCTGAGCTTGCAAGTAAACAAAAGTGGGAAGATACTATGCTATCCCCTAAGGGGTTAGCGTTGGGAATTGTCCAAGGAAAGCTTTCACCACTACAGGAAATGAAAGATATGTCCGAGTTTCTTTGTCCAGTTGGACTATCACCTGAAGATGTGATAGCAAATCTGGGTACGATTAAGCCGTAACTAACTGGCAGGCGATTAGAATGTGGCCTAAGCAGCTTTATTAGTTAGGATTAATGGGCGAAAGGCAAGATTATCGTTCTAAGGTTCTATGTGAAGCTGCCTAAAATAATTAATTGTAAAGGAGAGGTGAATTGTGCCAAAACCAATGTTTTTCCAAGACAAGTGTAAAGGCTGTGAACTTTGCACAGCTGCATGTCCGAAAAAGCTGATAGAGATGTCTACTTCTTTTAATGCTAGAGGATATCAATTTGCTATCTGTCCAGATGATTCTAAATGTACAGGTTGCGCTTTATGTGGGAAATCTTGTCCGGATTGCGCGATCGAAATTTATAGGTGAGAAGGGAGTAATAGGAATGGCAGAAAAAGTGCTAATGAAGGGTAATGAGGCCATTGGTGAGGCAGCAATTGTTGCTGGATGCCGACATTATTTTGGTTACCCGATTACACCACAGACAGAACTGACTGAATATATGGCTAAACGTATGCCGAAAATCGGCGGGGTTTTTGTGCAAGCCGAAAGTGAAGTGGCAGCTATAAATATGGTGTATGGGGCAGCAGGTGCCGGCGCTAGAACGATGACTTCTTCATCAAGTCCTGGCATTAGTCTAAAACAAGAGGGGATATCCTACATCGCTGGCGCTGAGCTTCCCGCTGTTATTGTAAATATTGTACGCGGCGGCCCGGGATTAGGTGGTATTCAACCTGCGCAAAGTGATTATTTCCAGGCGACCAAAGGCGGTGGACACGGCGACTATCGGAATATAGTACTGGCGCCCAATTCGGTGCAAGAGATGGTTGATATGACAATTCTGGCTTTTGATCTTGCTGACAAATACCGTAATCCTGTCATGCTCTTAGGTGACGGGGCATTAGGACAAATGATGGAACCGGTTGAATTTAAACCTACTAATTCTGTGACAGTTGAAAAACCTTGGGCAACAACAGGGCTTCGTGGTCGAACTGAATCTAATGTTATTAACTCGTTGTTTCTAAATCCTGAGAAGTGCGAAAAACACAATAGTCATTTACAGGAAAAGTACGCTATAGTTCAAGAGAACGAAACTAGGTGGGAAGAAATTAATACTGAAGATGCTGAACTTATTCTCGTAGCCTACGGAATCACTTCTCGTATTGCCTGCTCAGCTATGGATAGAGCTCGTAAAGAAGGAATGAAGGTAGGTCTTTTGCGTCCGATTTCTCTTTGGCCTTTCCCCAAGTTGCCATTTGAGAGGTTGGCAAAAACTGCGGATGCCTTTTTAACACTAGAATTGAGTGCCGGTCAGATGATTGAGGATGTACAAATTGCGGTGAGGTTTGCTAAGCCTGTACACTTTTATGGTCGAAATGGGGGTATGATGATGAGTCCAACTTCCATCTATGACCAAATTGTAAAAATCCTAAATGGAAAGAAGGGGAACTAACGATGGCAGAGCTTGTGTTTTCAAGGCCTAAATCTTTAAAAGATGTATCGACGCACTATTGTCCCGGCTGCCATCATGGCATAATACACCGACTAGTCGCCGAAGTAATAGATGAACTTGGTCTGCAGGATAAGACTATTGGTGTCGCACCTGTCGGTTGTTCTGTTCTTGCATACGAATATTTTAATTTTGATATGCAAGAAGCGGCACATGGCCGTGCTCCTGCTGTAGCTACAGGTGTTAAGCGAGTACATCCGGATGCAACTGTATTTACATATCAGGGAGACGGAGATTTAGCGGCAATTGGTTGTGCTGAGATTGTTCATGCTGCTGCGCGGGGCGAGAAGATTACCACTATTTTTGTCAACAATGCAATATATGGAATGACGGGCGGTCAGATGGCTCCGACAACGTTGGCGGGGCAAGTAACCAATACGTCACCGTATGGCCGTAACGTGGAATCAGCCGGTATGCCAATTCGAGTCTCGGAAATGCTGGCTACTCTTGATGGCCCTGCTTTTATAACCCGCGTAGCGGTAAATAATGCAGCCAATATGATGAAGACGAAAGCTGCTATAAAAAAGGCGTTTCAAATTCAGGCTTCCGGTGGTGCTTTTTCGCTGGTAGAAGTACTATCAACATGTCCTACCAACTGGGGAAAATCGCCGCTTGAATCGGTAAAGTGGCTTGAAGAGAATATGATGACGCACTATCCTTTGGGAGTATATAAAGATGTGCAGGAGTGATAAATAAATGAGACATGAGATTATTATTTCTGGTTTTGGCGGCCAAGGGGTATTGTTAGCCGGGCAAATACTTACTAATGCCGGAATGATCGAGAATAAAAATGTATCATGGATTCCTGCCTACGGCCCGGAAATGCGTGGGGGAACGGCTAATTGCTCAATAATAATATCTGATGCTCCTACGGGATCACCCATGATTGATGAGCCTACCGCCGCTGTCGTTCTTAACTTACCTTCATTAGATAAGTTTGAGTCAATGGTAAAGGCCCAAGGAGTCCTTATAGTAAATAGCTCTTTAATTGATAAGGCGGTAAAGCGGGATGATATTCAAGTTTACCGAGTTCCATTTAACGAAATAGCCAATGAACTAGGTAATCCCAAGATGGCTAATATGGTAGCTCTTGGCGCCTTGTTAGCCGCTACAGATGTAGTTCAGAGTGAGTGTTTATTTGAGGCATTCTCTAAAAAATTTGCTTCTAAGCCTGAAGTTATAGCTGCCAACAGACGGGCTATAGAGAGGGGATACGACTGTATCAAGTGTTAGCCTGCTTGCCTCTCAATACTAAAAATAACTAATAAATAGCCGCACAGAGTTTGACTAAGTGAGAAGATACTAGTGAAAACCCGCTTCAATGCCGCGAAGACTGAAGCGAGTTTGGGTAAGGGATAGCCTTGTGCAGGAGGCCAATGATCGAACGTGAACCGGGATATCACTTATTATTG
>Ga0074195_1000782_pt1 | contig 54865 bp, 36 predicted proteins | sample EPASupsiteHSE623_FD_64525 | JGI IMG/M metagenome (GOLD analysis project Ga0074195, IMG submission 64525) | Bioremediated contaminated groundwater from EPA Superfund site, New Mexico - Sample HSE6-23 | ecosystem: Environmental > Aquatic > Deep subsurface > Groundwater > Contaminated ...
CCGGGTTACTTTGGTCTTTTCTTTCCTGGGATTTGTTTCGCGGGAGATACTCCTTAATAAGGATCAGACAACGGTTAACATTTCCCTTGAGGAAGATTTGGCAGAACTTGAAGAAGTTGTCGTTGTCGGCTACGGTACAATGAAGAAAAAAGATCTTACCGGTGCGATCAGCTCCATTGGGGGTGAAACGCTGAAAGAGACCGTGGTGACCAGTCTCGATCAGATGATGCAGGGCCGGTTGGCAGGTGTTCAGGTCACTCAAAACTCAGGCGCACCGGGTGGCGCTGTATCAATCCGGGTTCGTGGTGCATCTTCTGTCAGCAATACAAACGAGCCTTTATATATTATAGATGGTGTTCATATATCGGGCGAAGGGACTGAAATTGGCGGATTTGACTGGATGGGCGGATCAAACGGACAAGAACGGGTGAATCCGTTATCCACAATTGCTCCATCCGATATTGTTTCCATGGACGTTTTGAAAGATGCTTCAGCAACGGCAATCTATGGTGCAGCCGGCGCCAACGGAGTTGTGATCATTACGACCCGCCGGGGTGAAAAAGGTGCGGTCAAACTCAGCTATGACGGGCATGTTTCCCAACAGTCACTCGCTAAGAAGCTGGATTTGATGAACCTACGGGAATTTGCACAATACCAGATCGATTTGGGAGCATTTTTACAGACTGAAGTGGATGATGCTTACAAGGACCCTTCCATTCTTGGTGAGGGTACCGATTGGCAGGATGCCATCTTTCGGGATGCACTGATGCACTCGCACCAATTGTCACTGACCGGCGGTTCAGATGTGATGCAGTTTGCTGCCAGTGGCGGTTACATGAACCAGGAAGGTACGGTTTTCGGTTCCGGCTTTGAACGTTACAATGCCCGTTTCAATGTGGATGGGGAAGTCAGTAACTGGCTTAAAATGGGTGGATCGCTGGCTTTTTCCCATACCGATGAAGTGATCACCCGGCAGGACGGGAATGATGGGGTCATTATGCAGGCTTTGACCATGCAGCCTTCCGTTCCGGTTTACAACTTTGACGGTACCTGGGCTGGTCCCGATGATGTAAATGGCGCTTCACAGTATAACCCGGTCTGGCTGGCCACCATGCAAAACAATACGCTTGTCCGGAACCGTGCGATGGGTAATTTTTATCTCAATGCAAAATTTTTTAAGGACCTGGATATCAGGACAGAGTTTGGCTATGACCTTGCCGATAATGTCAATAAGAGTTTTCTTCCAACTTATGATTTTGGGGTGATTGAATCAAATCTGAATATGATGATGCAACGGGAGGAGCACTCCATTTACTGGATCTGGAAAAATTATGCTACCTATAACCATACTTTTGGTACAAGTCATAATTTCCAGGCAATGGCCGGATTTGAAGCTTCCAAAAGCGCATGGGAGAATACCAGACTGATTAAGCAAAACTTTTCTACCGACGATATTTTTGTAATCGGTACAGATGGTGAATTTGTATCGAACGAAGGCCATAAAGATGAGGCAACGACAGCATCGGTATTTGGTCGTTTAAACTATAATTATGACGAACGTTATTTCCTGACAAGTACATTACGGGCGGATGCATCATCCAAGTTTGGAAAAAACTATAAATGGGGTTATTTTCCGTCGATTGCACTTGCCTGGCGCATTTCAAACGAAGATTTTCTGAAAGAATCCAGTACCATTTCCAACCTGAAATTGCGTCTGGGCTATGGAATGGTCGGAAACAGCAACATCGGTACTTATAAATACGGGTCTACCATGACGGCGAATACAGCCCCCTGGGGAACCTTCTACCGGATGAATAATATTTCCAATGCCAATATCCGATGGGAAGCGTCAGAACAATATAATATCGGTCTTGATCTGGGTTTAGTCGATAACCGGATCAATCTGGTCGTGGATTTATATCAAAAGCAGACGAAGAATCTATTGTTACAAGTAACGGTGCCTTCTTATCTTGGAGGATCTGAATACAATGATGTTCAAACACCATATGTAAATATTGGTAAAACCCGCAACAGGGGACTCGATGTCACATTGAACACCGTGAATATCGAAAAACCAAATTTCACATGGAGTTCAAACCTGATTGTCTCTGTTAACCGCAATAAAGTGATCGCGCTAAACGATGATTCCCAGGTGATTTATGAAAATTTGGATTGGTACAGTGAGTTTCAAACCGCGACAGCTATTATGGTTGGCCGGCCGATGGGTGTATTTTATGGTTACAAAGTTGACCGGTTGTTTACTGATGAGCAGGATATCCTGGATTCGCCGGTGCAGGTTGAAGATCCGACCAATCCGGGACAGAATCTTTATAACAAGAAGACCGGCGTCTATGTTGGCGACATTAAATTTAAGGATCTGGATCCCACCGGAGTGATCAATGATAATGATCAAACCGTCATTGGCGACCCGAATCCTGATTTTACATTTGGTTTTACAAATACGTTCACTTACAAATCGTTTGATCTGACTATTGGATTGACAGGATCCTATGGTGGTGATATTCTGAATTTTGCCCGCGCACGAATGGAAGCGCAAACCTCCATTTGGGATAACTATGCACGTTCTGTGGTGGAGCGTGCCAGGGTCGTAACAGATGATAACGGTGATGATTACCTGGCCAATCCGGGAGCAACGGTTCCCCGGGCGGCCACCAACGATTTCAACAGGAATAACCGGATGAGCGACCGGTGGATCGAAGATGGCAGTTACCTCCGGATCCAGAATGTAAACCTGTCCTATACCTTTCCCCGGAAGCTGGCCGGTAAAATGAATTTACAGAACCTAAAGATTTATACCTCGGTTCAGAATCTGTATACCTGGACCGATTACTCCGGCTACGATCCTGAAATAGGGGCTTATAACCAGTCTGCAGGAATGCAGAATATTGATATGGGACGTTATCCTACTCCTCGGATGTACACTATTGGTGTGAATGTCGTATTCTAAATTTGAAACACATGAAACGAGCTTTGAGAGTTAAACCCCTCACACCGAAGCCAGATTATAATGGCGAGTTCCATGTGGCAACTAAAAAACAAATCTCTAAACACATGAAAAAAATGATCAAGATATTCAGCGTAATTGTTGCAGCTTTGGCCACGATGGGTTGCGATGATTTTTTAACGGTTGATCCACAGGATGCAATTGTAGCCGAAAACTATTATACCACCGAAGAAAGGGTCAGGCAAAATACAGCATCTCTGTACAGCCGGGTTTGGTGGGATTTTCACTGTCAGTTTATGTGGCTTGCAGGAGATGAGCTTGCCGGTGATCTTTACTATACTTACGATGCCGAAGGTCACTTTTACTATAACAAAGTAGGCGCGGGGAATAGTTTCAATAACAATGGATGGACAGGATTGTATCGTGTGATTTCGTATGCGAACTCAATCATTAATGATATGCCGCCTGCTGCCAGTGCTAATGGCGTCGGTGAACAGATCATCTCCAAAGCGGTAGCTGAAGCCCGCTTTGTTCGCGCAGTAGCCTATTATTATATTACCGAATGCTGGGATGAGGCGCCAATTATTGAAAATGCGGCCGAGAAGATCACCTCCGGCAATCCCTCAGATATATTCGTCAATAAGCATACCAAATCAAGCATTTACCGTTTTATTTGCGAGGATCTGGAGTTTGCTGCAGGTATACTCCCGGAAACCGATGAACAAGCCGGCCGGGCAACCAAATGGTCGGCTCTGGGGATGCTTGCCCGGGCTTATGTGACCAGGGGAGCTTATGAAAGCAATGCCGAATATTTCACTAAAGCGAAGGAATATGCCCGTCAGGTGATTGAAGATTCAGGTCTGGCACTTTATCCGGACTATTCGACAATGTTCGATGTGGTCGCCGATAATTCGCCGGAATCTTTGTTTGCCATTCAGACAATGGTAGGCGAATACAGTGCCGGCAGTTCACGCAATGTCAATTTCAGCCGCGGATCACGCATCGCCGATCAGACCTGGGGTGCCGGCAAAGGCCCGACCATTTCCCTGCAGGAACAATACAGCGCCAACGATGGCCGTCGTAAATGGGTGTATATGACTCATGGCGATTATTATCCAAACCTGGCGGTTGGGGACGGAGGTTATACCTACTATTTTGTTTATTGTGACCCGGCCGATTATGAAACGCAGATCGAATCAGCCAGTGAGATGCTTGCCCATATCAAGAAATATGTGATTGGCAAAGCCGCTGACAATGGAGGACAGGTAGGCCAAAACCAGGATGCTGCAAACAACATTTACCTTCTCCGGCTTTCTGACGTTTACTTTCTGTATGCTGAGGCTACCATGGGAACATCCATGTCTACGACCGATCAAACAGCCCTGGGTTATATTAATCAGGTGCTTGGCCGGGGTAATGCCGGTTATGAACTTTCCGGGACGCTGACTTATGAACAGCTTATTCGGGAAAGGAGAAAGGAGTTTGCATTCGAATCGGTTAGCTGGTTTGACATCAGACGCTATTACTACCGTGACTCAGAAGCAGCAATAGCTTATTTGAATGACATGAAACGGGACCGGATCTATTCATTTGACTGGGACAATATCGATACCGGAAGTAAAACCGGTGAAGAACTGCGTAATACGACCGACGGTCTTTTTAATGACCGGGACAACTACGTTCAAAGCTGGGAAACCAGGGTTGATGCAACCAAGACAACACCCGACGAATCCAACCGGGTCAATAATATTGTCTTTACAGAAGCTTCAATGACCATGTCGCTTCCTTCGGAGGTGACTACGCAGGCGCCTGTCCTGCTGGAAGATGCGGTTGATTATTATAACGATTAAAACAGATCATTATGAAACAGATATTGATGAGCTTGCTTTTTTTGTGCACGATCCTGACCAGCTTTGTTTCCTGCGAGGAAGATGATACCGGTTCGGCACAACCTGTGGTGAAATATGTTCGTCCGACAGAAGCTGCCAAGTCGGATTCACTTCTTGTCCGGGCGCCAATGGGCGAAACGATCGCCATTATTGGAGAAAATTTGGCCGATGTTACTTCTGCGGTTTTTAATGATCAGTCCGCTAAATTAAATCCTGCATATGTCACCGATCAGTCAATTGTCTTAACAATTCCCGGAACTTTACCGGGAGAGGTAACGAATAAGATTACCCTGACAACCTCAGGCGGGAAAACATGTACGCACGATTTCATTGTCGGCATTCCTGTTCCGAAAATTACCTCCATGTCTTGTGAATGGGCATCTGATGGTTCGACTGCGATTCTTTATGGTTCGTATTTCTTTCCTGATTTTGACGGAGAGCTTCATGTAAATTTCCCGGGTAATCTGGACGCAACGGTTACATCTTTCAATGATGTATCGGCCACCGTTGTCGTACCCGCAGGAGCCAGTGGGTATTCAGGCAAGATCACGATAACGAACGACTATGGAACCGGACGAACTCCATTTATCTTCAGGGATGACTCTGATATCTTTATCAATGCCGAAAATCCTTCAGCCTGGAATAACTGGGGCCTCTCTGCATTTGCAACAGATGGAGGACTTGACGGTGCTTACATCAGCTTTGAGGGCTCGACCGGAAGCTGGGCCTGGCCGGCAAATGCGATTCAACTGTACTATAATAATCCAAATGATCTGCCATTGGTTACGGAAGGAGAAGCTGCGGATTACTCGCTTAAATTTGAATGTTACTGCCACGAATGGCACGACACGCCATTGTTGATTTGGTTTACGAATGATGCTGATACCCATAATGTTGACGGTGCGGACGCCCAGTATCACTGGAAGCCTTATATCCAGGGTGGTGTTGTGTCGAATTTCACAAACAACGGTTGGATTACTGTCGAATTGCCACTCTCTGAGTTCAAGTACAGCAAGGACGAAAGTGAGAACACCCGCAAAATTGCAGACCTGAACGAATTGGTCGATCTTCATATGATGTGGTTTGGGGGAGCTGACGCTGCAACCACTGAATTTGGCTTAAAAATATGGATAGACAATATTCGTCTTGTGAAAACTAACTAATGACCAGCCTAATTATGAAAAGAATATATTATATCCTCATGTGCCTGGCGCTTTTTGTCACATCATGCAAAGACGATGACGATTCAGGAAGTGTTGTACTCAGCGCTTTTGGTCCGACCCCTGTTATCCGGGGCCAGGAGATCAGCTTTATCGGAGAAAATCTGGACCAGGTCACCTCGGTCGTCATTCCGAATGAAATTTCCGTGACAGATATCACGGTCGAAAGTCCTGCGTTAATCAAAATTACAGTTCCGATGAATGCGGCAACTGGTTATGTGAAACTGAACTATTCCGGCGGATCGATCACCACCAAAACGATGATCGATTATGAGGAACCATTGCTGGCGGAGGGTATTCATATTGCACCAACCGATCAGACCTTACGCGCCGGTGAAACAGTGACAGTCACCGTCGACCAGGGTAATTACCTGGACAACATTGTTTCGGTCACCTTCACGGGAAAGAACGCAACGGTTTCTGAATTGATCGTGGGAGCGCCGGAACCCCAGGATGGTTATTTTATCAGGAATATGTCATCAACGACAGGACTCACGGAAAGCCTCAGCGTAACCATTCCTGCAGGAGCTGCTACCGGCACGCTGATCCTGACCGATACCGAAGAAAATGCCTTTTACACGGCCGATGGTGTCATCGTCAGGCAACCGAATGTCATGGCACTGGCACCTTTAACGGTCAAACCGGGTTCCCCGGTCGTGATCACTGGAACCGATCTTGATCTGGTGGCATCCGTTGTATTCGGAGGCAATAAAACAGTCAGCGCCGGAGATGGTGGTTCAAATAATCAAAGCCTTTTTACTTACAATGAGGCGAATGGTTCCCTTTCTGTTGTTGTTCCTGCTGATGCACAAGACGGGGCTGTGAAGATCGTTCCTTATGCAGGCGATAATTACGCTGTAACCAGTCAGCAATCACTGACGATGGTTGTTCCGTCGGATTTAAGTATTGCTGCTGCTACCCGCTTTAAAGCAGGTTTAAACATGACCATTTCGGGAAACGACCTGGATCTGGTGACCGGTCTTAATTTAACCGGTGTTGACGGCGCCACTACCTTCACTTACGCGTCAGGCAAAATTACAGTTGCCATTCCGGCTACGGCCGATGACGGCACGATCACGCTGACGATGGCCTCAACCAAGTCTGTGCAGACCCCCGCGGTTACGCTGGTTAAACCGGCTATTAGTTCGTTGAGTCCGCTGGAATTCACGGCGGGAGATGGATTCACCATTACGGGTACAGATCTGGATCTGGTTACCGCTGTCAAGGTCAATAACCTGGCATGCACAATCGGTGTAAAGAATGAAACAACGATTGAGGTGACTACACCTCTGACAGCAACAAGCGGGAAAGTGACCCTGATCTGTGAAAATGGCCTTGAAGTTGTATCAGCCGGATCGCTTACGGTCAATGCTTCAACCAAGCCGACAGTCAGTGTGATGCCTGCCAAGGCACGTCCGGGTGAAGTGATTACGCTTACCGGTACCAATTTAAATTACGTGGAAAATGTCTATTTCGGCACTGTTCGGGTCACGGCTTACACGGTGCGCACGGCAACAACACTGACCTTCACCATTCCGTCAAATGCTCCGCTTGGACAAATGCCCATCCTTCTGAAAACTTATGACGGACAAGACGTGGAGACGGTTGGTCAAATTTCAGTTACCGGACAGGAACCCATTGTTGACCAGAGTCTGGTGATCATGGACTTTGAACAACATGGCGATCATAACGGAAGCTGGGACAATAGTTGGTCCGGCGTTTCCGAGATTGTGACAGCAGATGGAAATACCTACTGGCGAGGAACCAAATCCTCACCCGCAGAGTCCTGGTGGCTGAATTGCAATCATCAGGCGAATGGCGCACCCGGGCCTTCGATCAGTAATGCTGCAAACTATGTGTTTAAAGTCGATATCAGGCTCGAAAACGATATACCTGTTGTCGCCAATGCCAACATGAGTCCTGTGCTTGGAGGCGGCTGGGGCTGGATCAATGATTTTCTGGGCACTTTAAGCAATGGTACCGTTTATACAACAGGGGGAGGTTGGATGACCCTGACATTCAACGTGAGTGACATCGGTTATTCCGGCGCTGTCAGTTGTGCAAGCGCGGACAACGGCCTGTATTGGAAGGGAAGTACGCTGGATATTACCGGCCTTTGCCTGGATAACATGCGCTTTCAACTGAAAGAATAACTTCTGACAAAAGGTTTGCAGGAAATCAAAATCCTGCAAACCTTTCATTTATAAAACCGGTAACAATGATGAAGAATAAAATGCGGGGTTTGGTTGTGCTGGCGTTTTCATTTTTGTGGATATGCTGTTCGAAGGATGATCCGGAGGTTGTTCCGGATTTGGATGCCCCGGCAGTGAGTGCAAGCCAGAATGCATCGATTGCCGAAGGAGATGTCGTATCGGTTGATCTTGGTTCCATCACCATTTACTATACGGCCCCCTTATCATTAGCCGATGCCGGAAAGATCATACTTTCCAAAAGCGGTGGAGGGGGGAACGTCAGTATTTCGGCCACGGTTGCCAATAAAAACCTGAAGGTCATGTTTGGAAAGCTTGATGCCAGTGCCGCCTATACGCTTTCCGTGGAAAAGGGGGCGGTGGCCCATAAGCAGGATGTCACACGGATTGCTGATTCATTTTCAATCAGTTTTTCAACAGCGTTCAGCATTCCGTCATCAGTCACTTTTAACCTGGATCAGGCCCTGGTCAACCCAAATGCTTCGCCTCAGGCGGTTAAAGTCTATACTTATTTGCGTGAATCGTTCGGAAAGAGAATATTGTCGGCAACGATGGCGCAGTATACGGTTCAGGTAAATGAAGCGGAATGGGTTTATAGTCAGACAGGTAAGTATCCGGCAATGACCTGCTTCGATTTTATGAATGTGACGCGCGACTATGACAATTCATGGGATCCGGATTATGATATTTTCGTGACCAATGCAAAAAAATGGTGGAATGACGGGGGCATTGTTTGTGCCATGTGGCACTGGCGTGATCCGCTAAAAGCAACTGATGCCTTCTATACTTCTGAGACCACGTTTGATGTCAGTAAGGTTTCCAATACGTCCTCTGATGAATACAAGGCTGTTATTGCCGATATTGATGTGGTGGCCGGTTACCTGAAACAGCTTGCCGAGGCAGGTATACCTGTGATATGGCGGCCGTTGCACGAGGCTCAGGGAGGCTGGTTCTGGTGGGGTGCCAAAAACGCGGCCGACTGCAAATCGCTTTGGCTGCTGATGTATAACCGGATGACGAATCATCACGGCCTAAATAACCTGATCTGGGTCTGGACGATCGATATGATCAGTAACGAATATGCTGAGGCTTTTGATTGGTATCCGGGCGCAGGCTATGTGGACCTGGTCGGTACGGATATTTACGCAAGCGATCACTCCTCACAACTCCAGCGTTTCAATTTTACTGCAACAATCAGTGGTAGCCGGAAGATCGTTGCGCTTACTGAATGCGGTGCAACTCCCGATCCGGCGGAAATGGCGGTTCATGACACCTGGGCTTATTTCATGCCCTGGTATGGCGATTATACCAGGAAAGAAACATTTCAAAATACAAGCGGGCAGACCACTGCCGGTAATGGCGCCGCTTATTGGCAAAAGCTGTTTGGGAATAGCCTGATTATCACTCGTGACGAGCTTCCCGATCTGAAATAGACTGATAAAAACAAAAAACACTAAACTGGGATACGATGATGCGACTTGGTTTTACCGTGACCTGCCTGTTGTGCATGGTGGGGTCCACGATCCGTGCTCCAAAAATGACACCTGCAGAAGAATTGCTTCAACTGATCGAGAAAAGTGTCAAAAAAGGATTGATCATGTTTGGTCATCAGGATGATACCGCATATGGTAAAAACTGGCGCTTTGAAAAAGGCCGTTCTGATGTCTTTGAAGTGGTGAATGATTATCCTGCCGTATGCGGATGGGATTTGGGAGGTATTGAATTGAACGATTCGTTGAATATCGATAAAATTCCTTTCAGGCTGATCCGGTCGCTGATCAAAGAGCAGCATCAGCGCGGCGGCATCAACGCGATATCATGGCATCTGCGCAATCCGGAAAATGACAACGATACCTGGACGGTTGGCGGACGTGTTGTCGCTTCTGTTCTTCCCGGCGGTGCGAATCATGAAAAATATACCGGCTGGCTGGACCATGCTGCCGGTTTTCTGCTTTCCATGCGTGATGAAGACGGGCAATTAATACCCGTTATTTTCCGACCCTTTCATGAACATACGGGAAGTTGGTTCTGGTGGGGAAAAGACTGGTGTACAACCGGTGAATACCAGGCGCTTTGGAGATTTATTCATGAGTATTTCACCCGTAAAGGTTTGAATAATCTGGTTTGGGCATATTCGCCCGGGTCGGAAGGGGATGCCACGGAATACATGGAACGGTTTCCGGGCAGGGGATATACCGATATGCTTGGACTGGATATCTACCAGTTCAACGGCGCCCAGGGGGCCGGTGACTATATGAAACTGCTGCATCAGAAATTAGCTGAAATAACAGAACTGGGCAAAAAATCGGATCTGCCTGTGGCATTGACTGAAACAGGACTGGAAGGCGTTGTAATGCCCGAATGGTGGACCGGCGTACTTTGGACAACAGTACGGGAATTTCCGTTAAGCTACGTCCTGGTATGGCGTAATGCGTGGGACCGTGAAGGACATTTTTACGCGCCGTATCCGGATCAGATTTCAGCCGGTAATTTTATCGAATTCTATCAGTTACCGGAAACTGCATTTGTAAAAGATGTAGCGCGATTAAGATAACAGGAACGATCATTTCAACTTACAACTATGACTTTCAAAGAGAAACTAACCAGGATTTTATCGGAGCATGAAGAATATATCAAACGGAAAAATATTCCTTTAGAGAGCAGTAATGGCATCTACAACCGTTATCAGTATCCCGTTTTAACATTCAGGCATACTCCGCCCCTCTGGCGATATGATTTTGATGAATCGGCCAATCCTTATCTGATGGAACGGATTGGCATTAATGCCACCCTCAATGCCGGTGCGATCAGGTGGAAGGGTAAATATCTTTTGGTTGTGCGGGTAGAAGGTGTGGACCGGAAGTCATTTTTTGCGATCGCAGAGAGCCCAACCGGGATTGATCAGTTTGTTTTTTGGGAGTATCCGGTGATCATGCCCGAAACCGATGATCCGGCGACAAATATTTACGACATGCGCCTGACTGCGCATGAGGATGGCTGGATCTATGGTTTATTTTGCGCTGAGCGCCGTGACAAAACAGCCGGACCCGGTAATTTGTCGGCTGCAGTTGCAACCGCCGGCATTGCCCGTACCAAAGATCTGAAAAATTGGGAACGGCTTCCCGATATCAAATCCGGCAGTCAGCAGCGAAATGTGGTGCTTCATCCTGAATTTGTAAATGGAAAATACGCGCTTTATACTCGCCCGCAGGATGGATTTATTGATGCAGGCAGTGGTTCAGGGATCGGATGGGCGCTTGTGGACGATATCACCCATGCTGAGGTTATTGAAGAAAAAATTATTAACTTTCGCTATTATCACACGATTAAAGAATTGAAGAATGGTGAGGGACCTGCACCGATTAAAACACCGAAAGGCTGGCTTCACCTGGCCCATGGTGTCCGGTCATGCGCATGTGGACTGCGGTATGTCCTTTACCTGTATATGACAGCACCGGATGATCCGTCACGGATGATCGCCAATCCCGGTGGCTATTTTATGGCGCCGGTGAATGAAGAGTATGTGGGTGATGTGTCGAATGTGCTGTTTTCAAATGGGTGGATTGCTGACGATGACGGGACGGTCTTTATTTATTATGCTTCATCCGATACGCGCATGCACGTGGCTACCTCAACCATTGGTAAACTGGTCGATTATTGTCTGAATACCCCTGAAGACAAGCTGACCACCGCTGCTTCGGTTGAAACGATCGTGAAACTGATCGATAAAAACAAGAGAAATAAGATATTTCCGGGAAAGTAAAACTTACAACGTGTTCAGATGATAAGATTTCGGGAGAAGGTCGCCTATGGTTTTGGCGACATGGCTTCGAGTATGTTCTGGAAGATTTTCGGAATGTACCTTTTGTTCTTTTATACCAAGGTTTTTGGCATCTCACCCGCTGCAGCCGGAACCATGCTGCTGGTGACCAGAGTCTGGGATTCAGTTATTGACCCTTTAATGGGCGTGATCGCCGATAGGACGAATTCCCGCTGGGGTAAATACCGTCCATACTTGCTTTGGTTTGCCATTCCTTTTGCTCTCATCGGAGTTTTAACTTTTCATACACCAAACCTGGACGAAAACGGCAAGCTAATCTATGCTTATGTCACTTATACCCTGATGATGATGATCTACACCGCTGTGAATGTGCCTTATGCTTCATTGCTTGGTGTTATGTCGCCGAAACCCGGCGAACGGAATATTTTATCGTCTTACCGGATGTTCTTTGCATACGGGGGAAGCCTGATCACCTTCATGTTATTGCAACCTTTAGTCGATTTTTTTGCTCAAAAGCCGGGTGGAGGCAAGGTTGTTCAATTGAGCGGTCCCGGTTCCGGGATCAGCACCAATCCAATGGCGTGGACCGCTGCTGTTGCCGTGATCGGTGCGATCTGCGCGATCTTGTTTTTCTTCTGTTTTAAATGGACACGGGAGCGGGTTGTTCCTTTGGACGCGAAACAAGAACATGTTTCAATCCGCTCTGATCTGAAAAATCTGGCCACGAATATACCATGGTGGATCCTTCTTGGCGCGGGTGTTGCAGCGCTGTTGTTTAATTCCATACGCGATGGTGTGGCGCTGTTTTATTTCACCGATTACGTGCAGCTGAGCTACAAAATGTCTTACACCGGATGGACGTTGGGCACCATTTATCTGCTGGTTGGGCAGGCCTCCAATATGGTCGGAGTTGCAATGGCTGCAACGGTGTCGAACCGGATAGGAAAGAAAAGTACCTATATGATTGCCATGGCCCTTGCTGCAGTGTTTAGCGCGATCTTTTCAGTTTTCCGGCCCGACCAGCTTGGTCTTATTTTCCTGTTTCAGGTGCTTATTTCGATCTGTGCAGGCATCATCTTTCCGCTTCTTTGGAGCATGTATGCTGATATTGCGGATTTTCAGGAACTAAAAACAGGACGGAGAGCCACCGGACTGATCTTTTCTTCATCATCCATGTCCCAGAAACTGGGATGGGCGGTAGGGGGGGCTCTGACGGGCTGGCTGTTGGCAGCCTTCGGGTATAGCCAGCATATTGCCGTGCAGCCCGAATCGGCCATCACCGGGGTCAGGCTGATGATGAGTTGGCTGCCTGCAGTAAGTTGTGTGCTGGCCGTTATGGCGGTAAGTTTTTATCCGCTGAGTGAAAAACGTGCAAAGGAAATTTCAGATGAACTCCGTAAACAGCGTGAGGCACAGCAAATCGGTTAACAAGATGGACAAAAAAATATTTTACAGCGAAGTTGAATCAACACTTCATGATCAGATTCTTTCTTTCTGGAAGACAAAAATGGTTGATTCCATACATGGAGGTTTCTGCGGACAAATGACAGGTCGCGGTGAAATTGTGGCCGGTGCGCCTAAAGGAGCAATACTCAACAGTCGTATTTTATGGTCATTTTCCGCGGCATATCGCGTGACCTGTAAAAAGGAATACCTGGAAATGGCTGAAAGGGCAAAAAGGTATCTGATCGATCATTTTTACGATCATCAGTTTGGAGGTGTTTATTGGTCGCTTCAGGCCGATGGCGTCCCGCTGAATACAAAAAAACAGATCTATGCACTAGGTTTTGCAATTTACGGATTATGTGAATTTGCCCGTGCAACCGATGATGAGGAAGCTCTGGATTATGCGGTGAAACTATACCGGTCGATCGAGCAATACAGCTTTGATACCCATCTGAACGGATATTTGGAAGCCCTGACACGTGAATGGAATGAAATGGGCGATATGCGTCTCAGCCTGAAGGATGCCAATGAAAAAAAGACGATGAACACGCACCTGCACATCATCGAGTCCTATACCAACCTCTACCGTGTGTGGCCTTCAAGAGAACTGGAACTGAAGCTGGAAAATCTTATTGGCCTTTTCCTGAGCTATATTTATGACCCGGTCACCGGACATCTGAAATTATTTTTCAATGAGAAATGGGAAAGCCGCGATGCCGGTTTTTCTTATGGTCACGATATAGAAGCTTCCTGGCTGTTACTGGAAGCAGCAACCGAATTGAGAGACAACGAACGAATTGCGCGCGTTAAAAATGTCTGCAGCCATATTGCCAAATCGGCGATGGAAGGCTTACAAAACGATGGCAGTATGATCTATGAACGCCACGCCGGCGCACAGTTGGTCACTGATCGCCATTGGTGGGTACAGGCCGAAACTGTTGTCGGGCTCCTGTGGTTATGGCGATATCATGGATATTCCGGTGCATATGAACGGGCGGTGCGTTGTTGGGCGTATATAAAAAAGAATCTGATTGATTATGAAGGAGGTGAATGGTGGTGGGCAGTAACAGAAGACGGAATAAAAGACGAAATCAACGATAAGGCGGGTTTTTGGAAATGTCCGTACCATAATTCCAGGATGTGCCTGGAAGTCATGTCCATTCTCGGCTGCGGGACAAGTCCCCGAAAAGAAACGGATGGATAGACACAAAATTCCTGAAGATCGTTGAACCAACCGACACTGATTCGCATTTACTTAATTAAAATGTATAGCCATGCTGAATCAGGATACGCTTTTCAGATTTAAGATTATTCTTGCGTTTGCCGCAATTTATATCGTTTGGGGTTCTACCTACATGGCTATTATGATTGCGCTGCGGTCATTCCCTCCCTTTTTACTGGCAGGACTTCGGTTTCTGACGGCTGGCTTCATCCTGTTTGCCTGGTGCTGGTTCAGGAAGGAAAGGATGCCTTCGCTGCATAATGTGTTCAAACTTTCCGTTACAGGTACCCTGTTGCTGTTTTTCGGAACGGGGGCTGTTGTCTGGGGTGAGCAGTATATCACCAGCAGTCTCGCTTCCATTGTTATATCGACCATGCCGATTTGGTTTGTGATCCTTGACAGGCCCCAGTGGTCTTTTCATTTGTCGAACAAGATGATCCTGTTCGGATTGATCATGGGATTTGCAGGTGTGATTTTGTTGCTGGGGGACCAGGAGTTAGTGAAAGCATCCGACAGACCGATGAGATTGGTAAGCTTCTTTATCTTGATGGGGGGTACTTTCATCTGGGCCATCGGTTCGCTTTTTTCAAGGTATTATCCTGTCAACAGTTCGCCGATACTGAAAGTTGCCATCCAGATGATTGCTGCCGGCTTACTTGCCATGTTAACGGGAACGGCAACCGGAGAACTGAAGCAAATCGAAAGCAGTGCCATCACCGGCGAATCGGTTCTGGCGATGATTTATCTGATTACCATGGGCTCGATGGTGGCCTACTTAGCTTATATCTGGCTGATCCAGGTATCCCGGCCTTCGCTGGTCGGTACCTATGCTTATGTCAATCCGCTTGTGGCTGTCCTTTTGGGATGGCTCATTCTTGGAGAATCAGTCAGCTCCCGGCAGATCTTGGCCTTGCTTGTTATTCTGAGCGGTATTTTTATGATCAATGCTTCAAAATTCAATCTGCCGGTCCGACTGGGGATCATCCGGAAAAAATAGGGAATATGGAACAATTGTTACCGGAAAGGAATTGAAGCCATCCCGAATTTTTATGAATACTATGACAAGGCAGCTTGATTTAGAGGGAAGAAACTTTAATAAGATATTTTTCTAATAGTTTTTCTAATTTTGGGGAAAGTACGACTGCGCCAAACAATGGAAAAATTAGAGGAAAGAGATTATCATGATGAATGGCATACCTTTATTCATGAAGGGAGTATGCATTCTCTTTCTTCGATCTACGACAGGCATTTCAATTTTTTATTTGATTACGGGCGAAGATTTACTTCCGATTATTTTCTGATAGAAGATGCCATTCAGAATATTTTTACGAATTTGATCAGGTCGCGCGCTCAATTGCAGGATGTCAGGAATTCCAAAAATTATCTTGTAGTGTCATTTCGCTATGAACTGTTCCGGTTAATCGCCCGAAGCCGGAAGTTCAATTTGAATAAACCGGCGCATGAAGTTTTGTTTGTTGCGGATTATTCGGCTGAAGAAGCCATTGAAAAAGAGGAAAGCCAGTCGCAAATGAAAAACGTCTTATTAAAGTGCCTTCACAACCTGACTTCCAAACAGCAGGAAATATTATTTCTCCGTTATGATGCCGGACTTTCCTATGAAGAAATCTCAAATACGCTTCATATTAGTATTGAGTCCTGCCGGACCTCAGTTTATCGCGCAATTAAGGATATCAAAGCAGAACTTGAGAAAATGAACATCAACGGACACACGCTGTTCCTTTATTTGTTTACAAAGATTACCGGTAATTATTTGAATTAAAAAAAAGCGAAAAAATCTGTCTACGTTTTTTCATGATGGTACTCCTCTTAGGTATAAATTAAATTTGCCATACTTTTAATATGGAAGAACAAGACTGGGATTTTTCGGACTTGTTGCTCGACGACTCATTTGTGGAGCAAATGAACGATCCTTTACGCTCAAAGACGTTTCTTCAGAAGCTGAAACGTGATTTTCCGGATAAACTCAATGAAATTGAGATGGCGGTGGCTGTATTGCAGGGAATTAAAAACAAAAAGGGCGGTTATCCGTCCCGAAGAAAACGTCGTTTATGGAGCAAAATCGTCAGGAACGAAAACCGCAGCTATAAACTTTACCCCTTACGCGTTGCCGCGGGGATTATGCTGGTGATCGGGCTTGGTGCTGCAGCACTTTATAAGTTACAAAATCAGGATGGTATTGAGCGGGCAGCGGGTAATTTTGCTTCTGATAAACTTACGCCTGGCTTGATTTTTTCTGATGGGAGGATGGTGCCGATGACTGGTGAGCGTTCTTCCGTATCCTATTCCAGCGACGGATCGAATGTTGAAATTAATGATACTGCACAAGTGAGGCAGAAAATTGATTCAAACGATTATAACCAGTTAATAGTTCCTTTTGGAAAGAATATCAGCCTTGTTCTTTCTGACGGTACGAAGGTTTGGGTGCATTCGGGGTCACGTTTAGTATATCCTCCGGTTTTTGGAGGGAAGATCAGAGAGGTTTATCTTTATGGGGAAGCTTATTTTGAAGTGACATCAAATGCTGAAAAGCCATTTATCGTTAAAACGGAACATTTTAATACCCGGGTTTACGGTACCCGGTTTGCTGTTCAGGCTTATGAGAATGAAAATTTATATGCTACAATTTTGCTTGAAGGAGAGGTGAGGCTTTCGAACAAAAAGGGTATTCTTTCCAGGGAAGTCTTGCTGGAGCCAGGGCAGAGAGGTACAATTTCCGGAGGCAACAACACCTTCGAAGTCAAGCAGGTGGATCATTCCGAAAACTATATTTCATGGGTATACGGACATCTTAATTTTTATAAGGAGAATGTTGATCAGGTGCTGGGACGGGTAGCGCGGTTTTATAATATACAGATCGAACTGCCTGAGTCAATCCCGCGTAAAGTGATTACGGGGAAACTTGATCTGAAAAATGATCCGGTGCGGGTGCTGAGTGGAATTGCTGTTATGGCAAATCTCAGGCTTGCCGTGGAAGACAATGAATATAAGTTATATACAAAATAGAAAAAATTCCGGCTGATGCGACCAACATCAACCGGATTGAAATAAATCTGCCGGGTGGGCAGCATGTTTAATCATTTCAAATCAAAATTATGAAAAAAAAACGTATTCCGATGCCTTCCGCATTAAAAGGGGAGGTAAGGAGAATTTTGTTGACAATGAAGTGGATAACATTCTTTCTATTTGTAGGGTCGCTGACTTTATCTGCCAGTACCTATTCACAGAAGACAAAGATTGATCTGCAGATTGAAAATTCTTCGGTGGAGAAGATTCTTCAGACAGTCGAAAAATCGAGTGAGTTCATCTTTATTTATGATGCAGAGCTGATTAGTCAGATTTCGAACAAATCCATTTCGATGAAGAAGAAAAGTATTGAATCAATACTTGATGAATTATTCGAAGGGACGCGCGTTTCGTATCTGATCGACGACCGTCAGGTGTTTTTGTATGATAAGGGTGATCTTGGAAAAGCCAATGCGCTGGTTGCTAAAGTGATCATGGAGCAGCAACAAAGGAAAAAGATCAGTGGAACTGTTTCTGATCAGGCAGGATTACCCTTGCCGGGTGTTTCTGTCGTTATTAAAAATACGATGGTCGGAACGGTTACTGACAGTGACGGAACGTTTCAGTTGTCTGTCCCGGGTGACGCGAAGGTTCTTGTATTTTCTTTCGTGGGGATGAAACCTGTTGAAGTGGAAATGGGCTCAAACCTGAGCTTTAATATCAAAATGGAAGATGAGGCCGTCGGTGTTGACGAAGTTGTCATCGTGGGTTTCGGAACCCAGAAAAAAGGGAGTGTGATCGGCTCCGTCGACCGCATTGAGACCGGACAGCTCAAACAACCCACCCGTACGTTGAGTACCTCATTGGCGGGCCGGCTCGCCGGAGTGGTTGCCATTCAGAATTCGGGTGAACCGGGTTATGATGGCGCTGACTTCTGGATCCGTGGCGTAAATACATTCACAGGAAATACCAGTCCGCTCATTTTAGTTGATGGCGTGGAGCGGGATCTTGATAATGTTGATCCGGAAGAGATCACCGATTTTACGATCCTGAAAGATGCTACAGCTACAGCGGTATACGGGGTGCGCGGCGCGAATGGCGTGGTTTTGATCACGACAAAGAAGGGGACTGTTGGAGCACCGCAAATCAACCTGAGGCTGGAAACCAGTATCACTGATCCTCTCGAATTGCCTGATTTTGTTGATGGAGCGACCTATATGACCTTACAAAATGAGGCATTAAAAAATTCGGGTAAAAATGCTTTGTTTTCGGACGACCAGATCAGCCGCACGGCAAGCGGGTTTGATCCTTATTATTACCCGGATGTGAACTGGGTCAAGGAACTGATTTCCCATTGGTCGCCCAGCGAGCGTGTTACCTTGAACGTGTCGGGCGGAAGCGAAAAGGTACGTTATTTTGTGTCAGGCGCTTTTCTGAATCAAAGCGGGATGTGGAAAAAATTCGGGGGAACCAGCTATAACAATAACGTCAACGTGAAGCGATACAATTTTCGCTCCAATGTCGACATGAACGTGACCTCCACAACGACTCTTTCGGTCAATCTTGCTGCTATTCTTGAAGACCGGAATTTTCCAGGAGCTTCCTCGGGTGATATTTTTAGCTGGATGCTGCAGGTTCCTCCCACCTGGTTTCCAATGACTTATCCCGACAAGGATAAAGTTCCGGGCTATCCCCACAGCCAGGCGCGAAATCCGTATCAGTTGCTGGCCCGTTCGGGATTCACCACGGAGAACCATTCTACTGTTCAATCCAATTTTAATATTTCCCAGGATCTTTCGTTTATCACCGAAGGTTTGACAGCCCGTGGATTATTCGCATTCGATTCATATACGAATGCTGTCATCAAACGCTCGATGACTCCACGTCCTTATATGATCATTCCTTATGGGTATGATGAAGAGGGAAAGCCAATACTGACAGATGAGGAGGGAAATTATAATTATCAGGATCAGGAACCTAACAGTACAGATTATCATGATTATTTAACCCGGAAAGTAGATGATCCTTTTCCTTATACAGACCGCTCCCTGTATATTGAAGCAAGTTTGAATTACAACCGTAACTTCGCGAAACATGGTGTAGGGGCCTTGTTGCTTTATAATCAAAGTGACCAGACGTTTCCCACCTATGACGGAATTTATGAATCTGTTCCCAAGCGTCACCAGGGATTAACAGGAAGGGTCAATTATGCGTACGACGATAAATATTTCGCTGAATTCAATTTTGGATATAACGGTTCTGAAAATTTTGCTCCGGGGAAGCGTTATGGTTTCTTCCCTTCTTATGCAATTGGCTGGGTTCCTACCAAGGAATCGTTTATGTCTTCTCTATCACCGGCTATCGACTATCTGAAAATCCGTTTGTCACATGGGATGGTAGGAAATGACGGATTGAATTCCAGGTTCGTTTACATGACAAGGGTCGAAACTACGGATTCGAATGTAGGTTTTGGTACAAATAACGGTTACGGTTATGGTTCCGGTGCAGGAATCAATATCACCTATTATGGAAACCCGGATGCCACCTGGGAAAAAGCTTCCAAAACTGACCTTGGACTTGAAGTCCATTTCCTTAAGGACTTTACCTTGCAAGCCGATCTTTTTTATGAAAAACGGACCGATATATGGGTAGAACTCTATAAAGTTCCGGATATTTTAGGTTACAGCACCCGCCCCTTTGCCAATGAAGGAGAGATGGAAAACAAGGGCTTTGATGCCTTCCTGGAGTATTCAAAAGCTTTCACCCGCGATTTGAGTGTCAATTTCAAGGGCACCTTTACGTTTTCAAGGAACAAGATCCTTGCAAGCGGTCAGGAGAAAAAGAAATATGCATATCAATCAGAAGTAGGGCAGCCATTTGGAAGAGAAATGGGTTATCTTGCCGAAGGTTATTTCATCGACCAGTCTGAAATTGATAACAGTCCGGACCAGTCAACCGTTGGAGGTGCCTCCCAACCCGGAGATTTAAAGTACACGGATGTGAACGATGACGGAGTAATTGACCAGTTCGACCGGGTTTATATGGGGAGCCCCAAGATCCCGGAAATTACCTATGGTTTTGGGTCCAATGTTTTTTACAAAAGTTTTGACCTTTCCTTCTTGTTTCAGGGAGTTACCAATGTGTCCTTTTTCGCTAATCCAAAAGCTTTCCCTGAAGAAAACCGGGGAAATGTACTGACCGTTATAGCCGATAGTTACTGGAGTGAAGGAACTCAAAACCTGAATGCAGATTTTCCCCGGCTGGGAGTTGGCGAGCAAACAAAAAATTACACAGGATCAAGCTGGTGGCTGAGAGATGGGAGTTATATCCGTTTGAAGCAGGTTGAATTGGGCTACTCATTGCCAAAAAGCTGGGTAGAAAAATATAAAATCGGGAGCGCCCGGTTTTACGCAAACGGGTTGAACTTATTTACCTTGTCTCCATTCAAATGGTGGGATCCTGAATCCAAGAGCTCTAACGGGATGTATTATCCTATTCAGAAAATTTTCAATGTCGGACTTGAAGTAAAATTTTAGAATTATGAAACGATATTTAAACACGATAACCGGGAGTGTCATTCTGTTTTGCTCCTTCATTTTCATAAGCTCCTGCACTGACTTTTTGGACCAGGTCCCTGAAGAAAAGCTGAGCGAAGAAAATCTGTTCAAATCGAAAGACGATGTGGTCAAAGTACTGACACAAATCTATGCCTATTACAAAGCGCCAATTGAATTTCAGGATAATGTCGGAATGGCAGCAGATGAGGCCGATTTTAATTTCAGTAATTATGGTCCGCATTATAAAGATGTAGGCCAGTACAGTCAGTCTTCACAGATTTATAATCATTGGGCCGATTTTTATAAGCAAATCAATACCTCTCTCTATTTTATAAGTCGGATCGATGAATGCGAGGACGAAAAACTAAGCGAGGACGAGCGTTCATGGTGGAAGGGGGAGGCTTATTTTCTGGAAGCCTATTATTATTTTCTTCTTTTACAGCAATATGGTCCGGTTCCTTTGATTGACAAGGTTTATTCCGGTGACGAACTCACAGCGATCATGGCTGAAGGGATCGGACGGGCTCACGTTGATACCTGTGTTCAGTTTATCGACGATTTACTGGTCAAGGCGATCGATCATCTCGACCTCTTTTATACCTTTTCGTCTACCGAAAGGGCAGCCCGGGCCAGTAAATGTTCTGCCTGGTTTTTACGTTCACGTCTGTGGCTGTACGCAGCAAGCCCGCTTTACAACGGGATGACTGATGCCGGCGGAAAGAATTTTACATTTCTGATGCCAAAGGATATGGATGGAAAAGATTTGATCAACACTACGTTCGATAACAACAGGTGGAAAAAGGCAATGGACATCACAGAGGAAGCGATTCAGATATGCCAATCTGCCAATCTGGGATTATATAAAACCGGTATAAGCGCATCTGTTACGAATGGATATACAGCATACTGGAACGTGTTTAACTATTCACGGGGTGGTCATCCAAGCATCGAAAATGTTTTTTACAAACAAAATTATTCAACCAGCAATACCCGGCAACTGGCTTTGCCAATTTCCTGGAGTGGTTATAGCGGCATCTGTCCTACAATTGAACATGTTAATGAATATTTTATGGCTAACGGACTGATGCCCGAAGATGATGATGAATATCGGTCTGCTTCGGGATTTCAAACTTATACAAAGGATGGTAAAACGATCCGGTTGTATAATAAATATACCAAACGTGATCCTCGTTTTTATACAAATATTCTTTTCCCGGGCCAGTATTCTTATGCTGTTTTGGGAAATGAAACAGAAAGCTATGATACCAGGTGGGCTTATAATACCACATCCAACTGGACCGATTATATCTGGTACCGTCCGTTCTTCGACGGACCTGACGGCTATGCGAGCAAGACCGGAAGGGATTTCACGACAACCGGTTTCGTGTCGATTAAATTTGTCGGAAAAACGGATAACAAGAGCAGTAAGGGCGACTATGCCATCAATGTATTCCGTTACGCGGAATTATTGTTGAACTATACGGAGGCTGCATTTGAGTATTATGCCAATGCGGGAGGAAATCCAGCTTCGCAGAATGAGGTATTTAAATACTGGGATGAATTAAGGGAGCGGATCCAGATACCGGATGTACGCACCGCATATGCAGAAGCCGGTATTTCATTGACCACAACAAAGCTGAGGGAACTGGTACATCGGGAACGTTCAATTGAAATGGCATTCGAAGGTCAGCGCTATTTTGATAACCGTCGTTGGCTGATTGCAGAAAGAGAGGGTGGTGCTAAACATGGCATGGATGTATATAAAACTGAAGGGGAAGGATTCTGGAACGAAAACTATGTTTTTGAAGAACGTTTCTGGCACGACAAGATGTATTTCATGCCCATTCCGCAGTCAGAAATTGATAAGAATCCGAAGCTGACCCAAAATGCCTTATGGTCGGCCGAGTAAATCAACCTAAACAGAATTTGAATATGAAACGAATATATTATTTGCTGGTATTTGTTGCAGTTCTTTGGGCTGCAGGATCTTGTAAAGACGAGGATCAGGCCATCGCTCCGGGAGCAGTTGCTGCTGTTGAATCTTCTGCCGGATATGGCGAGGTGATGTTAAAGTGGACCAATCCGTCTGATGAAGATTTCTATTATGTCGATATTACTTTTACTGATTCCAAAGGATTGAGCAGGAGCCGTAAAGTCAGCCGGTTTGCCTCAGGTGACACCATCCCGGGTTTTGCTGATACCGATCCGTATACCTTCACGCTTACAGCACACAGTTATTCGGGAGGTGCATCTTCACCTGTAACGGTTACTGTTGCTCCGCTGGAACCGGCTTTTCTGCTGGTCGCCGGTACGGTCGAAATGGTTCCTGATTTTGGCGGCGCTGTTGTTTCATGGACGAATGAAACAGAAAAACCGGCAACGGTGCGTGTCACATACAAAGATAATTCGGGACAGAAAGCGGTCAGTCTGTTTAATGCCAATGAAACCGGCAAAGGTTTTATCTCCGGTTTATCAGCTACAGCACAGACTTTTAGTGTTATTGTAACGGATGAAGCTGATAATGAGTCGGATGTCAGTCCTTTTGAAATTACGCCACTCGAAGAAGCAGTTGTTAATAAGGCACAATGGTCTGTTGTCGATTTCAGCTCACAGGAACCGGCCGAAGGCGCTCCTAACGGAGTGGTGACTGCCGTTTTCGACAGTAATGTCTCCTCTTTCTGGCATACCCAATGGAATGGAGGATCTCCCGGCTATCCGCACTGGTTTATCATTGATATGGGACAGGAGGTAACGATTAGCCGGTTTGAATGTTTCAGGCGTCAGGGCGACGGCAGGGGACAAACCGCATGTCAGTTTTTTACCAGTATTGATGGTGAAAATTGGGTGGATCAGGGAACTTACGATTTTGACCCAGGCATTGATGGCGGACAAAGTTACCGAATGACCAGTAACCCGCAGGCGCGTTATTTTAAATACGTTGCGACCGCGGGGCCGAATTTCTATGCTTTCCTTGGCGAGATTACCGTTTACGGCGCCGAATAAATAACTTGAGCAATTTCATCACAGGCGGGGACATCTTCTTCCGGTGTCTCCCCTGTGATTTATTTGGGTTTACTTAACAGATTAATATGCGATGATTGATATTAATAAATTCCTTAAGTATTTTCCTGTCTTTTTGATAGTTATCACGATTGGTGTATTCTTTCCGACTTTTTTTAATGACTTTCAACGAGGGTGGGATGACCAATGGCAGGTACTGGATTACGAATTCGTAACTCACCATTCGGTTTATGATCTTATTTACCATTTTACTCATTTTCACCTGGGGCAATATTTCCCGGTTAACACCTTGCTTTATATCATGGTATATGAGCTTTTTGGGTTTAGCCCCGGAGCTTTTCATGCAGCTTGCTTGTTGATTCATATTTTCAATGTCCTGCTCGTTTATTTAATTGTCTACAAAACGATTAATGTAGCCAAGCCGGTATGGCGTGAACCCCGGGTCAAAATGCCGGCATTTCTGACAGCTTTAATCTTTGCGATTCATCCCCTTCAGGTAGAATCGGTTGCCTGGATAAGCGCGTCAAAAATTGTTCTTTATGCATTCTTTTTTTTGTCAGGCATTTGGTTTTATCTGAAATATTTAATCTCAAAAAAAACCTTTTGGTTAGTCGGATGTGCCTGTTGCTATTTGCTGTCTTTTGGATCAAAGGAACAGGCAATCATCTTTCCTCTGAACCTCTTTGCCTTTGATTATATTGCCGGGAGGTTTAAGAAATTGAATTTCACCATTGAGTCCTTGTCAGACAGGGTTATTATTGAAAAACTACCCTTCTTTATAATTGCCTTATTCCTGTATGGTTTTTCTTTGAGCAACAACCTCGGGACTTTTGATGTGGATACCTATCCTTTTCATCAACGTTTACTTTTTGGGATGAGCAGCCTGATGGACTACCTGTTCCGGTTCATTGCCCCGGTTAAGTTATATTATTTCTATTTTTTCCCGATTAACCACGGAGAATCTTTACCCGTTTATTTCCTGATCTATCCGGTACTGGTGGTAATCTGTGTCCTGTTTGTCTGGAACAGTTACAGGAGAAACAACCGGTTGGTCGTTTTCGGCAGCCTGTTGTTTTTCATTAATATCGTGCTGGTGCTGCACGTGATTCCGATGCCCCGGGCCATGATCACCGCCGACCGGTATGTCTATTTTAGCCTTATCGGTTTGGGTCTGATATCTTCCTGGGTAATCTGCTTTTTTTATCAGAAAGTCAGGAAAAAAAGGAACCTGATCTTCTTGCTTTTTTCTTTCTGGCTCGTTTTTCTTGGTTGTCATTCTTTTCTCAGAACACGTGAATGGAAAGACAGCGACGCCATCAAGAAGAACGTGACTGAGCTCATTGAAAAAAGAAAAGCTGAAAATAAACCTGTCGTTAACGACCCTCTAAAAAATAAGCCTGATGGGAAAGAGTGATTTTATAGTATCCGTCATTGTTCCCTGTTATAATGAAGCGGAGAATATTTCGTTGATCGTCAGGGAACTTCAGAAGGCTTTGACGCCTTACGTTTATGAGATAGTGCTGGTTGACGATGGCAGTACCGATGATTCCAGGGTCATATATGAACAGCTTGCTTGCCGGTATCCGGAAATCAATTACATCTGTTTTACCCGCAATTTTGGACACCAGGCTGCTTTGCAGGCAGGGATTTGCCATGCCAATGGCGATGTTATTATCACGATTGATGCCGATCTGCAACAACCCCCTTCTGTTATTCCCCGGATGATTGATCGTTGGCTCGGAGGAGCGGAAATCGTGGAAGCAATCCCTGTTTACGTCAATTCCGTTAGCTGGTTTAAAAAGCACTCCTCTTCCCTGTTTTATAAATTATTGGATCAATTGAGCGATTATCCTGTAGTTAAAAGCTCCAATGATTACCGGTTAATTGATAAGAAAGTAGCTGAGGTGATCCGGAAATTGCCTGAAAATCACCTGTATTTAAGAGGGCTGTATTCCTGGATGGGATTTGGTAAATCTTTCGTGGAATATGAACACCTGAAACGGATCAATGGAAAAACCCATTACCCGTTGCATAAAATGGTCAGGCTGGCATTAAACGGGATTACCTCGGTAAGCATTAAGCCGCTTCGGCTGGCGCTTGTTCTGGGACTATTCGTTTCAATGATAGCGTTTATCATTGTTGTTTGGGCCCTTTATCTGGCTTTTTTCACCGACAAAGTCGTTCCGGGTTGGACCTCCACGATAGTCAGTACCGTATTTCTTGCCGGCATGCAACTGATTGTTTTGGGGATCATAGGAGAATATTTAGGCAAACTATTTATGGAAAATAAGAGACGTCCGAACTATATCATTCTGGACAAAAGCGTAGCAACCGTCCCGGATAAAAAAGCAGTATTGCTGACGGATGATTTGGCTACTGAATAAAATGTGTTAGGTTGTTTATCTGGTTGACAAGATATAAAACAATCAGAAAAGTTTATCCGGCTTGCCTCTGATGTGATTGGGGAGGCGGACCCGCTTCAACACTTCAACAGACAATAAATGACAAAAAAGGAGGGAATTATGATATAAAAACAATAGAAACCTGAAATTCTGCTTTTCACCCAATAGATCGCGACCGGGAAAGGCAGGCGTATTAATCTTATACGTTGTTGATTTTTATAAATCTTAATAATTTAATTCGCATAATTATGAAAGTGAGAATTGAAAGAACATTTAGGTATTGTGCTGTAACTATACTTTTCGTTGCTCTTGTTTTGAACATTAAAATCACCTTAACTGATCCATTTCTCTTAATGAGTGAGGCAGTAATTGCACAAACAACAACAAGTACGACTAGTAGCACGACAAGTAATACTACCGGTTCAACTGTGCTTAAAAGTGCTGGTTGTCCATGCACTCCATATGATTTTGACAATAAACTTCTATACTTGAAAACATGCATACCGTTAGTTTGGCAGCAAAAATTAGTATGCGATGATGCTGCAACTAATAAATGCTGCAAAGCATCTGATCAAAAGTCTTGTAGTGGTGGACCTCTCAATTTTCCTCCAGATTATAATTAGTTAATACACATTGAAGATCCAGGGTGATTTTTTGATCGCCTTGGATCTGATTAAGTTTAATAGCATGAAAAGAAAAGTATTAATGGTCGTAATAATTACATTATTGATTCAATGTTCAAGAGTTAGTAAAGAACCGCCTTCTCAAAATGAAATCTCTATAAGAATAAGCCCGGAGTTCAGAACGGAGACCTTAAAAATGTCTGATCTATATGATGTCATCAAATACTTACCATTACAGACAGACGAGGATTGTATCTTTGGAAATATTACAAAATTAATAGTTAAAGATCACTGCTTTTGGATTTTTGACGATTTAACTAATTCAATTTTTTGCTTCGATGAAAATGGAAATTATAAGTTTAAAATAAGTGATGAAGGTAAAGGTCCCGGCGAATATCTGAAAATTAATGATTTTATATATTACAATAAATGTATATATGTGTTGGACGTAGGTAGTGGGAAAATTCTTGTTTATGATAATTTAGGAAAATTTAAGAACGAAATTAATAAGAGGATATATTCAACATCTTTTGAGAAAATTGACGAAAATTTTATCTTTTATTCAGCATTTATGCAAAATGAACGGTATAAAAACAAAAATCAATTTCAGAATCTTATTATTACAGACTCTCTTTTTAGAAAAGTTGATGTGTTTTTACCATTTTCGAAAAAAATTGCAGCAAACGCGATCCTCCGTAGTCCAAGGAATTTACAAAAGTATGGGCAAGAAGTACTTATCTGGCAACCCTTAGATAATAATATTTATACATACGATAATCACCTTCCTACAGTTAAGTATAAGATTGATTTTGGCGAAGAAAATAAAGAAGTACAATCAGTCATCACAAAACAAGTATCTTCACCTAATTGGAATGCCGGGAAAACTGAAGACCTAATTAATCAACTCAATTATTGCAGTATTATTGATTATGTAGAGACAAAATCGTTTTTACATTTCATTTATAGACAAAAGGAGTATTTCCACTTTGTCTTTTTTATCAAAGAAAATAGGAAGGTAATAGATTTAAGTGCCAAATCAGAAAAGAACAGCCCGCCGGTTCCACTAATAAATGATATTGACGGAGTTTTACATTATCCGTTATTGACGTCTTCTTCAGACACGGTTTATAGTTATGCTAACGCATATGAGTTAATTATTAATGATCCCAAAAATCCTTGTATAAAGCAATCTCTGATAACTGAGAACTCAAATCCTATAATCGTATTTATCAAAATAAAGAATCAAAGTTTATGAAGTCTATGCACTGTGCAATTTTTACATTGATTTGTTTTTCTGCCCTTTCCCAACCAGATAACAAAATGATTTATGTTCCGGGAGGAGACTATTTTATGGAACAGGATAGTAAGGTTATTAATATTCCTTCTTTCCTAATGGATATGTCAGAAGTCACCATCGGACAATTTGAGAAGTTTATAGCCGAAACATTTTATGTAACCCAAGCTGAACGGATTGGTTATAGCACAACAGAAGGTGGTAAGATTATTTATGGCGCAAACTGGAGATGCGATGAAAGAGGAAAAGAAAGACCACGAGCAGACTACGACAGATATCCTGTTGTTTATGTTACGTGGGACGATGCAATGGCCTATTCTAGGTGGGCTGGAAAGAGATTGCCATCTGAAGCAGAGTGGGAGTATGCTTTTAGGGAAGCTAAAAATAGTCAGTTTAGATTTGCTGGAAGTAATAATTTTCGTAGGGTTGCCTGGAATTCCGAAGATCCTGAAGTTAATGGAATTCAGGTAGTTGCTACTAAAAGTCCAAATGCATTGGGAATTTATGATTTAAGTGGAAATGTTTCAGAAATGTGTGTTGATCAATTTGACAAAGAAGGAAAAAGAAAGCCATTATTCGTAAAGGTTGCAAAAGGAGGTAGTTATGTTGATCATATTAACATGATGACATATAAGGCAAGAATTCCCTGTGGAAACTATCACTCGTTTTTTGTCGGCTTTCGGTGTATTAAAGATATATAAGACTAAGAATTGAATTATGAAAAAAAATATAGTTGTTTTTCTAATTATAGCATTGATTATTTTTGTAGGATTCCACTATTGGGGGGAAACGGTAGCTTTAAAAACAGAAAATAATTACCTAAATAGTAAAATTGATACTCTCCTTAATGATGCAGATATTAAAAATCTTCTTATGGAAAATGTTCTTAATCAATTTAGATGTGAAGATAGTGACGTTGCTTTACCGTTATTCTTAATAGATGAAAACAACAATAAAAAAAATATAGGCGAATTATCTAATGATAGTCCAGTTCTTGTTTTTAGATTTTCAGAATACAATTGTGGAATTTGTTCAGAGTTTCAGATTAAAATTATTAAAGAGTTTATGTTAAGATATGGGGAAAATGGAATTATACTAATAACTACTTTTCGAAATAAACGAGATCTTATGATTTTTAAAAAAATAAACAATCTCTCAATCCCAATATACCGAGTTGATAAAAATTTGTTAAATCCAGTAATTGAGGAACTGAATTTTCCATATTATTTCATTTTAAATACTAATGGCACAATGAACTCTGTACACATACCCGCAAAAGAGGTTCCTTTGATCACACAGCAATACTTACAAATTGTTGGAGAAAAATATTTAAAAATAAATTGAGATTACTTACTAAAACTAGTTTTTTGTATGGATTGGAGATAAAGTTTATTGAACTCATTGTCGTTATTTTTAGAGACTTATTGAGGTATTATCAATCATTAAAAAGGAGGGAATAAACAGAAATGATATTGAAAATGGTAATCAGAATTTTATTTATAGTTTTTGTTGAGCACCTTTTTTCCTGCTCACGAACTAAATCAGAGGAATCTCAGGACGCTGAAAAACGGCAATATATTCAACAGCAAAACCCGGTAGATGTGATGATCCTTGAAAACGACATGTTCCGGAAGGAACTCGTAAACAACGGCAAGCTTACAGCATTGCGTAAGGGCGAGTTAAAGTTCCGGGTGAGCGAACAACTGGAAGAGGTGCCGGTCAGAAACGGAGAGCATGTCCGGCCCGGACAGCTTATCGCTTCCCTGGTACCGTTCACCTACCGGCAACAGTTAAACAGCTCTGCCATTAAGGTGAAACAAAGCCGGCTGGAAATGCAGAACGTACTGATCGGGCAGGGATACAATACGCTGGACACCCTTCAAATACCTGCTCATATTTACCAGATGTCCACGATCAAGTCGGGTTATGCCGATGCGCTGCAGTCATTAAAGACGGCTGAGTTTAACCTGGAATCTACCCGGCTGACCGCGCCTTTTGGCGGAGTTTTGGCCAATATCACCAAAAAGAAGTATGAACAGGTTGGCAGCGGGGATGTGTTTTGTACCCTGATTGACGACTCAGAATTTGAAGTAGAATTTAAGCTGGTTGAAAACGAGATCAGATCAATAAGCCGGGGAGATGAAGTGCAGGTGATCCCGTTTTCGGACGGGGCTAAAAATTACACGGGACGAATAACTGAAATCAATCCGCTGATCGATGAGAATGGACTGATCCTGGTTAAGGCGCAGGTGAAAAATCCCGGCGGACTGATTGAAGGGATGAATGTCAAGGTGCTGGTTGAAAAGGAAGTCGCCGGCCAGATGGTGGTTCCCAAATCGGCCGTGGTGCTTCGTCAGAACCAGGAAGTGTTGTTTAAATATACGCATGGCATTGCCTTCTGGACCTATGTGCAGACCGTGGCCGAAAACAGTACATCCTATTCGGTTATTGCTCATCCGGATAAGGGAGGTATCCTTGAGCCGGGCGATACCATTATCGTCTCAGGAAATCTGAACCTGGCACATGAAAGTGAAGTGGTGATTCAATAGTTACAGGTTTCAGGTTACAGGTTACAAGTTGGATTTATGAGTACAATACAGCGTTTTGAAGATCTGGAAATATGGCAGTTGTCAAGAGATATCTGTAAATATATTTTTATGCTCACTCAAAAAGAACAATTCAGAAAAGACTATTCTTTAGTTGGTCAGATCAGAAGATCTTCAGGGTCAGCAATGGATAATATCGCCGAAGGATATGAGAGAGACGGAAATAAAGAATTCAATAATTTTCTGACAATTTCCAAAGGATCAATAGGAGAAACACGATCCCAACTTTATAGGGCGATGGACTTTCAATACATTGAAGGAGAAGAATTTGAATTTGCCTATGAAAAATGCATGAAGCTAAGTCGTCAACTACAACGATTTTCTCAATACCTAAGAAATTCTCCTATAAGGGGTCGCAAATTTCAATGATTAACCTGTAACGTGAAACTTGAAACTATATCTCATGGTAGAATTTCTGATTAAACGTCCCATCGCTGTAAGCATGACCTTTATTGCCATCCTGGTGCTGGGCGTATTTGCCATATCCTTTATCCCCGTCTCGCTGATGCCCGACATCGATATTCCTGAGATCACCGTACAGATCAGTGTGGGCAATACCCCGGCCCGGGAGCTCGAGAACACGGTGGTACAGCCTGTCAGGCGACAACTGATGCAGGTGGCCCACCTTGCGGATATCACCAGCGAAACCCGCAACGAGACGGCCGTTATCCACCTGCAGTTCGATTACGGGACTGATATTGATTTTGCTTTTATTGAGGTGAACGAAAAAATTGACCGGGCAATGAACTACCTGCCGCGGGAAATTACACGCCCAAAAGTCATTAAAGCCAATGCCACCGACATCCCGGTATTCTACCTGAACCTGAGTGTCAAGTATCAAGACACAAGTATCAAGACACAAGAAAAAATGCAGTCGATTGAGCCTGTTCAGGGAGCTACACGAGAAGGAGCAAAGGTTGAAACCGAACGCGAAGGCGCAAGCACGCAAAGGGGCGATCTTTTTCCGGTGTCGCAACAGTTTGTGGAGTTGAGCAGGTTTGCTTCGAACGTGATCCGCAAACGTATTGAACAACTGCCGGAAGTAGCGATGGTTGATATGAGCGGACTGGTGAGCCCGGAGCTTTTGATCCTTCCCGATAACCGCAGACTGGAATCGCTTGGCATTACCCAGGACCAGCTTGAAACCTTAATCGAAAACAGCAACATCAGACTGGGCAACCTGTTGATCCGAGACGGGCAATACCAATACAATGTCCGGTTTTCATCTACCCTTCAGAATAAACAGGATATTGAGCGGATCTGGTTTAAAGTGAATGACCGGCTGCTGCAGCTTAAGGATGTGGCCACTGTAATTGAACACCCGCAAAAACAAAAAGGAAAGGTGTTGCATAACGGACAGGATGCCGTTACCATTGCCGTAATCAAACAGAGCGATGCGCAAATGTCGGCTTTAAAAGAAAAACTAAATAGCCTGGTTAGCCATTTTGAGCATGATTATCCGGGTATCCGTTTTGATATTATCCGCAATCAAACCCAGCTGCTGGACTATTCGATCAGTAATTTGCGTCAGAGCCTGATCCAGGGCGCCTTGCTGGCATTTCTGGTCATGTTCTTCTTTCTGAAAGATTTCAGGGCGCCCGTGCTTATTGGGATCACCATTCCGGCTTCGCTGATTATTCCCATGCTGTTTTTCTACCTGTTTGGTATCTCCATCAATATTATTTCTCTGTCGGGTATTATCCTGGGGGTGGGTATGATGACCGACAATTCGGTGATCGTGATCGATAACATCACGCAGCATCGGGAAAGGATGAGGAGGGAAAAGGGAAACCGGAGAGGGGAGACGGCGCCGGAAGAAGAAGCCGTTGCGAAGCCCGAAACCCTGGCGCTGATGAAAGCTTGTGTGAATGGGACCAACGAGGTTTTCCGGCCCATGTTAAGTTCTGTTTTAACAACCTGCGCGGTATTTATTCCCCTGATCTTTATCAGCGGAATTACCGGGGCCTTGTTTTATGACCAGGCCATGGCCATTACCATTAGTCTTTTGGTATCGCTGGCCGTCTCGGTCACGTTACTTCCGGTATATTACCGCTTAGCTTACAGCCGGGAAAAAAAGGAAAAAGGAAACCGCTTTTTGGAGCGGCTCAACTTTTTAAATTATGAGAAAGCCTATATGAGCGGATTCCGGCTGGTGATGAAAAACCAGCGGCTTTCGTGGCTGATCGCCATACTGTGCCTGCTCGGAGCAGCCCTGCTCTTCAGCACCATGGAAAAATCGAAACTTCCTCCCATCACCCAAAATGAAACCTTGCTGCTCATTGACTGGAACGAGCGGATCCACATCGAAGAAAACAGAAGACGGACGGAAGAACTGATTGCCCGGATGGATCAGCTTGTTTCGGAGCATACCAGTCTGATTGGGGAGCAGCAGTTTATCATGGACAAGGAAAGCGGTTCCGCATCTTCGGAAGTGGTGGTTTACCTGAAAGCCAACCGGGCTGACGAGCTGGACGAGTTGGTAGGCGATGCGAAACAGTTTCTTGAAGATCATTACCCGCAAAGCCTGTTTAGCTTCAAAGACGCCGGAAATATCTTTAATATGATCTTTTCGGATACGGAAAAACCATTGGTTGCAAGGCTCCGGGCGGTAGAAGACTACGGACCTGACCGGATCCGATTTCTGGAAAAAATACGATTGGCAATTAGCGAAGCTTTCCCCGATCAGGCACCCGGGCCGCTGCCGCTATACGAATATACGGTTCTGCATACCGACCCGGCGAGGCTTTTGCTGTATGATGTGACCTTCAGCACGGTTTATAACAAGCTTAAAAGCGCCTTTAACGAAAACCAGCTGCTCCTGCTCACTGATAACCAGGATTTTGTTCCTGTTATCCTGGGCGACCAGACCAAAACGATCGGGGAGATTATCGGTGGCCTGTTTGTACCCAACAAGCAAAACGAACTGATTCCGGTGAGAAACCTGGTAGCGGAAGCAAAAGGAGAGGAACTCAAAACAATCATGGCCGGCAAGGAAGGGGAATACTACCCGGTGGCCTTTGAGGTCAAAACCCGCGAGTCGGGGCAGATCATGCAAAAAGTAAGGGAAGTGGTTAACATGGACCGCAGCTACGAGGTCAGCTTTACCGGCAGCATTCTGTCAAACAGGGAACTGATGAAAGAACTTAGCCTGATCCTTTTGATTTCGCTGGCTTTGCTTTACTTTATCCTGGCCTCGCAGTTCGAGTCTTTATCCCTTCCCCTGATCGTATTGCTGGAGGTGCCTATTGACATCTTTGGTGCGCTTTTGGTATTGAAAATGGGAGGAGAAGGGATTAACCTGATGTCGCTGATCGGGATTATCGTCATGTGCGGGATTATTATTAACGATTCAATTCTGAAGGTGGATACGATGAACCAGCTTGTGCGTGAGGGATACCCGCTGCTTCGGGCCATTGCCGAGGCCGGTCACCGACGTCTGAAACCGATTCTGATGACCAGTCTGACAACTGTGCTGGCCCTGGTGCCCCTGCTGTTTACCTCCGGACTGGGCTCCGACCTTCAACGGCCGCTGGCCCTGGCAGTGATTGGCGGAATGACCCTTGGAACCCTGGTCAGTTTGTTTTTGGTGCCGCTGGCGTATTATTATTTGAAGAAGTCGTAAGTAAGAACCTGTAACCTGTAACCTGTAACCTGTAACTTGAAACCTTCAACCCCATACCGCTTGTCGTCTTTTTCCGTGATTGTGGTGTTTGTGCTGCTGATCATCACGGGAGTGGGATTGATGCCGCTGCTGAACGTGCAGCTCAACCCGTCACGCTCACTGCCCGGCTTGTCGGTCAGCTATAGTTGGCCGGATGCATCAGCCCGGGTCATTGAGCAGGAGATGACTTCCAGGCTCGAAGGACTGTTTAGCTCCGTTAAAGGGATTAAGGAGGTTTCATCTGTATCGTCGAAGGGAAATGGGCGGATTACCCTGTCGTTTAAGAAAACGGTGAACCTGGACGCCATTCGCTTCGAAATCGCCTCGCTGATCCGCCAGGCATATCCGGAACTCCCGCCGCAGGTTTCATTTCCCGAGCTTTCCATGAGCACCAGCGGACAGAACGCCGAGCCGGTGATGACTTACACGCTCAATGCCAGCGCCAGTCCTTATTTTATCCAGAAATACGCCGAAAACCACCTGGTCCCTGCATTGTCGCTCCTCGAAGGAGTAAGCGGGGTAAAAGTATATGGTTCCACACCCTTTGAATGGCAAATCACCTTTAACAGCGACCGGATCCAGACCCTGGGGATCAGCTCTTCTGAAATTGCCCAAGGCATCCAAAGTTATTTCAGCGAGGAATACCTGGGGCAGGGAGTCAACGCCGATATCAGCGGGAACAGCGGCGTCATTACAGGGGTTTACCTGGACAGCGGAGCTAACGACAGCATTGCCTGGCAAAGCATTCCCATCAAAAAAATCGGCAGCCGGATGATCACCCTTGGTGATCTGGCCACCGTAAAGTACCGGGAACAGGAGCCTTCATCCTATTTTCGCATTAACGGGTTGAATACGATCAACCTGGTCATTTATCCCGAAGAAAATATAAACAACCTCAAGCTGGCAACAACTGTCAGGGAAACTGTCGCCGGCCTTAAAACCGCCATGCCTGCCGGATATTCGCTCCTTTTGGCCGGTGATTCGACTGAGTATATCACCAAAGAGCTGGATAAGATCTTTATCCGTACGGTTCTTTCCCTCCTGATCCTGCTTACCTTCGTGCTTTTAATCAGCCGGCAAACCAGGTACCTTTTGCTGATCACAATCAGTATCCTGACCAATCTGGTGGTTGCCTGCATTTTTTATTACATGTTTGGTGTCGAGATCCACCTCTATACCCTGGCGGGCATCACCATCTCCTTTGGAATGATCATCGACAGCTCCATTATCATGATCGATCACATCCTGCATCAGGGCAATAAAAAAGCTTTTCTTGCCATTCTCGCTGCAACACTGACTACAATCGGCGCCTTATGCATCATCTTCTTCTTAAAAGAAGAGCAGCGGGTGAACCTGATTGAGTTTGCCCAGGTGATCATGATCAACCTTTCTGTGTCACTGTGCGTAGCCCTGTTCTTTATCCCGGCGTTAATGGAAAAGATAAGCCTGAACGCCCGCCGGAGTGTCAAACTGATCAAAAGAAGGAAACGGACGATAAAAATGAGCCGTTTTTACGGGCGCTTTATCCGGTTCGGCAGAAGGTTTAAGTGGGCTTTTATGCTGTTGTTCCTGCTGGGATTCGGAATTCCGGTGCAGTGGCTTCCGGCAAAGATTGAAAAGGAAGGCAAATGGGCCGACCGTTACAACAAGACCCTTGGAAGCGGCTGGTTTACTGAAGATGTGAAACCGGTACTGGAGAAAGTGCTGGGAGGGTCGCTTCGTTTGTTTTCGGAATATGTTTTTGAAAGTTCTTTTTATTCGGAACCTTCACGGACTATGCTGTATGTGCGGGGCAAAATGCCCGAAGGCTGCACGGTTCAGCAACTCAATGAAGCCATGGAAAAGATGGAAAACTATTTAAGCCAGTTTGATGAAATCGAGTTGTTTCAAACCTCGGTAAGCTCCTATAACAACTCATCGATCCGGATCAGTTTTAAGCCGGAGTTTGAATATGGCTCATTTCCGTATTTCCTGAAAGAGGAGATTACCTCCAGGGCCATCAGCCTGGGAGGGCTCGATTGGGCGGTTTACGGCGTAGGGCGCGGATTCTCCAACGAACTGAACACGGGCTTTAAAAACAGCCGGATCATTTTGGAAGGTTATAATTATGACCAGTTGTATGGTTACGCTGAGCTGCTTTCAAAAAAGCTCTCCGAAAACGAGCGGATAAAAGATATTGAAATTACCGGCTCAACCGGCTGGAACAGCAGCACCCTCTATGAATACTACCTGGATTTTAACAGGGAAGGCTTTGGATTAAATGAGGTTCAGATCGGGCAGTTTTACTCATTTTTGAAAGATAAGGTGTATAAAGCCAGCCTGAACCCGGTTTACCATGACAGCGAACTGCAGCCGGTATCGCTGGTATCTGACTCCTATGGGGAGTTTAATGTATGGGACTTAAATTACCGGCCGATTTCGATCGGGGAGAAACAATTGAAACTATCCAATTTTGGGAGTATCGATAAGCAAAAATCAGGCAATGAAATCTACAAAACCAACCAGCAGTACCAGTTGGTGGTGGCTTACGACTTTGTGGGGCCGGAGCCCTTGTCAAAGATTGTCAGGGAACGGCATGAGAAAGAACTTGCACAGATCCTGCCGCTGGGTTATTCGATCAGGCCTTACAACTGGCAATGGGGATGGGACCGCACCGATAAAAAACAGTACCTGCTGATCCTGCTGGTGATTATGATCATCTATTTTATTTGCTCCATCCTGCTGGAATCGCTGCGCCAGCCGCTTGCCATTATCTTTATGATCCCGGTCTCGTTTATCGGGGTGTTTCTGACCTTTTACCTGTTCGACTTTAACTTTGACCAGGGAGGCTTCGCCTCGTTTATTCTGTTGTCGGGCATTGTGGTGAATGCCGGCTTGTACATCATCAACGATTACAATTATTTTTGCCGGGAAAAGAAAAAGAAAGACAGTTTGAAGTTATACCTGAAAGCCTTTAATCAAAAGATCATGCCGGTGTTTCTGACGATCATCTCGACTGTGCTGGGCCTGGTTCCCTTTGTGTGGTCCGGACAAAAGGAAGTGTTCTGGTTCGCTTTTGCTGCAGGTGCCATGGGGGGATTGATCTTTTCCATTGTGGCCATACTGATCTATTTGCCGCTGTTTCTGAAACTAAAATAAATGCAGGAATTTGTCCATATATCGTTTTATAGAAGTCTTAGCTTATGAGAAAAAATAGATTTATAAACACTATCGTTCGGTAAAAAGATCCCTTATCAAATAAACTTTTAAATATAAACGGAAATTGAAAACAATAAAATTGACTAACAAAACAGGTAACATGAACGGATATACGCGATTAACAGGTATTTTTTTATGCCTTGTTTTTATTAAGGGTCTCGCTTTTTCTCAGGAAATTGACCCGAATGTCTTGTACAAAATAGAGAGTCCCGCCGGATTGGTGCTGGATAACCGCGGCCAACCGCAAAACGATGCCCGCCTTTTTCTGGGAAATAGTGAAAGAAACAAAGAAAGCCAACTGTGGAAAATCGTTCCAACGGGAGATGGATATTACGCGATCATCAATCCTTTTTTCAACAAAGGGATCGATGATGTGGAAGTGAAAAATGGCGGTGGAAACCATTTAATTCAGTGGGATGCCAATGTGAAAAACGGGAATCAGCAATGGAAATTTCAGATGACAGGTACCGGTGCTTACATCATTACCCAACGGTACAGCCGAATGTGCCTGTCGTACTTCGGCAAGGAAATAGCCGGATCGGAGATATACCAATTGCCCGCTTCATCCCAGACCTGGAAGCTGGTGGCGACAAGAACGAAAGCTCCAAAAGAAGAAAAACAGAAAGCGAGTAAAAATGAATGGGAAAATGAGTCAATTTTTGCCGTGAATAAACTACCGGGGCATACCACCTATCATCCTTTCCCTTCAACAGAAAGCCTGATGGCCGATGCCAGCTTTGACCAGCCGTGGCTAACTCCCGAGTCATCTTTTTATCAGTCATTGAATGGAATGTGGAAATTTAATTGGGTAAAACAGCCCGCAGATCGACCGGTCAATTTTTATAAAAAAAACTATGATGTATCCGCGTGGAAGGAGATCCCTGTCCCGTCAAATTGGGAGATGATGGGCTATGGTACTCCAATCTATACCAATATTACTTATCCGTTTAAAAATAACCCCCCCTTTATCCTGCCTCAAAAAGGATACACGAACGAAACTGAAATTAATCCGGTTGGATCATACCGGCGTGATTTCAACATCCCGGATGATTGGGCCGGTAAAGAAATTTTTGTCCATTTTGACGGAGCTTACAGCTGTATTTTTCTATGGATAAATGGACGGAAAGTTGGTTATAGCCAGGGGGCAAACAACGATGCTAGTTTAATATAACCGGGTACGTGAAACCGGGAAGCAATATCATCGCTGTTCAGGTATTCCGTTGGACCGACGGCAGCTATATTGAGGACCAGGATATGTTTCGCCTGAGCGGGATCCATCGCGACGTGTATTTGTATGCGACACCCCGTGTTCATGTGCGCGACTTTGCAATAAATGCAGAATTTGAACGAAATGATTTTCATTCTTCTGTTTTGAGAATTAAAGCTCAGGTAGCGAACTACAACAAAAAATCATCCGCGGCAAATATCCTAAAGGTATCGCTGCTGGCTCCAAACGGGAAAAAAGTGTTCACCGTAACCCAGCCGGTTGAGGCTTTAAAGTCTAATGAAGAAAGGGGATATGACCTGCACCGGACCGTCAGCAAGCCTTTGCTTTGGTCGGCCGAAAAGCCGAATTTATATAGTGTGATCATTTCCATGGAGGATGAAGCCGGAGCCGAAAGCGAGGCCATGTCATTGAAGTTCGGATTCCGGAAAATTGAAATAAACAACAGGCTTGTGTACATCAATAATGAGCTTGTCTATTTTAAGGGAGTGAACCGGCACGACGCGCATCCTCAGTTCGGAAAGGCGCTGCCTGTGGAGTCGATGCAACAGGATATTATCTTGATGAAGCAGCACAATATCAATACGATACGAACAGGTCACTATCCGAACAGTCCCAAAATGTATGCGATGTACGACTATTATGGCTTGTATGTCATGGATGAGGCGGACCTCGAAAATCATGGTAACCATTCAATCAGTGACATGCCAGGCTGGATTCCGGCCTATGTCGACCGGGTTGAACGCATGATTGATCGCGACCGTAACCACCCCTCTGTTATTTTTTGGTCGTTGGGAAACGAAGGAGGAAACGGAGCCAATTTTGACGCCATGTATGAAAGAGCAAAACAACTTGATCCGGCGCGTCCGGTCCATTATGAAGGAAGGAATGAAACTGCCGATATCGATTCCCACATGTATCCGTCATTGGAAAGCATGGAACAGTTCGACAGAAAAAAAACCGATAAGCCTTATTTCCTGTGCGAGTACGCGCATGCCATGGGAAATGCGGTCGGAAACCTGGCCGAGTACTGGGATTATATAGAAAATCATTCTCATCGCATGATTGGCGGATGCATCTGGGATTGGGTAGATCAGGGAATCAACAAATACGGAAAACCTGCAGACCAATATTATTATGGAGGCGATTTCGGAGATCAGCCCAATGATGAAGATTTTAGTTGTAACGGACTGGTAACACCCGACCGGAGCGTGACAGCCAAATTGCTGGAGGTCAAAAAAGTATATCAGTATATCAAATTGAAACCAATTGATTTGAAAAACGGGAAGATTGAAATCGAAAACCGCTATGATTTTCTGGATCTGGATAAGTTCAACATTCGTTTGGAACTGACTAAGAACGGTTTGCCTGTCGAGTCCGGAATGTTAAAGCCGATCACGCTCGAACCGAATGGAAAAGCAGAACTAACGATTCCGTTTAAAGAACAGCTTGATTCCGGGGATGAATATTTTTTGAATGTTGGTTTTGTACTGAATGAAGAAACTCCCTGGGCGGGTGCGGGATATGTCGTGGCTTCTTCGCAATTTGCCCTGACCGGAAAGGTTGCGATCCCGGCCATGGACCTTTCTGAACTACCGGCACTTGAATACGAAGTTCAGGGTGATAATATCCTGGTGAAAGGAGAAAATTTCCAAACTATTGTCAGCTCGGAACAGTCAACGATAATTTCCTTAAAATATAACGATAAGGAGATGATCCACGATGAGAATGGGTTCCGTCTGAACTGGTACCGTTGCGTGAACAACGATAAATACACGGATCAATCTTATTATCGCACAACTTTCAGGAAGAAAGGGTTCATCTTCAATCCGGACCAAAGTAGAAAGTTTATCACATTTACGATTGATCAGGAAGTAACCCTTCATGACCCGGAAAAACCAGTCAGGATGGATTACCAGACAGAATACACGATTTATTCAAACGGGACGATTAATGTGGAAGCGCAATTTAAAAAGCCGGCCAATGAGCCAATTATAAGGCGGTTAGGTTTGATGTTGTTATTGTCACCTGATCTGGAAAATGTTGCTTGGTACGGAAACGGGCCTCACGAAAACTATGTTGACCGGAAAGAATCTGCGTCTGTGGCCCTGTATAAATCAACCGTCACAGAAATGGGCCAAGAACATTACGTACGTCCCCAGAGTATGGGAAACAGGGAGGGTATCCGTTGGTTGACCTTAACGGACAACAATAAGCAGGGAGTCAAAATTTCAACAAACGACACGATGAGTTTCAGCGCATTGCATTTCTCCGATGTTGATTTGCACAAAGCACGTCATGACTTTGAGCTTGACACGATCCGGAAACCGGAAGTCTGCCTGAGTATCGACCGTATGCAGCAGGGATTGGGCAACGCAAGTTGCGGCCCCATGCCATTGCATCAGTACATGATCCCGGGAAATACTCCCTTAAGCTATTCCTTTAGAATTGAACCGGTGAAATAAACTGAACAGCACACACTGTCGTTTCCCGGACATAACCAGCACTCATTGTTACATCCCTAAGTAATAGTGAGTGCAGTCGTAACATTCGATGGTCCGCGCATTAAGCGTAGTCAAAATTATTCAGTTTCATTTGCCTCGGCAACAATCACTTTGATACCGGACTCGGTCAGGTGCTGATAATGGCTTTCCGGTATATTTTTGTCGGTGATCAGCGTTTGTATTTTCGACAAGGGGGCAAAATTGACGATCCCTGTCCGGTCAAATTTGCCGGAATCGACCAACACAATGTTTTCTTTGGCGTACGACATGATCATTTTTGCAATCTGCCCTTCCTCCAGGTTAGAGGTGAATAATCCTTCGGAATTGATCCCGTCGGCGCTGACAAAATATTTATCGGCCCTGAACATCCGGAAATTTTCAACTGCCGTAACACCAACCAGTGAAAATGATTTATGACGGAAGACACCGCCCGGAACGATTATTTTCAAATTCTTCGATTCCGATAATTTGACTGCGATATCCAATGCGTTGGTAATGATGGTCAACTCTTTAAAATTTTTAAGCAGACGGGCGAGCTGCATCAGTGTTGTGCCGGAATCGATGATGATTGTATCGCCTTCTTTTATAAGCGAAGCGGCAGCGGCAGCGGCAGCAATCAATTTTTTTTGTGCAAGGTTCAGGATTTTCCGCTCTTCGACCGACAAATCATCGCCTACTTTGACCGTGATCATGGCTCCTCCCCTGGATCGGATCAACAGATTTTTCTTCTCCAGGTATTTCAGGTCCTTTCGTATGGTGACTTCACTGACCCCCAGTTTTCTGTTTAATTCCGGGATGTAAATCTGTTTGTTTTGCCTAAGCTCTTCCAATATAATCCGCCGTCTTTCGACTGTTGACATACTTTGATCTTTGACCATGTCTTCTTATTTAAACATCTGACAATAATAGTTAAAATCTGAACGGAACTCCATGCACCACATCACAGCAATCCCAAATATTAATAACATAAAAGAACCGAAGTGAAACTTATTCAATTTGAGTAAGTGGTTGTAAAAAAGTTTATTATTTAACGTAGAGCTAAATTAGTGAATTTATATTGAAACGTAATGAAACTATAAAAATTTTACTATCGGAATGATTTGAAACTGAAAAATTTGATTTAAATTTGAGGGAATGTCTAATATTCAATCAACAAAACAGAACAGATATGCGAAAAATGATCTTTAAACAAATGATGGCCGGATTGCTTTTGCTTTTGCTGGTCAATCCGGCAAGTGCTGAACCGGTTTCAAAGCAGACGGATAGAAAAAGCGATCAAAATGAATGGCGTCAGCTTTTTAACGGGAAGGACCTTACAGGCTGGAAGCATGTTGGCCCCGGAGCAATGATTGTCGAAGATGGCATGATCAAAGGGCAGGGCGGAATGGGTTTGCTCTATTGGACGGGCGAAAAGTTTGGTAACTGCACCATCCATGTCGAGTTTAAGATGCAGGATACCAACAGCAATGCGGGAGTTTTTATCCGGATCCCCATTGAACCGTACGAAGAATGGATGCCTGTTTTTTACGGATATGAAGTTCAGATCGACAATCAGCCTGAACTTTCAGGTGAAGATGATTATCACTACACAGGAGGGCTTTATTCGTTGACGAAGCCGCTTGCCAAACCAGGAAAGCCCGGACCCGAATGGAACACGATGGACATTACCCTCGACGGTCTGCGAACGATTGTCTACGTGAATGGTGTGAAAGTAACCGATTACAAAGAGGGTGATCCCGTTCCGGAGCGTAAATTTGATTTTGAACCTTTCCATGGTCCCCGACCGGAATACGGATATATCGGACTGCAAAATCATGGCGATAAAGATGTTGTTTTTTTCCGGAAAGTTGCAGTCAGGCCACTGAAGGAATAGACGAAAGAATGGAGGACCGGAGACCGGAGAACGGAAACCGGAGAACGGAACTTGTGAGTCATGAGTAGTGAGCAGCGAGAAATTAGTCGTAAGTCGTAAGTAATTAGTCGTAAGTCCGGCTTCCTGTCTGCCTGCTCCGGTCTCCGTCTTACGTCTTTAGCAATCGATATCATACAATCAAATCAAATTCAATAGCAAATGAAGATAGACACCAAACCAAATGAAATTTCGCGAAGAAAGTTTGTCGGAATAGCAGCTTCGGGTGTGGCTGCTGTGACAATCCTGCCGAGTTATACCGTCAGCGGACTTGGACATGTGGCTCCAAGCGATAAACTCTATATTGCAGCTATCGGATGCGGAGGTGAAGGCGCGGCCGATATCCATACGCTGATGAAAACGCCGCGAAAAAATGCGGTGATCTCTCACTTATGCGATGTTGATGACCGGATGGCTTCCGACATGCGCAAGGAATTTCCGAAAGCGCCCTTTTATTACGACTGGCGGGAGTTGTTCGAAAAGGAAAGCCGGAATTTTGACGCTGTTACCGTTGCCATTCCCGATCATAATCATGCCGTTGTTGGCCTGGCTGCCATGCAGCTTAAGAAGCATTTATATCTGCAAAAGCCCTTGTCGCACGATATTTATGAGGCCCGCATCCTCACAGAAGCTTCGAAGAAGTATAAAGTTGTAACTCAGATGGGTGATCAGGGCGCCTCCTGTGAAGGAATGCGGACCTTACGTGAGTGGCTGGAAGCGGGAATACTGGGCGAGATTGAAAAAGTGTACTGCTGGACCGACCGGCCTGTATGGCCGCAGGGTATTCCCTGGCCAACTGCCCGTCCGGCTGTTCCAAAAGAGCTGAAATGGGACCTTTGGCTGGGAACAGCAAAACAAACCGGCTACATCGATAATTTAGTGCCCTTCAACTGGAGAGGATGGTGGGAATTCGGTACCGGCGCCCTGGGCGACATGGGATGTCATATCATGGGGCCCCCGTTCAAGTTGCTTGAGCTGGGTTATCCGACTGAAGTTTCAGGCAGCGCCAGTACCGTATATGACGGTATTTTTTCTGAGGCCCAATATCCGGAAAGCGGACCGATTTCCAGCTCAATCAAGTTTAAGTACAAATTGAAAAATGGCAAAAACCTCGACTTGTACTGGATGGACGGTGGCATTGCACCGGAACGACCGGAAGAATTGGATGGAGAAGGCAATATGAACGAAATACTCGGCGATTTTACCGGACTGAATGATTATGAAGGCAGCACCCTGTTTATTGGCACCAAAGCGAAAGCAGCATGCGGTTGGGGTGGAAGAAGCCCTGTGTTGTTGCCGCTTTCCATGAATAAAGAGGTCAATGTTCCTAAAAAGTATCCACGGGTTGAAGGTGATATGGATGGCCATTACTGGCAATGGATTGATGCCTGTATTGCAGGCTATGGCAATGTTGAAGTTGATTCACCCTTCGAAGGTTATGCCGGTCCGCTCACGGAGACGGTGCTGATGGGAAATCTGTTGCTGCGCAGTTTTAATATCCGCAAAAAAATAAAAAGGATCGATCCTGTATACGGTGAGCTGGAGGGATTTGTTTATCCGGGCCGGTACATCAACTTTAAATGGGATGGTGAAAATATGAAAATAACCAATTTCGATGCCGCCAATCAATTTGTGAAGCGGGAGTACCGGACGGGCTGGGGAGAACTTAAGTTATGATGTATGGAAATTGAGATTTTAGGGACAGATGAAGAGCTGAGTCGGAAAGCCAGTGATCTGATTATTGCTGAAATTAAAAGGAAAAAAGACCTTTTACTTTGCGCGGCGACGGGAGGAAGTCCTGCGGAAACATATCGTCTGCTTGGGCAAAAATTTCAGGAACAACCTAAACTTTTTGATCAGTTACGCATCATTAAACTGGATGAATGGGGCGGAATACCGATGGATCATCCGGCAACCTGTGAAACCTATTTGAAAATGTATCTGACAGATCCCCTTCAGATCAGTCGTGAACGCTATATTGGTTTCAACAGTAACCCGGATGATCCGGTGGTTGAATGCAGGAATATACAGGATAAGCTAACCCGGGAGGGCCCGATTGATTTGTGCATATTGGGAATTGGAATGAACGGACACGTCGCGTTTAACGAACCTGCTGCGTTTCTGCAGCCTGATTGTCATGTTTCTGACCTTTCACCTTCATCATTGCAGCACACCATGGCATCGAAAATGGAAATAAAGCCTTCATATGGATTAACTTTGGGAATGGCCGGTATCATGCAGTCAAAAATGATCCTGATGCTGATCAGCGGATCACAAAAGAAAAGTATCACCGAGCAGTTCCTAACCAAAAAAATAAGCACAGCAGTACCAGCTTCTTTTTTATGGCTGCATCCCAGGGTCTTTTGCCTGATTGAAAAAAAGACTATCCAATCTTAGACGGCAAAATGATAGCCGATGCCTTTGACGGTTATAATTTCGATGGAAGGATCATCTTTCAGGTAGCTGCGGAGCCGGGTGATGTAAACGTCGAGATTGCGCGAATTGAAAAATGAATCATCACCCCATAGTTGTAGGAGAATGTCCTTCCGGTAAACCAGCGAATTGCGTTTTTCGGAAAACATTTTTAACAGGGTCGTTTCCCGGTGCGAAAGTTTCCGGACGATCCCGTCCAGACGCAACTCATATCGCAGCGGATCAAATTCATAATGTCCCATGCCTGTCAGGTCGGATGGTATTTGTTTTTTTTGCTGAACCAGATTCAACAGGTTATTTATCCGGGCAATCAGTTCTTCCATGCTGAAAGGTTTGCGTAAATAGTCATTTCCACCCGAATCAAACCCTTTGAGCAGATCTTCTGTTTTAGTCTTTGCTGTGACGAAAATGATCGGCGTATCCGGACTGACGGAACGAATTTCACCCGCCAGGGTATATCCGTCTTTTGTTGGCAGCATGATATCCAGCACGCAAATATCGGGTTCCATTTTTCTGAAGGCATCCAAAACATCTTTCCCATCGGTGATCATGATCACCTCAAAGCCGCGGCTTTGAAGGCTTTCTTTCACAATTCTTCCCAACGACGGTTCATCTTCAACGTAAAGCACTTTTGTCTTCATCCTTCAAATCTTTTTGGAAGTATGATCGTAAAACGGCTTCCCTGGCCGGGAGCGCTGTCAACGCTGACCGAGCCGCCATGATTTTTTACCACTGCCGACACATAGCTTAAACCCAACCCGTACCCTTTCACATTGTGCACATCACCCGTGGGGACCCTGAAAAACTTTTCAAACACCTTTTTCTGAAACCCGGACTCAATTCCAGGGCCGTTATCTTTGACCGACAGGATCAATTTATCAGCCTTGCTTGTCAAATGAATATCGATTACAGGTTCGCCGCGACTGTATTTTAATGCATTGTCGATCAGGTTGTAAATGACATTTGTAAGGTGTGTGGGACTGCCTTCCAGTATAAAACCGGTCCCTTCTTTTTTATAGGTGACGCCGGCCTTCCGCTTTTCAAAGACCAGCTTCATTGATGCTAATATTTGCTGAATCATCTCCTCAAGGTCGATTCGCTCCGGGCTAAAGGTCATATTTCCCTTTTCAAAGAGCGAGGTACTCAGAATTTTATCGGTCATCAGTGTTAACCGGTTCAGCTCATTTTGCGCAATAGCGAGGTATTCGCCGGTGAGCTCAGGGTCATCCAGCGCCTTAAAGCTTTTTAAAGCTTCGATGGCCACACTGACGGTCGCCACGGGAGTTTTGAGTTCGTGCGTAACATTGTTGATGAAGTCGTCTTTTAGTTTCATTAATCGTTCCTGTGAACGGATACTTCGTTGCATCACAATAAATGCGCTCGCGATGACCAGCGTCAGGAACACTGAAAACAGGATCTGTGGCATGATCGCTCTCATGAGCTGGCTTTTTATGCCCGTCAGCGACAATACATAACGGCCCGCCGGGTCTATTCCGGCCAGTTCATACCGGATGGTGTCGTTTTGGACTTTTGGCATGGAGACTGACGGCTGACCGGGGCTTTTCAGCGAATTGTTGCGGTTGATGATCCGGTTGTATAACTCGCCTGGCGGAGCATGGAAATGCCTGATGGTGAAGCCGGCGTCGATCCCTGCTTCCCCGAGTGCCATCCGGTACCGGGCCGATAAGGTGTCAATATTCAGGGAATCAGCCCCAATCCGGACAATGAAAGTCCGATGCAGACCTTCCTTGTTTTCTATAGGAATATCCCTTATACCGGCGGCAATCGTTTTGAATAACACATCGTTTTTTAGTGAATCTCCTGGTGATTGCACAATGATCTGGATCCGGGAAGAACCTGTCGGACGGTCGCCTCTTTTTTCCACTGAACCGATCAGCCCTTCTGTCATGAGGGGCGGAGGATTGCCAGGAGCTGACAGAGAATCAACATGGACCGATTCAATGTTTTTAACGAGCAGGGAATCTTTCATGTCTGTTAAGATTGCTCTGAATAAAAAGCCCGTTTCCCGGCGCAGATCATCAAAGGCCCTTTCCCTGGCGCTCTGAAGCCACAGGACCTGGAGGATCAGCAGCAGGATCAGGCTGGTGACCATCAGGATTCCGGGGAGTGCTCTTTTAGATAGCTGCATAATCAATCATAAAAAATCTGCGTCAGTTTTTACAAAGTTACGCTTCCTTTTTATGTTGCGGTCAATCCATTAACCTTAATTAACCTTACTGCCAGATCCATTAACCCGGATCGGGGAATGATTGCCGTAGATTCGCAAAATCAAAGCATAAAAACAAAAATGATCATGAGAAAAACGGGAATAATTGTAACGCTTGCAGGCTTGCTTTATGCAGGATCGGCATGGGGACAGGAGCAGGAAGGTGTCATCACCTTTGAAACACGTGTGAATCTGCACCGGACTATACCTCCGGAACGGGAAGAAATGAAAAGTATGATGCCCGAGTTCAGGACGAGCAGGGAACAACTCTTCTTTAACGCAGAAGAATCGATTTATAAACCAGTTGAAGACGACGGGGAGGAGGAAGAATTCGGGGGCGGAGGCATCCGGATCAAGATGGGCGGAGCCCGTATTGAAACATACACCCATAAAACAAAGGCACAGCGATTAACGCAGCAGGAATTCATGGGCAAGAACTACCTCATCGAAGACACGCTGAAAATAGCGCCCTGGAAATTTGGTTCTGAAACTAAAACCATTCTCGACTATGAATGCAGGCAGGCTTATTACACCGACGAATCAGAGGGCCGGAAGCGCGAAGTCACGGCCTGGTTCACCGGGACGATCAGGCCCTTTCTCGGTCCGGAAACGTTTAATTCCCTGCCCGGCACGGTTTTGGCGATCGACATCAACAACGGCGAACGGGTGATCGTAGCTACCGATATTGAGTTCAGGCCGTTGAAGAAAAGCGAAATAAAAGCACCCGGGGCAGGTACCCGGATCTCCCAAAATGAATTTCGGAAACTCATGGATGCCCGGCAACAACAGATGCGTGAACGTGGCGGTAATTAAATCAGTCAATAAAATATCAAATGCAAAAGATCTTATTGTTTATTGTTGTGGCTGTCATCGGCCATCAGGCGATAGCGCAGAGCCTTTCCGTTAAGGGGCAGGTACTCGACACCCTGAGTCTTCCCTTGCCGTCGGCCACGGTCATGTTACTCAATACTGCCGATTCCTCCCTGGTCAATTTCGGGGTGAGCGATACACAGGGACGATTCGAACTGAAGAGCGCAGACCGGAAGGAATATATCTTCAAGGTCAGCTTCACCGGTTTCAGCACCTGGACCAGAAAACTGTTGCCTCCCGAGGGCGGATCGGTGACCGATCTTGGAAAAATCAGGATGGAACCGGAAAATAATCAGATCGGGGAGGTTGTCGTGCAGGCAGAGCAGGTCCCCGTGATCGTAAAAAAAGATACCATTGAGTATCATGCAGGATTCTTTAAGACCCGGCCCAACGACAATGTGGAAGGACTGCTCAAAAAGCTGCCCGGCGTGGAAGTGGATACGGAAGGGACTATCACAGCCCAGGGCGAGCAGGTCAAACGGGTGACGGTAGACGGGAAGGAGTTTTTTGGAAGAGATCCGAAGCTGGCCACCCGGAACCTCCCGGCCGATGCTGTCGATAAAGTCCAGGTGTACGATAAGAAATCGGATCAGGCTGAGTTTACCGGGATTGACGATGGTCAGCGCGAAAAGGCAATTAACCTGGAACTAAAAGCGGACAGGCGCCATAGCGTTTTTGGAAATGTCACTGCCGGGGCCGGTACTGACGACAGGTTTCAGGCGAAAGCCAACATCAACCGTTTCAACAAAGGAGATCAATTGTCATTCCTGGGTATGGCAAACAATATCAATGAGCAAGGCTTTTCGATCGACGAATACATGAATTTTACGGGAGCCTCCCAACTGATGGCAGCCGGAGGGGGACCCGTCCGCGTTAACGTGAATTTAAATGATCAGTCTGCCAGTATTCCGGTCAATTTTGGCAGGCGGGCAAATGGGATTATGACCAGTTATGCAACGGGACTGAATCTGAATAACCAGCTCAGTAAAAAAACCGAAGTAAACGGCAATTATTTCTTCAATTCATTTGATCATGATCTGGAACAGATTACCTACCGGGAAAATTTTCTCCCGGATGGTAATTTTACATACAATCAAAAAAGCATTCAAAACAATCAGAATGTAAATCATCGGGCAAATGCAATCGTTGATCATCAGCTTGACTCGCTCAATTCACTGCGGTTTACCACGAACTTTTCATTTAACGGAACCGACAGCGAACAACAAAATGCAGCCTCGAACCGGTCTGCCGACGGTACCCTTCAGAATGAAAGCGACATTCGAAATACGGGCAGCGGGAGCAGCACAACATCGAACTCCAGTCTGCTGTTCCGGCATAAGTTCGATAAAAAGGGACGGACGCTTTCCTCAAACCTGACGCTGGGCGTTTCCCGAAACGACCGGGACGGCTTTACGGATGGCATTTACCGCTATTTCGGCGATCAGGCGCGCGAAGAAATCCAGAAGCAGACCAGTGAACAGACCATCAGCAATCTGAATTACGGAGCAAATATTACCTACACCGAGCCACTGGGCGGGCGCAAATACCTCGAAGCGAATTATGCGTTCAACCAGAATCATCATGATACCGACCGGGACGTATATGACCAGTCTGACGGGGAAAATACTTTCAATCCGCAACTGAGTACCGAATACGACAGTGATTATACATATCATAAGGGCGGGTTAAATTTCAGGTTAAACCGGTATAAGTTTAACCTGCAGGTGGGAAGCAGTCTTCAATACACCAGTCTGGAAGGTGAACTGAAATCACTGGAGTCGGAAGTTGACCGGTCCTTTAAAAACATACTGCCTGTTGTTCGTTTTAATTATGATTTTACAGAGACAAAGCATTTGAGTTTCGATTATGAGACCTCGGTGCAGGAACCTTCCATTCAGCAGCTTAATCCGGCGCTGGACCAGACCGACCAATTGAACCTTTACCAGGGAAACCCAAACCTGAGACCGGCCTATACCCACAACTGGAGGGTAGGGTACAATATGTTTAACCCGATGAAATTTTTCCACTTCTCAGGTCTTTTCGATGTCAATTATACAACCAATGCCATCACCAATGCGGTGAGTTATGATAATTTTGTTCGCCTGACCATGCCGGTGAACGTCGACTACAGCCTGAATTTGCTGGGAAACGTTTCCCTGTTTTTCCCGGTGAAGCCATTGAACAGCCGGTTCAGTGTGATCGGGAGAGGACGGGACCAGAAAAGCATGACCATCCTGAATGGTCTTGAAAATATGATCCGTCAGCGCAACTATGAGGGAGTACTCCGGTATAGTTACCGGTTGGATGAGGTTTTGGATCTGAACCTCAGCGCCAGTCTTAGTAAAAACACGACCAGTTATGAATTCGACCAGCCCGACCAGTCTTTTTTAAACCGGACTTATACGGCAGAAACTTCCGTTTCCTTTTTGAGGAATTACCAGTTTTTTGCCGACTTTAATTATTACGTGTATTCGGATCGGAAGAACGATTTTAAAGAGGATATCCCGGTACTGGACCTTTCTTTGTCCCGGTTCCTGTTGAAAAACAAAAAGGGAGAGCTGAAATTTTCTGTGAATAACCTGCTGGATGAGGCTACCGGCGTTATACAGACAGCCAGCAGCAATTATCTGGAGCGGCAGACCACGAATTCACTGGGCCGGTATTTCATGATCAGCTTTACGTATTCGCTGAACAAGCATCTTAATCCTGCCGGCCAGCGTAAGGGGATGATCAGGATCGGAGGGTAGTGGGGCATAGAGCATAGAGCATAGCGGAGAATGGAAAAGGGAGACCGGAAGAATAGACACAAGTATCAAGTATCAAGACACAAGACACAATGTGGAGAAAGGACGTTGATAATAAGTGAAGTAATTAATTTTTTAAAAATAAACACCATCAAAGGAGTTTTTTATCCTTTTATTGATTATCTTTGTTGCATAAAAAAACTCTAACTATATTTTCAAATGCAAATTACAGGTAATTCAATTGTAGGAGAGATCGTCAGGGCTAACTTTCAGGCTGCGCAGATCTTTGAAAACAGCAACATCGACTTTTGTTGCGGAGGAAACATTTCAATCAACGAGGCTTGCAAACGGTCGGGTGCCGATGCGACTGTTTTACTTTCAGAACTTGAATCGGTACTTCAGCATGAAGACTATGATTCCAAATACTTTGAAAGCCTGCCTTTGGATTTGTTAAGCAATTATATTGTTGAACGTCATCATAAGTACGTTTCAGAAAAGTCGCCTTTCATTCAGCTCAAGCTTCGCAAACTATGCGATGTACACGGCGCGAATCACCCGGAGTTGTTCGAAGTTAAGCAACTGTTTGACCAGGCTGTTGGCAATCTGGCCCAGCACATGAAAAAGGAAGAGCTGATCCTGTTCCCGTATATTGGCAGGATGGTCAATTTTAAGCATAACGGAACAGGCACCCCGGCCGAATTCGGACATGTTCTTCAGCCAATTAATGTAATGATGGATGAACATCAGGCAGAGGGGGACCGTTTTATGCAGATTTCAAAAATTACCGCTCATTATCAGACGCCTGCAGATGGTTGTAATACCTATGAGGTGACCTACCGGAGCATCGAAGAATTTGGAAAAGATCTGCACCGTCATATTCATTTGGAAAACAACATCTTGTTTCCAAAAGCAATTGAGCTTGAAAAAGAATTGATCGATAACTGATTGCATGTTATCAAAAAGTACAGAATACGCCATCAGGGCGCTGGTCTTTATTCAACTGGAAAATTGGAGGGAAAAACGGCCGGGGGTTGTGGAGATAGCACGCGAGATTGATGCCCCCGGTGCGTTTACCGCAAAAATCCTTCAGCTATTGACCCGACATCATCTGGTCAGTTCCATGAAAGGACGGGGCGGCGGATTTTTCTTTACCGGTAAAAAGGAAGAACCTTCTCTTTATGATGTTGTGCACGTCATGGAAGGAGATGAGATCTTTCGTAAATGCGGATTTGGATTGAAAGACTGCAGCGATGCCGATCCCTGTCCCTTGCACGAACAGTATAAAACCGTACGGGATGAATTTGCCCGGATTATTACCACTGAAACGATCCATTCCATGGCATTGCGGGTTCTTCATGGAGAAGCCGTTTTGAACAGGGCAATTCGTTTAGACCGGATAGGGTTAGCGTGATCGCAGGTACGGTCAACTTTTGGTAGTCTAATCCGGCAATCTTCAGTTCAAAACAACGGTTCATGTGGATAAACTAAGTAAATTATATAAGAAGCTTCACCGATGGCCGGGGCTAATCCTCTCATTCATTCTGTTTTATTACGGAATAACCGGCATTTTTATGAACCATCGAGACTTATTTTCGGGGATTGACATCAGCCGGAACCTATTACCTGATGGTTATGCTTACCGGAACTGGAATAACAGCGCCTTAAAAGGAAATCTCATCATTAATCCGGATCGTATCCTGGTATACGGGAACGTTGGCATATGGGTCACCGACTCGGCTTTTACCCGGTACACCTCTTTTAATGTGGGCTTTCCCAAGGGGAGTGATAACCGTAAAATTTTCGACGTTCACCGTTCTGCTGATGGCCGGCTGTATGCGGCAACGCTGTTTGGTTTATATGCCTTTGACGAGGATAGAACGGAGTGGCGTAAGTTTAACCTGGAGGTGGATATTGAACGTTTTGTTGGCATCGAAAGCATCGGCGATACGCTTTATGCCATCAATCGCTCTTTTCTTTTTAAGGGAAAATCGGAAGGCCCGCAAACCCGGTTTTCACGAATTGAACTGACTGCGCCCCAAGGTTACGAGCAACAGGTCAGTTTATTTGAAACGCTCTGGCAAACCCATTCGGGGGAGATTTTCGGCATGCCCGGCAAACTGTTTGTCGACTTTCTCGGCCTGATCACCGTCTTTTTATCGCTTACCGGCATTGTTTATTTCTTTTTCCCTGACTGGATCAAAAGGCGTAAAGCGAAGGGAAAAGCCGCCCGCACGCTTATCCGGACCAATAAATGGTCACTCAAATGGCACAATAAAGCGGGAGCCTGGTTTTATATTCCGCTCATAATCCTGTTTTTAACGGGCACGTTTCTTAGGCCGCCGCTGCTGATCGCTATCGCACGGGCCAATATCAGTCCATTGAAATTCTCCCATCTCGATCAGCCGAATCCGTGGTATGACAAACTCAGGGATATCCTTTATGATCAGGAAAGAGGGCGTTTTCTGCTTTCAACTTCCGAGGGGATGTTTTTTATGGATCCGAATGATGATGAACCTGTCAAAGCGGGCATTCAACCGCCGGTAAGCGTAATGGGGATCAATACGTTTGAACCCTTGCAAAACGGGTGGTTCCTGATCGGTTCCTTTAGCGGCCTTTTCCTGTGGAACCCTTCGGTCCCTGAAATTGTCGATTATGTAAAGACAAAGTTATGGGAGCCACAAACCTCCGGGAGGCCGGTTGGCGATTTTAAAGTCACAGGAACCATCACCGATACGCATGGAAACAAATACATGATCGACTATGACCGGGGAGCCATACCCTTACGTCACGAAAACAGTTTTCCTGCTATGCCCCAAAATCTGCTGAAAGAGTCA
>Ga0074195_1000783_pt1 | contig 54848 bp, 51 predicted proteins | sample EPASupsiteHSE623_FD_64525 | JGI IMG/M metagenome (GOLD analysis project Ga0074195, IMG submission 64525) | Bioremediated contaminated groundwater from EPA Superfund site, New Mexico - Sample HSE6-23 | ecosystem: Environmental > Aquatic > Deep subsurface > Groundwater > Contaminated ...
CTTGATGGGGAAAGGAGGGGGATGGCTTCAAGGGAATCGAGAAAGCGGCGGAGAATATCCGGCAACTCTTCGAAGCAATATGCCCGGTGCGGCAGCTCGCTGCGTTGAATGACCTTATCGAGGCGATTGCCGCCGATTGGAACAATCACCCGGATCAGGTTGCCGGCGGCATCCAGCAAGAGTTCCCCTTGCATGAAATGCGGTCGCCCCTGCACCAGCTCCAGGATGCGCGCCTCCTTTTCAGGACTACGGTAACAGGGGATGGTGAAGGGACCGAGACGGATATCGAAGGTCTCGTGAAACACCAACTTGGCGATATAGGGCGTCCCGGTCGCCAGATCCTCCACCTTGGGGACCCATTGCTTGATTTGCTCATCGACGCCGAACCGCCCCTCCTTGGTGTAGGAGGTGATCAGCAAATACCGATCTTCCGCCTGGATGATATCGCCGAAATCGAGCGCGGTGAAATCCGTTGTGTCGGTATACACCCGGGGGGCGCGCCGCAGGCTGCGGGTCACCCGGTGCGCCTTGACCGTGTGGACAATGGCTTCCGGCAAGGAGCCGAGTTCGTGATAACGGGCCATCAGCCGATCACCCAGACGGCAATATCTTTGCCGGTATGCACTAAGGCATTGGAAATGGACCCGAAGAGGAATTCTTCCGCCTTGGGAATGCCGCGCTTCCCCACCACGATCGTCCCATAATGCTCGCGGACCTGCATATCGAGGATGGCCGCGCTGATGGTTTGCCCTTCGGCCATCAAGCACCTGGAGACGATGGCTGCCGCCGGAACGCCATGGCGCAAGAGAATCGTTTCCGCCAGACCGAACAGATTGCGAGCCCGTTCTTCCTGACCCCTTTTGTAGTCGTCGAGGGAAGCCCCGGACCGATAATAGTCCGGAGGCGGCTCCGGATAGATATGCAGCAAGCAAAGAACGACGTCGTCACGATGCCCGAGAAGGCTGCCCACATACTCGACCGCGTTGAACGACCTTGCCGAGTCGTCAATGGCGAGAATAATTCTTTTCCATTCCATGCGTTGCTTGCCTCCCTCCACAATGGCCGGCGGAGTCTTGATCTGCGGCCTTTGTTCCTAGGGTTCTACCGATAAGAGCGGTCGACAGTCCCGCCTTGCCCGCGCCCGATGGATGATGCGTTCGGACTTCGCCCGGTGCATCCGGCCCCACTTTATTCCACTTTGATGGTCGAACGCTTGGTCTTCTCCATTTTGGGAATCGTCAATTCGAGAATACCGTTTTGAAAGGTCGCCTTGGCCTCGCCTTCCTTGACTGCTGCCGGCAACTCGATCGTTCGCCTGAAGGAGCCTCGGCAAATTTCCCTCCGGAAGTACTCGGCTTTCTCCTCCTTCTCCTCCTTGTCTACTTTCGCCTCAAGGGTCAAGGTATTGCCCGCGATCGTGATATTGATGTCCTTTTTCTCCACCCCCGGCATCTCGGCTTTGATCAGAAAGTCGTTTTCTCGATCCTGTATATCCACACAGGGGGTCTTGCCCTCGAAGGGCGAAAACGGATGGCCCGCGAATCTCCCCGGCCATCCCAAGTGCGCCTGCCGCCAGCGCCGGGGCAGGTACTCCTCGAAGAACTGATCCATCTCCTTGAAAAAACCGGAATCGGAGAGCAAATCGAACCGCCCGAAGGGCGAGGCGAGTCCTCTCGGTTGCACCCGTTCGATCTCCTGTTTCTTCTCCTCTTTTTTCTTCTCGTTCATGAATGTTCCTCCTTGTTTGGGTCGTTCTTGCCAATAACGACATGCTCCATGGCCGGCCCGGTTCGCTACAACGCGGCAATCTTCTTCTCCCCAGGCAGACAGTCGCTCCGCCAGCAGCAATCGTGCCGGTCGCAGGACAGTTGCCCAGTCATGAAACAGGGGATATTCCCCTCCTGCGTTTGAATCTGTCGAATCAACGCTGTTTTGTCCTTTGTTTTGGAATCGATCCCGAGAGCCTTGGCTATTCCTCTCACTTTATTCATGTGCATGGATACGCTCCTTGTTCCGATTCGCTGCGCAGGCCATTGCGTTCGCGGATGCACCGAGTAGCCACCTCTCGAATGCATCCGAAAAACGCAACGGCCTTTACATCCGAACGCATGCCGTTTTGTTACACAGCTTGTATAGCCTCATTGATCGGGGCATTGATCTGATAGCCTCGCTCTCCCTTGTACGGATTAAAAAGCAAAATGGGACAGGTGGCCCTCTTCAGCACCCTTTCCGCCACGCTGCCCAACATGATCTTTTCTATCCCCTTGGCGCCATGGGTCGCCATGATGATCAGATCGGTCCCCTTGTCCTTGACATATTCGACAATGGCGTCGACCACGTCGCCTCGCAGCACCACTCCCTCGCACCCGGGACAGGCAATCTTGCTTTTTTCCACCAGAGCGGCCATCTTTTTTTGGGCATAGCCGAAGAGTTCCTCATCCATGGTTGCAAACGATGCGGGATAGACATCGGAATAGACCGCCCCCTCGGCCATTACCCTGGAAACATTGAGGAAGGTAAGTTTTGCTCCCAACTTGCTGGCAATGTCGATGGCAAAAGCAGCCAAGTCTTCGGTATGCTGATGAAAATCAACCGGCACGATGATCTGCTGAATGTTCTGCATATGTTCCTCCTTCATGCAATGTCAATGAGAACTCCAAGCCACGTGGCTGATGGCTCGTGCTGTCGCCCGACCTTGTCAACGAAGCGGGAAAAGGCGTGGAGACAGGCGCTTTGTTAAAAAAATAACGAGTGGGAAGACGTTTGCAAATGCTGCTTTAATACAGAGACAATGTATAGATGAATTATCAACTCATCGAGCGGAAGCGGGAGAAGTATGCCCTCTCGGTCCGCCGTTTAGTCTTCGTCCGCCTCTCGCAAGTTTATGCCGGGAAATAGCTTGGCAAAACAGTCGGGACAGCAGCCATGGGAACAGTGGATTCCCTGTACTTTCGCGAAGTACTCTTCCAGGGAATACCAGCGGTGGCCATTTTGCTTTCCTGACCGATCATCCCGTATTCTTTTGCAGTAACTGCACACAGGCAGAATATTTTCGTACATCGCCACCTTTCTTTGCAGGTCCTGCTTGCTGCTGCAACTGGATACCCTGTAGAGCAACTCATCGGGATCGCAGGGTTTTTGCAAATACTCATCGGCACCCAACCGTAAGGCGTCGATCGCGGACTGCATGTCGGCATACCCGGTCAGGATGATCACCATGGTATGGGGATCCTTTCGCTTGGCGGCCTTCAACACCTGGTACCCGTCGAGTCCCGGCATGCGCAGATCGGTGATCACTAGGTCAGGGGCGCGGTCGGCGATCATGCCCACTGCCTCGTTCCCGTTTGTCGCCAGGCTCACCTCAAGAGGCAGCGGGGCGCTTCTTAGCTCCCTGGAAAGGGAGTCCAGGATAAGCTGCTCGTCGTCGACGAGAAGGATCGTCTTTTTCTTCATTGAGTGCTCCATAGCCTCGGCCCACTGGCCCTCTGCCGCTGCCCCCTACACAGCGGGGTAACTCCTGTTGATCCTGTTTTTCACGATGGGGCCATCGTTTGCAGACCTTTGCCGTTCAAGGAAGGGTGCGGAATGTATAAGAGGAATATGGCCGATGGCCAGGGAGAAAACAATGGAGCAAAATTGAGGGGATGAATGAATAGGTATTCTATAGGCAGGTCAGGTGGGGGCAATCGTCGCCTTGGACGGCCTCGCCTGGGTAGCCCTTTGCAGTACGATGCGGCGCGCCGCTGGTTCGTGCTAGGAGTTGATGGATAGCATGGTCTGGAGATTGGTTTTCTGGTGGGTCAACTCCAGTTTTTTCCTGATATTCTTGCGATGGATGTTGATCGTACCCGGTGATAGATGCATGATCGCAGCGATTTCCTTGGTTCTTTTTCCCTGCTTCACCAGATTGGCGACCTGCATCTCCGCCGGCGTGAGACGAATGAGCTTGTTGGAAAGATTGCTGGCAAAGGGAGAGGTCAATGTGGCGAAATTGGCGCGAAGAATGTCAACCAGCGTCCGCTGCTCCACATTCAACCCGCTCTCCATGAGCCGGTCAATAAACGGTTCGACCAGTTTGGTTGCATTGGCATACACCTGCTCGGCCAGCATCGTGCGGTCCGCCTCGCGTTTCTTCAGAAGGACGGTGAGTGCCGTGTTGGTTTCGGACAACTCGGCGGTCCGCTCCCGAACCCGCTCTTCCAGCTCCGCACTGGCGCGATGGAGCTGCTCCTCCACCTGTTGCCGGCGGCGGATCTCCTCTTCCAGTTGCCGATTTTGCTGCGATAATTGGTGCAGTAAGTTCCGTTTTTCCAAGCAGCGCCGGATGCGAAAGATCAGCTCTTCCACCTCGCAGGGCTTGAGCGTAAAATCGTCCGCGCCAAGACGCAGGGCATCGATGGCTGCATTCATGTCGCCATACCCCGTCAGGATGATGACGCTGGTCATCGGCACACGATTCTTGACAGCCTTGAGCACACCGAATCCGTCGAGACCTGGCATCATCAGATCGGTGATCACCACGTCATATTGCCCGCTTTCGAGGGCTTTGATCGCATCTTCGCCGGAAGAAACCTCCGTGACGTCAAAGTGCTCCACACGCAGTTCCCGGGAAAAAGACTTCCGGATGACATCCTCGTCATCGACCAGCAATATCGTCGTCGCAGCCACAACACGAACTCCTCTTCCTGTTTCGTTTATCGGGGATCGTCCGAGCCGTCCCCCAATGGTTCAACGATCCCGATGAACCTATCAGCCGGACGAAACGGCCCCTTCGGCGTACTTGATGGGAAGCAGCACCGTGAAGGATGCCCCCTGTCCCGGCTGGCTTTCGACCAAAATTTCACCGCCGTGATTCTCGACAATGCCGTGGCTGACCGACAAGCCCAGGCCAGTCCCCTTCACTTCGGGTTTGGTGGTATAGAAGGGCTGAAAAATCAAGCCCATCTCTTCAGGTTTTATGCCAATGCCGGTATCGGTGATGGTAATCGCCACCCGGTCCTGCTCATGGCGGGTGGCCACGGTGATCACCCCGCCGGGGCTCCGACAGGCATCGGCCGCATTGGTCAACAGATTGAGAAACACCTGCTTGATCTGATCGGGCACCGCCAGGATTTGCGGCAACTCCTGTGCGTAGAACCGTTCCACACGAATACGTTTCCCCTTGAAATCGTTCTTGTGCAGCAACAGCATGGAATCGAGCGCCTTATGGACATCCATCGGCACCTTGCGACCGGAAGAGGGGCGGTTGAATTCCTGAAGTCCGCGAATCAACTCCTTGATCCGGTCGCTCTCGCCAATGGCCGCATCCAGCAAGACCCGATCCTCCTCCTCTAAGATCGCCCGTTTCTTCAATCCTTTGAGGATTGCCAGGATGCCTTGAAGAGGGTTATTGAATTCGTGGGCGATCGAAGCCGACAGCTTGCCAATGGCCGAGAGTTTCTCTGCATGGAGATACTGTTTTTGCGTCTCCTGCAATTCGCGGGTTCGTTGCTCCACCCGCCTTTCGAGATCTTGGTTCATGGTCTCAAGCTGCTGCTGGAAACCCATGAGTTCGGAAATATCGCGAAAGCTTGCCACGGCCTTCCGGCATTGCCCCTTGTGGCGGTCAAAGGGGTGGATGGAAATAATCGCGGGGAAACGCTCTCCCGAGCGGCGGACAAGCGTCATATTGAAGGATTGCATGGCCTTTCCGCCCCTAAGCCGTTTGATTCCACCCGGAATCAACCCGTTGTGCTCGGCAGGATAGAGAAGGGTGATGGATTGCCCGATGACCTCCTCTTGCCGGTAGCCGAGAAGTTGCTCCGCGCCCGAGTTGAAAATTTTAATCCGGGCGTCGTTGTCCTCCAGTTCGCTGACAATCAACCCGACACTGTCCAATGCCTGATAGACGGAGGCGAGGTTTTCCGCCTGCTCCTTGAGCTGGTCGCTGGCAGCTTCCTGCTCGCGGCGACGCTGCTGTTCGCTCTCCCGCAACGCCGCCTCGACCGCCATGCGTTCTGAGATGTCGCGAACAGCGACGAACAGCGCTGACCGACCCTGCATTGGGATGGAGCGGCCGGTTATCTCAACCGGAAAGACGGTGCCGTCTTTTTTCCGATGCAGCCGGATGGGAACATGGACGATGCGGTTCGGATTGACCTGCACCTCTTCGAACAGACATCGCGTCTCCTCCGGCTCCGCCGATAAATCGAGCCCTGTCTTGGTCAGTAGTTCGACCGGATCGTATCCATAGAGTTCGCATGCCATGCGATTGGCTTTGATAATCGCATAGGTGTCGGTGGCTATTAAAAACATGGCGTCAACGGCCGCTTCAAAAAGAAGGCGGTAGCGCTCTTCGCTCTCCTGCAGGATGGCTTCCACACGCTTGCGCTCCGCGATATCCCAGGCCAAATCGGCCAGGGAGGCAATGGCTTCGATATCTCGATTGTGGTAGTCCGTTGACTTGTTGCCCACCCCAAGAAGGGCCACGATCAGATCGGCGCGCATTACGGGCACAACCAACTCCCTGATGACCGGGGCATGTCCCGGGGGCAGCCCCTTCCTATGGGGCAACGAATGGTAATCGTTATGCACAACGGGCTGGCGGCTTCCGAGACAGTCGACCCAGACCCCAGCGTGGTGAACCGGATATTGGAGACCCGCCCCCTCGGCTCTGCACATCCGCTCAAGGGTGTTTGTCGACCATGCCTGCAAGGAAAGCGTCTGCTGGTCGGGTTCAAGAAAATGATAGAAGCCAATCTGGCTGTTGGTGATGGTCTCGGCTTCGTCGAGCGTGGCCTGCAACAGTTGGGTGAGCGATTGACCGTCTGCCTTTTGCAATAGACGGAGTCGGGCAGCCATGACCGCTTCGACCTGTTTGTGCTCGCTGATATCGTTCAACGCCACCTGGCCAACGAACGAACCATCGTCTTGTTGGAAACCGGTCACGGCCAACTGCGCCCAGAAAAGGGAGCCGTCCGCTTTTACCATACGCACTTCGCACAGGCTGGGTGCGCTGACATCCCCGTCCTCCGCACTGTTCCAGGCAAGGATTCCGGCATCCTCACGATGGATAAACCTCGTGAAAGGCCTCTGGAGGAGGTCTTCCCGGTTAGCGCCCAACATTCTCCTGGCGATGCGGTTAGCCTCCCGAATCAATCCTTGCCGGCAAAGGATCACATACCCTACAGGCGCCAGTTCATAGAGTTTGTAATAGCGTTCACGCAAAGCAGCGCATTCGTCCTGCCCGCTGTCCAAATCGTCGGCGCATAGCTCAGTTTGGCCCGCCGCCCCCTGCGATTCGGGAAACGGCGAGCATGCCGTGCCAAACGATGCTTTTGCACTTAGTTCCGACAAAGCTGGCTGCTGCCCTCGCGTACTCTTTTCCTTCCCGCCAAGACCCGATGCTTGGGAGAAGCGACCACGATGTCCACCCATAAGGAACCCCTTTTGTCCAAAGAGTTCAACCTGCCACTCCAGCTGCCGCCCCCTTGCTTGACAGGCAGGGATGCCCGATGCCCCTCGCAGGATTGGCGGGCAATGGCGTCAGGGAGGGGCCTTGAGGCCCCATCGCACGAGCTGGCTTGGAAAACATGACACCAATATCGGATTTATTTCAACAAAAAGGAACAACATCAAGAAGATGGCATGAAAGCCCGCCCAGGCGGCTCAAAGCCGAGTTAGCCCTCCCGCCGACAACGGACAGCCGAATACATGCCCCATTCCTTTACCTGCCACGGCATCTCCCCTTCTCGTAAAAACAAAGAGCCGCCTATGAACCGTCGCCATGCCGAAGCGCGGTTATGATAGTCCCCCTATCCATTCTTTCTTCGTTCTCCCTCCGTTGTCCTTTGCTTCCTTTCGGAGCATTATATGAAACATGGCGTGCAGAGAATAGCGAACGCGCTGACTGCATTGCAGAAGATCTCAACCCAGGAGGAAATATGGCGCCGCAACAATCCTTTACCCATGTGGAAAACGAATTGCTCCCCAAGTTCAGAAAGCGTATCGACGAGGCCGAATCGGCTCGGGAGGTGGAGGCATCCTTTGGCGACTGTGTGCGTGAACTGATCGGAAAAGCAAGCGCCGGCACGGTGGAGCTTGCACCGGACGATATACACCTCCAACCGGAGACAGCATCCTTTCTCCTGGGAGAGGATATCCGTGCCCAGGAGGCGTTCAAACGGCTGTGGGACGACTCGGATATGCCCCGCATTGTTGGCCGGTTTGCCGCACTCGCTCAACACAGGCATGCCCATCTTGCTAAAAAAACCGCAAAGACCGAGGCCAAAATACGACGATAGGCACCGGTAGCTTCCCGCAAACCGACACGGTGCCGAAACAACGCCTTGGGGAGGAATTCCGCCGATTTTTCGCATGCGAAAAATCGGCTTTGCCCCGTTAAATGCCAGGCTCTGTCGGGTGGGAGCCCGATGGTTCCGCAAAGAGTTCGCTCTGCTCCAGGGCCGCGAGCAGCCGCTGCATCACCTCGTGGGCTTGTCCTTTGTGAAGGCGGAAGTTGACGATGTATTCATCCTTGCCCGCGGGTGAGGCGGCAACAATGTTGAAATCCCGCTTGCTTGCCCGCTCGCCAAAGTACTGCTTCCTGATTGCCTCCACCTTGCTTTCGAACGCGACATGCCGGGCATTGCGCTGGAGGTCGCTTTTCTTTCCGAGGAGTTTCAGCAATGTAGCCGCCGGCTGTTCCGACTTGGCTGCCTTGACGAGGGCCTGCTGTACGCTTTTTGCGGCAATGGCTTCCCGCAGGGAAGGCGCTCGTTCTTCAAGGAGCGCGAGCAGTTTGGCGAGTTGCGGCCTTGTCGGTGCAAACGGCTTGACGATCTGTAGATAGAAACTGTCGCGATCCTCGCTGTTCTTTATGGGAGCCAGCATCTCCGCGGCGATTGAAAATTGCAGTTTTTCATTGATGACATCGGAGATGATTTCGGGCGATTCGCCACGAAGGCGAAGCTGATTGACTTTTCGATACTTGTGGATGGTCGAATGCGAGACGGTTTGCCCGGGTTTCCCGATGCCGAGGGTGGCGCCGAACTGTTCGGCAAGGGCGGTGTTGTTCAGTCCGAGGGAGGTGCTGGCCGATTCGAGAAAATTGCCGATCTCGATGGGATTCAAGTTCCTTCGCTTGGTGTTCTCCGCCAGGGAGATATTGAAAAAATCCTCGGCCGAGAAGTCTGCTTCTTGATAAACTTTCGCCTCCACCTGCTTGCGATCGAGCCGTTTGAGGGCCTGATATCGTCTGAACCCGCAGAGGATCTTGTAGCGGCCATCGTCTTTTTTCAACAACACCAGGGGATGCAGCAGGCCATTTCGCTCGATCGATCCCGCCAACTCCTCGATGTACGACTCCCTCAGGAGATCGGCATAGCGGTCGTCGCCTTGCAACCGAAAGATATACTGCAAGTCATCCGGGCTGGCGGTGTCGATATTGTTGATGTCGATATTGCGCACAAGCGACATGGCCAGGCTGAACGAAGCAAAGGCCGGTACCAGCATTGCGCCGATGGATTCGGCGGTCTGCCGTTGATTGACCAGGTCGTCGCGTACGGAGATCAGCAAGGAGCGAACCTCCGGGTCGTACACCTCCTCGACGAACCGTTTCTGCCGGAACAACTGATTCAGATGCGAGACTTCTCTGCCGCAATACGGAGAATCGACCGGTGCCAAGGCTGTCCCGAGGTGTTGGTCTTCCACCGCCATCCGGATCTTGGAGACCAGGGAGGGAGAGATGGTAGGCCGGTGCGGGGCATCGAGGGAGGCGCGTTCGCCCTGCCCATATCCGAACAACAGCATCGCATCCCGCCGTTCAGTCGCCGGGAAAGTTTGGAAAAGCAGAACGAGAGGCAGCAAGCCGTTGCCGCTGATCTCGTTCTTGAACTTGATGATCGGTTGGAGAAAGGCGTCCCGGACTTTGTACCGGGTGTGGATTGCGCCGACATCGGCAAGATCGACGATCTCCTTTTTATACTTGGTGTTGACAACGGCGTAGGCGTTTAGCCTGTTCGCCAAAGTCAAGGCCAGATCGGCGAGATAATGGCCCGGTTGATCGTCCGATGCGCTGTTGTACCCGTCGGCGACCACGATGAGCAGATTATTGCTGCCAAGAATTCGATGAATGGTTTGGGGCTTTGATCGTTTCATGGTCGTTCGCCGCGCTGTTGCGTTTGAGAAAGGTGGACTCCATGGCTTCTGCCGCCGCCGCGACAGCTCGAGCAGCCGGATACTCTTCGGTTGGATGGCGTCCTTCCCCGCCAAGAATCAATCGCACCACCTCGCTGGCAGACAGCCTGTCTGCGGGAGTGACGGGAACAAGCTGCTCATCGCCCGGATTGTTGCCGCTATCGAGCAGACGCCCCTGAACGAGAAGCGTGACGACCTGCCGAATATCCGCGCATCGCACCTGCGGCAATTGCTTGCACAGCACGGCAAGCGTACTGGGCAACCGCCTTTCGAAGTTGTCGTACACGATGCGGAGCACGTCGAAAGCGATTTGCAGGCACCGTTGGGGCGTAAGCGACCCACCTGCGTGGTGGTAATGCTGGTGGTGCTGCATGGCATAGGCCAAAGACGCCCCCAGTAGAATGAACGTCCAGCCGATTTGCAGCCAAATAAGAAAGAGCGGAATCGAGGCAAAAGAACCGTAGATCGCGTTGTAATTGGCCACCCCCACTTGCAGGACAACGTACAGTTTTTGGAAAATGAACCAAAAGATGGAGGCAAAGACCGCTCCGGCCAGGGCAGCGGAGGTCTTCACCTTCACATGGGGAAAAAAGAGGTACATAATCGTCAGGGTGATGACGATGCAGAGAAAAGGCAGCAGCTTGACGATCAGGGTGACCATCCAGGCCGATGGCAGCAGAGCGTTCAACTGGTCCATGATGTGCTGGCTGGCGAGGATCGCCTCCCCGGCAAGGGCCACGTTCAGGGAAAGGGGCAAGAGGATCAGCAACGCCATATAGTCCATGATTTTCCGCAGAAACGAGCGCCCCTGCCGGGTATGCCAGATGACGTTCATCGCCTCCTCGATCGACGACAAAACGAGCAAGATGACAACGATCAACCCTAGGACACCGACAATACCGAGGGCCGCGAAGTTGGTGCGATCCACGTATTGAAAGATGATATCGACGGCACGATGCAGATGCGCATTTGTCGAGGGAGCAAGCGTTGCCGCACCGTCGGGCAACTCCGGTGGCGCGTTCGGTTGCGGCAGGATGGGCGAGGGTGCGCCGCCCTTGGGAAGGACCGGCGCTTCCAACTGGTCGATGAAACGTATGGCCGCGAGTTTCAGATGCTCGTCGTTGCCGAGCCCTTTCAGGATGGAGGTGCTGAGCGCCAGGATGGGAACAAGCGAGAGGAGGATGGCGTAGGTGAGGGCGGAAGCCCTGATTGCCAAATGGGTTCGAAAGAACTCCGTGTACATGATCAGCGCAATGCGCAGGCTGACGCGAAAAAAAAGAACGAAGCGGCTGCCGGGCAGCGCCGGAGCAAAGGCCCATCGGCGAACTCGGCCGGCGACGGTGTCGTCGGGGCGGGGCTCGTCGCACGGAGATCGCTGCGCAGACCTCGCCTCCGCACCTTCGGTTCCGCTTATCTCCCCAGTTCCCGATGCAGCCATTTCTCGATTATCTCAAAGATGACTTCCCGTTTGACCGGTTTGGTGATGTAATCGTTCATACCGGCGTCGAGGCAAATTTCCCGGTCCCCTTTCATGGCATTCGCCGTCATGGCAACAATGGGAATCGAGTCGAATCCCCTGGCCCGCAGTTCTTTGGTTGCTGCAAGGCCGTCCATCTCGGGCATCTGGATATCCATGAGGATCAAATCGAAATCGTCCGGCCGTTGTGCAAAGGTCTCGACCGCCTTGCGACCATTGTTGACCACCTCGACCTTGTAGCCGGCCTTGTTGAGAATGAGGACCGCGAGCTTTTGATTGACCGGATTGTCCTCGGCTAACAGGATGCGAATCGATTGTTTGATTTCCTCACGGACGCTGTATTGGGTAATGAAGGTCTCTTTCGCCGTCGAGGCGGCTTCCGGCGGCTCGTCCGCGCCCAAGAGTTTTTCGATGGTTTTAAAGAGAATCTCCCGCCGAGCCGGCTTGGTCAGGAAGGCGTCGAAACCAGCCTCCTTGCACCGATGGGCGTTTCGATCCGTCGTCGAAGTATACGCCAACAAGGGCACCTTCGCCGTCTCGGGCAAGTCGTGGCGGATCATCCGAGCCAGGGCATAGCCGTCCGGCGCCGGCATCTGGATATCGAGGATGATGAGATCGAAAAGGTGCCGGGTCGAAATAGCCTCCTGTAGAACCCCGTGCACCGTCGTACTGTTTTCAAGGGCGACGACCTCAAGCTTGGCTGCTTGCAGGATATGCTTGAGAATGCTGAGATTCGTTGGGTTGTCGTCGACAATCAACACCCGCTTGCCTGCCAGTTTGACCTTGCTGAACACCTTGCTCTGCTGTTGTTGCGCCTTTTGCAGCTTGGCGGTGAAATGAAAGGTGCTCCCTTTACCGGGTTCGCTTTCCGCCCAGACATTCCCGCCCATGAGACTGGCGATCTTGCGGCAGATCGAGAGTCCCAGCCCGGTGCCGCCATACTCCCTGGTGGTGGATCCGTCGGCTTGCCGAAAGGCCTCAAAGATCGACTCCAACTTGTCCTCGGGAATGCCGATACCGGTGTCGCGAATGGTCGCGTGGAGGGTGATGGTCGTCTCGGTCTCCTCGTCGACCATAAGCGCCAGTTCCAGTTCGCCCTGTTTGGTGAATTTTGCCGAGTTGCCCATAAGGTTGACCAAAACCTGACGGTATCGACCGGGATCGCCGATGACATTGGCCGGCAGGGCGTCGTCGATCCGGCACAGCACTTCGATCGGCCGGGAGACCACCTTGGGTCGCACCAGGTCGCAGACATCCTGCGCCGTGATCTCGGGATCGAAGCTGATGGATTCCAAATCGAGCTTCCCGGCCTCGACCTTGGAGAAATCGAGGATATCGTTTATCAACGAAAGCAAGGCGTCGGCGCTGCGCTTGATGGTTTGCGCGAACTCCTCTTGCTCGGTGTCCAACCCCGTATCCAGAAGCATGTCGGTGAAACCGATGATGCCGTTCATTGGGGTTCGGATTTCGTGGCTCATGGCCGCCAGAAATTCGCTCTTGGCGACGTTGGCGGCCTCCGCCGCCTTTTTGGCGGTTCGCAATTCCGCGGTCTGCTTTTTGATTTCCGCCTGGAGGGTGTTGGAATAATTGAGCTGCTGATCCTGTATTTTTCTATAGTTCTGCTCGTTTTCAGCCATGATGTCCTGGAATTTCTTTTCCAGGACCGCCGATTTTCGGTCGAACTGCTTCTTCTGGATGCGGAGCCGGTTAACCGTCTCCTCCGTTTCCCGATGCGCCAGGAAAAGACGAACGGCGAGACGCATAACGGTGGCGACCCAATGGTCGGGCGCGCCCTTCTCGGCATTGACGGCGGTTGCGAGGATATACCCTTGAATATCGGGAACCACCAAAAGGAAGTACATGCGGCCATCGAGAAAGAAGGCGACTTCCGACGATTTCTTCTCGTTTTCCTCGATGGCGGCGATGGCTCGGCCCATCTCCAAAGGAAAGCCGTCGGTCGCCACATGATGACCGGAATGATCCAGGCAGAAATAGAGAATGTCCTCGGTTTCTTGCTCTAAATGGCCCCGCAGGGCGGTCAACTCCCCTATCGGGTCGACAAGATCGGCAAAAAGGGGTGTCAGGGTCATGGGCTCCGACCTCAATTGCCGTACATTTGTTTTGTTTTCTCGAGTTCTTCGGGAAGATCCTCCGCCAGCACCCTGTACTCTTCCACATTGGCTTGAATGTGCGCCGCCAAGGAGGGCGCGAGGTTACAGCCAAGCCCTTCCTTGATGGCGGAAAAATGGAGCTGTTGAATGATATATTCGCTCATCTGCAGAATCCCGGTGGGCGACTGCGGGGCGATGGTTCCGTTATCCTCCTCGTGATGATCACGGATGGCCTCGGCGATCGGGTCGGTAATCCGCCATTCTTTTGCCAGCCAGTAGCCGATCTGGCAGTGATCTGTCTGAAAAAGTTGGCGCTCCAGGGCAACGATGGAGGGGCCATCGGCAACCAGTTGCTCCGTGAGTTGGAGGAAGGTTTCCTGGTCGGCCACCATTTCGACGATCAAGCCGATATCATGCAGAATGCCGCAGAGGTACGCGTCGTCGCCGTTGATCGTGAAAATACGCTCGGCAATCATCTTGCAGCAGATGCCCGAGGCGGCGCTATGCATCCAGAGGCGCTGCGGATCGAATTCGGCCGCGCCGGAATGGCTGCGGAGCATGCCCTGGATGGCGTCGGTCACGGCAATATTGTGGAGGTTTTTCATTCCCAGCAGGGCCACGGCCCGCGAAATGGAATCGACCTTCCGGGTCAGGCCGAAATAAGAACTGTTCACCAGGGTGAGCAAGCGGGCGACGAGGGCGGGGTCCAGACGGATAACCGCCTCAAAATCCTGGAGGGTCGACTCCTCATCGTTCACCAACTGGACGAGTCGAGTGACAATATGGGGAAGCGTCTTGATTTTCTTGAACTTTTCAACAAGCTTCTCGGCTGGAGTCATACCTTGATTCCTTGATTTGGCGGCTGGATTACATAAAAATTTCTTTTTTCTGTACAGCCTCGGCTTTGATGCGGTCAAGCAATGCGGCGAGCACCGGTTTGATGTTTTCCCGGATATCGCCGGCAACGACGATGAACAACAGATCGTCGCCGGGGACAAAGGAACCGGAACGGGCTTCGATTATTATGTCATAAATACCTGGCGATTCAAGATATTCCTGGCGGAGGCGCGCAATCTTTTCGCTATCGACGGTGATGTGCAACCCAACGACCGGCTGGCGTCCGTTTCGCGACCATCCGCGCACCGTGCCGTTGTGGATCAGGACCATACCGACCTTCTCGTTGAAATCGGCTCTTTTTTTCATTTCTGCGATGGTTTGTGAGATATCCATGGTGTTGTGTTCCAGTGATGGGGAGAGGGTTGCCTACTCCTTGCAGAGCAGGGTGAACAAATGCCTCCTTCCTGCCCGCGGATGCCCGTGAACCGGACAATTGGGGAGGCCGGGCGACTCTCGGCGAACTAGCGAGCGCGGCGTGTTTTTCCCTGCGGCGCGGCAGGAAGGCGGACAAGATATCCTTTGGGCACAGCCTTTTCCCCGGTAAGAACAGGCTGCATCAAGGCAGGATTCAGACGGGCAAAGGTTTCTGCGGAAACACGATACGTTGCACGCAACCGACCAATGGGTACATCGTCTTTCAGTTGCAAAACTGTGGTTGCCTCAGGGCGCTCGAAAGGTATTTTGGGGTTGCCGCCCATGCGTTTGGCCACGCGCATGGCTGCAAGAAACTCGGAATAAAAATTGCGGGAGGCAAACTGGAAGGACCCCTCGCTGTAGGAAGTAAACACTTTCTCGTAACTGCCCATGGCCCGCACCGCCCGTAACATGCCCGAACGGCCGCAGTTGTAAGCGGTCAGGGCAAGCGGCCATGTTTGCAGCAGGTCGTAATTGTCCTTGAGCAACCGTGCGGCGGCTTGGGTGGCAAGATAGGGATCGAGGCGTTCATCGACCAACTGGTTGATGGTCAGATACTCTTTGCCCGTGCTGCGGGTGAACTGCCAAAGACCGGCGGCGCCAACCTTGCTGTAGGCCTTCGGATTGAAGGAGGATTCCACGTGGGGCAGATAGACCAGATCGACGGGAAGCCCCTGGGCGGCAAATATTTGCCGGAACTGTTGCAAATATTTGCCGGAGCGGATGAGTCCCTCTCGAAAACGGTCGCTTTGCCCGATCTGCAGCCGGATTTTCTCCCGTGCCTGGTGGAAAGTGGTGTGCCGCATTTTGGGAAACAGCCTGGCTATCCTCTGTTCTTCGGGTGTCCTGGGAGCGATGCCGGAGCCAAGGGCGGTGAGGATGGCGGCAATTCGTCCTTTGGCGGCCTTGATGCGTTCGTTGTTTATCCGCGCCGAATCGGTTGCCTCCCAGTCGACAAGGTCGATGACCGCATAGACACGGCTGAGATCGTCCGTGTCATGCAAGATCCCTTGCCTGGTTGAATAGCGGCTGTAGACGTCCTCCCAAAATTTCACGTTGTTTCGCAGGCAAGGATAGAGGGGAAAATTCTCCCCAGCCAAGGTCAGGGTGGCGGCGGGACCAAGCGCGAGGCAGAGGCAAAGCAGCACAGCAAGTAAACACCAAGGCCGTTTCGCCTTGCATTTGAAACGAGAAAAAATCATGGTAGACGCGGATTGGATTTGGACGGTGGCGAAATGCCAAACACATCGTGATACTGTAGCATATTGCGTCCAACCCGGCGAGAGAAGTTACCAACAGTTGCAATGCCCTGGAGGAAGAAATGTACATGCCCATCATCGGTACCCTCGGTTACATCGTTTCGCCCGATGGTTTGCACACCTTGCTGGTGCACCGCAATGCCCGCCAATCCGATCAGCATCTCGGTAAATACAATGGCCTCGGCGGGAAAATGCTGGCGGACGAGGACGTTGTCACCTGCATGAAAAGAGAGATCCGGGAAGAGTCCGGCTTCGAATGCACCGCGATGGAGCTACGAGGAACGATCAACTGGACGGGATTCGGTCCCGAGGGCGAAAATTGGCTTGGCTTTATCTTCTTGATCCGGTCCGTTACCGGGGACCTGATGAAAAGAAACGAGGAAGGCGAACTCGCCTGGCATCCGATCGCCACCCTCGACCAACTGCCGATGTGGGAAGGTGACCGGCATTTCCTCCCCTTGGTTTTCGACGGGGATCCGCGTATTTTTCACGGGTATATGCCCTATGCCGATGGCCGCCCCCTTGCTTGGCATTACAGCCGGATGTGACCCCTGCTCCCCGAAAAATGGTGCCTCATTCCCAGTTCCAAGTAAAGTCCTTGCGTTCGAGGGGCGCGATCTGTATAGTTATGCCCTGTCGAGTTCTACCATAATTTCGTAAGGTTATGCTTTTTCAACCTTTTCGGTAACTTAAAATATGTAAAGGATGTGTCATGGAAAACAACGCGGAATTGGCTCGCCTGGAGGACTTTGTCGATAAATTGTTGACGAAATACAATCAACTGAAATCTGACTATCGAGCACTCCAGGAAACTTTGCAGGAACGTGACGCCGAGTGTACGGAACTGAAAAACAACGTCTTTCATCTCAGCACCGAGCGGACCGAAGTCGGCAACAGAGTCGCCGGGTTGCTCGACCGCATCGAACAGTGGGAAACCGAACAGGAAGCATCTCCTGTAACAAAAAGCGGTGCACACGGCAGTAGCATTCAGGGCTCACTGTTCAGCGACGACGCCGAAGGCAAGAACAACTGAAACTGACCCCCGACACCGATGCACGACCGCCTTGTTCGTTTTCAGCTGTTTGGACAGGAGTTCACCTTTTACAGCGATGCGCCCGAGGAGGAGGTCGAATCCGTCATAGCGCTATTGCGCCAGGAACTTGAAAGCGGCGAAAAGCTGAACCGAAGCGCCGTACCTTCCAGTAAAATGCTGGTTCTGGGATGCCTACGCATGGCAGCGAAATATGTTCAATTGAACCGTGAATTTAGGGAGTATCGACAAGCGCAGGAAGGCGCCATTGGCCATCTTATCGACAAGGTGTCTTCAGGCCTGAATTAAGCGTTCCCAAAGATTCTCATTTGGATGGAAGTATCATTCTGGTATAGTATGTAACGTAAACAATGACCCCTGCTCTGTTGGTGATCAACGAAGTATTGAGCCAACTCGCTAAAAAAGGGTAGCCCTATAGCTGAATCATGGAAATCTTCATTGAATTCCAGCCGTCAGCGGGGGCAGTGCCCACCTAATTCAATTAGGTTTAATCATTTCGTTGACACGGCAGCGCGGGGGCTTTTTACCAGCGAATCGACTCGCTGTTTTTATAGACACCATTTTCAATGCGGAAAGAGGATGGTTGCGTGGGTACGAACGGACAGTGGCGGTCCAGGGCGGGAAAGATAACTCTGATGCGATCAGGTTTACCATATACAAGGAACCTTCCACACAGGTTATTATCAAGAAAAATATCTTTTGAATCAGCATGCTGCAATCGAATTTTTTCTTGCGTTTCTTTTGAACCGACGACCGTAGGGACGATCTGAGCCAGTCCCCCAGGACGCTCGGGGTCCTCTTGCTGTTTTACATTTTTTTCGTTTTCTGCGGCATTTGACCGCAGCCTCCCCCGCCTAGTCCATCCCCTTCCTTCATTTCAATACACCTCGCGCATCGGATGCAAGAGGGCGTGATTGCAACTTTTCATATAGAAGGGCAGGTATTTTGTCATGGAACTCAATGTTACGACGTTGCTCTTGGCGCTGGTGAATCTTGTGGCCGGCTTGGCCATAGGCATTCTTCTCCGTAAACGGCTGGTGGAGGGAAACCAAAAGAATATTGCATTGCAGGGACGGCAGATCATTGAAAATGCCATCGGTGAGGCTGAGCAGATCAAGAAAGAAGCCCTGCTGCATGCCAAAGAAGAAGCCTTCCTGATCAAGCAGGAAGCAGATCGCGAACTGAAAGCAAACCGGTTGGAAATAAAGGAAGATCAGCGCCGTTTGAATCGTAAATTCGACGAGATTCAACGGGAGTTTCAGATTCTCGAAGAGAAGCAGGTAAGTTTGAAGTACCGGGAAGAAAACCTCGATATCAATGAGACCGAGGTACTCGAAAAGAAGAAGCGACTGGACGGCCTGATCGACGAGCAACGCTACAAGCTGGAACAGATCGCCGGCATCGATCGCGAAGAAGCCAAGCAGCAACTCATGCAGTCCATCGAGAGCGAAGCGCGGATGGATTGCGCCAAACGGCTGTCGCGGATCGAAAACGAGATGAAGATGGAGGCGGACCGCAAGGGTAAGAATATCTTGGCCCTTGCCATCGCCAGGTATGCCGGCGACTATGTCGCGGACAAAACCGTCTCCATGGTCCCCCTCCCCAACGAGGAGATGAAAGGACGCATCATTGGAAGAGAGGGAAGAAATATCAGGGCTATCGAGGCGGCTACGGGCATCGATATCATCATCGACGACACCCCCGAAGCGGTCATTCTCTCCGGTTTCAACCCCATCCGCCGCGAGGTGGCCCGACTGGCCCTTGAGCAGCTTATTTCCGACGGACGCATTCATCCCGCCCGCATTGAGGAGGTGGTGCAAAAAGTCGCCGAGGAACTGGAGGTCGGCATTCGAGAATCCGGCGAACGCGCCACCTTCGATGTCGGCGCCCACGGCATGCATGTCGAACTGATCAACCTGATCGGACGTCTCAAATATCGAACCAGCTACGGCCAGAACATCCTTCAGCATTCGCTTGAAGTTGCCTTCCTCTGCGGCGTGATGGCCGCCGAACTCGGCCTGGACGTCAAGAAGGCCAAACGTGCCGGCCTGCTCCATGATATCGGCAAGGCGGTGGACCATGAGGTGGAAGGTTCGCATGCCATCATCGGCCGCGATCTGGCCCGCAAATACGGTGAGGCCGAGGATATTATCTACGCCATAGGCGCGCATCACGAGGACCAGCCGCCCAAGAGCGTGCTCGACGTGTTGGTGCAATCGGCCGATGCCCTTTCCGGGGCGCGACCGGGTGCCCGTAAGGAGATGCTGCAAAGTTATGTGAAACGCCTTGAAGACCTTGAGAAAATTGCCAACAACTTCAATGGGGTAGAAAAGTCCTACGCTATTCAAGCCGGCCGCGATCTCCGTATTATTGTTGACAGTCAGAAGATCAAGGATGAGGAGACCACGCTTTTGAGCCGTGACATCGCCAAGGCCATTGAAGAGCAATTGACCTATCCGGGCCAGATCCGGGTGACGGTCATTCGTGAAACTAGAGCTGTGGAATATGCCAAGTAGGGGGGGGGATGAAACCGGTTGCAGAACAGATCGCGCTCATTGAACGGGGTGCCGTCGATTTTCACTCAAAAGAAGATCTCATTAAAAAACTCACTCGGTCGCTGGAGACGGGAGTGCCTTTGGTCATCAAGGCAGGTTTTGACCCAACGGCGCCGGATCTCCATCTCGGCCATACGGTTCTCCTTCAGAAACTGCGCCACTTTCAGCTTCTTGGCCATGACGTCCACTTTCTTATCGGCGACTTCACCGGCCTCATTGGCGATCCCACGGGCAAATCCGACACGCGGCCGCCGCTGACGCCCGATGACGTGAAACGCAATGCCGAAACCTACAAGGAGCAGGTGTTCAAGATCCTCGATCCGGAAAAAACCAAGGTCGTGTTCAACTCGACCTGGCTGGGCAAACTGACCTCCTTTGAAATGATTCGCCTTGCCTCGGAACTCACCGTCGCCCGCATGTTGGAACGCGACGACTTCAAGAAAAGATTTGAATCGAACCGGCCAATCTCCATCCACGAATTTCTCTACCCGTTGATTCAAGGCTACGATTCGGTTGCCATGAAGGCCGATGTCGAGCTGGGGGGAACCGACCAGTTGTTCAACCTGCTGATGGGGCGGGACTTGCAGCGAAGCAGGGGGCAAGAACCGCAGGTGGTGCTGACCATGCCGCTCTTGGAAGGACTGGATGGCGTCAACAAGATGAGCAAGTCGCTGGGCAATTATATCGGTATTTCCGAGGCGCCCGACAGCATCTTCGGGAAGATCATGTCGATCAGCGACGAACTCATGTTCCGGTATTACGAGCTGCTCAGCGATCTACCGATGGCGGAAATTCTCGGCCTTAAAGAAAAAATCGCCTCCGGCCTGATCCACCCAAAGGCGGCAAAGGTGCAGTTGGCCAAAGAGATGGTTGCCCGGTTCCACAATAGCGCCGCCGCCGAGGATGCCGAGCGCAATTTCGAGCAGGTCTTCGCCCGCCACGAAATTCCGGACGAGATCGATGAGGTGCGGGTCGCAGCCACGGAGCCAGAGATCTGGGTACCAAAACTCCTCCTGGATGCCGGCCTGGTGAAATCGACCTCCGACGGGCGCCGTATGATTCAGCAGCACGCAGTTACGATCGAGGGAGTAAAGGTAAACGACATCAACGCAGTTGTTCCGGCCAAGGGGACACTTCTCCTCAAGGTGGGCAAACGACGGTTCTGCCGAGTTTTCTTTTCCTGATTGTCAGCGATTTGTGCGGTACAACAAGAGCGGTGCTCCTGCTGGAGAGCCGCTCTTGTTGTTTCCGGGATGGGACGCAAATCGGATGAACCGTTAATGCGTTTGCTGCACCTTTTGCTGCTTTTGGCAAGCACTGCAAACGCCTGTGAACTCGACATGATGTCCCAGGATGACATAGGGCGTGGCGGTAGCTGCCTGGGCTACGAGTTCTTTGACGACCGGCACGTCGATATCATCCACCTTGCCACACATCGAGCAGCGAATGTGGTAGTGGTCATCTGTAGTGGCGTCGAAACGCTTCTGGGTGCCGCCGACTTCAATCTTGAGGATCATGCCGCTTTCGGCCATCAACTCAAGATTGCGATACACCGTACCTAGGCCAATGCGCGGGAGACGCTTACGGACCATGTCGTATAATTCGCTTGCAGTGGGATGTGTTTTTACTTTCGACAGTTCTTCAAGGATTATCTGCCGTTGGGTCGTCAGCCGGATCATTGGGGTAGGGGCATTCATGGTGCTATCTATCACGGGGAATGAAGTTTTGATTAAATAATAATTATCAAAAGCTACCATGCGTAGAGTTTACCTGTCAAGCCAGAAGTGGAAAACCATGTTGGGAAGCCGTTTGAACGGGGCCGGATGCAATTAGGACGCCTAAACATCTGGCCGCCCCTTCTCCTGGCCCCCATGGCTGGTTTGACCCATTCGGCCCTCCGCACGATCATCCTGCAATTCGGAGGGGTCGGCCTCTTGAGTACGGAAATGTTGGCGGGATCTCGCTTGCCGGCCGAGCGGGCGCAGCATTCGCCTTACCTTGTCCGGACCGTGCAGGAGTCTCCCCTTTCCTATCAGCTCTTGCTGACGGAGGAGAGAAATATCCCGCAGATTTTCGAGGCGCTTCACTGTCTCAAGGCGGATGCCGTCGACCTCAACCTTGGCTGCCCCGCACCACTGGTTCGCAGGGCCGGGGGTGGCAGCAGTTTGATGGAGGACCCCAAACGGGTAGAGCGCATCGTCCGGAGCGCTCGGAAAAACACAACGCTGCCGCTAACGGCCAAGATCCGGCTTGGCGAGGCCCTCGATACGGATAAGCTCCGCAACTTCTGCCTGATGCTCGCCGGCGAAGGCATCGAGATGCTCACGGTCCATGCCCGTTTGCGTGCGGAACCCTTTGCCCGCTCGCCTCGCTGGGCATGGGTCGGCCACGTCAAACAATGGCTCGATATCCCGGTGATCGCCAACGGCTCCATCGATTCGGTGGCGGCGGCGCGCCGCTGCCTTGCGGAGAGCGACGCTGACGGCTTAATGATTGGCCGGGCAGCCGCCCGGATGCCCTGGATTTTCGTTACAATCGCGAAAGAGGTCTATGGACAGGAAAGCCCTTCGCCGAACATCTGCCTTCCCCGCCTGTATCGAGACTATGTGGTCGCACTGCTTCAGCGTTTTCAACCTGAACGGCAGTTGGGACGACTCAAGGAATTCACCCACTATTTTGCGAAAAACTACTTCTTTGGCCACCACCTGGCGGCCAAAGTCCAGGCAAGCGCCTCAATCGAGGAGGCATGGGAACGAGCCATCGCTTTCTTTGCGGTCAACGATCCGGAAGGCTTCAAGGGGCTCAGTTCCCCTTTTGGCCTTATGGCCGCAGAGACGGATTGTAGTAGCCAAAGCCCAGATCGGGAAACCGCTCCTTGAGCGACTGGAGCCACATCTTCATCCCCATGGGGGGGGTGCTGGCACGGTGTTCGATGACCTGGAGATAGTAATCCGGGTCCATGTTCAGATTGCGCAGTTGAATAAAATCAGGGCGGTACTCGCGGATGAGCGCAGTGAGCGCGGCACATTCGACAGGGTCGTCGGTGCACCCCGGCAGAATGAAATAATTGAGGGAAACATGGCGGCCGAATTTCTTCATGACCGCAATCGAACGACAGACATCGGCAAAGGAAAAGCCTTTGGGCCGATAGTACAGACGGTGCTTTTCCGCCTGGGCGCTGTTCATCGAGATGCGGATCGAATCCAAGCCGGCTTGGGCCAACCGCTCCACGGCATCGGGCAAGCTGCCGTTGGTATTGAGGTTGATCGTTCCCTTGTGGGTGCGCGCGCGAATCAGACGGATACTCTTTTCGATCACCCCCGCTTGAAGCAACGGTTCCCCCTCGCAACCTTGGCCAAAACTGACCACGGGCCGGGGGGCGGTCTCGAGATGCGCCACCGCAACCTCGGCAATCTCACTTTCGGTCGGCACAAATGTTATGCGATCCTGGGTGGAGGGACAGCAGCCCGAGGGTTGCAGCGAGATGCAGCCGGCGCAGGCGGCGTTGCAAGTTGGGGAGCTTGGAAGGGGCGCTTCCCAACGCCCGAGAAAATAGTTGCGGGCGGCAGGGCAGCCATAGGTCAAACAACATTTGCCGAGATGTTGAATCAGCCGGTTGGTGCGGTGTTGGTTGAGGTGTTTTTTTGTTCGTTGTGTCAGAAGGCGTTGATCGAACTGATCGGCATCTTGCCGGCAATCGGCATCGCTGCGAAAACCCGCCACCCAGAACTTGCCATCCGCCCATCCAACAGCCGAATAGGCAAAAAGCGGCAGAAGGGCTGCATCTCTTTGTCGCTGAAAAGCCGAGGTGAAAAGCGCGGTATGGGCCGGGGCCATGAAGGCGGCCACGGCCTGGATGGATTCGCCGGGAACATAGGGATTGGTATCGAGTAAAGCCGGCTCGCCGCTTTCCGGTTCGATGCCGACAGGCAGGCGGTCAGGCAAGGCGAAGAGTTCGCTACCGGGTGGCAGTTCGATCAGATCTGCAAGTTGCGGCCTATAAAAAAGACCAGCGGCGCTTCCAGCCATGCCCAGCCCGCCGTAGTCGAGTATGTCGCCCTTGCTCGTGGCAAATAGCAAGGAGGGAAGCTTCTTGGGGTGGACAACCGCCATGACAGGGCATGATCAACGGGGACGAATCTTGGAAAGAATTGAGTCAACCGCCCGGTAAATCTCAAGATCGTCGCCGAATACATCTTGGATGCTGGAGTGATTGATTAAATCTTCAACGATATATTGTGTCAAATAAAGGCTAACGACGTTGGGGTCGGGCGTTAGGTTTCTGATCGGCGCAACCTTGAATTGCATGTCGAATTCTTCCATATCGCCCATCTGCTGCAATTGCCTCGCCATTACCTCCTGAATGGCGTGCACCGAACTGGTTTCGATGATATGGAGATCCAGCAGGCGCTGCACCAAGGCCACAGCGAGTTCCGGCGCCATTTCGCGAGATTTCTTCAGCATGAACTGCCGCTCCCGCTCCCTTTTTCGATCGATGGCGTCAATGGTTTTGTTCGTGGAATTGCTGGGGTTTATATGGCGGGCCATGGGGTCTCCTTTGGCAAGTTCTCTAATAAAATAACGTAATGTTGTCTATGGCGGCGTATACTGTGGCCATCCGCGTGCGAAAAGGGAGCAACATTTCCTATTGTTTATCCCGTTCGCGTACATCTTCCTCCAACAGGTGTCCCCCCGATTTCCGAGCTTTCAACCTATCTTGCGGTTGACCGCAGAGCAAAGAGGCAATACGCAATACGTACCGCTGTCGACACATCATCCACGGGCACGTCCAAAACGGAAAAATATGAAGATTCTTATACTGTACCCTGCAAGGATAAGCACTGCTTTTGTACAGGGAAAGCCCCTTTCAAGGCATCCCGAACCTTCTTGAGGGGGGGTGGTGCGACGCAGATTAGCCCCTGCTCTCTTCGCTTTGGTACAATGTGCGGAAGCGGATGAGCTTTTCGTCCAATTCCGGAGCAAAGTGCAAGCCGTATTGCCCGACGTACTCTGCCGCCATCCTGTGGGTATTGAAGATCGGAATGTTGAGACGAAGATTGTTCAGGGCTCTGTTCGTATAGGATTGGGAATTTTCGTAAAAGGCGCAAAGCACCGAGGGCAGAAGATCGTAAAAGGCTGCGGCATCCTCGGTGTAGAGCAAGGCATCGGGCGCCTCGCTGAGATCGGCCTCGTCGACCGGACCTTCGTAGCCGAATTTCCAGCCCGTTTGTCCCTCATGATACCCCTCGACCCACCAGCCATCCATAATGCTGATATTGGGCACCCCATTCATGGCCGCCTTCATGCCGCTGGTGCCGCTGGCCTCGAGAGGCCGCTTGGGACTGTTGAGCCACGCATGCACGCCGCACACCATCAATTTGGCGACCTGCATATCGTATCCGGGGATGAAAACGAGCTTACCCAGGCCGTTGCTGCGGACGTACAGCTCCTCCTGGTTATCGAGAATCAGCTTGAGGACCGATTTTCCCGGTTCGTCGGCAGGATGCGCTTTGCCGGCAAAGAAAAAATTCACCGGCCGGTTGAGCTCGATAAGAATATCCGAGAGGCGAGCAATATCGTCGAAAATCAAATCGGCCCGTTTGTAGGTGGAAAATCGTCGGGCAAAGCCGATGGTGAACACGTCGGGGGCGAGCCATTGCGATTCGGGAAGACCGGAAAGATAGTTGGGCGGATCGATCCAGGTTTCGATCATCTGCTCGCGATGGCTTTTTAACATGGCGTTCACATACGCGATGAGCCGCCGGTTGTCCGCCTTCCAGGCATCCTCGAGTTCCCTCGCCAACTGCGACCTGTCGGAGGCGGCAATTTCGGCAAAACAGCTGGGATCGGTGCGCCAACGGGTCAACGAGGGAATCCGATCGAAACAGGCCGCACGATTGTCGCTAACCCAGGTCAGATGATGGACGCCATTGGTAATTGCCTTGATTTTGTTCGAAAAAGCAGGAAATTGTTTTTTTGTGACATCGCGATGCAATCGGCTGACGCTGTTGATTGCCCGGTTGATCCGCATGGCCATGGCGGTGAAATTATATTCGTGGCCGACCTCCTCATCATGGGCCAGCAAATTGAGAATTCGCTGAAAGGCGGCGTGGCTAATCCCCGAGTAAAGGTCTCGGGAAAAGCGGTCGTGCCCAGCCTTCACAGGTGTGTGAATGGTATAGACGATTTTTCGAGAAACCCTTTCCGCCGCCGCAAGAATGTCAGAGTCGGTCATGCGATCGAGAAAGTCGACACCAAGTGTATCCTGCAACTCCTGCAGGATGAGATGCAGCGTCACGGTAACGCCGTGCTGCTCGTTGAGATGAATGGTTTGCGTGGCAAAACCCAGGGTTTCGATAAGTGGCAAAATGGCCGACCCCAGCATGCGACGCTGGTTGGCTTTGATGATCGCCGACTTGGCGTTGTACAGCTGGTGGGCCGATTCCCTCACCCAGACCGGGGCATCCGGCAGGCTGTAATCAAGCAGAAACTCCGGGACGAAGTAGTCCAACTCGCCGGCTATCTCCATTTTCATCCAGACGTGGGCCTGGATCATCGTAGGCTTTACTTGCCCATTGTAAAAAGGAATCTCAACGCGCAGAGGCTGCCCTTGTACCTTCGGATCCTGAAGTTGAAACAGCGTGGGGGTTGACTCGGGGGTCCAGCGGGTGGCGTGATCGATTTGCCCAACCTTCGAGTCGACGATCTGGGAAAAATAGCCTTCGCGGTACAGCAGACTGATAGCAAAGGCCGGGATGTGCAGGTCGGCAAAACTTTTCAGGGTATCGCCGGCTAACACGCCCAGACCGCCGCTGTAGTTGGGGATTTTGCGAGGGCCATGCAAGTACTTTTGCAGGAGAGCGTTCAGTTGCGGATTGGGATCGTCCCTGATCCCTTCCCTCTCCAGAAGATCCCGCACAGGATGAAACACATCGGGGTCTCCTCCGATTTCCATCGATACATAGGCAATGGCATTGCCGGCGTGGCTGGTCAGATTATTCCAGACCCGGTCAAAGACCGACTGGCTAATGCCAAAAAAGGTTCCGAATCGATTGCAACAAATCAGGTGTTCGGGAAGATGAGACGAAGGAGAAACAGCAGGACCCATAAAAGCAATTCTTTTTCTTGTTAAAAAAAGGAGACAATATTCTACGAAATAAGGAGCGCATTGACTTTAGATAGGGCCTATCCCTTTTGCAAGGAAATTCATTTTTTTGGGAAAAAATTGTTGTATTTCCTTATTGGCGCAGTAAATTGTATCTTCGTGCATTTTTTTAAAATTTTATTATCCGGGAGGGAATAATGGGCAGTAAAAAAATAGGTTATCTGGTCGCCATGGTGGTATTCGCCTTGGGGGTGAGCCTGACAGGCTGTAGCAAGAAAGCGCCCGAAACGGCACAGCAGGGATCGGAAGGCGCCGGCACGGCAGAGTCGCTCGAGACCGCAGATTCTGGAATCATGGAAGGAAGGACGTCCGGCCCGATGGTGCCTGTCTATTTCGAGTTCGACAGCTCCAAAATTAGTGGTGAACAGGTGCAACGGATCGAAACTAATGCTGATTTTCTTAAGAAAAATCCGCAAATCAATATTAGAATCGAAGGTAACTGCGATCCTCGGGGCACCCAAGAGTACAACCTCGCCCTGGGTGAACGCCGCGCGCAAGCCGCAAAATCGTATCTCATCAAGCTGGGAGTTGGCTCCGAACGTTTGTCAACGGTCAGTTTCGGCGAAGAAAAATTGTTACTATTCGGCCACGACGAGATTTCCTGGGCCCAAAATCGGCGGGACGACTTCGTTATCGTAAAGTAAGCCAATGGCTTTCTGAATACATGACCGGGCAAGGGCTACCGTCCTGCCCGGTTTTGTATTTTTCTGGAAACTATTCTTGCGTTACGCTCGAATGCGACGACAAGAATGCAACTTCATGCAAGGAGTATAGACTGTGAATATCGGAAAAACAGCGGTTGGATTCATCGGCGGTGTCTTGGTCATGGCGACCCTTCTCTTCAATAGCCAGGCATGGGCGGCCGACACCAAGATTGGCGTCATTGACATGAAGCAGGTGCTTTCCACCTCCACGGCCGGGAAGCGTGCTGAGGGCATCATCAAACAAAAGATGGATTCATTGCAGGCCTCCTTCAAAAACGAGGAAAACGACCTGATCGCCATGCAGAAGGAGATGGAGAAAAAAGGGGCGGCATGGAGCGATAGCGTGAAAAAGGAAAAAGCGACCGCTTTCCAGAAAAAGCGCCAAGAGCTTGCGGTCAAGCAGGACGATGCGAATCAGGAACTCAAGAAATTGCGTGAGCAGCACGTCAACCCCATTCTGAAAAAACTTGAAGAGATCGTCGGGAAAGTTGCGGCCGACGGCGGGTATGCCGTTGTCCTGCCCCGCAATGTCGTGCTGTATGCCACCGATTCGATCGACATCTCCAACACGGTCATCGCCGAGCTGAACAAGGTGATGAAGTAACCTGCCCGCGCATCGGTTGCTTTACCGATCATGACCAATCAAACCCTGCAAGACGCTGTCGGCCGTTTCGCCGATGCCAGCGTGCTGGTTATCGGGGACATCATTGTCGATCATTTTCTCTGGGGAGCGGCCACCCGCATATCCCCGGAGGCGCCGGTGCCGGTGGTCAATGTCCAGCGAGAGGAGCTTTTGCTCGGCGGAAGCGCCAATGTCCTGAGAAACATTGTTTCACTCGGAGGCAAGGGCGCCTTGTGCGGCATCGTCGGCGACGATGCCATGGGCAAGAAGACGGTCGAATTGGTCGAACGGTTGGGTGTCCCGACCCAAGGACTCGTCGTCGGGCAACGCCCGACGACCATCAAAACCAGGGTGGTGGCACAGGGACAGCAGGTTGTTCGTTTTGACCGGGAGCAAACCGGCCCTCCTTCAAAAAGCTCGCTCGATGCCCTTCTCCGTTATCTTGAAGCCCATGTGCACACCTTCGATGCCGTGATGGTTTCGGATTACGCCAAGGGGGTGGTGGGCGAGCCGTTGATGATCCGGCTGCATCAACTCCTGCACTCGGCCAGGGGCCGGAACAAGCGCAGGCTGCCGTTGATCGTCGATCCCAAGCCTGCAAACATTCATTGTTTTGTCGGAGCCACCGTCATCACCCCGAATCACCACGAGGCCATGCAGATTACCGGGATGCGGATTACGGACGAGCCAAGTCTGATGGCCGTGGCTCGGCATATCCGCGACGATATCGGCTGCGAGTCGGTCCTTATTACCAGGGGCGAAGCCGGCATGGCGCTCCTGCAAAACGACGACGATTTGGTCACCATTCCCACGATGGCGAAAGAGGTGTACGACGTCACCGGAGCCGGCGACACAGTTGCCGCCACCTTGGCCCTTGCCCTTGCCGCAGGATGCTCCATGACCGAAGCAGCGATTCTGGCCAACCATGCCGCCGGTATCGTTGTCGGCAAGATTGGAACAGCCTGTGCTTCGGCCGCGGAATTACGCGAAGCCATCGCCGCGCACTAACCTGTCGTTTTCACTTTTTTGCCGTAACGCCCACAAACACTATCCCCAACAGGAAGGACAGAGGATGCGACCGCGTAGCATGACAGGATTTGGCCGGGGAGAAGCCTCGGAAGGAGGCAGAACCTGGGTCGCCGAAATCCGTACGGTCAACCATCGCTTCCTCGATCAACGTGTGATCCTACCCCGTCTCTTCGGCGTCTTTGAAGAACCGGTCAAAAAACGGGTGGCCACCATTCTCGATCGAGGACGGGTCGATATCGCCTTCAGCCAGCAAGGGTGCTGCTCGGCCGAACCGCAACTCGTGGTCAACGACACCGTTGCCCGGCAGTATCATCGATGTTTGCAGCAGTTGATCGATGCATACAGCCTGGGCGGAGCGGTGACCCTCCCTGACATGCTTACCCTGCGCGATGTCATCGGCATGGAAGAGCAGCGACCCGATTTGGATGCGGAATGGCAGCTCATCAGCGCAGCAATGGACGGCGCCCTCAGAGATTGCGATGTCATGCGCGAAAAGGAAGGGCAGTCCTTGAAGCAGGATCTTCTCGCGCGCCTGGCAAAATTCGAGTCGTTTATCAGGCAGATCGAAACTCGGATACCCGAAGTGCAAAGGCAGCGTCAAGGCGATCTCAGGTTGCGTGTGGAAAAACTCCTTGAAGGGCTTGACCTCGATCCCATCCGTTTGGCACAGGAGATGGCGATCATGGCCGACAAAAGCGACGTCACCGAAGAGATCACGCGGCTTGACAGCCATATTTCCCAATTCCGCGCCTTCCTTGCCTGTGACGAGCCGGTAGGCCGCAGGCTCGACTTTCTCCTGCAAGAATTCCTGCGGGAGGTCAACACCCTTTCCTCGAAAATCGCCAACGCCAGCATCGCCCACCTGGGCGTTGAGATGAAAAACGAAATCGAGAAGCTGCGCGAGCAGGTGCAGAATATCGAATAAATTGCCGTATCCGCTTTTCCCTTCAAACCATCGCAAGCACCCATGGACAGCAGACTCGTGAACATCGGCTTTGGCAACGCGGTCAAAGTCAATCGCATTCTTGCCGTCGTCAATCCCGGCTCCTCGCCCATCCGAAAATTGAAGGAGGATGCGCGCATGGAGAAGAAGTTGATCGATGTCACCGAAGGGCGACGCACCCGCGCCATACTAATCCTCGATTCCGGCCACTTGATCCTGTCCTCGGTGCAGCCGGAAACCATCAACCAACGCCTCCTGGCCCTGGAGCACGAACAGCGCCATCCGGAACTCCATCTGACCAAGGACAAGAACGAGGGAAAAAATGACTAGCGGACTGCTGCTTGTGCTCTCCGCACCATCCGGATGCGGCAAAACCACCATCGTTGACCAGGTGATGCGCGACCTGCCCAGCCTGGTCTTCTCGGTGTCGCATACCACCAGACCTCCACGGCCCGGTGAGGTGCAAGGCGTGCATTATCATTTTGTCGACAATGCAACGTTCTCCGCGATTCGCGATCGGCAGCCGACCGGCTTTTTGGAATGGGCCGAGGTGCATGGCAACATGTACGGCACCAGTGTGGAGGAGGTACAGAGGCATCAACAAGCCGGGAACGATGTCATTCTCGATATCGATGTCCAAGGGGCCTCTCAGGTTCGCCAACGCACCCACCCGGTAACGGTGTTTATCGCGCCTCCTTCTCTGGCCGAGTTGGAACGACGCCTGCGCGGACGGGGGACCGAGAACGAAACGACCATCGCCGTGCGGCTCAACAATGCCAGAAAGGAGATGGCCTGCGCCGGGGCCTACGATTACCTAATCGTCAACGATCGGCTCGACGATGCCGTGGAAAGTCTTCGCAGCATCGTCATCGCCGAACGCTGCCGCCAGCGGCGCACCCCGGACGGACAACCGATCCGCTGGGAGACCTGATGGAGTCGAAGAGACCGGTAAAAAAAGGAGGTGCAGGGCAACAGGCCCCGCAGCACGATCCTGCGGACGATCTCCTCTGGGGGATCAACGCCGTCCGGGAGGCGCTGGAGCGGAATGCCGAGACCATCGGGGAGGTGTTCATCCAGCAGGGCAAGGCAGGACCACGTTTGCAGCAGATCATCGACCTGGCCCGGGAGCGATCCATTGCGGTCCGTTTCGTCGAGGCGGAGAGGATGCGAGTTCCCCGCCACTGCCGCCATCAGGGGGTGGTTGCTCGGCAGAGCGAAGCCCGGTTGCTTTCGCTCGATGCGTTACTGGAAAGCCTTGCCATGGCAGGAGCACCGCAGCCCGCAAGACTCTTGGCCCTCGACTCCATTCAAGATCCCCGCAATCTCGGCTCCATTCTCCGCTCCGCCTTGGCCGCCGGCTTTTCCCATGTCATCATGACCCGCGATCGCAGCGTGCCCGTAACCGGCACGGTCGCCCGGACCTCGGCCGGTGCAGTGGCCCACCTGCAACTCTGCCAGGTCGTCAATTTGGCAGAAACGCTCAACACCCTGAAAGAACGCGGATTCTGGATTTATGGGGCCGTTGCGGAATCCGCTGCCGCCTCGATCTATGCCACCGATTTCTCGGGAGCCGTTTGTTTGGTGATCGGCAGCGAAGGCAAGGGAATCCGCCCCTTGGTGCGTAAACAGTGCGATTATTTGGTGACGATCCCGATGCGCGCGGCGTTTGATTCCCTCAACGCCTCGGCCGCGGCCGCGATCATCATGTTCGAGATTGCCCGCCGCACAGCTTGACCGCACAGCAGGGAGTCGCCCGGTAAAGCCCCGCTTGCCGCAACCGCGAACAGCCACCTACTTCTTCTTTCTTTGCAATTTAAGCAAGTCGCCGAGCGTCCCCATCGAGGGGGAGGTCTTGTTCATCGGAGGCGGCGTAAAGTCCTCGACCGGCTCCTTGGCGACGAAATCCTCGGGAGCCAGCGAGATGCGTTTTTGATCGGCATCGATCGACTCGATCCTTACCGTCAGTTCCTGCCCCGCCTCCAGCACTTCCCGGGGGTGATGGATCCTTCGTCCTGCCCCGATCTTGGAAATATGCACCAACCCATCGATACCGGGTTCCAGCGTCACAAAGGCGCCAAAAGCGGCCAGTCGAGAAACCCGGCCCTGATGGAGAGAGCCCACGGGGTAGCGTGTCGCCACCTGGTCCCAGGGATTCTCGGTCGTTTCCTTGAGGCTCAACGAAATCCTGTCTTTTTCCCAGTCGAGCCGTTTGATCACCACCGAAACCTGCTGCCCCCGGCTCAAGACGTCGTCGACCCGCTCGGTCTGCCCCCAGGCCAATTCGGAAAGGGGGATGAGCCCGTCGATGCCGCCGATGTCGACAAATGCGCCGAAATCGCGAATCGAGGTCACCGTGCCGCTCACCTGCATCCCCTCGGCGAGCCGCTCTTTGAGCTGCTCGCGCTCCTGCTGTCGTTGTTCTTCTTGAACAGCACGTGCCGAGAGAATGATGTTCCTGCCTTGGCTGCCAAATTCAATCACCTTGAAGGCAAAGGATTTCTCAAGGTAGTCCTCGGAATTCTCCACCTTGCGGACATCCATTTGCGAATACGGGCAAAACCCACGCTGGCCCGCAATCGAAACGGAAAAACCGCCCTTGACCTCGCCTGTCACCTTGCCCTCGACGGGAATGCCCGATTGAAAGGCCTCCTCGAGTTCACGGGAAGTGGTCTGGCCGCTCCCAAGCCGGGTGGTAAACACCATCTCGCCGCCGCGAGCCGCGAGAAAAAACACCTTGATCCGGTCGCCCACGGCAACCGTCAGCTCGCCCGCCTCGTTGCGCAGCTCGGCCGCGGCGAGAACACCCTCGCTCTTTCCACCGGCATCGAGGAAGACGTTCTCTCCGCTGATACCGGCGACGGTGGCCTCCACCCGATCGCCGGGATGAAGATTTTTACGGGAAACGGGTTTATCCTGAAAAAGATTTGCAAAGGTTTCGTCACTCATGGTTCTCGGTTAGGTGGAATAGTATGTGGTGGCGATGACCAATCCGCCGGACTTCGATCGCCTGTTTCCGCGATCAATCGACTAACAACATTTGCTCTCCGACTTCAATTCGCCGGACAGACAATTTCTCGCTCTCGAAAAGGGCAAAGGCCGGAGCGGCATCCTTGCCGAGAAGTTCGCCGGGGTTGAGCAACTGGCAGTTGCCCAGCCGTTCGGTCTGAAAAACATGATTGTGCCCGCAACAGACCAGATCGAAATCCCCGGAACGGGCCAGTTGACGGGCTCGCTTGGGATAATGTTCGATGGCAATCCGCAGATCTCCAACCGTAAAGGATGCGAACGCGCCGTGGTGCACGATCTTGCTGCCCGGTGCGCAGCAGTGCGCCGAGATGAGATGCCGATCGCCTGCATTGTTGCCGTAGATCAGATGGACCTGGCCGTCGAACTGTTCGAGATAGGGCAGCATGAACGGCGAGATGAGATCCCCACAGTGGATCAACAGCTCCGCCCCTTCCCGGTTGGCGCGCAGCACAGCCCGCCTGAGGTTGGGAATGTGATCGTGACTGTCCGATAACACTGCGATGCGCATTCTCGTTGCTCACTGGCGGATGGTTTCCGTGCCTGGCGCCACATCGAGTTCAAGCAGGGAGCGCGCCTGCTGCGCATCGCCCTGCGGCAAGGTGTTGAGGCGAACTCGGGAAAAAGTCAACTCCGTCAGAACGCCGAAATGATCCTCCATAAGCAGCCGCTGGATGACGAGATCGCGGTTAAACCAGAGCTGCACCCGTTTCACCTGCGGGTGCGGCTGCCGAGGGGTCAGTACGGCAGCCTCGATCCCGGCGGGTGGCTCGCTGAGTGTGAAGTGGGTGTCGGCCGGCGAAATCTCGAACTCCTCGACCAGGCTTCTCGAACCGGTGAATATCGCATAGGTAACGTCGGATTCCATGTCCTGCGCTGGCGAGACGATCAATTGCTTGTCTTGAGGTGTATAAATGGAAAGTGTCTTGCCATCGTTGACGATCGTTTGCGCAGCTGGATCGGTGTAGTTCCAGCGCATGATACCCTGAGGTGTTCCGGCCGATTTCCCGGATGTTTGGGGCCGGAAGAAAACGGCCGTGCCCTCCCCCTGCTTGATCCTGCCGCCGGTCTGCGTCGATTGGGAAAAGGCGAATTCGAGACTGCGCAGCTGCTGATACTTCTTCTGCAGTTCCCCAAGCCGCTGCTCCAGTCGCAGGGACGAACCTCCCGCACCGAATGCGACGAGAGGGTTGAAAAGCATGACCGCCAGCACCGCCATGCACAAACGCACACAGTCACACATCGGTCTTTTCCAGGAGAACCGGCCGGCCAAAAATAGTGGCGGCCAAGGCATGGACCGGCGATGGCATGTCGGAGACAAAAAAACGGCTGGGGGTGTCGGAATACCGGAGTTCGTTGCGCAACTGTTCATCGGAGTCGAGAATCGATTTGAGATGCAGGGCCACTTCAACGGAGGAATCGATAATGTGTACCCTGCGACCGATCCGTGGTGCAATTGTTTTCTTTAGGAGCGGGTAATGGGTGCAGCCCAGAATCAGGGTATCGATCTGTTTGTCCCGCAGGGGGTGGAGGTACTTTTTCACGATCATTTTGGTCTCGCGGCGATCAAGCCAGCCTTCCTCGACCAGAGGGACCAGCAACGGACAGGCCTCGCTGTATACCCGGCAGCCCGGGCGGGCGGCTTGCAACCGTTGTTCGTAGAGTCCGGAGTTGATGGTCGCCCTGGTGCCGATAATACCGATTCGCCCCTTGGTGCTGACCGCAGCCGCTTTGGCCACCGCCGGAAAGATGACATCGACGATCGACTGAGGGTAATGGGACCGAAGAAAGGTCGAGGCCGTGCTCGCCGCCGAATTGCAGGCGATGACGATAAGTTTTGCCCCTTGCTTCAGTAAAAATTCGGTGTTGCGATGCGAGTACTCGGTAATCATCGCCGGGCTCTTGGAGCCATAAGGCGTCCTGGCAAGGTCACCAAGATAAACCAGGGGGTACCCGGGACAGTGTTGTTCAATAGCGCGGGCAACGGTCATGCCGCCGACGCCGGAGTCGAAAATGCCGATCATGGGGTTTGGGTGTAGAGGTTAGCGACGAAGTGCGGAAAGTGAGGCGGCAGGCGCAAAACAAACGGGACTGACGAGCGGCTCTTCCTTACAAAAACTCCGGGCCGAAGCGTGGCAAAGAAGCAACGCGACAGGCCGCAGCATGCAGACGGCGGCAATACCTATCGCCACCGTCTGCAAATTGTTCTTTGAAATGTTACCGGAAAGGGAATTATTTCTTTTTGGCCCTAGTTCGCATTTCAATTGCCTTGCGCAGATTATCCGGCAGCCCTCTTTCTTTGCCGGATTGAGAGCGACGTTCGGAAAGAGCCTTGGCGCACAGCGGTTGTCGCGCTGAAAATCCATGTTTCTTCCGATATTCTTTCGAAGAGAGTCCGTGTGATTTAAGATGCTTTGGTGAAAGCATCTTAAATTCCTGTCCGCATTCCAGACAGACGATTTTATTTTTCTGTATCGATTTCTTTGGATCGATAACAGGATTCGCCTCTTCCGGTTCTGCATCAATCGCGATGGATTCAGAGTCTTGAAGCGCCTTAAGGGTTTGAAATGTATCGTTAAGAGCCGCCTTTATTTCTTCGGTGGTCATCTGCTTGCTGCTTATTTGAGACTGAATAATCTCGGCGGTCATTTCAACGAGTGATTTACTCATCGGTTTCTCCTACGTATAGAAATTAAATGGGTACAAATCGCTTAGCCCTACGATTGCAAGAATAATAGGGCATGATTGCTATGAATGCAATTTTTTTATGCCGTTGCTGCAAAATTCTAGAGGACTTTACGGATCACGCCTCGAACTATTGATGAAAAACCGAGGAAGCCTGAAACCGGCCGACAACAACCTGATGGCCGCAAAAAGAAAAGCGTGGTTCAGGCGGCCGAGCAGATTCCCCGTCCCGCTTGCGAATATCCCTTCGCAGGGGTGTTGACAGCATGGAGGGGAGACATTACCATGGCCAATGCCTGACTATTCGGTTTTTTAAACCCTTTATTTATAGAAGTCTGAACGATGAGGTGATGTCATGCCGGTGTATGAGTACGAATGTAGCGGTTGTCAAAAAATTTTCGAAGTTCAGCAGCGTATCGCCGACGCACCCGTGTCCGTATGCCCGGAGTGCGGAGGCAGCGTGCGCAAACTCATTTCCATGAGTTCCTTCCAACTCAAAGGCGGCGGCTGGTACACCGACGGGTACAGCGGCGCCACGAACGGAAAAGGCGGTTCAGGCGACAGCGCTCCCTGTGCAGATTCCACCGCCGCTCCTTCTTGCCCAGGAGGCGCGGGTTCATGCTGCAATTGTCCTGCGGCACAATGATTTTCGCCCTGCCCTTACGCGAAACCCGGCCTTGAGCCGGGTTGTTCGTTTCAAGCACCATGCGCTTGCCCCTGCAAAATCATGGTACCTCTTAGGGCTTGGTGACGATGGCCATGGCGTCTCCGTATGAAAAGAACCGGTAGCCCGCGGCAACGGCCTCCCGGTAAGCACTCAGGATCCGTTGCCGCCCGGCCAGGGCGGACACCAGGAACAGCAGCGAGGACTTGGGCAGATGAAAGTTGGTGATCAGGTTGTCCACCACCCGAAACCGATAGCCCGGATAGATGAAGAGATCGCACTCTCCGGCAACGGCCTGTACGCGCCCATCCTTATCGGCGGCATGCTCAAGGGTTCGCACCGTGGTGGTTCCCACCGCCCACACCCTGCCTCCTGATCGTTTTGTCAGGTTGATCTTCTCCGCCGTCTCGGCCGAGATCTCCACACTTTCCCGATGAATCGCATGTTCACGGATGTCCGCAGTTCGCACCGGTGCAAAGGTGCCGTAACCGACATGCAGGACAATGCTTGCCACGTCCACCCCTTTTTCACGTATCTTCGCCAACAAATCGTCGCTGAAATGCAGGCCTGCTGTCGGAGCGGCGACCGACCCTGTGTGCATGGCATAACGGGTCTGGTACCGGTGCCGGTCCTCTCCGGTCCCGCCGTTTGGCCGACTGATATACGGCGGCAGCGGCATCTCGCCATGGGACTCCAGCAATTTTTCCAATGCGGATTCCCCGCCCGGCCAATATTCCAGGGTCACCTCAGCCTTGCCGTCGGGATGGAGCGCATCGATGCGCGCCCGAAGCTGGTCGCTGAAATGAACACGGCTCCCAATTTTGGGACGCTTGGAGCTTTTGACGAGGGCTTGCGCGGCAGCCTCGACCCAGGGCGCCTCCAATTCTGCAACTGCCGAGGCCCGTGGAAAGGCCAGCAAAAAAACCTCAGCCTTCCCGCCGGATTCCTTGCGGCCAAGCAAGCGGGCCGGAAAGACCTTGGAGGTATTGACGACCAATAGATCGCCGGGACGGAGATACTCGGCGATATCGACAAAGCTGCGATGCGCGATAGACGACGCGTCCGATGTCAACACCAGCAGGCGGGAACGGTCGCGTTCGCTTGTGGGAAACTGAGCGATCCGGTCCGGAGGCAAATCGTAATCGTAGGCAGCTAGGGAGTGGGAATAATCGATCATGAAAAACGGGTAATGAAGCTACAGGGCGATTTCCTTGCAAAGCGTGCTAACCTACTTTACATTGCACAAAAAGTCTTGACCGAATTGAATGCGGGCGGGAAAAACGGCGGGTGCCCTCCGCAAACCTGCATCCGCTCTGGGTGAGTTCGAGGTTCGATGTTTCTGGTGACCGCCGCAACACATTTTGAGATGGAGGCCCTGCTCCGCTCCAGCCCGCCGGCAGCGAAGCCAATACATCTCGTCACCGGCGTCGGCCCGGTCGAAACCGCTGTGCGTTTGACCGCCTTTTTGGCCCAATCCACGACGCCGATTGCCGGGGTCGTCAACATCGGGGTGGCGGGCGCCTACATTCTCGATGGCCGGGACAATGCGCAGGTCCTCGATATCTGCCTGGCGGAACACGAGGTGCTTGCCGATTTCGGCCTCTGCTCGGAAACCGAGATGCAACCCCTCAGGGGCGATCGCTTGGAAATCGAGGACAACTTCGACCTGGATCCGATCCTGTTGCACCGGACGGAGTCGCTGCTCGCTGCCGCATCCATCCCCTACAAGCGCGGTGCGTTCGCCACGGTCAGCTGCGCCAGCGCCACCCGCAAGCGCGGCAAGATGCTGGCGCGGCAACACCAGGCCCTGTGCGAAAACATGGAAGGCGCGGCAGCAGCGCGAGCCTGCCGGCACTTTGGCCTGCCAATGCTGGAACTGCGCTGCATTTCCAACCTGGTAGAGGACCGCAACCTGCAAAATTGGCAATTGCAGAAGGCCTGCACCCGCTGCGGTGAGGTCGCGGCACTAGCCATACAAGGACTGCAAGCATGACGACACCCACGGCAGTCACCCTCGGGTTTTCCCCCTGCCCCAACGACACCTATATCTTCAACGCCCTGGTTCATGGTCGCATACCGCTGTCCGGGGTCAGCCTGGCTGGCGTATACCTTGAGGATGTGGAAACGCTTAACGAATGGGCCCTGCACGAACGGCTCGATATCAGCAAGCTCTCCTTCCATGCCTTTGGCCATGTCGCGGCAAACTATGCGTTGCTTCAGGCCGGAGCGGCCCTGGGCCGGGGCTGCGGTCCCCTGCTAATCAGCGGTAACGGCAACAAGCCCCGCGACATGGCCAATTGGACGATCGCCATTCCCGGAACCTATACCACGGCCGCCCTGCTCCTGCGGCTCTTTCAGCCTGCCTGCCGCCATCTCGTGGTCATGCGTTTCGACCGGATCATGGAGGCGATCACTGCGGGAACGGTCGACGCTGGAGTAATTATCCACGAAAGCCGTTTCACCTATCAGGAGCTTGGGCTGCACTGCATCCGGGATCTCGGCGAGTGGTGGGAGCAAACCACCGACCTCCCCATCCCCTTGGGTTGTATCGCGATCAAGAAAACGCTGCCGACAGCGGTACGCGAGGAGGTCGATGCGGCTATTGCCGCCAGCATCCGCTGGGCTGAGTCGCATCCCGAAGAAGGATGGGCGTATATCCAGTCTCACGCCCAGGAGATGGACCCGCAGGTTATGCGCAGCCACATCGATTTGTACGTCAACCGCTATTCCAAGGGGTTGGGTGAGGAAGGGCTGCACGCCGTGCGGGAACTGTTGCGTCGCGGCGCAGCCGCAGGGCTTTTCCCTCCCTGTGTCATCTGAACATGGGCAGGAACGAGCAACCGGACCATCCCGTCTGCGGGTGCGTGCTGATCGGCGGAAAAAGCAGCCGAATGGGACATCCGAAACACCTGCTGGAGCGGGATGGACTCACCTGGATCGAACGAACGGTTGCCTTGCTCCGACCCAGGGTCGAGCAAGTGGTCATAGCCGGGGCCGGCGTCCTACCCGCTTCCCTAAATACGGTGAGGCGTCTCGACGACATACCCGGACTGGGCGGACCGCTCGCCGGCATCCTTGCCGCTTTTCGCACCTTTCCTCAGGCGTCCTGGCTGGTGACCGCCTGCGATCTCCCGTTCATGCAGGACGAGGCCCTGCAATGGCTGTCGGATTGCCGCCGGCCCGGCGTTGTGGCGATCATGCCCGATTTGGCGCAGGACGGACGGATCGAGCCGCTGCTCGCCTATTACGACCGGGCTTGCTCGCCGCTGTTGGAGGAGATGGCGGCCAGCGGCAAACGACAACTGAACCGGCTCCGGGAGGCCAAGGGGGTCATCACACCCCAGCCCCCTCTCTCCTTGCGCCCTTCCTGGCGCAACATCAATACGGCCCAGGATCTGGACGCCCCTGTGCCAACGACGCAACTCTCCCATGACTACAAACATCCCACTAAAAACAACGAATAGCGCCGCCATGGACCCAGTTGTGGCGGGCATCGTCGGGCGAGACCCCGACCAGCACGAATTTCACCAGGCAATCCATGAACTCCTCGCCAGTATCCAACCGGTGCTGGAGCGTCATGCGGAATACCGTCGGCAAGCGGTCCTGGAACGCATGGCCGAACCCGAACGGACCATCGTCTTTCGGGTCCCCTGGATGGACGATCAGGGCATAGTCCATGTCAACCGTGGCTATCGGGTGGAGATGAGCTCCGCCATAGGGCCCTACAAGGGTGGGCTGCGCTTTCATCCCTCGGTCAACCTGTCGATCATGAAATTTCTCGCCTTCGAGCAGGTGTTCAAAAACAGCCTGACCACCCTGCCCATGGGTGGCGGCAAGGGCGGCTCGGATTTCGATCCCAAGGGACGTACCGACATGGAGGTTATGCGGTTTTGCCAAGCCTTCATGGCCGAGTTGTTTCGGCATATCGGCGAGAACACGGATGTTCCGGCCGGCGATATCGGTGTGGGTCAGCGAGAAATCGGCTATCTTTTCGGCATGTATAAAAAACTGCAAAACAAGTTCACCGGGGCACTGACCGGCAAGGGGCTGGCTTGGGGCGGGAGCCTAATCCGGCCCGAGGCCACCGGGTACGGCGTCGTCTATTTTGCCGCGGAAATGCTGGCGCAGCACGGCGAGTCCCTGGAGGGCAAGCGCTGGCTGGTGTCCGGATCGGGCAATGTCGCCCAATTCACCGTGGAGAAGATCCTGCATCTGGGCGGCACGGTCCTGACCATGTCGGATTCCTCCGGGTATGTCTACGACGAGGAGGGTATCGACGCCGCCAAGCTGGCCTTTGTCAAGGAGCTGAAGAATATCCGCCGCGGCCGCATCCGGGAATACGCGCAGCGCTATCCGCAGGCCCTCTATATCCCGGTCGAGCCGGAGCTTGATTGGAACCCGCTCTGGCGCCATCGGGCCGATTGCGCCGTTCCCGCAGCCACCCAAAATGAAATCAACGGCAAAGACGCCCTGCACCTGGTCGAAGGCGGCGTGCGGCTGGTTTGCGAGGCCGCCAACATGCCCTCGACCCCCGAGGCCATTGCCATCTTCCGGAGCCACAACCTGCTCTTCGGCCCGGCAAAGGCCGCCAATGCCGGCGGGGTGGCGGTGTCCGGCCTGGAGATGGCCCAGGATTCCATGCGGCTGAGTTGGTCCGGCGAGGAGGTCGATGGACGTTTGCACGCCATCATGAAACGCATCCACCGCAACTGTCTCGATGCGGCGGCAGCCTATGACCGGGACGGCGATTACCTGGCGGGGGCCAACATCGCCGGTTTCGTCAAGGTGGCCAGCGCCATGCTCGACCAGGGGCTGGTGTAGCGGTAAGGAGGTTGGACGTGACGGGGAGGGACGATGGGCAACAGGAGCAGCCCCGACGGAGCATTGCCGGCGACCTGGAGCGCTTTTTCATCCATGCGGCGGCCGATTGCCCCTATGGCATCGAACAAAGAGCCGTGTATCATCAAGGAATTTTCGGCCGGTTCGACGACCAGACCATGGAAGAGTTTCTGGCGCGCGGCTACCGGCGCAACGGCAACTGCATCTATACCATGCACTGCCCGGGATGTTCGCTCTGTGTACCGATCCGGCTGCGTCCGGAGCGGTTCCGCCCCAATCGCAACCAGCGTCGTGTCTGGAAAAAAAATCAGGATGTGGCGGTGGAGATTGCGCCGTTGACCATGTCGCGCGAGAACCTCTCACTCCTCCAGCGCTTTCTTTCCACCCGTTTCCCAGCCGGCCGCAGCAGCGCGGAGAGTTACTATACCGGTTTTTTCATCACCAGCATCAGCCGGTGCTTTGAAATCAGATACCGCGTGGGCGAGCAACTGCTTGGTGTGGCCATCGTCGACGGCACGCCATCGTCGCTCAATGCCGTCTATTTCTTTTTCGACCCGGAGCAAGGGTGGCGCAGTCCGGGCACCCTTAACATCCTCACCCTCAACCATATCTGCAAAACGCAAAAGATCGCGTTGCTCTATCTCGGTTACTGGATCGATGGGCATGCCGGCATGAGCTATAAAAGCGCTTTCCGCCCGCACGAACTGCTGATCGACGGCGTTTGGCGGGAATACGAATAGCCCGTTTTATTTCCAGACAGCAGCAATTTCCGGCACAGTGCCGATCAGCAGTGGCGTAAGATGCAGGTAGTGGGTCGTGCTCCGTTTCGTCTCGATATCTTTGTACACCCGCTCCACCTGCTCTGCAGTCAGCCCTGCCATTGGGGCCACGTCCGCAGCCGCCATCCCCGCATTCTTGCCGTACAGGCAGATATCCATCCGCTCGTAGGGAAGAGAAAAATAGAACTCATCCTGTCCCTGCGGCAGCGAGTAGGTGTCCGTGGTCGGCCGCCTGCAGCGGATTTCTTCCGGTACCCCCAGATATTCCGCCAGCATGTAGACCTGGGTTTTGTACAGATGGGCAATGGGCTTGACGTCGGCCGCCCCGTCGCCCAGCTTGACGAAAAAGCCTTGATCGTACTCCAGCCGGTTGGGGGTGCCGATCACGGCGTAATGCATGCGATCGGCGTGGTAGTACTCCAGCATTTTGCGGATCCGCTGCTTGAAGTTGGTGGCCGCGACAATCGCCAGGTAGGCATGAAGCGGCAGCCTTTTCTTCACCATCCCCCCATCAGGAGATTGGGCGACGATGCTGAAATAGGTAAAGCCCTGGTTCACGGAGACGTCCGGGATGACAATCTTCGATTTCCAGCCTGGCCCGTACTCCGGAACGACCTGCTGCACGGCCTGGTCGTAACGCTCGTAGAACCGAACGGCGCCAAGAATCGGGGTGATATCTTCATGGATGGCCTGGACGCCGAAATGGGCGGCAAGACGGTCGCTGATCCCGAGTGTTTGCTCGGAGGAGTGGCGTTCCGGCATCTGCAGGGCCACCACTTTCTCGGGGCCGAGGGCTCGCACCGCCAAGGCCAGGCAGACACTGGAGTCGATGCCGCCGGAGATGCCCAGAACAAGCCCCCGACGCTTAAGAGGGGACACGAGCAAGGATTTCAGGCGGGCGCACAGGGTGTCGACTTCCTTGGCAGCGTCGAGACGAAACATTTCACTGGAAAACGTGTTGTCATAGGCCATGGTGTATCCCCCTATCCAGTTGCAAGGGCCGAAATGCCCCAGCAAAATTGCAAGTACTTGTTATGCCTTCTCCTTCCAATCGGGCCGCAGATGCAGCTCGGTCAACTGTTTGCGCGACACGGGCGACGGGGCGTCGGTGAGCGGACAGGTGGCCTTCTGGGTCTTGGGGAAGGCGATGACGTCGCGGATGGAGGTCGAGCCGGTGAGCAGCATCATCAACCGGTCAACGCCAAAGGCGATGCCGCCATGCGGGGGAGCGCCATGCTCAAGGGCGCGAAGGAGAAAGCCGAATTTTTCCTGGGCCTCTTCGTTGTCGATGCCCAGGGCTTGAAACACGGTCTGCTGCATCGCCGGACTGTGGATGCGGATGGAACCGCCGCCGATTTCGTTGCCGTTGAGCACCAAATCGTAGGCGCGGCTCTTAACGGCGCCGGGATCGGTGGCCAGCAGGGGCAGGTCGTCCTCGTTGGGGGCGGTGAAGGGATGGTGCACGGCGGTGTAGCGTTTTTCCTCCTCGTCGTACTCGAGCAGGGGAAAATCGGTGACCCACAGGAAGTTGAAGGTCTCGTCGCTTGCCAATCCCAGCCGCCGAGCCAGTTCGAGCCGCAACTCCGCGAGAACCTGATGCACTGTCTTGGCCTTGTCGGCGCCGAACAGGATGAGGTCGCCGGGCTGGGCATCGAGGGCCTGAGCCATGGCGGCGATCTCCGCTTCGCTGAAAAACTTGGTGATCGGCGACTGCCACTCGTCGTCCTTGATCTTGATCCAGGCCATTCCGCGCGCGCCGAAGCGGCCGGCGTACTCGGTGAGGTCGTCGAGATCCTTGCGGGAGAAGCCGCCGCAGCCCTTGGCGTTGATCGCCTTGACCACGCCGCCCTTTTCCACCGCGGCCTGAAACACCTTGAAGCCGCAGTTCCGCACAATATCGGTGAGGTCGACCAGTTCCAGGCCGAAACGGGTGTCGGGTCGGTCGGTGCCGAAACGGCGCATGGCCTCGGCATAGGTCATCCGCGCAAACGGCGGTTGCAGCGCGATGTTCCGCACTGCGGCGAACAGGCCCTTGATCATCCCCTCGACGATGGCGATGATTTCGTCCTCGGTGACAAAGCTCAACTCCATATCGATCTGGGTGAATTCGGGCTGGCGGTCGGCGCGGAGGTCCTCGTCGCGGAAGCACTTGACGATCTGGTAGTAACGGTCCATGCCGGAGACCATCAGCAACTGCTTGAACAGTTGCGGCGACTGGGGCAGAGCGTAGAATTTACCGGGGCTGACCCGGCTCGGCACCAGATAGTCGCGGGCGCCTTCCGGCGTGGAGCGGGTGAGCATGGGGGTCTCGATCTCAAGGAAATTATGCTCGTTGAGATAGGCGCGCACGGTTTGCAAGGCCTGGTGACGAAGAATGAGATTCTTGGCGATCTCTGGCCGGCGCAGATCGAGGTACCGGTATTGCAGGCGCAGGGTATCGGAAATTTCGATCTCCTCGTCCAGGGGAAAGGGCGGGGTTTCGCTGGAGTTGAGGATGCGCAGCTCGTCGACCAAGACCTCGATCTCCCCTGTGGCCAGCTTCGGATTTTCCATGGATTCAGGACGCCCGACCACCCGGCCGCGGACGGCGATGACCCATTCGCTGCGCAACTGGTGCGCCTTGGCATGCACGGCTTCATTGATTTCGGGATTGAAAACCACCTGGGTGATACCCCAGCGGTCGCGCAGGTCGATGAAGATAACCCCGCCATGATCGCGGCGGCGCAGCACCCATCCCATGAGGATGGTTTCCTGGTCGAGAAAGGCAAGGCCGAGATCGTTGCAGGTGTGTGTACGCCGAAGCGCTCCCATTGATTCCATCTGTCTACTCCGTAAAAGGGGGCGGCTCGCCATGCACGGCAAGCCCGAAAAAATTGGTGTGGGGTCGAAGGGTCGTTGCGCGGTACATGCGTCCCCGCCAAATCAACCGACCGTTGTTCGCAGTGCGGCAAGGAGCCGGTGGGACTGTTCCTCAGGATCGCCATGCAGGGCAAAGGGGTGTTGCTCTTGGGTGCGCATGTTGCGCAAAATGGCCTCGCCCCGCGCCCATTCGTCGTCACCGACGATGAGGGTGAACCGGGCATTGACCCGGCTTGCCTGCTTGAGCTGCGCCTTGAGACTCCGGCCGCTGTAGTCGATCGCCACCTTCGCCCCCTGTTTGCGCAGGGTGTGTGCGAGTTGGCTGCACGACGGCAGGGTACCGGCGCTCAGCGCGGCGAGAAAGACATCCACACTACTGGCTGCAAGTTGACCGGATGCCTGCTGTTCCATCAGTAGAACAATTCGCTCCAACCCCATGGCAAAACCGATACCGGAAAGCGGCGGCCCACCTAGTTGTTCGATCAACCCGTCGTAACGTCCCCCTGCCCCGACAGCTGCCTGGGCGCCGAGATCGGAGGTGAGGAACTCAAATGTGGTGCGGGTATAATAGTCGAGGCCCCGGACCATAAACCGGTTGACCGTAAAGGGGATGCGCAGTTCAGCGAGTGCTTCCCGGACTTCCCGGAAATGTTGGTCGCATGCCGGACAGAGGGCATCGAGCAGATTGGGCGCCTCCTGCACCAAGGCCCTGCAGCCCGGTTTCTTGCAGTCGAGCACCCGCAGGGGATTGGTATGGGTGCGCCGTTTGCAATCGTCGCAAAGTCCTTCCCGTTTTTCTTCGAGGTAGGCGATCAGCTCGGTCTTGAATGCGGGGCGGCAATCGGGGCAACCCAACGAGTTGAGTTCCAGGCTGACCTGGAGCCCCAGTTCGTCGAGCAGCAGTTGCCCCATGGCGATCAACTCGGCATCGACGCGGGGTTCCACCGCGCCGATGATCTCGGCATCCAGTTGGTGGAATTGCCGCAAACGGCCTTTCTGCGGCCGCTCGTGGCGAAACATCGGGCCAATGGCATACAGCCGTTGCACCGGTTGCTGCACATGAAGGCCGTGTTCGATGAAGGCGCGCATGATCGAGGCGGTCGCCTCCGGGCGCATGGTGATGCCTTTGTCCGCAAAGGTGTACATCTCTTTCTCGACGACATCGGTGGCCTCACCGATGGAGCGAACAAACAGCTCGGTCTTCTCTAGGATCGGCATGCGGATCTCCTGCATGCCGAAGCGCTCGAAAATATCCCGCGCCCGCTGCTCGACATACTGCCATCGGCCGACGCTCTCCGGCAGGATATCTTTAAAGCCGTTAATAGCCTGAATCTTCACGGTAAACTCCAAGTAAAACCAAGGGCGGCGCACCGCAGTGCCTCGCGGCGTCGCCAATACCCATAAAAATTTTAAAATCTAATCGAGGAACGGGTGAAAAGTCAAGCCGATGTGGCTTGATTGTGGTAGAATAATCATGGAATCCATTTTTTTTAATTACGATGGTCCTGGCGAACCACCACGCTTGACAAACGAACCGGAGCTAGGCATTGTTTCGTTTTTTAATGCGAGCAACCCGCAAGCATACGACGTTTTTTTAGAAAGTACTGACCAAGAGGTTTGAATGAAACTGCCAGAACTCAAAATAGGCTCGCTCATCGCAAAAATTCCGATCATCCAGGGTGGCATGTCCATCCGAGTATCGACGTCGGCCCTGGCCGTGCCGGTCGCCGAATGCGGCGGCATCGGCACGATCGGCGGCTCCGGAATCCCGGTGCCCGAGCTGCAGGAAGATATCCGCAAGGCCAAGAAGGCCACCAAAGGGGTAATCGCGGTCAACATCATGTATGCCATGAAGGATTTCTATGAGCTGGTGATGGCCTCCATCGAGGCCGGAGCCGACATGATCATCACCGGGGCCGGATTCTCCCGCGATATTTTCAAAATCGGCAAGCTGCACAATATCCCCATCGTATCGATCGTTTCCTCCCCCGGCCTAGCCACTCTGGCCGAAAAACTTGGCGCCTCCGCGATCATTGTCGAAGCGGCCGAGGCCGGTGGCCACCTGGGCACCGAGGTATCGTTGCGCGACCTCTTCCCCTCCATTCGGAAAGTGATCTCCAAAATTCCCCTCATCGCGGCGGGCGGCATCACCAACGGCTTTGAAATGGCTGAAATGATGGATAAATACGGCGCGGACGGCGTCCAGATCGCCTCCCGCTTCGTCCTTAGCAAAGAGTGTTCCGTCTCCCAGGAGTTCAAGGAAACTTTTCTCAGAGCCAACGAGGAGGATATCGTGCTTGTCACCTCTCCTGTCGGCATGCCGGGCCGGGCGATCAAGACGCCTTTTGTCGAAAAGATGCTCAGTGGCGAGGACATCTCGGCGGACAAGTGTCTTTATAAATGCCTGAAGAAATGCAATTATAAATACTGCATCAGCGAACGGCTCATGGCCGCCTTCAACGGCGACGTGGAAAAAGGGCTGGTGTTTTCCGGGGCCAACACCTTCAAAATGAAGGAGATTCTCTCGGTCCAGGAGATCTTCGACCGCTTCGTCAAGGCCGCGGAATCGGTCTACAAGGAAAATCTTGCCCCATGTTGAATTGCCTTCCGATAAGCATCCTTGCCGCGAAAGGCGACGCTCCTCTTTGCACCGGGCAGTGAATGGGCATGGCGGCTGATCGGCAGGAACAGACTCCCGCTCACGATATCCACGAAACCACGGCGGCATTGGTGATTCCGGAATCGGAGCACCCCATCCGCGAACAGCAACTCGACCGAGAGGCGCTCAAGGTGCTCTACCGTCTCCGCGACGCCGGATTCAAGGGGTATCTTGTGGGTGGCGGGGTGCGGGATTTGTACATCGGCCGGACGCCCAAGGATTTCGACATCTCCACCGATGCCCGCCCCGGGCAACTGCGGCAGTTGTTCCGCAACAGCCGCACCATCGGTCGCCGGTTTCGTTTGGTGCAGGTTTTTTTTCGGGGCACCAAGATCATCGAGGTGTCGACCCTGCGGTCGCGGAGCGAGTACGATATCGAAGGAGAGGAGCAGGTGCTGCCGTCGAACAACACCTTCGGCACCCTGGAAGAGGACGCCTTCCGTCGCGACCTCACCATCAACGCCCTGTTCTACGAGATCGAGACGCACACCATCATCGACTATACCGGCGGGGTGCGCGATCTTGACCAGGGCATTATCCGGATGGTGGGCGATCCGGACCGCCGCTTCACCAGGGATCCGGTCCGGATGATGCGGGTCGTCCGCCACGCGGCCCGCACCGGCTTCCGCATCGACGAGGCGACCTTTGCCGCACTGCGACAACACCGGGACGAGCTGCGTCTATGCCCGCCGTCGCGCATCCGCGACGAGGTGCTCAAGGACCTCCAATCCGGAGCAAGCCGCCCCTGGGCCGAACTCTGTATGGACTCGGGACTCTGGCCTGCTCTCTTCCCCTTTTACGACCCCTACCTCGAAGACGAGCACGGAGAGGCCATCCGGCAGGAACTGTTGCATGTCTTTACCGTGTTGGATCGACTTCATGCACACCGTGAGGATGCCGAACCGGTCAAGGTACCCGAGCCCGTGCTCTTTGCCGCCCTCCTCCTGCCCTGGGCCCGCCGTCGGTTCAAACTGCCGGAGACCAACGTCCGCGGCCAGGGATTCGCCCGTTTGTCCCGAATGATCCGAGACGACGTCGACACCGCTTTCGGTGAACCGTTCAATGTGCAGCGCATGGCCAAGGAATCGCTCACCACCTTGCTGGTCAATCTGTCGACCTTCCATCATGCCCGGAGCCAGGGCGAAGACCCCAAATGGTTGAAAAGAAAAAGCTATTACCGGGATTGCTCCCGCTTTTTCGACATTTACCTGGAGTCACAGGGCATTCCGTCGCTGAAACCCGAACGCTTTGCGGTCGAGCCGCAGGCGCCACCGGTTGTCGAGGTGGTCACCCCCGCCGAGGAGGGCAACGGCAAGACGCGGAACAGGGGGCGAGGCGGCGCCAATCCCGCGTTCAGCAGCACGAAAACCGGGGTCTTCGGTCTTCGACGATCAAAAGAGTAAGGCAGGGGGTTGCCATTGCGTTTTCTCCTTTATAATATCCGCTATGCTGCGGGCAATGGCAGTCGTTTTCATTTCCCCTTCCCCTATGCGGGCTATCTCAGGCGCTCTCGCTGTAACTTCGACAAGATCCTCGCCTTCATCAAGTCGGTGCAACCGGACGTCATGGGGCTGGTCGAGGTGGACGGCGGCTCCTTTCGCACCGACCGGCTCTGCCAGGCGGAGACGATTGCCGATCAGTTGGGCTACCACCACGTCATCGAGACAAAATACGGTTCCGGCTCGGTGGCGCAGCGGTTGCCGCTTCTGAAAACCCAGGGCAATGCCGTACTCACCAAGATGCCGATCGTCAGCCACCGCTTCCACTATTTCGACGAGGGCGTGAAACGATTGGTGATCCAGGTCTGCACCGAACATCTCACCGTGTTTCTGGTGCACCTTTCCCTGACCTACCGCAACCGACAATACCAACTCGAACGGCTGTACAGATTGATCCGCCAGGTCGACCGGCCCATGATCCTCGCCGGCGATTTCAACGTCCTCTGGGGCATGCGCGAGTTGGAATTGTTTCTTGGCGCAACCGGCCTGGTCAGCGCCAACCCGGAGAAAAAGCCCTCTTTTCCCAGCCGCGCCCCCAAAAGGGAACTCGACTTTATCCTGCACAGCCCGGAATTGAAGGTGGTGAACTTCCAGATCCCGACAGTGACCTACTCCGACCACGCCCCCCTGATCTGCGATTTTTCCTTCTGATCCGGCCGCCGCAGGCCGTTCCCCTGCCCTCCCCTCCCCAACTGGTCTTACGGCTTAATTCAAGCGACTGATCCGCCCCTCGATGTCGGCATCGATCGGCTGGGGACGGGTCTGAACGTAGCGGATCAGGGCCTCGGCGATGAACGGGCCGACCACCGGATTGGCCCCCTTGGTCAAAGCGGTGAAATGGCCGCCACCACCCGCCAGATACTCGTTCACCGCCACGGTGTACACGCCGTCGCGATTGAGCGGCGCGCCGTCTTTCAGCACGGCGACGATCCGCTGCCCAGCCGGCCGTTCGGCATCCCAGGTGTAGGTCAGGCCCGAAACCTGAAGGAACCGTCCCCGCCCGTCGTGCCCGCTCCACTGCTGGTTGAGCAGCTCGAAAATCTGCTGGCCGGTCATTTCCAGTTTGATCAGGTTGAGGTTGGCCGGTTGGATGGTGAAATGGTCGCCCTTGGTCAGCGCTCCGGAAGGGATGTCGGCCTCGATGCCCTCGGGATGCATGAAGGCGAAATCGGTGCCCATGATCTGGCGCTGGGCATCGGCTATCAGGTCGCCCAGGGCCGATTCGCCCGCTTCGTTGCTGGTCCGGGTGATCGGCTTGGCGGCGCGGGCGATCACCTCGGCGGCGATGGCATTGCCCTTTTCCTCCACCCGATCGGCCAGATCGGCTATCCGAGCATCCGGGTGCAGCCCCGGACCGTTGTCGGCCCAGGTGGTGACAATGGCGGATGACAGGGCCACCACGTCGCCGCTGGTCCGGTCGAGTTCGAGATCGATGTCGGCATACCCGGTGCCCTTTGGCCAGGCCTGCACCACCAACATGGGGCGGCCGCCGCCGTTGGCGACCAGGATGTTATGGTAGGTGTGGGTATGGCCGCCGAGCACCACATCGACCTCGCCGTCCAGTCGTTCGAGGATGGGCACGATATCGCCGGCCAAGGCACTGGCGGAGCGAGCTTCGTCGCTTGGTCCCTGATACCCGCCCTGATGGATGATCACAACCAGGGCACGCACGCCTTCGTCTCGGAGTTGTCGCGCATAGCGGTTGATGGTGGCCGACTCGTCCAACACCTCCAGACCGGCTAGGTTTTCCGGCGACAGAAAACTGGAGGCCCGTTGCAGAATCGCACCGATGAACCCGACCTTCACCCCATCGACCACCCGGACCACATAGGGCGGCAGCAGCGGTTCTCCGGTGGCGGCGTGGACCAGGTTGGCGCAGATAGTCGGGTAGGCGGTCCCTTGATAGGGCTGTTGCAAAAAGGGGCCCTGGCGGTGAGTGCCGCCGTTCATGAGACGGAGCATCTCCTCCAGCCCTTCGTCGAGTTCATGATTGCCGGGAATGCCGATCAGGTTGCACTCCGGGCCATACTGCCCGCCGGTACGGCACTGCTCGTTGCCGAGCATATTGAAAAACATGATCCCCGGCTCGTCCTGCAAGAGCGACGATTGCGGCTGGGAAGCGCCGACATGGTCGCCGGCTTGGAGAACGAAGGTGGCGCCCCTTGCTCGGGCCTGCGCATCCATGAGATAGGCGGCGAGCACCGGCGCCGAGCCCACCGGACGGCCGCCAACCTCCTGCCCGGCGGTGATCTGGCTATGGAAATCGTTGATCGCCAGCAGTTTGAGGGGTAACGTCGGACCGGTTTGCTCCGTGGCCTGCCAGCGCACCGTGCGGCTTGCCTGTTCTCGCCATCCGGTCTCGCCTGCTTGCACTTCGTTCACCGGCAATCCTGCGCTCAACAGCAACCCGGCCACAACCAGAGTGCAGCCAATGGCATGCCAATTTCTCTTGTACATGAATCCTCTCTCTGTTCGTTTTCCGTTCGAAGAACCAATGGGAGTTCCCTTTATTCTTCAAACCATGTTTCTGTTAGAGCAGGATCAGCGGAAAGTGAGGATGCCGTCTGGATATCTTTTGGATTTGATGAGGGAATATCGAGAACGGGAAGGCGGTGGCTCCAGACAACGACCGTGATAAAAACTGCCCTCTATCAAGCCGAGGAGATCGCTGAAAGACGACCCTCTCCTTCATGATGGAGTTGACCAGGAGCTAACCAAACCCTAACCTAATCCAAACAATGGGCCGGTATCATGTCGTTTTCTCATCAAATCATAAAAACGACACCTTACCCATGGACCCAACCCTCCCACCCCCCGGCGATTCCCCTTCCCTGGAGCTCAACCTCGACGATCCCCAATGGTATCTCAACCGCGAGCTGACCTGGCTGGCCTTCAACCGGCGGGTGCTGCACGAGGGCCAGGACGACCGGGTGCCCCTCTTGGAGCGGGTCTTTTTCCTGGCCGTGGTGGGCTCGAATCTCGACGAATTTTTCATGAAGCGGATCGGCGGCCTTAAACAGCAGGTTGGGGCCGGGGTGCGGGAGCTGTCGGTGGACGGCCGCCTGCCCCAGGAACAGATCGACGCCTGCGCGCTGGTGGTCCGCGATCTATTGCGCGAGCAGGAGGAATTGGAAGTCGAATTGAAGCGACTGCTGGCCCGACGCAAGATCCGGATCGTGCCCTACGCCGACCTCAGCCTGGCGGAAAAATCCCTGGCCGAGCGCTTTTTTCTCGATCAGGTCTATCCGCTGCTCACCCCCCAGGGCATGGACCCGGCGCACCCCTTTCCCTTTATTTCCAACCTGTCGATCAACCTGCTGGTCGGCGTCCGCTACCCGGACAGCGAGTACAGCTACCTCAACCGGATCAAGGTGCCGGTAAGCGAGGACATGCCGCGTTTCCTCACCTTCGGCACCGCCGGCCATTGGATTACCCTGGAAGATCTGATCGGCAACAATCTGGAAATGCTCTTTCCCGGCATGGTGGTCGAAACATGCGAGACCTTTCGGGTGACCCGCAACGCCATCACCGAGCCCAACCAGGAACAGGCCAACGACCTGTTGCAGATGATCGAATCGGCCCTGCGTGAGCGTAAGTTCGCCGAGATCGTCCGCCTGGAGGTGGGCTGGGGCATGGAGGCGATGCATCGGGGCATGCTGGCGGCCGAACTCGGGGTGGACGAGGAGGGCGATGTTTTTGAGGTCAACGGCATTGTCGGCAAGCGCGATCTGATGGAGATCGCCCGGCTCGATCGACCCGAGCTGCGCTTCCCGCCGCACAAGCCGGTGGACAACCCCGAGTTGCGCGACGAGGACCCCAATATCTTCCACGTGATCCGCAAGCACGGTTCGATCCTCTTGCAACACCCCTACGAATCCTTCGACACCTCAGTGGAGCGCTATCTGCGCGAAGCGAGCGTCGACCCCAAGGTGCGGGCGATCAAGATGACCCTCTACCGCACCGCCGGCCGCTCGCGGGTCATCGAATACCTGCTCGACGCCGCCCAGAACGGCAAACAGGTGGCCGTGGTGCTGGAACTCAAGGCGCGCTTCGACGAGCAGGCAAACATCCGTTGGGCCGCCACCCTGGAGGAAGCGGGCATCCATGTCACCTATGGCGTGGTCGGGCTCAAGACCCACTGCAAGGTCATCTTCGTGATCCGCAAGGATTACGATGGCCTCCGACGCTACGCCCACATCGGAACCGGCAACTACCACGCGGGCACGGCCCGGATGTACTGCGACTTCGGCCTCTTGACCTGCGATCCGGACATCGGCGCCGACCTGACCGAGCTGTTCAACTACCTAACCACCGGCTTCACCCCGATGCGGCGCTACCGCAAGCTGCTCTGTTCGCCGCGCTTGCTCAAGAAGGCCCTGTTGCAGAAAATCGAGCGGGAAATCAAGGGGCACCGCACCGAGGCACCCGGCCTCATCCAATTGAAGGCCAACGGCCTGGAGGATCGCGAGATTGTCGCCGCCCTCTACCGGGCCTCGCAAGCTGGAGTCCGGGTCGATCTCGTCATCCGCGATACCTGCCGTCTCAGGCCGGGTATCCCTGGCCTTTCGGAGAATATCCGGGTGCTCTCCCTGGTGGGCCGCTTTCTCGAACATACCCGGGTGTTTTACTTCCGTAACGGCGGCGAGGAGGAATACTTCATCGGCTCGGCCGATCTGATGCAGCGCAATTTGGAGAGCCGCGTCGAGGTCTGCGTGCCGGTGGAATCGACCAAACTGAGAAAGCAACTGCGGGAAATGCTCGACCTGCAGCTCGGCAACCGGCGCAATGTCTGGGAGATGCACGCCGACGGCACCTACAGCCAACGGCCGGCCAAAGGCCGGGAAGGCGCGGTGTGCATCCATCGCCGCCTGATCGAGCGGGCGGAAAAACGGTTGGCCGCTAGCGACCGGTTACTGGGGAAGAAGAAGGCGGGGAAGAAAGGGGGCTGATGGCCGGCAATGCCACTCAAGCAGCACCGAAACGTATTCCGCTATTTTCCTTTCGTCCTTTTATCCACGCGACTAAAAGGAGAGTTCTCAACACCGGAGATAGTTTTCAACGGGCGACTGCTATAATTCCAAATTAAAACAAAATGAAAGCTTGCCGACTCCCAAAGAGGTTAGCCCCGCCTAGTGATTGCCTTATTGGATGATGCATATCCAGGGACGATGGGTGCCCTTGCCGCTGAGCCGGGCGGCGGGGTGCGGGACCGGATGAAGGGGCGAACTGTTTGAGCGCAGCGAGTTTTCGCCCCGCCGGTTCCGGACGCCGGCGACCGGGGCAGTCTCAGCGGCCGGGCTGCACTTTCTTTTGATTCTTGTATCTTGTTTCTTGTGGTAGGTAGCTCCTATCACGCTGGGACAGAGGAAGCTTGTTTTGATTCGGAAGGCTTTGACCTTGGAGAAAAGATCAAGCCCTCTGTCTCTTTCATCGCCAA
>Ga0074195_1000784_pt1 | contig 54701 bp, 39 predicted proteins | sample EPASupsiteHSE623_FD_64525 | JGI IMG/M metagenome (GOLD analysis project Ga0074195, IMG submission 64525) | Bioremediated contaminated groundwater from EPA Superfund site, New Mexico - Sample HSE6-23 | ecosystem: Environmental > Aquatic > Deep subsurface > Groundwater > Contaminated ...
TAAGAACTAAAAGACATAAACAAATAAATAATAACCCTAATTTTTTACGTGTATTTTGCATATGTTCAAAGCCCAAAAATTTGGGCATTTTTTAACTAAGAAACAACTTCTGCCGTTGGGCTAGTCGATGGCTCTTCTTCGGCCGCGATACCAGCGGCTTGACTCTCTTCGAATTCCCTTTTGGCTTCTTCAATCTCTAAGAGTTGACGAGGATCAGAAGTAATAAGTTGATCTTCGGTATAGGAAGCAACCACTTTCATGGCCACATGTTTATTTCCGGCGAAAAAAATTCCCTCTCCGATGCCACACTCCAATAATAAATATTTCTCACCTTCGGTTAATAAGAAAGTTTTTTGCACCAAAGCAATCGCGGCCGGTGACTGTTTAAGGAGAATTTGAAGCGAAGAGTTATTAACAATCGCTTGACCGTAAGGCGAAGTCAAAAAATCATTAACATCTTGAGTAATAGTGGTCACACCTAAATAGTATTTACGACACCGTTTTACTAGGGCGAAAATGAATTTAGCTGAATCTTCGTTTTGCATCATCCACCAAGCTTCATCAATTACTAGAATTCTCTTTTTCATCTCACTGCGAACAACATTCCAAATATAGTTAACAATCGTATAGATTGCAATCGGCCGTAACTCATCTTCTAGATCGCGCACTGAGAAACAAACCAATTGGTTATTCATTTCTACATTGGTTAAGTTATTCAACAAACCAGCAAAAGTTCCTTCCGTGAATTTCTTTAAACGGAGCGCTAGACCAGCCCCACCCTCCATTCCTTCTAAAACTTGCTCCAAATCAAACATAATCGGTGGTTCAATTTTACTCAAATCAGACTCCGGCGTAATATCTTTCTTGGCATAGGTTTCCAGGAGCGCTCGATCAACCACGGAATCTTCTTCATAGGTTAAATTGCCAATCATTAAACGGATTAAGCCCTTTAAAGTAATAACGGCGCTACGAATAATGTCTTTAGGTTTAGCTTCGCCACCAATGGAACGAGGTAAATCAAAAGGGTTGATTTTGTTTTCTGAAGATAAAGAAATATTAATATAAGTACCGCCCACAGCTTCAGCTAAATGTTTATATTCATACTCCGGATCGATTACCATGACATCAGTGCCGAGCATTAAAGAACGTAAAATTTCTAGTTTAATCGCATAACTCTTTCCTGCGCCGGAAGTGGCGAAAACTACCGAGTTAGCGTTTTGGAGAGTAAAACGATCAAATAAAATTAAACTATTATTATGACGGTTAATTCCATATAAAATTCCCTGATCGCTCGTTAATTCACTAGAAATAAAGGGGAAAGAAGAAGCAATTGGCGAAGAATTCATGTTAAAGGTAATGAATAATTCATCATCACCCAAAGGTAAAGTAGAATTAAATCCTTGTTCAGCTTGATAATAGACGCGACGCGAATAAACTAAGCGAGAACCAAAAATGTCTTCTACTTGATCAGACATGCGATCAAGATTCTCTAAATTATCAGCATATAAAGTAACATAGAGAGCAAACTGGAAAAACTTTTCTGTTCCTTGCGTTAGGGCATCACGTAAATATTCAATATCACGTAAAGCTGTTTCGCGCAGGGGATCCCGAGCCGCTCCTTTCTCAGCATCAGCAATAATTTGTGCCTCCAAAGAACCAACCTTATTTTTTAATTGTTTCAAAACAATGGAACTGGTTACTGGATAAAAGAACATGGAAATATCAAAAGTGAAATTCAGATTAATAATCGGGGCAAACCAGCCGACGGAGATATAGCGTGGGTAACTAATCACAAAAATCGTTCGCAAAAAATGATCCCCTAAACGCAGAAAGTTAGCATCAATTTTAAGACTGGCCGGAGCAATAATGTCCCGCACTGATAAAATTCCCCGACGGAAAGCTTTTTCTTCTTCAATAATCTCTCGCGTTAACTCGGGATCCTGCTCAATCGCCGGCGCGCCACTTTGACCACCGATTTTAATCGGTGTTCGCATGTTGATTTTATTCGGTTGGTCGTCTTTATTAAAATTAACCATAAAAACAAACTATTTCTCTACTCGCAATTTATTAATCTCTACTAATTCTTGATTTTTGGCCGTTTCGGGATTATAAGTCCGGTAATAAAGTTCAATGAGACTCTGGGTGTCTAGTCGTGCCGCCGCCATACCCATAGACTCTAATCCACCGGCGACACTATCGACCCGACGTTCCAACATTTCACTATAGCTTTTAAAAGTCTTATCTTTTAATTTAATAATGGTCGCTGGTTTTAAAGCCTCCCTTAAAGAGCTCCCGAAACCTTTATGCTTATCGGTGAGGGGATCATAAGGAATAATTACATAGAATCGTTTATTCATGATTTTCCCCAGTGAAGTCAGTTCTTTAATATATTCAATATAATCAGCCGTTTGAACTTTTAATAACTTATTGGTTTGCTCCTTCTCCTTCCCTTTTAAATATTCTAAATAATTATCAATGTCTAATTCTCGTGATTGAATCACAATTTGGAGAGTAAAGCTGATGTTATTTAAAAAGCGAATATAAGAGTCGATCACCGCATTTTGTTCATCTTCACTTTTTAGAGCAAAATTAATACTAGAAACCAGAAGAATGGCTCGCAAGGTTCCATCTTTTAGAACTACTGTATCGTCTTTAATCTCCGCAATATTTAAATACTGCTGAGTAGAAATGGTGATCTTCTTTTTGGCCAAACTACGGTTAGACATAGTTAATTGAATAAATTAGTCTCCTTTATAACGCCCCTTAGTATCAACAATGAGAGACAACTCAGCGAGACGTGATTCTTTATAGAATTTTTTAGTCGGGGGGGCAGTTTCAAAATCAATCGTGGGAATTTTCTCTTCTTTTGTTAAAACGGTTAGCCGATTATTCCAAACCCGTAATCGCGGCCGCCGTAAAGTTTGGATCGCGTTTAAAATAAAAAAATGAAAAGGGCGTCCATTAATCTTAACAAAAGCCAGTGTGGCCGCTAAAGCCAAAATAATTACCCCAATAAACAAGAATAACGAAAAATCAAATAATTTATAACTGATAGCAATAATAATAGCGCCCGCAAGTAGAATCGTAAATTGACGGGTCGTAATGGGACCAATAATCTTATTTTCCACATCAATAAATTGCGGCACGGTAAACTGTTGCATATTAAAAGACTAACTTACTATTTAAAGAAACTACTGCTTCTAACTCTTCCATGCTTAGATTCTCCTGACCGCTTTGTTGCCGAACCGCGACCGTCTCTTTAATCGTTGTTCCCTTGGAAATCGCCTCTTGCCCCAATTTTAGATAAAGACGGTTGACCGGGCTTTGTCGCCAGGCACGGACACCTAATACCATCTTATCATAGCCATCTTTTTCCAACAATTTAATTTTGGAAAAGATTTTCGCTGTTGCTTCGACAGCTGTTTTACCTAAACGACGGAAATTAACTAAATCCAAGAACTGTAATTCTTCAATTGGACCCATCACCCGAGGCATGGGTTTAATATCATGAATTTGCGGACGATTGGTGGCTGGAGTAGGCGCTGGGCGATTAATAGGCGAAATCGGCGCTCCTGGACGAATTGATGCTGGTCGAACAATTGAAGAGGCTTTAATTGGTTCAATCGGTACGGCCGGATGAACTGAGGCTGGTCGAATAATCGGAGTTGGTGTAACTGATGAAATTGAAGGCTTGGGTTTAGTCACAGCCGTTCCTGAGGGGCTAACAGCTTGAGCTTCTGGAGTTGGCAAATCTAGTTGTTTGGGCGGAACAGGTAATTCATGTTTAGTATCTAATTGACGACTAGCAAACTCAATCGGCCTAACCACTGATTTTGTTTCTCCTGTAGCTAAAGCTTTTTTTAAATCATACTCGGCTATTGGGGTTTCCTTTGATTGAGCCTGACCCATAATTTCGTTCAGCCGATTAGGGGTAGTTAGGGGTCGAGAAGTTAAAGAAGAAGTAACGGCTAAACTAGCGAACTTTTGAGTTTCACACACTTTAAAAACTCGATCCGTCTCGATCTGGCTTAAATTCAATCCACCAATCTTAACATCTTTCATTAGGGAAGCCCGGGTGTCAATCTTATTTCTTACTCCTTTGAGATAGGTGGCGACTATATTTTTGAATCGACTGACTAAACCAACGCTTGACAAAGTTAAACCTGCTTCTTTAATTAAAATATCAATATCTTTTTCCAAATCTAACGCTCGCATCTCATTTTCCAAACCCAAGTGTTGGGCGACTAATACAAAGATCTTTTCCTTCAATTCCCGGGTAAGATTTTCAGCTCCGGTGGAGGTTAAACCAAACTCACTAATAAAATAGGCGGGTAAATTTTTTACCGCCACATTTTTAATCATTACCTTCATGACTACCATCGCTAAATCAACTTTATATTTACTTTCTAATTCCGCGATAATGCTCATGACTGACGAGGAAGAGACCTGATCTCTCAGGCCTTTTGGCAAACTATTGAACTGTTGTAAATAATCGAACATCACATCAATTATCCTCGCCGAAGCGAGGATCTATAAACAGTTATTCTGATTTTATTTTAGCATATTTTCCTCAGAATAGGAAACTATAAAGTCGTAATTGGACGACTTTGAGTGATGTAGAAGTGTTGCTTACTATAAGCCCATTCAATATCACAAGGAAATTTATAATGTTTCTCAATACCGACACAAATTTTAGCTAATTCCACTATCTGTCGACCCGTTAATTTCTGTTTGCTCTGTTGGGTTTTAGCGACGGGAGTCCATTTCACTCCCCCTGTTAAACATTTAATAATTTGCCGGCTTTGTTCGGCTATATTAATATCTAAAAGCGAATAATCTTTCTTACTAATCACATAAGAATCGGGAGTGATTGATCCGGAAACAATCGCTTCCCCGAGGCCATAGCCGGCTTCAATAATTAGTTGATTTTTATCTTGAGTAACTGGGTGAACGGTAAAGGCAATCCCAGAAATCTCGGAATCGACCATAGTCTGGATAACCACCGCGACGCTGACCTTAGTTTTTAATAATTTCTTTTCATGACGATAGAAAATAGCCCGCGGGGTAAACAAAGATGACCAACATTTCTTTACATTTAAAAGGAGTGATTTTTCGGTTGTATTTAGATAGGTCTCGAGCTCTCCAGCCCAAGAAGCTGATGAGGAATCTTCGGCAGTCGCACTTGAACGAACCGCGACAAATTTCGCTTTTAGTTTTTTAAATTCTTTAACAATCCCTAGTGCTAAATCTTGAGGCATTTTAGCTTTCATAATTAGCGCGCGAATTATAGCCGAGGCGCCATCGACGGAATTAATATCCTGATAATTTACTTTTTTGAGTTGACTCTCTAATTCTTGGGTCAAATCAGTCTCAATTAAAAACCGATCGAAAGCTGAAGCTAGAACTACAAAACCCGGCGGTACCGGAATTTTCGCGTTAGTCATCTCTCCCAGCGAAGCCCCTTTACCGCCCGCTTCACCGACACTTTTCTTAGTTAATTGAGAAAACGATTTGATAAACATATAGTTTAGGGATTAATAATTTAAAAAATTTGTTAATTCTTCCTTAAATTTAGCATAGTTAAGATAACAAATAGTATGAACGCCCAGCCGTCTAGGATGAGTAAGATTAAATTCTTGATCATCAGTCATAATAATCTCTGCTGGTTTTAAATGATATTTCTTTAAAATGTATTTAATCATTTGCGGCGAATGTTTATCAATCTTTAGATAATAAGTGTTAGTGACCGCAAAATATTTTTTAAAATTTAACTTCCCGGCTACCGCCTTAAATTGACTAGGGGTATTCTTTAATAGTAGTAGGATTTTATAGCCTTGGCAATGTAACTTTTTGGCTAAATTAAACATAGGTTGATTTAACCTTTGAAAACTTAGATGTTTAGCTCGGATTTCCTGGCCTGACTCCTTTATGCCTAATTCCTTGGCGGCTAAGGTAAAAGACTGTTTTTCAGAAATTTGATGCTCGATTGCTTGCTGGAAATACTTATGATAAACAATTTGATAGCATTTTTCATAGTCAAAACCGTATTTATGGCATAACCACAAACAAGTATCTTTGTAGCTACCAAAAAACATTACCCCATAGAGATCAATGATGATTAATTTAATTTTAGGTGTCGGGCTTTTTTTACCCCTTGAGGTCATAGGAGATTTAATAAATTAATTTTACTGATTAGCATAATAGCCAAAAAAATCAAGTCACCTCACTTAATAACTACTACCCGACCTTTAGTCGCATCTACTTCAACTAAATCACCATTCTTTAAAATTTTAGTGGCATTCTTGGTACCAATAATACAAGGTTTACCAAGTTCTCGAGCAACGATCGCGGCGTGACAAGTTAAACCACCTTCATCAGTCACAATCGCCAAAGACCTCTGAATCGCCGGCATTAAATCCGGAGTGGTCATTGAAGTAACTAATATATAGTTTGTATTATTTCTGACATCAGCCGCATGATGCAAAATCAAGACCCGCCCCCTGACCAATCCGGGGTTAGCCGTCGTGCCCGTTATTTCTTTTAACGACTGAGAGAGAGAATACTTCTTAAAGGCCATGATTGTCTTCTCTGCTAACACGCCTTTAATTCTATGAATACCCGTCCGATCAGAATATAGAACTAATTTATTATCTAATTTTACTTTTTTTTGATCTCGAAGAACCGTCTCGACTTCGGGAGGTAAAAGGCTAGCAATAGCCAGCCAATTATTGCCGGTACGCCGGGCTATTTCTTTAAAAATCAAAATATTGTAATAACTGAGTCGATTTAAATTGCCGCGAATAAAATCTTTAAAATAAGTACAAATAGAACCAAAATCAATAATTTTCTGGTTAAACGAAGTGGGGTGGAGCTTTTTGATTAATAATTTTCTTTCTTGAGCTAAATGTTTGAGTTTCGTTTGGAATTGTTGCCAGGTCTCACCTTTTTTTATCAAAGTAGCTAGCTCTTTTCGAAAATCACTGATAGTTAGCGTCTTCTCTTGGTAATAACCGCAAGGCAAATAAAAATACTGATCGGTATGTTGTTTTAATAACCGATTTTTTTCTGCTAAACCAAGATGATGCTTTCGAACCTGATCAGCGATCTTTAAAAGATCTTCATGCTCATGAGTAAATAGACTCTTCTTATCGGTTGCCAAGAGAATCGCCATTTCCAGCGGGCTAAAACTCTTTTGCAAGATACTATTAGCGGCCCGATTAAAGTTCCGAATATTACCAACGTTTTCCGTATGACGACTATATATCTCGATCGCTTTTTTAAATAATTCCAGTAACTGTTGATTATCGATTTCTGACCAATTAACCTTTTGAAGCTGATCACAAAATTGATGCAACTTGTGTCCGGTTTCTCGAGAATATTTTTGCCACAATCGAGAATACTGAGGGTTATTTTTAAGTCGAGTAATTATTTGGGGCGCAGTTTGGTTTAAACTTTTAATATTAAAATAAGCATTTGTTACCCCATTTTCAAATAAAAATAAAGTCTGCAGGGGCGGCAAAAACTTATTATGTAGCCAAACATCAGCAAAAAGGTAAAAATAATAAAGGAAAGCATTGCGTTCCCATTCCCAAACATAATTTTTAGGATTTAGTTTCACCATAGAGATTAAATTTTCTTTACTATTCCCTGCTCCGCATCGACTTCAACTAGGTCGCCATCATGCAAAACTTTGCTGGCGAATTTAGTCCCAACAATACAAGGTTTCTTTAGTTCGCGCGCGACAATGGCCGCATGAGAAGTTATCCCTCCGTCATCGGTAATAATTGCTTTCGCTTTTTTAATCGCCACAATATAATCAGGCGAAGTCATCAGGGCAACCAGAATCCTTCCGGAGACAAACTTCCGAACATCTTTTCCATCTTTAATCACCTGAACTATACCCTTAACTTTACCGGCATAAGCAACCGTTCCAGTTAAACCAGCGACAGATATTTTAGAATATCTTTTTTCCAGTTCATTAAAAATGGCTTGAATGTTGTTTTTAGAAGTAAGTAATTGATTGCGAGAAATATAGAATCGGAAGCCACGCTGACGCTCTTTAATTTCGACTAGTCTTTGGTGATTATTTACAAATTTATCAAATTCAATCCAATTAATGAACAGGGCTTGCTCTAGGGTTAGACTAAGGTGTCGAGCTAAAGCTCGATATAGATCGACAATATATTCGGTAGCAATTAATTGTTTTTTCTTTCTTTGGTCTTGCCAATAGGCTCCTTGCTGAGCGAGTCGGGCTAAATTAATAATTTCAGAATTAAGATGACGACGATGGACAATGTTTTTAAAGTTATGGCGGACATCTCTAGCGTAGTGACGGAAATGATCTAATTTCTTATCAATTCCTCCTAATTGTAATAATTTCTTAAGGCGTTTTTCAAAAAAATCTCGATTGAGTGGTCTCGCGCCGTGATAGCCATTTAGAATCCAAGAAAAATTCTGAACGTGTTTAGTCAACTGCTGACTTCGCTCTCTGGCCGATGGCAAACAAGCAATTTTCAGAAGAGCATATTCTTCTTCTAACAAAAAAGAGAGTTGCGGGAAAACCGTTAATTGAGAAATCTCGTCTGGCGTGATACTAACCGCCTGTTTTTTAATCTTTTTTTCTAGAAAGACTCCGGCGGCGTATCCAATTACTTCCGGCGAGATATTAATCGGCCAAAACTTTAGAGTATAAATTTTAAAAAATTGAAACCAGGCCTTTCTCAGGGCTGACAAACTAATAGTACTAAAATCAATTTTCGCTATCCGTCTCAGCTCTTGATCTAATAATTTATGAGTCTGGTGTAAATTATGATAAAACGAGGCGGTAAAATCACTTTGATCTGATTTTATGAGTTTATGAAAACAGTTACGCCCATTATCCATTATATCTTTCCAATCGTTCCACCAAAAACAATTATTATGAATGAAAATAATTTCTGACCTTGGCCAGCCATATTGAGGTCGCTTCGCTCCATAATAGGCTGAAAAAATTAGCGCTGGATAACCATCAACTTTCCAACGAAACAAATCTCCTTGGAGATCGAAAGTAATTCCATATCTATTTTTAGCTAATTTTGGCATAAAAAAATATATAATTTAAACATCTCATTTATCATTGACATAATTGATTATTCATGATAAAGTGTCATTTACAGTTTAATTATAGCGCACTTTAAAAAATAAGTTATGTTGTAGTACAAATCCCAAAATCAGATATACATGAAAAAAGTTGAATTAATGAGGTTGATCAAAACTTATGAAGATTACCTCTTAGAAATCCGGAGAAAAATTCACCAGAATCCCGGTGTAAGATTCTCAAAAGAAGAGGATGCCACGATACTAATGATCCAAGAGGAGATCTATAAATTCATTAATAATGGCGATCCTTTCACTATTCATGAGTATGCCGACTTTGGCGGCTACTACATTGACATAAAGTTTAACCCAAAATTCAAATGGCTACTCTTCCGAGCAGATATTGACGCTCTGGCTGTTGAAGAAGAAACTGGCTTAACCTTTTCCTCTACGACTCCAGGAGTGTCCCACGCCTGTGGTCATGATACGCATGTAGCCATGCTTCTAACGGCTATGCGCATTATGGTTGAAAATCCCGGTCTGCCGAAATACAATATCAGATTTGTTTTTCAACGGGCTGAAGAGAACCCGATTGATGGAAAATCTGGCGGCAAGATGTTGGTAGAAACAGGCGTCTGTAATGGCATGAGTGAAGCTCATGCTCTCCATATTTGGACCGGCGACCCGAAAAATAATGTCTTTTTATCACGACCAGGGAAATTCATGGCTAATTCTGGTCGGTTGAAAATATCAGTTACTACCTCTGGCGGACATGTGGCCAAACCCAGCTATGGGATCAACGCGATAAGAGTGGGAATGGCAATTATCGATGAGATAGACTTGATTGCTCAAGAGTTTTCACCGAGCGATAATTTATCGCTAGAGCCAACCATCTTCCAAGCTGGTAAAGAAACGAACGTTATACCGCAGCAGGCTGAACTGTGGACCGGGTTGCGAAACCACATGTCTTCGGATGAATTGAAGAATCTCTGCGAACACCTTAACAGTAGTTTGCAAGATGTGGCCAAACGACACAACGCCCAGGTCATTGTGGAACCAATCCAGGGTCATCCAGCTTTGTTTAATAATGAAGCTGTCTATCAAAAAACGGCAAAAATATTACAACGGGCTGGAGAAAAAACTGATCTGGCAGAAATACAGCAAGGCGGAGAGGACTTCTCACGTTATCTGGCTGAAGTTCCAGGCGACATGTGGCTCTTAGGAGCTTGGCAGGAGAACAGCGGTAATCACCATTCGCCTAAGTTCAATCCGGACGAAAGTGTAATGGTAAAAGGAGCTCTGTTCTGGCTTTTGCTGGCCAGTAAAAAACATTGAAATCAACTATAAGTTGAATAAGTCAAAAGGCTTGCAAAATCTGCGAGCCTTTTTTCTTTCTTAAATTAAATTTTAATCTCTAAACAATAAGATAAAATAGCGGCCACGGCTGCTGACCAAGGTTCTTTTTGCGCATAAGTAGCCCGGGGATCGCTATCTACATCTCTCTCTACTTCAAAAATTAATGGTTTTAACATATACAAAATGGCATCGGAGCGCATTTTCTTCATATGCTCTTTATTGATCGGCTTGTAATTTTTAAGAATCAATTCCTCTTTCTCTTTAGGAAACTTATCGGCTGGAATAATTCCCTTCTGAAGTCCACGCGTCAAAATCAAAGCATCAACCTCGCCAATAAAGTTATCAAGTTTGTCATATTTAATTGATTTCAAACCGTTAGCTAGAGCCCGCTCCTCAACCTCTTTAGGCAAAGGAAAACTACCTAAATCATCAATAATAAGATCAACGCCATAATAACCTAATACCGGTACCAGTGCTTTAGAAACCCGATTAATTTCTGGGGTGCCGTACAAACCGATCTTTAACCCCTGTAGTGGTCTTTTAAGATAATATTCTAAAAAGCATACAACCAAAGGAGCACCTAAACCATGTTCGCGAGAACCACTGCCACCATTAAGTACGGGAACAAAAGAATTAGCGGCCGCTCTCTCAGCAGAGTCGTCATCAGGGTGACGCAAGACAATAACATCTGACATGGAACTAAACTCCCGAATGGTATCTTCAAAAGTTTCTCCCTTAGACATCGACAAACCTTCATAATTTCCGCTAATTCCGATCCAACCGCCCCCACCGCGAATAAAAGCTTCTTGAGAAGAACACATAGTCCGCGTTGATGGTTGGAAGAATAAAGTGGACAGAACCTTATTCTTAAACAAGTCACCAGGAATCCCCTCTTTAACAAATTTACGAAAACGACGTAAAATTTCATCACAATTCTCCTTGGTTAAATCCTTGGAGTAAATTAGATTAGGCATAGATTTGTTGATTAATTAATTATTTTAATTGTTCCTTGATTAGCATCAACTTCAACTAAATCACCATTATTAAAAATCTGCGTGGCTCGTTTCGCTCCCACTATACAGGGTATTTTTAATTCCCGCGAAATTATCGCCGCATGGCAGGTTAATCCTCCCTCATCAGTTATCACTGCCGCTGCTTTGGACATAATCGGAACAAAATCTGGTCTGGTCATGGTTGTCAGCATAATCTCTCCCTGTTTAAAAGCCGAGAAACCTCTTCGACTAAGAACTTTTCTTATTATACCACAATAAACTCCAGCCGAAGCAGGTGTGCCGGTTACTTCTTTCTCTCCCCGAATATGTGCCTTTCTTTCTTTTAAGGCCACATAGGGCAAATAAAAACTCCTCTTGGATTGTTGATCAAAAATAATTGAGAACCCGGAACGTTTTTTTAACTTAGTTAATAAATTAGTGGGATGATGAAAAATGTCGCGATACTCAAACCAAAAAGCTCGATTTAACAGAGAACGATTAACTTTTTGCCGTCGCGCCGCTTCGTCTAAGAAACGGAACATTATATAACTACCAATAATGTTAATTTGTTTTCTCTTATCCCGAATAATTTCATTAAGTTTTAATAACTCCACTAAATTTTTTTCCCAGGACAAAAGTTTAATCTGCTGTTTAGTCGTCTTCTGGGGATAATTACCTGAATTTACATCTTTAATGTGTTGTAAGACATATTGTTTGGTCACAATCGGCGCTTCTTTATAACTTGCGGCAATATAAAAAAACTGGTTCAAATAATTATTAATTAGTTTGGTGCGCCGAACAATCGACTTCTCCTGTTTAATTTTCAGAAGCACCGCTTCACTTTCCAACATAAAACTGCGATAAGAGCTTTTTAAAAGTTGACTAACAATTATAGCCGCCTGAGAAGAACGCATAGCTAGAGACTTCATTAATTTCTCCGATAGAATGGCTTCGTAAATAAAAGTGAGGACCCCTAAGCCATAAGAACGGCTATATTTTTTAATAAATTGGTCATATTTCTGCACTAATTGATTGTTGTCCAATCCGGCTAATTGAAAGCGCAAAGAAGCGGCTTCTTTTTCTAAATTTTTTTCCTCACGGGTAATCTGTTCACTAATACTTTTAAAATATGCCAGGCCCTTTTTATTTTGAATAAACTTTAAAATTACTTCTGATTCCGCCTGATACTTTTCATCCTGGATCCACTCCGTGCCTTGATAGCTCTTGGGTGGCACAGAAAAAGCCCAAAAGGGGAACTTAAACTTGACGCGTTGATTACCCACCTCGATTACCCGAATACAAATAGAGAGTGCAAAAGCTACCCCTTCAAGGCCGGATACCTTATCAGCTAAAAATATTTTTTTCTTACTCTGAGCCATATTTAATTGATAATTTTAATTAATCCATGATTGGCTTTAACTTCCACTCTCATGCCATTGCACAAAACTTTAGTCGCAATCTTGGTACCAATAACTGTAGGAATATTTAATTCTCGCGCAATAATAGCCGCATGACAAGTAAGCCCACCTTCATCAGTAACAATTGCCGCGGCCCTCTTAATCGCCACCATAAACTCCGGTCGCGTCATCGAAGTCACCAAGATTTCTCCAGATTTAAAATCTTTTAAAGCTTTAACGCTCTTAATTATTCTCACCCGGCCGCTCGCCGTTCCCGTATTAGCAACCGTACCATGTAAATCACGGGGTGACAAGAACTGATTTTTAGATAAACTTTGCCGTCCAGACATGAGACGGCGATAACTATCACCGCTAATAATTTTCTCAGTTTTTTGGTTAGTAATTATTAGACAGCCTCGGCGACGAGATTTTAACTCCGGCAATATTTCCCGAAAACCAGTTAGAGTTTTAAGCTTTAATGATTCCCGAAAACCTAAATAATATAAATTCTCGAGTGGTTGTTTTAAACGACGAGCGATTTCCCGTAACACTAGATCAAGATAATGAATATTTTTAAAGACGAGGGCTTTACGCTCGTCTTGCCAGATGGCGCAATAGTCAATAATTTTTACCAAATTCCTTAAAGAAAGACTTAGTCGATACTTGAGGAGAGGTAATTTTGTCTTTTGACCGATCCTTTTCTCTTTTTTTAGTTGTAATAGTTTTTTCTTAAAATAAGACGGCTTTAAAAGCTTGGATCCGGCAAAACTATTCTCGAGCCAGAAATATTTAGCGGCGTGACGCTCTAGGGCGACGACATTTTTAACTCCCCGGATAATTTTTAATAGCTCATGCTCTTCCCGGCTGACAAAAGGCAAACGACTAGGAGTAATGAGTGTAGAAAACAACTGATTGAATTCAACGGATGTTAAAAGAGGCTTTTCACGACGCAAACTCTGCTTAAATTCCTCTTCAATCTCCACACCAATAGCATCAATGATATGGGAAACACCGACACTATCGCGTTGGGCTAAGAGAAGATTCTTAAAGAGAGCGACAAGCTCTGAGTCATTTAATTTATTTAGTCGGGACACATTAAGTTGCTCTAAAAGGGGCTGATATTTTTGGACATTTCGTAAATATTCTTTTTTGACAATTTGTAAGTAACCGGGCTGATTGGCTAACTTGGTTTTCACTTCATGCCAAATCCTTTTAAAATCAAGGGGGTCATAAGCCATTTCTCCGTAGCTATGGCGATAATGAAATAAAAAGTGGCGATAGTTAAAACCTAAATATTTCTTCATGAAGATTCCGCTTTCTCCGGTAATCGACAAAAAAACCGGTACAGCACTAAATCCTTGAATATACCAAGGGCGACGGAGATACTTCTTAAAAATTTGTTGCTCTTTGCTAGTCATTTTAATTATTTTACCTTTCGCACCCAACCGTGGTTAGCATTAACCTCGATCAGGTCTCCGTCGTGTAAAACTTTAGTACCGATCTTAGTTCCAATAATACAAGGGATCCCTAATTCTCGAGCGATAATCGCGGCATGGCAGGTAACGCCACCCTCATCGGTTACAATTGCGGCCGCTTTCTTAAGACCAATAATGTAGTCTGGTCGCGTCATGACCGCTACTAGAATATCACCTGGCTTAACTTTGTTTATTTCTTTAACGCTCTTAACAATTTTGGCTCGTCCTCTCACCTTTCCTGTGGCGGCCGTTAAACCTCGAAAATCCTGGATACTAGAATGATCAGCATCCTTAAATATTTGCTTAACAGCTAAGGCGGCTCGTGCTCCTGAGAAAATTTCATAATGATTACCTTTCTGATAAATAAAAGTTTTCTTAGAACGCGCTAATAGTTCAGTCGGTGGGAATACTTTGCCAGCCAACAATTCATTCACTTCGTCATGAGTTAAATAACACATGGCGGCTAAACTTTGACCAAAACGTCGACCAATTTCTTTTAGAAGTAGTGAGGCGCAATGAGTAAATAATAGCGTTCGTTTTTTTCTTTCGTCCTGCCAATAAGAAAACTTCTCCGAAATCTCCAAAAGACTTAGGAGATAGCGGTTGGGTTGAAGCTTCTTAAATAACTTTCTCTTTTGCGCCCGATTAACCGCGGGCGTATTTTTTATCCGATCAATTTCTCGTTTAATATCGATTCGACTTTTAAGAAGTGACTGGATCTCTTTAATAAAGTGCCGCTCTGACAAAATATAGCTATCATGATAATTGTTCTTTATCCAGAAATATTGCTGTTGATGCCTAGTAACCAATTTTTTAACAACCGGCTGTTTTAGTTTGGTAACTAATAATTTTAAAGGACCTATTAGTAAAGCAATATTAAGGAGAGAGAGCTCAGCTTGATTAATAAAAGACTGATGAACCGGAGCAGTTAAAACAGAAAAGATATTTCCTCGCCCCTGATAAATTTGGCGTTGATCTAATAATTTATTAATTTCTTGCTGCACGATTTCATCCGTCCCTAAGGCAAAATCATCAATTAAAGAGGAGGAAGATAGAGCCTTAATATATACCATGGTTAATTTTTTATACAGAAGCCTCAAATCGCGATTAGAAAGCAACGAAAAATTATCGCTCGAAAATTTGGCGACTAGTTGGTCAAAAGCGATTTCATCCGTTTGCCATTTCTGTAATAACTTTTGACCAATGCTATTTTCCTTCTTAGCGCGATGCAAAAACATATTAGCCACTCGTTTAGCATCGGCCAAATCAATATACCAATCAACTTTATGATCGGCAAAGATACCTAAGTGTAAACGATCGTTACCACCAGGCATTTTTCGTTTCTCCGCTTTAATTTCTAATTCCGAAATCATCCACATCAGATTAAGACAACCATCAAAGCGTTGATTATACCAAGACTTCTTTTTTAAAACAGATAAATCCTTCTTGATTAAACCAGACTGATAAATCATATAGTTAACCAAACTAAGATAAAATTCGCACTATTCCTCGGGGCGGATCAACTTCCACTAGATCTCCATCATGTAAAATTTGGGTAGCAATTTTTGTTCCGACAACACAAGGAATATTAAATTCTCGAGCGATAATAGCGGCATGACAAGTTATCCCGCCTTCTTCCGTAATAATTGCTCTCGCTCTTCTTAGGGCCGGTAAATAATCAGGTAAAGTCATGGGACAAACTAAAATATCCCCCCTTTTTACTTTCAGTAAAGCTTCACTCGCTCCAGCACAAACTTTAACTCGGGCGCGGACTACAGTCCCGGCTACACCTCGACCGCGAAGTTCCTTTATGCGCTTAGCGCTTTCTTTAACCACTCGATTTTTTATTTTCTTAGCCGCCATTCCGCTCCAAGATTGAAAAGATTTATAACTAACTAGAGCGACCACACACTGTTTTCGACTTTTAATCTCTTTAAAATCAACGGGCTGCCCATTTAAGATGCCGATCGCCTCATGATGCCAAAGCCATTCTAAATCATTCATTTTGAAACGATAACGCCGGGCGATTTCCTCTAATATTAGCCGAGCAGAATAAGTCGTTCGAACTTGAAGTTCTTTGCGTTTATCATGATAAAAAATATATTGATCACAAATTTCAAGCCAACAACGAATAGCTGAAGAAAAATTAAGTTCCTGGAGATATTTATCTCTCGCTCGACGATTATTTTTAATATAATTTCTGGCCCGTTGCAACTGTGCTCCCAGAGTTTTTAACTTAGCTCTTTTCTTAATCAAAGATTGAAAATATTTTAGAGAATATGGTTGCATATTCTCCCAACCTAAATTTGTCCACCAAAACTTTTCATAAATCTTTTGCGCCGATTGCCGAGAAAAATCTTTTTTAAAAGCTAAACGATTAACCGCTATTTCCATCTGATTAACATAGGTCGGACAAACTGGTTTGATAAGAACAGAAAAAATTTCCTCCAAACGTTCCCGATGAATTTTCGACTTTAGTTCTTTGGCGACCTGCTTTTTAACAAAATCTTCTAAAAAGATGTCAGCGGCATCAATTTCCGTATTAAAAATAAAGTGGGCAAGAGCAACAGTAGTCATTAAACGCCGATGTTTTTTAATCAATTCTTGGTTACTAAGTTTAGTTAAATCTGTTTTAAAAACTAGTTGGGATGAATTGAGGGCTAAAGCTAGAACTCGATCCATTTTAATAAAGTGCTTTTTGAGACGATGAGAGTTCTTTAAAAAAATCAAAAATTTTTTACCAAATAAATTAAATGGTTCTTTTTCCCAGCTCCAATACAGCCGATCATTTTCGTTAATATATAAAGTACGAGGTTGGCTGGCGCCACAGTCATGTTTAAGAAATTTAAACGCACCAAACAACGCGAGATAAGCGCGAAATGGTTCAATTCTTCCTCTTTTATAAACTAGCCAGGACATATTATTTTTTTCCTCGATAATAACTTGATTTATATTTAGTCGGTTGATAAGCTTTCAATCTTTTTATTTTACAAAAAAGGCCGGCCGCCGCCAGCTCCTTCTTTAATTCCTTAATATTAACTGACTGATCATAACCTAGAGCGATAACTTCCGGTCGATATTTTTTTAAGACTGCCCATTTGTTAGTTAAGCTACCAAGAACCACTTTCCCGGTCCAATCAACAACTTTTAAAATCGAGCGGACTTTAGTGGCGCGTTGCCGTTCATTTTGTTGCGACCGCTTCCCTTTTATTCTCAAAACGTTGGCGTCTCGGGCAATAATAATCACGAGTTCATCGCCAAAATGCCGGGCTTGCCAAAAATAATTTAAATGCCCGAGATGAAAGTTATCAAATGTCCCAAACACCATGACGCGAACCATATAATTATTTAGTAATTTTGCGCACAATTCCCTGCTCCGCATCGATTTCAACTAAATCTCCATTCTTTAAAACTTTGGTCGCTATTTTAGTCCCAATCACGCAAGGAATACCTAATTCCCGGGAGATAATCGAGGCATGGCATAATATTCCGCCCTCATCAGTAACAATGGCGGCGGCATTTCTGACCAAAGAAATCATATTAATAGTCGTCATACTAGTGACTAAGATATCGCCTGATTTGATGGTAAAATTTTTTAGATTGACACTCCCTGATGGGATAATAACGACTCGACCCTTAACTTTACCGGGAAAAGTTGTTAGACCGCGAATAATCTTACTCTGGCCCGGCTTGGTTTCAATTTGTTTCTTTACTCGAATGAGTTCAGAACCAAATGAAATGTGACTTTTACCCTTTAGCATTACCAGCCCACAGTCTTTGACTCGCCAATTAAGCTCTCTAAGGTTAAAATGCTTGTTTTTTACTTCTAGGGGAGTTAACTCAATAAATTGCTCATAGCTTAAGCTAAGTCGTTGGGCTAAATTATTGAATAAAGGCCGAGTCAAAAAAATAATTTTAGTCATCTGCTCCATTTTGTGACTATGCCAAAAATTATATTCTGATAGAATTCGCGCCAGAACAAATAGCCGAGGATGATGATATTTATTTAGAAGGTGCTTTTTAGCTTTTTTCTGATGTTCTTTTTCTTCCTGGATCTTTTTTAATAAATCCTGAGGATAACGTTTAGCTGATAGTAACAACTCCTGCTTCAATTCTTCTTTTTTAAAATCAACTTGATTATAAATCCAGGAATTTTTCCAACACCATTTATGATAGTGCCGAGTAACTTCGCGAGTACAGGCTGATAGCCCTTCCTTTTTTATCTTTTGGGCTAACTGCAAGGCTTGGATTGCCTCTTGCTGATGAAGAGTTAATTTATTACTAGTACTTAATATTTTAATAGTCCGCGGGATCTCTAAATTATTAACCTTTAATTGAACGAGTAACCGGTGCATTTCGTCCTCAATCGCTTCATCAAATAAAAAAGGTAAATACCCCCAACGCCAAACTACCGCTGACTGTTTTGCATATCGAAGATAAAGATTAATTAATCCCGCTTCGGTGTTTTTGACTAGTAATTTTTTATTAATATCACCGACGAGATCAGTTAATTTATTAATTTCGTGATAATACTTGTCGAGCCAAGTTAAAACAACCAGTGGCCGACTAATTAAAATTTTCTTTATTTCCTCAACAACGCTCTGAGCTTCAGACTCACAAATGTAGGAACCACCGCTAAGTCGACAATAATTAAACATTCTGGTTTTTAAGCCAGTAACTTTATGAGAATTAAGCAGTCCTTGGTTCAGTTCCCAAATAAGAAGTATCGGGTATTTACCCCGAGAAACTATCTTCCGCCAGTTTTGCGCTGAGGGAACTTTAAACATAGTTAATTATTTCAAAGCCTTCTTTAAAGCACTAACCTGATCAGTCTTCTCCCAAGCAAATTCGGGACGGCCGAAATGACCATAAGCCGCTGTCTTAAAGAATATTGGTTTCTTTAAATCTAATTTGTTAATAATCGCTTTCGGACGCCAATCAAATACTTTTTTAATAGCGGCCGAGATCTTGGCCTCAGGATATTTATTGGTACCTTTAGTATCCAAATAGAAGCCAACTGGCTGGGCGACGCCGATCGCATAAGCAACCTGTAATTCACATTGATCAGCTAAACCAGCGGCGACTACATTTTTAGCGACGTAACGCGCCATATAAGCGCCGGAACGATCCATCTTCGAAGCATCTTTACCAGAAAAACAACCACCGCCCTGGCGCGCCAAGCCGCCATAAGTATCAACCATAATTTTTCGACCAGTTAAGCCCGTATCGGCCGCTGGTCCTCCAGAAGTAAAGGCCCCAGTAGCATTAATAAAGATCTTGGTTTTAGTGTCAAACATTTTACCTAGTACCGGTTTAATTACTTCTCTTAAAATATCCGCGCGCACTTTAGATAATTTCACTGTTTTACTATGACAAGCGGCAATCACTACAGTTTCTACGCGTTTAGCTCGACCGTTAAGATATTCAACTGTGACCTGCGACTTGCCATCCGGTTGGAGATAAGGCAAAATATTCTTTTTTCGGACAGCCGCTAAGCGCGCGGTAAGTTTATGTGCCAAAACAATTGGCAGGGGCATGAGTTCTTTAGTCTCTTTGGTAGCATAACCATACATCAAACCTTGATCACCAGCTCCTTGTTCTTTGTGTTCTCCTTTCCCTTCATCAACCCCTTGAGCAATCTCCGGACTCTGCTCATGTAGAGCAGAAATAATCCCCACACTATCAAAGTCAAAACCTGAGGCATTGTTATAGCCAATATTTTTTAATGTCCGACGCACAATTTCATCAACTTTCACATATTTTCTAGTGCGAGCTTCCCCACCGACGACAACCAAACCGTTAGTAACAAAACATTCAATCGCCGCGTGACTATCGGGATCATTTTTTAGCATTTCATCTAAAATACTATCACTAATTTGATCGCAAATCTTATCAGGATGACCTTCAGTGACTGATTCAGAGGTTATTAATTTAATGTCTTTCATATTATTGAACCGTTAAGTAACGGCGGTTATTTTAAGTTCCCAATTCCCAAGAACTTAAATATTTAGCTTGTTCGGTAGTTAACTTATCAATTTTAATGCCCAATGATTTTAATTTCAGTTGAGCCACTTTCTTTTCAATAACTGGCGGAACGCTATGGACACCAACTCCTAATTTACCGCCTTGTTTAACAATATATTGAGCCGTTAACGCTTGAGTGGAAAAACTCATATCCATCACGCTAGCGGGATGACCCTCGGCGGCAACTAAATTAATTAAGCGGCCCTGAGCTAAAACATAAATTTTCTTTTTCCCTAAAATATACTCATCAATTTGCGGACGAATATTATAATTAATCTTAGTGGCTAATTTTTTAAGAGCCGGCAAATTTATTTCCACATCAAAATGCCCCGAATTACAAACAATCGCTCCATCTTTCATTAATTTAAAATGGTCTCTATCAATCACCTTAATATCACCAGTCATCGTACAAAAAACATCACCAATTTTAGCAGCCGCCAGCATCGGTTTGACCTCAAACCCGTCCATTGTCGCTTCTAGCGCCTTAATCTCATCCACTTCAGTAACAATAACTTTAGCGCCCAATCCTTGAGCGCGAGTTGCTAAACCACGACCGCACCAACCGTAGCCAGCCACCACAATATTTTTACCCGCGATTAAAATCCCAGTAGTCCGAATAATTCCCTCCAGAGTCGATTGACCAGTACCATAACGATTATCAAATAAATTCTTGGTTTTGGCGTCGTTAACGGCAACCATTGGTAATTTTAATTTACCTTGAACGGCAAGTGATTTCAAACGAGTCACTCCAGTCGTTGTTTCCTCAAGACTACCGAGAATATCTTTAATTTGATGTTGATATTTGCTGTGAAGAAGTGAAATTAGATCTGCCCCATCATCCATGGTGATGTGTGGTCGATTCTTAAGGGCTTGATAAAGATGAGAGTAATAAGTTTTTTTATCTTCCCCGCGACGCGCGAGAACTCTTATTTTATGGTTCTTTACTAAAGCGGCCGCCACATCATCTTGAGTTGATAAGGGGTTAGAGGCAACCAAAGTGACATCCGCTCCACCAGCTTGAAGAGTGAGCATAAGATTAGCGGTCTCGGCTGTGACGTGCATACAAGCGGAAACTCGCTTCCCTTTTAATGGTCTAGTCTTCTTAAATTCTTCTTTAATATTAGACAAAACAAGCATATCTCGACTCGACCAAGCGATTCGTTCTTCTCCGCTGCCAGCTAAACTTAAATTGTTGATATCATACTTCATATATAATCATTTTATTACTAAATTATAGCCTGATAAATAGCGGAAAAGCAAGCCGGGACGAAGATAAAAATAGAACCAACTACCAGTGCTAATAGTTGGCTCGACTAAAGAGAGAATCAATCGAATTAACTAACTGTTGCCCTATTTTTTAACCTCGTTTTTTCTAGCCTCTACTTTCTTTAAACGCAATATCTCTTGACTAATCGCTTTATACTCAAGACTACTGGCATTATAATTTTTAAGCATTTCTTCAAGCTCAGTAGTATGAGATAGAACTATCTCGGGGTTAGGAATAGCTCCATCAACGCTAGTAGATTGGCTACTTAAGCTACTCTCATCGGTATTGTCCTTGAGAAAGCTCAAAGCCTCAGAAACATTTTTATTTTCGCCGACTAATTCTAAAGCGCCCTTTCTAAAGATATAAAGTTTGCCATCGATTTCTACCGGGGGCTCCTCTTCGAATCCTTCCGGAATATCAGAGGGGGTATTCAACAAATCGTAAAAATTGAATAATAAAACTAAATTGTTAATTTGAGTGGAACTAATGGCTTTGGTATCTTTTAGTTTAACCAGATACTGGGCTTTGATTAAGTTATCCTTTTGATCCAAGCCAACTTTAGTAATATAGTCCCGAATCCAATCTTTAATAATCCGCAAATCATAATTATCAACTATCTTTTCGCTATTTTCGGCGAGCGCACTTTTCAAGTCTTCTTTTAATTCATTTCTTTCTTCGATAAGAATAATATTTAAAAATTTTCCAGAAATCTTTTTCAATAGATCATAGTCGGGAATCCCAAATTGGATCGAAAAATTATTCTTAATTAAAGAAGTTATTTCCTTTTCATCAGCTAGGGGTAGCCCAATGAATTTCAACTTAGCAATAATGTTTTTATAAAAATCAAGCTCTTCAGGAAAAGCCGTAAAGGCACTCGCATTATCCACTAAAGCCTTGGTTAAAATGGCTGATAATTCAGCGGCTTTGGGCACATCATCGTACATTATAATAGACTGCACCACGTCTTTCAACCGGGCTTGATAATTTTTATCAAAAATTTTACTAGATTTCTGTTCCATAACTAGGTGTATTCTCTAACTTGTCGATAATTAGATTCAAAGTCGCCTTTTTTAAGTTCTCCTAACCGTCCCTCGAGCTCTCTAATAAGAGAATGCCCATCAGCACCATAAGCTTGGCTAAATCTGGCTTTTAATTTGTCATCCCGCATAATAGCATCATAAACATGTTTGGCGGCGCTTTCATTCATGGTGGCGATACTTTTATGTCCAGCATCAGTATCAATACCAATTAATTTAATTAGCCCCCCGGCGTCAATATGAAAAGTGCCACTTTTATCATGATACCCATAGGCTAAGCGGTTGTTGTTGCGAATAAAACCTTGGAGTTGCTGTTTGCCGGTTTCAATATCACGAATTTTATTATGTTCCTCGTTAGTGGTTTCGCGCCAGCGACCATTCTCGGTAACATAGGCTGAAGAAGCTCCCCAATGATTAGTATTTTTATTCAGCTCGGCAATTTGGCTACCCAAACCAAAGGCCTCTTGCTGGCCAAAACCAGCATAATTTTTAGAACTTTTATCAGCGAATCCTCTCATCAAATCTTTTAATCCAATATGATCCGTTCGTCCAGCTAAAGGTTGCAAAAATTCATTATCATTGTAATCACGCGTCATTTTTAAAGTAATCGCTTTAACCATGGTCTTGTCATGAGCTTTAATAGCATCTTTCAAAATTCTTAGTAATTCTGTGGGATCAGAAATATCTTTAATCTTAGAGGTCTCTTGAGAAGTAGCTTGCTGTTCCGTTGCCCGAGCTTCATAGTTATATTCCGGAGTATTACTCTCCATTTTTTGTTCCATTTTGTCTGCCTGGGTTTTGGTTAGACTAGCTTTTTCTCGTGCCTTAAACTTCTCCTGATCAGAAAAATCAGTTCTTAGATTATTAGTGGCCCAGGTAGATTTGCTCAGCCAAGAATCATGTTCTTCAACCGCTTGCTGTTTTTCCTGTTCCACCGCGCTTTTCGACTTACGTAAATCAGTCAACTTATCAACATTTTTATATTTTCCCGTGGCTTCCTCCGCCGCAATTTGCTGGTCAAATTCCCTCAACTTGTTATTAGTTAATTTAATTCTAGCGGCGGCATCAACCGTTTTTTCTTTAGCCTCGTCTCTGATTTTTTCCCGTTTAATAGGAGCCGCGGAACTAGCCCAAGTGTCACGTTCAGCCGCGGCCTGCTTCTTCTCTTCCTCTAACTTATTCTTTGATTCCCGCAAATTAGTTAACTTGTCCGGATCACTATTTTTACCCTTAGCTTCTTCATTAGTAATCTCTTTATTTGTAATACCAAGTTGATAATCAGCGGCTTTAATTTTAGCCTCGGAGGTATTCACTTTAGAGCGAGCTTCATCTCTCATCTTCTTCTGCTCATCTGAATCAGCTTCTTGTTCCATAAAATCAGTTTCAAACGATTCTCGTTCTAATTGTTTATCTAGAGTTTCTCTTTGGGGAACATATTTATCTAACTTCTTTTTCATGAATTTACCGCCCTTTAACCGCTTGGTAAACCCTTTCCAAGTGGTCATTTGATCCCAGGCATCACCCGGATCGCCAGTCATTGCTAAAATCCCATGGACTCGACTACCTTCTTCCATTGCCGTCCTAGAAGCCTGCTGACCAGCAGCATATTTCTTTTCTTTATTCTCTTTTCTTTTAGCCTGCATCACCCCCCAAGCTCGCTTAAAATTTAAATCTACGCCTGTCTTTTCATGTAGTGTATCAGCTCCCCAAGAAAACGGTTGTTTAGCTAAAAGGCCAACTCCACCGACCACTCCCAAAGCAGCCTTTTTACCAATACTACCAAATTTATTGACTGCCGACATTCCTTGGCTAGCCATCTTCCCGGCTGCCCCTCCAATTTGTTGAGAAATCTGTAAACCACCAAGCAACATGCCAATGGCGATTACAAATTTAATCAAAGCCTCAGGAGTAGAAGCTTGAGTGGCGGCCTGAGCATCTCCTGAGCTACCCGTGGTAACAGTCACACCGCTTAAGGCACTGATCTCAGCGGCCGCCTCTTCGTTAGCTTGATTAATATTATTAAAACCTAAGTCCGTGGCCGTTAAAGCGGCGAAAGATAACCAAATAAAGAAGGCTAAAACCGGACCAACGATGAGATTTTTAATAAACTCATCCCACCATTGTGAAGCATATTTGCTACCACCCGGGAAAGCTGAAAGTAGATAAGCAAAGGGGGATAAAACTACATAAATCCAAATCATTACCAGACGCATGGTAAGCATAGCGATCATGGTCACAATCACAATAATCGAAATGACCATGTAGATAAACCCTAAAACATAGGCGCCAATAATTATCCAAAAATCACTCTGATTATTATCTTTAGCAAAAGTGACAATCTCTTTAATTCCTAGAATCTCCGTCATGTTAGCTCCGCCGACATCTTTAAAGGCATTAACAAAAGTGAGCATTGGTACTTGAGCCACATCAATTAAGAGACCGCAAATAGTTTTTGAAAAATTAATTAGAACGGCCATGAGGATCAACTTCGGCAACCATTTTTTATAGCTATAATTTTCTAAATGCAAAATAGTCCCAAAAGCAATAATTAGAAGAATGACCACAAAAAACATATTACAGACATCCCGGACGATTACCCATCCCTGAACGACCGCGGTAGAATCAATAAAATGTTGATAGGACGCAATCAACATCAATCCTTTAATTGCTAAAACTAAAATCACTCCTAGAGCCGAAATAAAGATGCCGATAATACCACCAATTACTCTCGCTGCCCAATCATTAGCCGCTAAAACATTATTGCCTAACAAAAAAGTTCCCACCACTAACAATAGGGGAATAATAATGAAGAGAAATTTTTTATTATTTTTTATTTTCATTTAATTACAGGCTCTTGCCAATTGGAAAAAGTATCTTTTAAGATTTCGGCGATGGCGCGGAATGGATTTTCAATAAATCCCACCACCATGGCCACCGTCGCGGCCAAAGAAATAATTAATAACAAACAACCCAAATCGCAACAGGCTAAACCAGCTCCTTCGGCGATCTTTCCTTTACTACCCAGTTTTTTAGCCGCTTCCATGTTAGCTATCTGGATACTACCATCGAGCCACTCCGCACCTAATTTGCAAAAAAACTTATCACCGAAGATTGTGCCTAAAAATACATGAATGTTAATCCAAATAAGGGTAAAACCCCAGCTATCTGCTAGGTGCAGCCAAGCATTCTTTAATAATTTACTGGTTGCCCGTCTCATCGGAGTAATCGGGCTATCCTTCTTCGCAGTCGCAATGGCAATCTGTCCCTGTTTACGTTTTTCGGTCTGGACAGCCTCTCTTAAAGAGGGTTTATTTTCACCTTGAGGCTTCTGGTCAGACTTATTTTCTGCTCCGGCTGATTGGTCTCTAGTATTTTGATCGGAATTAGCTTGATGATCAACTCCACGATTAGGGTTAGAAGAACTAGTAATATTTTCATTAGCCGAAGTTGATAATTGAGCTCTCCGGTTGGCTCGACGATTAGTTCTTTGCTGACGCTGGGCTTCTTGAAAAGCACCAGCGTTAAAGTCAATATTGGTTCCCCGGGAACGAATCATTCCAGCCCGTCCAGCCGAATTTTGATTGGATGACTTATCATTAATATCCATAGCAGTTTCCGCTAATCTTTACCTTAAAATTATACACCCCTAAGCTTAATTTGACCAAAACCCTAATAGCTACCATACAGACCCCAATTGTCATAAGCAATAATAGTAATCGAAACTGGATTTAGTTCGGCTTTACGATAATAATGATAGAAAACATGAGGAATCGTCGGATGCTGATCTTGATCCGTGATTACCTGAGAAGAACCATCCCCCCAACTGATGAATATCCGCCGGAGTGGCTGCTGTTCGGAATCAACTTTAGTGTTAAATTCCAGACGATAAACACCTTTTTTAATATTTATACTCTTAATGCTCGACTGAGCAACATTGCCATAATATAATTTGACGTTACTAACTGTGGGGAAAATATAACAATTGGCGGCTGAATAAGGACTGCCATCCTTAGGACGCACACCATTAAGACATCCAGTGAAATTAATAGTAGTTGGCCCATAGTTAATTGTAGGATCAAAATTATAGTTATTATGAGTACTAGTGGCCACATAAAGACCAGTGGCGCCGTCAGACAGCTCATAGCTATTAAACCCTTCCAGGAATAAGTTATTAAGAATGGTAATTGAATCAGGATCAGCCGCACCAGAAATACGTGATTTTCCTTTACCTAAAGTCTGAGCCCCGATAGCTCCCCAAGGACCAGATAGAGGGACACAAATACCTAAACCCGCCGCGGCACAAGTACTTTTAGCAACATACTGGGGATCACTAATATTAACTGGTTTTTCCGCGGTTCCTTTATTAATCTCGCCGTCGACGAGACAAAAAGCATTGGCATCTAAACTACAAGAACCAATCTGAGCACAACTATTAAATCCCGTTCCTGAACAACCATAGGGACGGCCAGCAAAAACTTCTTCTTTATTTTTTTTCGAATATTGATCACGTAAAGTAATGGCTGGGCTACTGAGCAAGTCATAGTTATCGGGCCAAGAAGCGGCACCAAAAGGAACATCTTCACGACGGCGACCGTAACGATCCAGAGCAAAGGCTGTGCTATAAGCTGTATTAGTAGGATAGGTTAAGAAATAAGGCGGAGTGCCTAGGGGATAGACGGAGGCTTGGCTAACTCGATTAGCCCACGCTTTGTTTAAACCGTCGCTATTTACTAGTTGAACAAAACGATTACAGGTCAAACGGAAAAGTTGCTCCGCGTCTTGACCGGCAATTAATTTAAGATTATCTTCGGTGAGTGGTTCATTATTGTAATCATAGACTCTAACCGGAGGATCAACGTTTGTCGCTTCATTAACCGCCGCGCATGCTCCCGGGGGATTGCACTGTAAACCGTCATAACGATACCAACCAGAATTCTGAGGCACTCCTAAAGTATTGCCCTCGGTCTCGCATTTAATCCACTCTTGAGTGGTTGCTAAGAGACGTTTACCAGTACTCATGGGGACACAAGCCACGCAATAATTGAAATGGTTTTTGCCAGTAGGATTGTCATCATCTTTAGCGCAATCACGATAACGCTGCACCACTAGGAAATAATCCGGGGAACCATGAGTATTATCGGGTCCACAAGAAAAGTAATCGCCAATCATACCAAGACCAAACCAAGTACTAAGACCCGGATAACCATGAGAGAAACTACCCCAATTAAAGGCATTAGAAAAGTTGCTCTTATAAGTTACATTATTAATAGTTTCGGATATCTCTCCATTTTTTGCTAATCGACCAGCACAATTAGGATACATAATGGTGGCCTCAGATAAGTTGGTATTTTCAGGAAAGAAACACCAAGTACCATTAGGACCACAATCATTATCATCACAAACTCCACAAGCATTATGCAGCCCATTATCAAATATTTTAGTAGCTTGGCGTTTTTCTACCAGACTAAAATTAGCGTTAACATTAGTACAGTAGTTCAATGGATATTTACCTTGATAACCCGAAGTGGCTAGGCTGTTCTGGGCGGAAGATATTTTATCAATCGGATACCACAACAAACAATTGCCTAGATTAGACGAGTCATGTTCAAGACAATAACCTTCCAGACCACCTTTAATAACATTTTGATTCTTATTAATACAGGTTAAACTGTCGGAAGTTGGATAAAGTCGACATTCCCGGGCAACATATTGATTCTCACCAGTTTCGAGAACCGGTTCAAGATTGATATCGTCAAAATACACATAACTATCATCCTTGGGGTCGGTAGTATCGGAAGTAAGGTAAATTCTTATTCTTTGTCCACCGGAAAGATTAAATTTAACGATTTTTCTCTCCCAACCGTTATTAGCCGTGGAGAAGAAAATTAATTTTTTATTAGTCGCCAAATCAGTCAAAATCACATTGTTATCGTCAGTAATAATCACCTTGGCGCCTAAGCCAGAATTACGGGTATTAACTAGATAATTCAAGTAATAAGAGGAGTAGCTATTAAGCGCGCCACTGTCTGATTTCTCTTTATTATTTTCCAATTTAATATACCCTCCGGTTGATATCGGAGAAATCTGATAACTCGCAAAAACTTTAAGGTAAGTTTTTCCATGGGCGGGATAATCAGTAGGAGATTTCTCTGGTTCACGCACTAAACTATTTTTCGTGATATTACTATCCCAATCACAAGCACCTTTATTGCTGGTATCAAGTCCGCGCAGGCAACTTAAAGCCGGAATCGCGTCTTCAAAATCGTAATGCGCTTCGGAATTAACACCAACTTCTTTCATTTGTTCTAAATAATATTGATCAACTAAAGTATAACCTGAGGCGTTCTTATCACGATTAATATCAAATTGGCGCGTCGTGGTGGCTAATGTCCCGACAAAACTAGCACACTCGTTCTTGTCATTTAAACGATTACATTCACCAACAGAATAACAACTCCGTTCCCCGGTTTCCGGATTAATTGAATAAGAAGTGCACTCTAACCATTTAGCACAGACCCGATCGGGTCGAACTTTTAATATTTTATTGGCGGTGCAGGCGCCACTTTGTTTAGCGTCACAAGATGGGACGGGCGCTTGGCCATCAATCGTAGCGTAAGCATCCCAAGTGAGCGGCGCCAAACCGCTAGCGCCATTAATCTGCCGTTCATTAAATAGAATGCAACCATTATCAAATTTTGTGGCACCGTTACAAGTTTTGGGATCAAGGTTGGACTTTAATTGATAGTCAACCACTAATTCTTTTATTTCAATCGTTTTACCAGCCGCTCCGCCAGAAACAATGGCACAAGTGTTGCCTAGAGAATGAAAAATAAATTTCGTAGAAGAAGCGGCGATATAAGCGGGGATGGATAATTGGACGGTACTAGTGCCAAAAGTGTTATCCGCTAACAACGGCTTAACATAACTACCATTAGGAAAATTGAGATTAACGGCGTTGCCGTTATTACCATTATCAGTTTTGACTAAGAAACTATATAAACTATTCGGAGTTAATCTAACCATTTGTTGACCTGAACCAGCGGGAGCTAAGCTGCTACATTCTTCTTGTGTCCCCCACCCATCATACACACTGTTGATTAAAAGATAATTGGGATTATAGATACTATTAGGTGAAAACTGACTAATCGGATCAATATATTCACTGCAACCAGATGCCACTGGTTCACATAAACCAGCTTCTTGATCAGGAACCGGTAATTGATTACCGCCGCCGCCTAAACCAATAGTTTTAAAATACGAAACCGAACAAAAATAATCGTTAGTATCAATAATACAGGGCTTGCCATTACAGAAGCTATCGCTACCACAGACAGCGGTTCCCTTTTCGGCCCCCTCAATTTTACCGTCTTTATTACTATCACAACGCTTTACCGGAATCTTATACCAAGCCTTCCCCGGTGCTTCGGGATCTTGACTAGAACGATAAACACAGGCGGCATTACTAGGATTCTTGAAATAATTTAAACTGCCGTCATCAACATTCTTCCATTCCTCACAACCAACATCTTCTTGACCACATAAAATTTTATTATACTGATCAGGATCATTGCGACGATAAACATCAACCCAGGTAATAGTTTGCCCTTCGCCTTGACCTTTGCCTAGCCGACTACAACCGCTGTCAGCATAGTTGCATTGTTTAGTCGGTTCATAAACTGCATAAAGAGAGCTATCGCCATTAACTTTATAACAATTTTTTTCATTGGAATCACAAACTCCATTTTCGTTAGTGTCATTCCAAGTCCCTGACCCATACGGATTATAATTTTTAGTATCAATCATCTGTTCGCAACCCACCGCCGAATTAGCACATAGTTTTGAGAACTGATGTAAGTTATGAGTTAAACCACCACGATCAGTGTAGCTCGCGCAACCTAAATTATAATCAGCCCCTTGATAAACATCAAAGTTATCATAATAACAAACATCGGGAATCTGGGAAGTTCCTTTAATAAAGTAGTAACGATCGGTAATCTCCGAAAGAATAAAATTATCAAGATAAAAATCACCACTACCAGCCAAGATTAAGAATTCTTTTACTCCTACTTTGTGATTTAAATTATCTAAATTAGCCTGATAAAGATTCCATTCATTACCACCTTTGATTTTGATTGGAGACGCGGCGTTAAAATAAGCCTTCTCACCAGTATCAGCATTGAGTAAATAAAGATTAAGTTCAGCCTCACTAGCGGCTCGAGCTAAGAATTTAACCGTATAGGCCGCGCCTTGGCTGACAGAGTAGCCGAGTTTAAGTTGCGCGGCGACGCGGTCCGCAGCCGTGATTTCTTCGATCAGACGACGTCGCGCTATCGGGGGTTCAGATCCAATATTACCGCAACTTGAGGCATTAAAATTATATTGCAAAGAATGACCATTCTTACTATTAGAAATAGTGGAAGTGCTGACACCATTAGAACAATTAGAAGACCAGCCAGCCAATCCATTTTCAAAATCATAGTAACCACTTAGACGGACATTATTCCCACCGTTACCATTATATTCACGACAACCATTTTCCGTCGCGCTACAAATTTTTCCTTCACCCGGGATCGCTTGATAAACACAAGCTTGCTGAGTGGCATCCCACTTACCGCCGTTTTGACAGACATAGCAAGTATTCAAACTCGCCTCCCAATGTTTATCGACACCGACGCATTCTGAAACCGTCAAACGTTTGTCCGCGTTCTTCTCGCTTAATCGATAGGCATGACAATCATCCGAACAAGTAACCGTACGAGAAACCAAATGGTAAGAAACTTGCCCGGCGGCATTATAAAATTCCCGACAATCTGAATTATAGCGGGCATCGCTAAGCGGCAAGTTATAAATCTGGGCATTACATAAAGAACTATCATCAGAAGTGACAAACGGCGTTCCATTGGCATCCTTCTTTAAAGAGACGGCTTGTAATTGATAACCGTTTTCCGTACCCGCCCAAGAATAAAAACTAGCACACTGGTCAGTCGCCGGCTTAATACATTGTTTCAAATAAGTATAATATTCTTTAGCTTCACCGCCACGCGCCAACTCATCTAAATTAGTAAATTCTGTACAACCCACATAATTAGAGGCGCAAATGGTAGTATTTTGAGGAATTAAATTCTCGGCTTGGGGAGGAGCAAATTGAGTTTCTTTAGAAACATAGACGTCATAACCCAGACAATCACTGGGGCAATAATCAAGACTAGTCGCTTGCGCCGGGATAGCTAAATTCTTATCAATAGCGGTGTACAGCTCACATCCGACTTCTTCGCGATTACACTTACGCGCATACTGAGAACAAACCGCTGGCGCTCCAGCTTTTAAATTATAATCTTTAGTGGCGCTCTCGGCGTTGACATAACAGGTCTTCTCTAAATAATTAGGCAATAATTTTTCGTAAATCTTAAAGGAGCCATAAGCAGTAAAATTAGTTGCCCAATCGCCAACTTCAAATTTAAGATTCTGTAAATAGAAAACTACGGAACCACCACTACCAATTATACTGAAGAATGGTTCATTATAAGTTTCGCTCGCTGCTTTAGTAATACTAACGTGACGCCAGCCATTTTTATCTTGGATAATCTTGGGAGTAGCCTGAGCTCGATCGCCTAAAAATAGGCTAACACTTTCACCTGAGACTAGATAAATATCAGCACTCAAAGTATAAGCGACACCCGGAATAGTCTGAAAATTAGAGGGCAAAAGTGATCTTCGATTATTTGATTCAATTCCAATCGCTCCACTACCACTTAACTTCAAAGCTTTACCCGAAGAACTTCCAGGGTTAACCGCGGTATCAACGATTTCCGCTAGCGAACTTCCGGTTGAATAGATTGGCCAATCACCCAACATCGCTCCGGTAGAGGAAGCGCTAACATAATCAGTACCAAAGTTAGCATTCATAATCAAATTTCCTCCCCAAGTAGCTTTTACCCGGAGCAGTTCAGTACAACCCTCATCTTTATTATTACAAGCGGCAATATTTTTATTAAGATAAACACTGTTGGCGCTATACCAATTCACCGTATCAGTGGAAGTAGCATAAGAACCCATAATAGCGTATTGCCGGCAACCAGCGCTTTCGGAATTACAATTAGCATAATTAAGAGTATTTTGAAGGTAAGACACGGCTTGTCCGTTGTCGGTGTTATTAAACGATTGGCAGGTATTATAAATCGGATCACAAGAATCATTATTGAAATTCCAGGTTCTTTTTTCTTCATTACAATAACCATAGAAACTGCAACGTCCGTCGGTTCCCTCTTTGACACAGGTTTTATTATCAGCACAATAATCTTCGGCGCGGACAACTGAGAGCTCACTCAAGATATCGGCTTGATTAGTCTCTCCTGAAGAGCCGGGCATTATGCTTTTACTGATAATCTGCGAACCAACACCCTCTTTCTCACAATAATTCAAAGGCGCTTTTAAAACCCAATTAGGATCAACTAAACCTTCGCACCAACCCAAGTCACGACGATCAAAATCAGAACTGAATTTAACATATTTGTCTTTCGGATCAAAACAGGAAACTAAATCCATTAAACTAGCTTTCTTGGGACTATTAACGTTTTCATAGGCTTTTTTAATCGCCACTTCCCAACCAACGGGGACAATGCGATATTTTCGCAAAATGGAAATATTCCGTAAGGTGTAGCTGTTGGTACGGTTATCTAAAGTAAATTGCCAACTTTCATGAAGATTACCATCTTTAATGGCTTCGGCCACGGTTTTTTTCTCCGCGATTGCTGACATGAACTCACTGTCGATAACACAATTATCTGGTCCCGGATTTTTAGAATCCAAACAAATAGAGAGTTCTGATAAAATGTCGTAATCAGCTCTTTCATTAAACTTCTGAGTTAGCAAACTACTGGTAATTTCCTTTAAATTGGTTTCCCCAAAAACCACATTAGGATCCTGCTGATAACCTGCGGGATTAGAATTTTGCAGACCAGCCGCTTTCTTGGATAAATTCTGCATTAAATTATTATAGGCGGAAATATATAATTGATTCAAGAAAACATTAGCGGCATCAACTAAAATATCGCCGGTGGTCTTGCCAAAACTTTGTTGTTGAATTTCTCGAGCTTGTTCGCTGGCAGTTCGAGCTTCTCCGGGTGTGCCTTTTAAAAGCCCAGCAATATCACGAACATCTTTCCAACCTCCAGTCGTTACAAATTCGGTGTTTGTAATATTGACCGTTTTATTAAGCTTTTCAAACATGTCAGAGCGGGTCGTCAAGTAAATCCCCAAATCATTGGCGCGAGGATCAAAGAAATCAACAAAATTATCTAAATAGTCTTTATCATATAAATAACTCAAAGCGTTGTCATTCCCAAGTATAGCCCCGACAGTCGCGGTAGCTCGGTTAACAGCCAGATCGGCGGCTGTATCCCAATTTCGAATCGCATTAGAAATAGTACAATTTGGTCCCTGAGGCCTAGTTTGTTCAACTAATCCTAAACCAATCTTAAGCTTAGCGCTAATTGATGAGGGCTGACAAACATTAAAAGAAGGAGTGGCACTATTAGCTATATTTCCCGCTCCATAGGTACCAGTGGGATTAGCCACACAACGAGTATTCGCTTTATCGCAACCATCAAAACATATTTCATCAGCGACGCTAGTTACTCCACCGGCCTCCATGCAACTAGCATAACAACTATTTACTTTAGCTTCGCAATTAGCTTCGGTGGGGTTGTTAATATTGTTAACAAAAGTTTCAAGGAATTGTCCCGCGGCTTCATCGCCCACTTTTAGCAAATATTGTCCCAGATCCTCTTTTACAAATAAAGGTTTTTGACCGATATCACCAGAACCAATATAATTAGCGGCATCATAAGCAATCTTATTTAGTGAACTGCTTAGTACCCGCTGGAAAGCAATTGAACCCGCCTTTTGTAATGATTTGACTAACCTTTGCCAAAAAGTTTGTTTTACTTGGGTAGTAATCTGGGGAGTGGATACTGTTTCAATAGTCGTGACCGGACCGCCGTAAACCTGTACCTGCCCCCAAGCTAACCTAGGATAAAAAGCATAAACTGATAAAACAAAAATAACTAGTAAAGTCAGGAGGGAAAGAGAAATCTTTTTACTAGGGTTGATTTTAATTTTAAGAAAAAAGGCTTTCATGCTATTTAAAATTGATTTTATTGAACCGTGGAAGTAGCCGCTCCAGTGTTTTCTTGATTGGCCAAAGTTTCTTGATAACTTTTCATTAAGGCTTCGTCACTGATTTGATCTAGATCAGCTTGACTGGCTACACCAGCCGAAAGAAGAAGCTGCCGTAAAGTAGCCGCGTCAACCACTCCGCCTAAGGCTTGCTGTAAAACTTCCTCACTTAAACCGGTAGTATCAATAAGATCGGGCGTGGTAGAAGAAATATTATTAGTACTAGAAGCGACGTTTTCCGGGAGCGCGTTACAATCTTTTCCTTCGGGGCAATTAGGGTCAGTCCCATTCTCAATTTCTTTCTTATCTAAAATACCATCAGAATCAGTATCCTCTAAATAAGGCGAGGTTTTATAGGTATAAATTTCTTCGTAATCAGATAAACCATCAGAGTCAACATCGCTTTTCTGGAGAGCGGAGATGGAATCGATCACTTGACTCTCAGTATTCTTGGGATTACTAGGGGCTTTAAAGGGTCCATTAATCTGGGCTTTCAATTGCCAAAACCAAAAAAAGACGATTAAAATCGCCGCCAGAGATAACAATATTACCGCATTTCTCTGCGGTTTCGGTAGCTTGCCTGAGGTTAAATCAGCTCCGTTTGAATCTAACGGATTTTTTTGTGGCATAAGCAACAAACTGAAACCAGTTTTGTATTTTATTTGATTTTATTATACCACAAACCGCCCTAAAGTCGCAAATAATTTTTGCCAATCTTCGAGAGATAATTCTTCGGCGCGAATTTTAGGATCTAAGCTATATTGATTAAGAGTAGAAGCGACAATTTTTGGTTCAATTTTTAATCCAGCCGCGAGGTTATTTTTCAACATTTTCCGTTTAGCGCTAAAACCTATTTTAACTAATGTAAAAAACTTTTTATTGGAATTCATTTGGGCTGAGCTAAGCAGCGCCAACCGATTAGCCTGAAGATCAATTTTAATAATCGCGCTATCTACTTGTGGTGTGGGCCAAAAGTTACCAGCTTTTACCTCCCGCACAATTTTCGCTTGAGCATAATACTGAACCGAAATAGCGAGAATACTCATCTCCGGAGGGATGGCCACAATCCGCTGCGCTACTTCTTTTTGCAGCATTAAAATTAAAGATTGGGGTGGCCTTGAACCACTAAGAAACTGCCTTAAAAACAAAGAAGTAATATTATAGGGTAAATTAGCGACAACTTTATAGTTTTCCTTAGGTAATAAATGTTCATCTAAATTAAACCGTAAAATATCTTGGTTAATAATTTCGACGTTTTTGATATTTTGCGAAGCAACGCCCATTTCTAAATACGCGGCGAGTTGATCATCTAGCTCCACGGCGATCACCCTTTTCACGCGCGAAGCTAATTTGGCCGTTAGAAATCCTAAACCCGGACCAACCTCTAAAATCGTATCGGTGGGTTTAAGCTCGGCCGCAGTTATAATATCATCATAAATTTTTTCAGTAACTAAAAAATTTTGCCCTTTGCTACGACTGGGGGTAATAGCAAATAGCTGACAAATTTCTCTAACTTTAGATAATAATTCACTCATACTAATCATCAATTACTGGATTCTTTGCCGCTGCTTATTTAAAAACTATCCGCCTCAAGGCGGATCTTTTTATTTAACCACCAGACTTAATAATTTACCGGGCACAAAAATTACTTTTAATATTTCTTTCTCTAATAACCATTTATTAATCTCTGTGATCTTTCTAATTATTTCTAAAACTTCTTCTTGTTTGATGTCAACTGGGACTTCAATAGTCCCACGTAATTTCCCATTAACCTGGACAACTAAATTTATAATCTCATCTTTTATTAACTTTTTATCATATACCGGCCAGAGAGATTTGAAGATGCTCTCCTGATAACCCAGTTTCTCCCAAAGCTCTTCACTTAAGTGCGGGGCTAAGGGCGCTAAAATTTGCAACAGTTTAGCGAAATCATTTTCCCCAATCGGAAGAGCCTTTTGTTGATTTTTATAATCAGTAATTTCATTCACCAAAATCATTAAAGCGGAAATAGCCGTATTAAAATGGAATGCTTCAATATCTTCTTCCACTTTTTTGATGGTTTTATGCAGTAAAGAAATAATTTTAGGCTCGGGTTGATATTTTTCCAATTCCCAGAGAGCTTCTATCTTTTCCAGAAACTTTCGTGTCCCGACTAAACCATTAGTATTCCAATTACAGGCTTGCTCAAACGGCCCCATAAACATTTCATAAACACGCATGGCGTCAGCACCATACTTGGTCACCATTTCATCAGGATTAATAACATTATCCCAACGTTTTGACATTTTTCGACCATCCTCACCCATAATCAACCCCACGTGTTTCAACTTGGTAAAAGGCTCATCATAACCTACTACTCCAATATCAAAAAGAAATTTATGCCAAAAACGAGCGTAGATTAAATGACGAGTAGCATGTTCGGCGCCGCCAACATAAAAATCAACTGGCGACCAATATTTTTCTAATTTTTTATCAACTAAACTAGTGGTATTTTTAGGATCAATATAACGCAAATAATACCAACAGGATCCACCCCACTGCGGCATAGTATTAGTTTCTCTTTTGGCATTGCCCTGACACTGCGGACATTTAACATTAACCCAGGTTTCAATCGCCGCTAAAGGCGACTCACCCGTACCCGTAGGCTCATAGCTTTCAACCGCTGGTAAAACAACTGGGAGCTCTTTTTCCGGAACAGGCACTACACCACATTTTTCGCAATGGATTAAAGGAATTGGTTCCCCCCAATATCTTTGGCGAGAATAAACCCAATCTTTGATTTTATAATTAACTCTTTCCCTGCCTAGTTGATTCTTTTCCAGCCAGATAATCATTTTTTGACGAGCGGAAGCGGAATCTAAATTAGTAAACTGACCGGAATTTTTCAAAATACCGTCAGCCAAAAAAGCTTGTTCCGAATTCTGGGTCATTAAGGCTTCTTCAGGAAAGACGACTGGCCGAATTTCTAAATTATATTTTTGCGCAAAAATGAAATCTCTTTCGTCGTGAGCGGGAACAGCCATAACAGCGCCAGTGCCATAAGAATTTAAAACATAATCGGCCACAAACACTTTAACTTTCTCCTGATTGAACGGATTAATCGCTTCCACCCCCTGAAGAATCACCCCCGTTTTTTCTTTATTTAAATCAGTCCGTTGTAAATCAGTTTTATTTTTAACCGTTTCCAAATATTTAGTTACCGCGGCCCAATTGGTAATTTTTTCTTTAAGTTCTGACACCAAAGAATGCTCCGGAGCTAAAACGATATACGTGCAACCGAAAATCGTATCAATGCGTGTAGTAAAAACATTAATAAGCTGATTAGTCCCATCAACGGGGAAAGAAATCTCCGCCCCTTCACTCCGGCCGATCCAATTGCGTTGCATGTCTTTAATCGGTTCTTCCCACCCAGTTAACTTATCTAAATCACTAAGCAAACGATCAGCATATTTAGTAATTCGCAGTACCCATTGCCGCATTGGCTTCTGTTCTACTACACTGCCACAACGTTCGCATTTACCATCTTCCAAATCTTCATTCGCCAGTCCGGTCTGACAAGAAGGGCACCAATTAATCGGTTCAAACGATTCATAGGCTAATCCTTGTTTCCACATTTGTAAAAAGATCCACTGTGTCCAACGATAATACTCTGGATCGGTGGTTCTAACTTCCCGTGACCAATCATAAGAAAAACCAAGAATTTCAAGCTGTTTTTTATAAGTCGCGATATTATCGTCAGTCGCTTTTTGGGGATGGATCTTATTCTTAATGGCGTAATTCTCAGTCGGTAAACCAAAAGCATCAAAACCCATGGGATGAAGAACATTGTAACCCTGCATCATTCTTAAACGCGCTAAAATATCGGTCGCGATATAACCTTTAGGATGACCCACATGAAGTCCGACGCCCGAAGGATAGGGGAACATATCCAAAACATAATACTTCGGCTTTTTCCGATCATTACTAGTTTTATATAACTCCGTTTCCTGCCAGATCTGTTGCCATTTTTTTTCAATTAGACGATGATCGTACATAAAAAAATTGATAATTAATCTTTCAATTCTAGACCCACAGGGGCATGGTCAGAACCCATTATTTTATCTAAAATATAAGCTTTTTTTAGTAGTTTCTTAAGTTTAGCGGATACACAGAAATAGTCAATCCGCCAACCAACATTACGTTCACGCGCTCTCATCCGAAAACTCCACCAAGAATATTTAATTTTTTGGCCATTTAGTTCCCGAAAAGTATCGATAAAACCACTCTTAATTAACTGACTAAACCAAGCTCTTTCTTCTTGGGTGCAACCAGCGCTTCCCTCATTTTCCTTGGGTCGAGCTAAATCAATCGCCTGGTAAGCGACATTAAAATCGCCGGTAACAACAACGGGCTTCTTTTTTTCGAGTTTTTTTAAATATTTTAAAAGTGTCCGATTGAATTCTTGTTTATAGTTTAGGCGAGATAATTCGGAATTAGCATTGGGGAAATAGACATTAACTAGATAGAGGTTTTTCAGTTCAACTGTCTGTACCCTTCCCTCCGTATCGAATTTGTCTGCCCCCAAACCATTAGTGACTTTTTTGACATCGCTCAAACCATTTTTAATTAAGATGGCTGTACCGCTATACCCGGGACGCTGGGCGCAATGCCAATACTCTTGGTAGTTCGCAAAGTCAAATTCAACTTTTTCTTTAGATTCCGAGGAAATTTTTATTTCCTGCAGACACAGGATGTCGGGCTTCTCTAGTAACAAAAAATCTTTAAAGCCTTTGGCCACTATCGCCCTAATTCCATTGACGTTCCAGGAGATTAATTTCATGTTTTATGTTATAATAAAAATAGTCTAATTAACTACTAAAAGTATACTGGAAAATCAATGATTTTTCAATTTATTATATGAGTTTAGATGAACGCCTCCAATATGTCGCGATGAAATCGCGACACAAAAATCTCCTCTTACCTTGGTATAAAAAATGGTGGGGGATTTTAATTTTAATCACCTTAGCCATCTTCTTGATTATTTTAATTGCTTCCACTTTCTATGTGATCGACAAGGTAAAACAAATCCAAGCAGAAAAACAGCAAACTAATTTGGAAACTGGTCGACAAGAATACCTGCAAGCGATTAATGGTGATGGAAGTAATTACAAAATTGGTGCGGCCAATCCTCAACTAACTATCACGGAATTTGGTGACTTCGCTTGTCCTTTTTGTGCCCAATCAGCCACGGCAATCCGTAAAGTTGTCACTCAATACCCCAATCAAGTTAAATTCATTTTTCGAGATTACCCCCTTCATGATAATTCTATTGATTTAGCCCTAGCGGCTCGTTGCGCCGGCGAACAAAACAAATTCTGGGAAATGCATGATCAATTATTTGCTAATCAAGAAGTTTTAAACGCTTCCACAACGGAATTAAGCACTGGCCTAGCCACGATTGCTAGTCAATTAAAACTTAATGTAACCCAATTCAATTTGTGTATTAGTGATCGAAAGTATGTCTCCCAAATCAAACGTGATTACGAAGACGGGGAAATTTTAGCCATAAAAGGCACCCCGACTTGGTTTGTTAATAACTACACAATCACTGGTTACTTGACGGAAGAAAATTTTACTGAATTAATCAACGGCTTAATAAAATAAACCGTTTAATTTCTCTATGGAGCAAATACGTATTCATGGTCGCGGCGGACAAGGCGTGGTCACTGCTGCCGAATTGATTGCCACGGCGGCTTTTTTCGACGGACTAGAAGCACAGGCTTTCCCTAATTTTGGCGTGGAAAGAACTGGCGCTCCCATCCAAGCTTATACCCGTTTAAGCCAAAAAAAAATCATCACCAGAGAACAAATTTATGAGCCGACAGTTTTAATTATTCAAGATTCCACTTTATTAGAAACAACTAACGTTTTTTTTGGAGTTAATGAGGATACTAAAGTGATTATTAACTCTCCCAAAGATAAAATCAAAAAATTGCCCCACCCGGCACGACTCCTAAAAAAACAAAATATCTATTTTTCTCCGGCCACAGAAATAGCCTTAGAGATTATTGGCAAAAACATTACTAATACGGTGATTCTTGGTGCTTTAGCCAAAAATACCAAGTTAATTTCTTTAGCTTCTCTCAAAAGAGCGATTAGGGAAAAATTTAGTGATAAGGGCGAAAGCGTCATCGCTAAAAATATCCAAGCGGTAGAGAAAGCTTATAACTCTTAATATCATCTTCATGAAAAAATATCCTCAACCATCTCTTGTCACTCAACCTAACACCTCTTTAAAGAATAAGACGGGCGCTTGGCGCACTCACCGACCAGTCACTGATTATAAGATGTGTATTAGTTGCGCCCTGTGCGCCAAAATCTGTCCCGAGGGGTGTATTAAGATGACTAAACAAACTAAATTTGCAAACCTTAAACCACTAACTAATTACGATTATTGCAAGGGTTGCGGTTTGTGCGTTAAAGAGTGCCCCGCGAAGGCAATAAAAATGATCGCCGACTTTTAAGCTATGAAAAATAATCGCCAAATTTTAGAAGGTTCTCGAGCCATCAGCGCCGTGATTAAAAATATTAATCCGGCAGTTGTTTCCGCTTACCCAATTACCCCCCAAACTCACATCGTAGAAGATCTAGCCAAATTCAAAGCTGAGGGAAAGGCTAATTATGAGTATATTCGTGCGGAAAGTGAATTTGCCGCCGCTTCAATAGTTTTAGGAGCGAGCGCAACCGGAGTTCGAACTTACAGCGCCACCAGCTCCCAGGGATTACTCTTAATGACCGAGGTGGTTTATAATATTGCTGGTTTAAGATTGCCGGTGGTGATAACCTGCGCTAACCGCGCCGTATCTTCCCCGATCAATATTTGGAACGATCACAGTGATGTTATGACAATTCGCGATGCGGGTTGGATTTTATTATTTGCGACCGATGTCCAAGAAGCGGTTAATCAACATCTCTTAGCTTATAAGTTAGCAGAAAAATTAAATTTACCAGTAATGGTCAATGTCGATGGTTACATTCTTACTCACGCCTTCGAACCGGTGATTATTCCGGATGTTAAAACGATTAAAAAATATTTGCCCACTTATCAGCCGACGACTGGTGCTTATCTTGATCCCAATCATCCTGTTACTCTGGGTGCCTTCTTCGGGCCTCAGAGCTATTTAGAAACCAGAGCGGCTCTCCATTATGATTTGCAAGCGGCTCTTAATTTAATTAAGAAAGAACAACAAATTCTAACCAAAACCTTAACTCCTTTAGGGATTAAATCAAGGGGCAATGGTTTAATTGAATATTTTGGCCCGAAGAATCCCCAAATTATTCTTGTCGTCTTGGGTTCAGTCGCGGGCACAATTCAAGAAGTATTAGTTAATAATAAAAAATACCAAAAATCCATCGGGTTATTAAAAATAAAAGTTTACCGTCCTTTCCCAGCTAACGAGATAAAAAAAATTATTAAAACTACTAAAAATATCGCGGTAATTGAAAAAGCCATTAGTCTAGGCCAGGCTGGTCCTCTTTACAGCGACTTAAAAGCCTCGCTCGAAAATCGTCAAACAAATATTAAAAACTATATTGTTGGGTTAGGCGGCCGAGATGTGACTGGAAAGATGATCGAAAAAGTTATAAAAGATGCCACACTTCAAAACGATAAAATAAAATTTATCGGATAAGATTAGAAAAATTAAGTTCTAAACCTACATGAAAATTATTAAAGTTTATAGCCTAGACTTTATTGGCAGAGCCATTAGAAAGAAGGAGGAGGCCAAACTTTTGGCTGATGGCTATCAAATAGAAAGCGAGGAGGAGGTCAAGGAATGGGATTCGGGGCGCGCCTGTTGTTTGGCAATTATTTTTTTGCCGCTCGCTTTATTGGGAAGATCTAAAAAAGTAAAGGTTACTTATTCTAAATAATTATGTTTATTTGTGAGATAACTTACTGGAAAAAAATATTTTGGGCACTGGCGATTATATTCACTCCTTTGTGTTTAGGGGTGATTGAGGTTCAAGCCGCCAACACCACTAATTGTACCTGGATTCAACAGATCACTGTGGTTTCAGAAGGTGGCTATCGTTATTTAGGGGGTTGCACGGAAGCGGACCGAAAGAGTTGTGAGGGACAATGTCGGGAAGATACTAAGCCCAAAAGTGAAACAACCGCCTCAATGCACACTGGTTATCTTTGTTGCCCTTTTATTGAAAAACCAGCTATTCCCGAAAAAACTTATGAATCACTAACTTTCACTCCCCAAGTAAAAATTCCTGACTCTGCCTTTAATCAAGGTGATATAAAAATTGGCACATATAATTCAGCGACAAAAGAAGTAACGAGTGATTTATTAGCTAAATATATCAAAACTATTTATGATTATGGTTTAAAAATCGCCGCCATCTTAGCGGCCATAGTATTAATGGGGGGAGGGGTCTTATGGTTAGTCTCTAGTGGTGAAGCCTCAAGAGTCACCAAGGCTCGCGAGCTAATCGTCGGCAGTGTTATCGGCCTGATAGTTCTCAGCTCTTCTTGGATAATTTTAAATACAATTAACCCGGGCTTATTAAATCTAGCTGTCTTGAAAACTTCTTTGATTAGACGGTTCGACCCCGAGCCGATTTCCACTGAAGGTAATCAAAATAATAGTACTAGTTGTGCTGGTTGCGTGGAAATAAAAAATATTCCTTGTAAAGATGGTAACCAAGCTAACTCGGGTTTAGTTAATAGGTTGAATGTAGCTTGGGAAAAGCAGGCCGGAATCAGTTGGCGAATTACTGAAGCCTACCCGCCAACCAGTAACCATAGTAGTGCCTGCCATAATAATGGGATGTGTGTTGATGTCGCTATTTTTCCAGCTGAGAATCCACCTGATTGCGTGAAAGTTACTAAATTAATTCAAATTTTAGAAAGTTCTGGATTAAGCGTCTTGAATGAATACACGGTTTGCAATGGAAAAAGCACTCAATACTCAACTGGTGGGCATCTTCATGTAAGATAAATCTATGATATCGAAAAATAAAAAAATCGAATTTATTTCTCCCGGTCATAATGCTTGCGCCGGTTGCGGTCAATTAACAGCGGTTCAGGCCGTCATGCGTGGTTTAGATAAAAATACAATTATTGCTAACGCTACGGGTTGTTTGGAAGTAACCACGACCGCTTATCCCGAAAGTGCTTGGGGACTTCCCTGGATTCATTCCTTATTTGAAAATGCGGCAGCCGTCGCGTCTGGTATTAAAGCGGCTTTGAATACAAGAAATAATCAAACAACAAAAATAGTCGTCCAAGCAGGAGATGGTGGAACTTATGATATTGGGATTGGACTAATTAGTGGAATGTGGGAAAGAGGTGAAAATATTTTATATATTTGTTATGATACCGAGGCTTATTCTAATACTGGGATCCAAGCTTCAGGAGCTACTCCCTATGGTGCGGCTACAACCACTACTCCTAAAGGTCTTAAAGCAATAGGCTCAACTCAACGGAAAAAAGATATGTTGGCGATTGCCCTGGCTCATGGTTTAAATTATGTCGCCCAAACTACCGCTGGATTCCCCGATGATATTACTAGTAAAGTAAAAAAGGCTCTCATGACCCCAGGATCAACTTATATCCAAATTCTTTCGCCCTGTATACCGGGTTGGAAAATAAATAATGATGAAGCAATTACCATGGGTAGGTTGGCAGTTCAAACCGGCCTCTATCCTTTACTAGAATACACCGATGGTTACTTGTCGTCTTCCAGTATTAATAGTAATTTTAAAGCCAAGCCAGTGGAAGAATACTTAAAAAAACAGGGACGTTTTTCTCATTTAAAATCTCAGGAAATATCTTTTATTCAAGAACTAGCCAGCGCTAATTTAAAAAAATACAAATTTTAATATCAAACAAAATGAGGAATAAAATAAGTAAGATTCTATTTATTATTTTAATCGCTGGAGGACTACTATTTTTGAATGCGCCAAAAGCCGAAGCCGGCCCCTGCGAATGGAAAGCCTATTATTATGTGGTAGATTTAATGAGTGGAATAAGTTCTGGGGGATCTGGGGGTTGTACAAAGGATGAGAGCGACCAATGTAAAGGCTCATGTCCGGAAAGTGAGAAACCAAAAGATACTGTAAAAAGTGGAACTCGGATTACTTATGTTTGTTGCTCCAACGAAGAGAAAGAGGTAGTCCTTCCTGACCCGCCAAAGTTTAATATTCCCCAACTACAAATTAGTATCCCCAATCTAAAGTTCAATAAAGTAGAATGTATTCCTAACGATATGTCCTCAGCCACTAGCACTTACGAATGTTCCATCCCTTGGTTGTCTCAATATATTAGTGCGATTTATGATTATGGTGTCGGAATCGCTGGGATATTGGCGGCTATTGTCTTAATGGCGGGAGGAATACTATGGTTAGTCTCGGGCGGTGACGCGGGGAAAGTAACTCAAGCTAGAGAATTAATTGTGGGTAGTGTAATTGGTTTAATTATCCTCATGTCTTCTTATATTATTTTAGAACAGATTAATCCTGACCTTGTAAAATTAAAATCAATAAAAATTGGAGCAATTGGGGCTAGAGAAATAACTCAATTAGCTAAAGCAAAAAATAGTCAAACGGCTAAAAAGTACGTGGATGCTGGTTGCCCAACTAATCAAGAATTGGAAGACGGGATAGAATTTTATGCGACTGGATATTGCAAACCAGCCTGGGAAGACACTGATGCTTTCCGTTGTTTAATCGCCATGAACTGTTCCTGCCCTAACGGTCGTGATACAAGTAAAAACTGTGATAAATGGTTTGGTAAAACTTACCCGGGCTATGCTCCTTGTAAATCCTTTGATAAAAATACCCCTTATTGTAATAAAACATCTAGTGGCATCCCTCCTTTTATTGGTTCAGTCGCGGGACCGCATTGTGAAGGGCTGCCATATAACACTAAAGTTTGTTTCAACCATATTACTTACACTATTACGGATTCGGGCGGCGGTATTAAAGGCCGAAGAATCGATATCTGGACTGGTGATGATTGTGATGCCGCGCGTAAGGTTACCCAGACGGGGACATTTAGAATGGGCGGCTGCGGTAGTTGGTAATTATTAATAAAAAAGGATCGAATTAACGACCCTGATCCATGGCTGCATTAGCTAATCGATCTGCTTCTTTATTTCTCTCCCGCGGTACATGAGTGTAAGTTATCTTCCGAAAATTACAACTTAAATTATGAATCTCTAAAAACAAAGGCGCTAAGTCTTTGTTTTTTACTTTATACTCCCGATTCAACTGTTTCACCACTAGTTCACTATCTAAATAAAAATCAACTTCCTGCGCTCCTAAAGCATGCGCCCGTTTAAACCCAGTTAATAAGGCACGATACTCCGCTTGATTATTAGTGGTTTTCCCTAAATACTCGGAAATCTCCGAAACCAGTTGCTTATTTTCATTATAAATCACGACCCCAATTCCCGCTGGTCCGGGGTTCCCTCGTGCTCCTCCATCAGTATAAATAATTAATTTCATATTTCGGTTGCTAATTTTAAATCAACAATTTTTAATTGCGGTTCTTGACGGCCATTAAAATCATTAACTTCTAAATAATAGACTAAATCGACATAATCGCCAATCCGGAAATCTTTGTAACCCTCAGCAGCGCCAAAGGCCAGCGCCCACACGGTACTGGTTTTATGGTTAACATCAACTCCTGACAAACGTAACTTAATATGTTGGTTATCAAATCCCATGGTCACCACATCATCAATCCGCAAATTATAGGCGACGAAACGCGGTTGGGAATTATTCTGTCCGTATGGCTCGAGAGCACCAACGCGCTCGGCCAGATCTAAATTAATCTCAGCTAAGTTTAGCTCGGTCTCAATCTTTAGTTTGGGCTGCAAATCAACCTTAGCCAAACTCTGTTTGGCTAAGGTCAATATTTTATCTTTAAAAATATTAAGTTCAGTTTCTTTTTTAATGGAAAAACCGCAAGCCATGGGATGACCACCATATTTATCTAACAAATCAGCACAATCTTCAACCGCGGCGATCATATTAAATTCTTCCACAGAACGCCCAGAACCTTTAAAAGTCATCTTCTTAGGAATTAATTTCTTTTGTTCGGCATCAAATTCGGCTTCCTCTATGAGTCGAGTGACAATTAAAGTGGGCCGATAATATTTTTCGGAAATCCGACCAGCCACTAAACCAATCACACCCTCATTCCAAAACTGATCTTCACCAGCGACGCCGATAATTAATAGAGGCAAATTATCAGAGTCAATCTGGGCTTCTACCGCCCGCATAATCTCTTCGGTAATTTGCTGACGAGAAATATTGCGTTGATTTAATTCCGTCGCCAATTCTTTAGCTTGCTCAGAATCAGTGGTCGTTAAAAGCGCAAAAGCACTATTAGCGTGTCCGAGCCGGCTAGCGGCATTAAGACGCGGCCCAATTTGCCAACCAATATTCCAGGCTTCTAATTTACGATTGCCATTAATTTTAGAAGCTTTAATCAACTCATTTAAACCGAAACGCTTATTCTGATTAAGAACTTTTAAGCCTTGTGCAACGAGTAAACGATTTTCACCTAAAAGCGAAACCATATCAGCTACCGTACCGACAGCAACTAGATCTAAACATTTTTCTAGGATTAACTGTTTTTGTTTATCCGGAATATTGGCTCGAATAAGTAAAGCACTAATTAACTTAAAAGAAACTCCGACACCAGCTAAAGATGTCCAGGGGTAATGATCTGTTTGATCAGCGGGATTAATTAAGAGACAATTGGGTAAATCATGACGATCCTCTGGCAAAACATGATGATCGGTAATAACAACACCTAAGCCTAGGCTTTGCGCGTAAGCAACTTCTTCTTGATTTCTGATACCGTTGTCAACCGTGATTATTAGTTTAAAGTCTTGATCAGCAATTTGTTTAATGGCCACCTTATTTAAACCATAACCTTCAGAGACCCGATCCGGAAGATAGACTTCGACTTGACCATGGAGGATATTAAGCGTCTCGAGGAGAATAACTGCCGCTGTTACCCCATCAGCATCATAATCACCATAAACTACAATTTTATCACCCCGTTTAATATGCTCAATGATCAAATCAACCACGGCCTCCATATCCCGAAATAAAAAGGGATTATAAAAAACTGGAGCATCTTTACCTCCGATCGATAGGACGAGCTCGGGATTTAACTCATCCGTTAAAAACTCATGAATTTCCTCAGTTTTTTTTAAACCGCGATTATAAAGCAACTGCAAAATCACCGGATTAACATCCGGGTGTTGGGCGAAAAAATCCGCCGGGGCTTGAGGAAGTATTTGCCACTTTTTCATGGAATTTTTAGAAGCCGATGGCCACCGTCCAGGCGACCATAGAAATAACGACAATAAATGAGAGAATAATCCACAAAGTCTTAATAACTTTTCTTTTTTTCATATTTATCTTTTTAAAATCTTAACAAAAGTATCGGGCGGAATATCAACACTTCCCTTGCCCGCCGCCATCATTTTCTTTTTCCCTTTTTTCTGCTTTTCCAGGAGTTTCCGTTTTCGGGTGACATCACCACCATAAAGCTTAGCCGTGACATCTTTACGCATAGCCGATAATTTCTCCGCCGCAATAATTTTACCATGAATAGCGGCTTGAATCTTAACGGCGAACATTTGTTTGGCTAAATTATTTTTTAGAATATCAACTACTTCTCGCCCTTCACGGTAGGCGTCGTCACGATAAACAATCGTCGCTAGAGCTTCAACTGGTTCTTCGGCGACTAAGATATCCATTTTAACTACATCGGCCGACCGATAATCCAAATATTCATAATTAATGGAGGCGTAACCAGCGGAGACGCTTTTTATTTTATCATAAAAATCCGTTAAAATCGCGGCGAGAGGAATTTCGTAGTGTAAAATAACCCGTCCTTCATCAGAATCGGCTGAAATATACTCGGTATTTTTATACACGCCTCTTTTTTCTTGGGTTAGTTTAATAACATTACCCAGATAACTTTTGGGGGTAATAATATCTAGACTCACCCAAGGCTCTTCAATCAACTCAATTTGCGTCGGGTCAGGTAGACGTTGTGGGGTTCGGATAATTAAATCCTCACCATTATTTTTTACCACTCGATAGGCAACACTGGGAACCGTAACAATCAAATCTAAATTATATTCGCGTCGCAGGCGTTCCTGAAAAACCTCTAAGTGCAGGAGTCCTAAAAAGCCACAACGAAAACCAAACCCAAGCGCGTCGGATCGTTCTGGCTCATAAGCTAAGGCGGCATCATTTAATTTTAATTTTTCCATGGCCTCCCGAAGTTCTTTAAAATCATTGCCTTCACGAGGAAAAATGCCGGCAAAGACCATGGGTTTTACTTCTTTATAACCCGGTAACGGCTCAATGACGGAGAAGTCGCTGATGCCGCGAGCCACGGTGACAGTATCACCGACGCGACAATCAGCCACTTGTTTAAAGCCCGTCACGATATAACCGATTTCGCCTGGTTTTAATTCTCCCGTGGAAACATAATCCGGTTTAAAAATTCCACAATCTAAAACCTCACTATCAGCCCGAGCGGAAAGTAAGCGAATCTTATCACCTTTTTTGATCGTCCCATTAAATACTCGAACATAAGCGACGACGCCCCGATAAATGTCATATTTGGAATCAAAAATTAAGGCTCTGGTTTGTTGAGGATGATTTTTTAAAATCGGCTCCTGAGGTGGCAAACCGCGTTTAATAACTTCGTCTAAAACTGTGGCTACTCCTTCCCCGGTTTTGCCAGAAGTGGAAAAAATGTCTTCGGCAGGACAACCTAATAATTTAACAATTTCTCTTTTAACTTTAGGAACATCAGCAGCGGGCAGATCAATCTTATTAACTATGGGGATAATGGTTAAGTTTTGTTCTAAAGCTAAATATAAGTTAGCTAAAGTCTGAGCCTGAATGCCTTGCGTTGAGTCCACTAATAAAATAGCGGTCTCAACCGCGGCTAACGAACGAGAAACCTCATAGGAAAAGTCTACATGACCCGGGGTATCAATTAGATTAAGCTTATAGCCTTGATAATTCATGGTCACCGGCTGTAATTTAATGGTAATTCCCCTCTCCCGCTCAATATCCATACCATCTAAAATCTGCTCCCTCATTTTCCGTTTTTCAACGGTCGCGGTGATTTCTAGCATCCGATCCGCTAAGGTAGATTTGCCGTGGTCAATATGCGCGATGATACAGTAATTTCTGATTTTTTTAATATCTAACATAATTTAATAATTTAAACTCCACGAGCCTCGCCCTGGTCATCGATTTTTATCTTCCGGAATGGCCACCGGTTGCGCAGCGAGCTAATAAGTCCAAAGAATTCTTCACTCCGTAATAAATAACAAAATCCAGCATAAACTAACATTCCTGTAATTAGGGCCGCGATAAGTTGAATAAAAACGCCACTAAATTTAGTCATATCAATAAAAGGCCAAACAATTATTTTCATCAGTTGCGCCGCTCCTCCGGCCGCGGCCGCACTAAGCGTCAATTTTAGCATGGATTTTAAAATATTGGCAATATCCAAAAATCCCAGTGCCTGTCGTAAATAAAAAAATAAAATAATAACATTAAAGATATTGGCGATGGAAAAAGCGAGCGCTAGACCAGGCACACCTAAACGGCGACCTAAAACCAAAGACAACCCAATATTAATCGCTACAGTTACTAAACCCACATAAAATGGCGTACGCGAGTCATGACGGGCATAAAAGACTCGAACCAACAGAGGTAAAGTAGCCTGAGCAAACAGACTCAGGGCAAATAGACCTAAAGTATTCATGGTGTTAATCGTCGCTGACCAATCGAATTGTCCAGTTCCCAAGACCACTCGAATAATTTGCGCCCGTAAAGCAATAATTAACACGGTTGTTGGAATAACAAAAAATAAAATCTGCCTAAGAGTTTGCGAAAAACTAGCCACTAGTCTCTCTTTATTAAAAGCCGCTTCGGCTAAGGTAGGAAAAGCGGCGATGGCAAAAGATACACCAAAAATACCAATCGGAAAAGACTGCAAATTATTGGCAAAGTTAAAAACTGCTAACGAACCAGTTTCTAGCCCCGAGGCAATAATAGTAATAACGACTAAATTAATCTGAGAAATAGCCAAGCTCATCGTGCGAGGACCCATCATTTTCCAAATCTTGGCTGTATTTATTTCAGACCAAATCAATTTAAAACTATAACGGAATCCCAAATGATAAACCGTTGGAATTTGAACTAAACAATGTAGTCCGGCTCCTAAAGCTACACCCCAGGCTAAACCAATTATCCCCCAAAAATCAACGAAGTAAAGAGCGCCAATAATAATTCCGAGATTATAAAAAATTGGGGCTAAAGAATAGACTAAGAATCTCTTAAAGGATTGCAAGATGCCCCCTAAAATCCCAGATATGCCTAAAAAAAGCGGGGAAAGAAACATAACCCTAGTTAAGGCAGCTGTTGTCGCTTGAGCGTCACTAGAAAAACCAGGGGCAACAAAACGCATTAAAAATGGGGCAAAGATAATTCCCAAAGCCGATAGTCCAACTAAGCCAATAACTAAAAAGTTTAAAACATTACTCGCTAGAGACCAAGCTTCCTGATTGCTTTCATGATGATCTCGCTTGGTTTCGCATTCACAACCTGAGTCTTTTATTAAACTGGTAAAAATCGGAATAAAGCCGGCCGACAAAGCTCCCAAAATTACCAAATTAAAAATTAAATCCGGAATCCGAAAGGCGGCATAATAAATATCAAGGGTCTCGCTCGCCCCAAACTGTCCGGCTAGAATACGATCACGGATTATCCCTAAAAAACGCGAAGTCAACGACGACAAAGCGACTAAAGCAGCCGCCACAGTAATACTATTGATTTGTTTGCGGAATATCTCTTTAAACATAGGGTTACTTTAAACGATTTTCAAGCATTAGTAAATGCTCGCGTGGTTCCAAATAATAGGGGTTAACGCGAAGGGCGGCTTGCCACATAGCAGCTGCCTCGGTAAAACGCTGCTGACGATAATATAGGTCTCCTAAATTAAATAAAGCATAATCATAATCAGGATTAAGGAGTAATTCTTTTTTGAATTCTTTCTCAGCTTGACTTAAACTGTCTTGGGCTAAATAGATTACACCAAGATTATTATGAGCCATGGGTTCATTTTCATTTAAAACCAGGGCCTGACGATAATACTGAGCCGCTTTTTCAAAATCACCATCCAAATAATACATCGCCCCTAAATTACGTTGGGCTAATGGGGAATGGGGCGAAGTAGTGGCGGCCGCCTGCCAAAAATCTAAACGACTGCGAAAGGACTGACTGTGCCCCAGCGTTAGTAATCCTAAAATTAAAAGAAGAATTGCGCCACCAATTTGAGTTGACCGCTTGGAAAACTGCAGATTCTTTAACCAATCCAGCTCAGCAATAATAATCAGAAAACCAAAGAATGGAAGATAAACTCGATGTTCTAAAAAATCAGACACACTATTTAAACGAAAAAAGGCTGGTAGTAAAAAGAGTAAAAACCACAGTAGACCGAAAGTAATTAAATGTTTATTCTTCTGATGAGAAAATATGATCGCTAAAATTAATAGAATAATCGTGCTTAATCCATAGATTAGAGTGGAGTCGGCTAAAATTGGAAAAACTGCTAAATTAAAAGGAAACAGTAACTTTCCTAAGTAAAGATGGAGGGCGGGAAGGTTCGCCAAAGAGCCAACTAAAGCTGTTGTATAATTGAAAGGATTATTATCTAAGGCAAAAGTGCGCATTAGGAACCAAATAGCTCCAGTGGCTAACGAGCCAAAGAAGATTAACCATTTGTCATGCCGCTCCATCTTCCCGGAATTAATAAATAAAAAGTAAAAAATAATCAATATTGGCAAAAAAACAGCGGTTTCTTTAGTAAGTAAAGCTAAAAACAAAAATAGTAAATAACTGAGATAATTAGGTAAACGAGGACGCTCGCTAAAATCCAGAAATTTTAAAAAGGCGGCTAAAACAAAAATGGCTAAGAGCACGTCGTTACGTCCGGGAATCCAGGCCACCGCTTGAGTAAGCACAGGATGAACTAAATATATTAAAGACAAGCCGAGGGATAATTCGGGTCGTTTGGTCAGACGACGCAACAAACAGAAAGCCAAACTAACTGCCAATAGATGAAAAATAATATTAGAAAAATGATACCTAGTCGGCAAAGTAGCGCCACTTTGAGCATCAAACATGAAAGATAGATTAAGAAGTGGCCGATAATAAAACTTATCGGGCGACAAGAAAACATCATTTGTAAAAAATAAACCAATGTTTTTTGCTTCTTGTAGAATTGAGGCTTTTTCTAAAATTAAATTATTATCGTCTAGATAGGTAAAATCAAAAAACAAAGTCTGACCATAAAGAAGGCAGCCAAAAATGAAAATCAATAAAAAAGGTCGCCAAGTATTTAACCAGCCGATTGGGAAAAAATGACGTTGCCAAAACTTTTTTTCCATAACTAATGTCGAAAAGAGCTTTTATTAAATAAGTAGCGTAAACCGACAATAACTGTACCAATTCCATATTGTAAACTACGGGGAAAACTAATAGAAGATGCTTCAGCAAAATAGCGGACAGGAGTTGGGATTTCTCCGATCCGATAACCAGCGGCCACCACCTGAAATAAGACTTGGGAATCAAAGACGAAATTATTAGAGTTCTTCGACCAATTAATCTTTTCCAGAACCGCTCGACGATAAGCACGCATACCCGTATGCCACTCTGATAAATTATAACCACTAACTAAATTTTCAAACATCGTCAGCGCTCGATTAGAAAAATATTTATATAAGGGCATCCCACCAGCCAAAGCTTCACGACGTGAACGAATTCTCGTTCCTAACATCACGTCAAAATAATTGTCACCAATAAAAGCAGCAAAGTATTTCACCAATTTAGGATCGTACTGATAATCAGGATGGAGCATCACGATGATATCCGCTCCATGCTCTAGGGCTAAACGATAACAAGTCTTTTGATTAGCGCCATAACCACTATTTTGAGCGTGTTCGAAAACAGTTAGACCTAAATGTCGAGCTAGGGTCACAGTTTCATCGTTGCTTTTATCATCAACTAAAATAATTTCATCAACTAAATCAGGCAAATCTTGCACCGTGGCTTTTAAAGTGGCCACCGCGTTATAGGCGGGCAGAACAACAATGATTTTTTGATTATTATACATAAATTAATAAAGTATACGCCAATCAGCGGCGACTAAGCCAGTCGGCGAAACAAAAATAGGATTCAAATCACATTCTCGAATGGTTGGATTACTATTAGCAAAACGCGCTAGATTAACTAACCACTGAGCTAATTCGGTAATATCAAATTTGGCTTGCCCCCTCACTCCCTGGAAGAAAGCAGCAATCTTAAGTTTATTAATTAACTGTTTGGCTTCGGTTAAATTTAAATCACTTATTTGGAGAGCGACATCTTTAAATATTTCCGTATAAATTCCGCCTTGGCCAATCATCATAATCGGGCCAAAAGAAGGATCCCGCTTAAAACCTAAAATTATTTCTAAACTGGCGGGATGTTGTTTCTGCACTACTAAATAATTAGCTGAATTTTTGAAAACACGCCGATTATTTTGTAATAACTTGGTTGCCGCTGACAGAAGAGCGGTTGGTGTTTTCAAATTAATTACTACTCCACCGCGATCGGTTTTATGTAAAAAATCTGGCCCAACGGCTTTTAAAACAACGGGGTATTTATACTGGCTTAACTTTTTCTTTTGATAGCGCGCTGTCGGCAAAACATTAAAATGATATTTCTTCAGTTGGGAAGCAAGCTGCAAATAATCTGGAGAGATAGAGGCGTTAATTAGCTTTAAAGAGTGGTTGGTTTGAGAAGATAAAGGAAAA
>Ga0074195_1000785_pt1 | contig 54700 bp, 49 predicted proteins | sample EPASupsiteHSE623_FD_64525 | JGI IMG/M metagenome (GOLD analysis project Ga0074195, IMG submission 64525) | Bioremediated contaminated groundwater from EPA Superfund site, New Mexico - Sample HSE6-23 | ecosystem: Environmental > Aquatic > Deep subsurface > Groundwater > Contaminated ...
CGCGCGGAAGCAGTGCGGGCACAGCGCCACGTCCCCGATTCAATCGCCACGCTGCGCCATTGGCTCGCCGGAGAAATTGCGCGGACTTTACCCCGCTGCCCCTGTTGCGGCTCAAACACAGGCGGTTTATGACACAGTAAGACTAGTATTGTGTCCCCGAAATACCGAAATACGCGGGACGGGCGGCGGGCGGCATTTTTGCTAGAATTGTTGCGCGATGAAAATTGCGATTGCGCAGATAAATCCCAAAGCAGGCGACCTGCAAGGCAACTCCGCAAAGATTATTGAGTTCACGCGCCGGGCGGGCCAGGCCGGGGCAGAACTCGCTGTTTTCCCGGAATGCGCTCTTACCGGATACCCCGCGTGGGATTTGTGGGAGGACCGCAGTTTTATCGAGGCCACTCTTAAAACGCTGGACGCTGTAGTCGCCAAAACCGGCAAAACAGCCGCGCTGTTCGGCTATGTGGATTTCAACCGCGAGGCGGCGGGCAAGCGGCTTTTCAACTGCGCCGCGCTGGCGCACGAGGGCAGGATAATCGCCCGCCGCGCCAAAACGCTTTTGCCCACCTACGACGTTTTCGACGAGGCGCGTTATTTCGAGTCCGCCGCTGAGAATCTGCCCGTGGAGTTCAACGGCAGGCGGTTGGGCGTCACGATTTGCGAAGACGTCTGGAACGAAGGCCTGCCGCGTAAATTTTACCGCAGGGACCCCGTAAACAGCCTCGTCAAAGCCGGGCTGGACGCGGTAATCAATCTTTCCGCCTCGCCGTTTTTCGAGGGCAAGGCGGAACTGCGGCGGCGGCTGATAGGCGCGCACGCAAAAAAAAGCGGCGTCCCCTTCATTTATTGCAACCAGACCGGCGGCAACGACGATTTGGTGTTCGACGGCGGCAGTTTCGCCGTTGACGCGCATGGCGCGCTGCTGGCCCGTGCAAAACCGTTCGCGGAGGAATTGCTGCCGGTGGATACCGGCTCCGCGCCGTTGACGCGGGACAGCCAGGCCCTGCCCGACGAGGAACTGTTCCTCGCGCTCACCACGGGGATACGCGACTACCTTTCAAAATGCGGCATCAAAAAAGCGGTGCTGGGGCTCAGCGGCGGTGTGGATTCGGCTGTTGTCTGCGCGCTGGCGGCGCGCGCAATCGGCGGCGGGAATGTTACCGGAGTGTCGCTGCCCTCGCAGTATACTTCTTCCGAAAGCCGCCGCGACGCGGCGGAACTGGCGCGCAAACTGGGCGTGAAATTCCACGAAATCCCGATAACGCCGGTCTTCGGGGAATACACGAAGGCGCTGGAGCCGGTTTTCGCCGGGCTCAAGCCCGACGCCACCGAGGAAAATATTCAGGCCCGCATTCGCGGCGGCATTCTGATGGCGCTTTCAAACAAGTCCGGCGCGCTGCTGCTCAGCACGGGTAACAAAAGCGAAATCGCCGTCGGCTACTGCACGCTTTACGGCGATATGTGCGGCGGACTTGCGCCGCTTGCCGACGTGGTGAAAACGCGGGTTTACGCGCTGGCGCGGCACATCAACGCGCGGATGGGCAACCCCATACCGGAATACACTTTGACGCGCCCGCCAAGCGCGGAGCTGCGCCCCGGCCAGACCGACCAGGACGAGCTGCCGCCGTACGATATTCTCGACTCAATCGTGAAAGCGTATGTGGAGGAAGGCAAAACGCATAAAGAGATAGCCGCGCTGGGCATAGAGGCCGCGTTGGTTTCAAAAATCCTCGACAAAATAGATTACAGCGAATTCAAGCGCAAACAGGCGGCCATCGGGATAAAAGTAACGCCCAAAGCCTTCGGCGGCGGGCGGCGGATGCCGGTGGCCCGGGGCAATCATCGAACGGAAAAACCATGAGACATCTAGCGGCGGCGATTTTATTTTTTTTGGCGGCGGTCCCGGTTTGCCGGGCGGCGGGTCCATTCGACTTGTCAAAACCCACGCAGTTCTCGCCGCCGATACTGAGCGAGCAGAATAATTTGAAGGAGAAAATCACCGCCCCGCTGCTCGCGCCGGAAAAAACGCCCGCCAAACAGAATTTCGCCGAAAAATTTTTCAGCAAAATAGTAATCCCGCTGCGGCGCGGACCGCTGCTGCTTTTGCCGGTGCTCGACTCCAGCAAGGACCTCGGCCCGAACTACGGCGTCATGCCGATATGGGCGCTGCGCGACGACAAGCGCAAGGCCATCTCCTCGGTGCTGGCGCCTTCGCTGAACTACAACGAATACCTGCGCACCACGCTGACCTACCGCCACTACTTTTTCCCGGACGACAAGCAGCTCTGGGTCATCCGCGGCTCCTGGTCCGCCGTGGTGCAGCGCGAGCTTTTTTTGCGGTACAACAACCCGGAATTTCTGGGCACGCAATGGCGCGTTAACGCCGAGTTCCGGCATTGGATAAACGGCAAGGCGTCGTTTTACGGCATCGGGCCGGAAACCTCGCGCGGCGACCAGGCCACCTTCGCGCTCAACATGACCGGCGAGGAATTCACCGTCAGCATGCCGATGAAGCGCAATCTTTATCTGGATTTCACGCATTCCTATTACCAGTATATGACGGCGGAAGGCCCGGTGCCCGGCGTGCCGCAGCTTAAAGACAAATACCCCGGTATTTTCGACACGACCTCCGTAGCCAAAAATTTCATGGTGCACCGCCTCGCGCTTTTCTACGACAACACGGACCATCCCGTCATTCCGAAAAACGGCACCTACGCCGGAATTTCAGCCGCCGCGTCGCGCAACGGCCTGGCAAGCGATTACACCTACAACACCTATACCGCCGAATTCAAGCATTACTGCAACTATAAGCAGCGGGACCATTTCGTCACCGCGCTGCACGGCATGATTCAGGATATGCGCGGGCATGACACCGTGCCCTTTTACGCCATGCCCGTGCTCGGCGAAAGCACCGGCCTGCGCTCCGTCGGCGACGGACGCTACGTGGGCGGCGGAAAAGTGGTTTTCAATATCGAAGAGCGCATCACGCCGTGGCGCATTCCGGTGCTGAACTTTTTCAGCGAGTTCGAGTTCACGCCGTTTCTGGACATGGGGCAGGTGTTCGGCACGCTTGACGATATCCAGCAGAAACAGTTCCAGTTCGGCTACGGCATGGCGTTTCGCATAGTGATAAGGCCGCAGGTGGTGGCCACCGCCGACCTCGCCTACGGACGGGAAGGCCCCAACATAATCATCCATGTCGGCTATCCGTTTTGATAGAATTTTGGAAACAGTAAAGGAGAAAATATGCATATCCCCGAATCAATGATGCACGGGCGTGTCTGCCCGGTGACAGCGACTTTGAGCGCCACGCTTCTGGCGGCGACGGCGTATGCCGCCTGTAAAGTCAAGAACAAGCCCGCGCCCGCGCGGTTCGCCTCCGTTTCCGCCTTCATTTTCGCGGCGCAGATGCTCAATTTTCCCGTCGCGCACGGCACGTCCGGGCATTTCCTCGGAGGGGTTTTTGCGGCGGCGCTGCTGGGAATTCCGCACGGCATAATAGCGGTGTCCCTGGCGGTGTCGGCGCAGGCGCTGCTGTTCGCTGACGGCGGGCTTTCAGTCCTGGGAGCGAATATTTTGAACATGGCGCTTGTCGGCGCGGGCATAGGCGGACTGCTGCGGCATTATTTCGCAAAACGCGGCGCGGGTTCGGCGGCGGCAACCGCGGCGGCGGCGTGGCTTTCCGTCATGCTGGCGGCGCTTTTCTGCTCGGCGGAGCTGGCGTTGTCCGGCGCGGCGCGCTTTGCGCAGACGGCGGCGTCCATGCTTTTCGCGCACGCGCTGACCGGCGCGGCCGAAGCCGCAATCACGGTGGCTGCGGTGAAAGCGTTCGCCGGCAATCGCATGGTTTCCAAAACCTCCTGCGCGCCGGTGGCTGCGGCGACCGCGGCGCTGCTCATGCTGGCGCCGTTCGCCAGCCAGCTGCCCGACGGGCTGGAAAGCGTGGCGCGGCAGTACGGTTTTCTAAAGGAAGCGGAGCCGTTGTTTGCCTCGCCGCTTGCGAATTATACGTTCCCCGCCATGTCAAACCCGCAGATTGCCGCAGCCATGGCTGGAGCAATAGGCGCGGCGGCGGTTTTTGCCGCGTCTTATATGGCGGCAAGGCTCATCGCCGGAAAACAAGCCGCTTGAGTTTTTACCGAAACAAAAAAGCCCCCGCAACGGACGGGGGCTTTTTTTATGTGACAATCCGCGAGGTGCCGTAAGGCCTATCAAGGAATGGGTCCAAAGACTATGCAAATTGGACCTTTCGGCTCTATGCAGGGCACGGGCCGGCCTCCTATAATAAAGAAAGCGAGGGAATTTGCGGCAGGTTTGCTCAGACCAAAGCAATTCCCGCAAGGAGATGGTGGTTATGGCAAAACGACTCATGTGCGTCATAGCGGCAAGCCTGGCGTTATCCGCAGCCGCTTTTGCGGCGGACTTGAAGCCGCCGGTTCCCCAGCCTGTCGCGGGACAATCATTCGCGGACAAGCTGGTCAGCGAACGGATAGCCTTCCTGAAAAGCGCGTCGGATGCGTTCGCTAAATCGGCAAGGCCGGACGCCGGCGGCGACGAACAGGCGAATGTCCTCCAGATAGAAAAGATGAGAAGCGACTGGGACGGCATGGACGCCGCTTCCAGGGAAAAACTTGCCGCGTCCATCCTGTCCCGCCCGGACAACGATGTGGTATATCTCGACGACCTGATAGAGATAGCCGGCGTACCGGCGCTTGCCGACCGCCTTGAAAAAGCGCGCGCCGCCAGGGAGGCGGAATTCAAAAAGAAATATGGCGGTGAAAAAGCCGCGGGGGGCGCGGCCAAAACGGCGGCAATGCAGTTGACCATAGGCGACAGCGAAGTGTTCGGCAACTCTGGTAAAATGCCGGGGCAATACGCGCTGACTTTCGACGACGGCCCTGTCGCGGGCCATTACACGGCGTCCGTGATGGATACGCTGCAACAGGCGGGAGTGCATGGCAACTTCTTCTGTCTGGGCAATGTTGTCTCTAAAAATCAGGCGATATTGAAAGCCAATTCCGACGCAGGCAACACCATCAACCTGCATTCCTGGGACCACGCCAACTTCTCGAAACTCAGCATTGACGTGGTGGTTGACCAGATAAAACGGAACTCAGCCGCCGTCCGCGCCGTTACGGGCAAACCGGACAGCGGGTTGTTCCGGTTTCCGTACGGCAACCGCACTCGCGAAGAGCTTGCGCAGCTCAACAAGATGGGTTACGTAAGTGTCAAATGGAATATTGACACCCGCGACTGGGCTACCAAAGACCCCGTGCAGCTTTACGCCAATATCGAAGGAATGCTGGGGGGGACTTCCGGCGGCATCATATTGATGCACGACATACACTGGCAGTCCGCCACGGTTCTGCCGAAGGTCATAGAGCTGCTGAAATCCAAAGGCGCGACATTCATCACGCTGGTCAGAAGCGATGTGAAGCAATAGACCTGTTCCCGGAAAAGCCGTAATTTTTACCCAAAGAATTATTAGGGAAAAAGTCTGATATCCGCAGTCATGAAACAACCCCATGCAAAACTTGCATGGGGTTGTTTCCGTGGAGCCGGCGGGAGGGTTAACCTGAAGTTTTCCGGTTAATCGTCTCCGCTTCCGATTGTCACGCGGCCTATAAGTTCGCCTTTGTCGTTTAACAATTCATCCGGCGGGTTCCAGCGCGCGAGGTCGTCGGCCAGCAGCCGCAGCGATTTGACTATGGAAGGCATCGGGTCCGGCATGTTGGGCGCTTTGCAGATTATCTTTATCTCCATCACCTTCACCGCGATATCCCTGAAAATAATGCCGCCGACGGTAGAATGTGCTGCAACAGCCTTATGCCGGCGTCATCTACAAACAGTCTACAGCCTTTTACAACTAAAAGTCAATATACTTTTTGATATATAGGCTGTGTGAGGCTGGCTAAGCATATCTTAGAATCATCAAGTATGAGCAATGACATTTACGGTACCGTGGGCAGGCAACTGCGGGTGAAAAGGGTGCAAGCCAGGTTGACTATGGAGAAGTTGGCCGAGCTTGCCGATATCAGCACCAGTTTTCTTGCCTATATCGAGACAGGCAAAAAAAAACCGAGCCTGATCACCGTCGCCAGGCTTGCCGGAGCGTTGAATGTTCCGCTATCGGAGTTGTTTGAGGAAAGCAACGTCTCCTCCATTCCTGCCGGCAGTCAAAAGACCGTAGGCAAGCTGCTGAAATTGTTGAGCGGGAGAACTCCTGCGCAAACCCGGGTCATAATCGCCATGGTGGAAACTCTGTCCAGAAAGTTCCCGTGGTGAGAACGATTGCCCGCAAATAAAAAACCTCCGCAAACTGCGGAGGCTTTTTATTTGGTGCGCTATTGAAGCTGGCTCAAATCGGCCACGGAACCGAGCAGGACGTGCAATTCTTTCAGCAGCGCCAGCCGGTTGGCGCGGATTTCAGGGGCAGGGTCCATGACCATTACCGCGTCGAAAAAACTGTCCAACTGCGGTTTCAACGAGGCCATTTCCAGCAGGCAGGACTCGTAATCCGGCTGCGCGGCGCGCAGGTGGTTGAGGAAGGGGAAAACCCTGGCGCGGACGGTTTTCAGCGCGCAATAAAGCTCGCCTTCCTGTTTCGCGGCGAAGGCCGCCTCGGAAATTTCGGCGGCGATTGCGGCCTTGTCCTCGGCGGCTTTGCGCAGTATGTTGGCCACGCGCTTGTAGGCAACCGCCACCGCAGCGAAATCCGGGTTTTTGCGCACGTTGTGCAGCGCGGCCACGCGCGCGAAAATTTCGGACAAAGACAACGGGCGGGCAAGCCGTCCGCCGTCGAATTGCGCTTTGCGCACGGCGCGCACTGTGTCGAAACCGAAGCCTTTTTCCGCCAGTATCGTCTCGGCGCGGGACCAGACGAATTCCTCCACGCCGCGCGTCACGCGGTCTTTGTCCAGCGGGTTCGCGCAGGCGTTTTCCGGGGCGCAATCGTCCCGGCGCAGTATATTGATGCGGCGGGTTACGTCTCCGCTCTTGAAATCCGGCGGCAGCGAATCATAGGCGCAGCCGGCGAGTTCGCTTACTGAAAGCGGCAGTCCCTTCTCCATCAGTAGGCGCACCGCTCCGGCGGCCAGGCGGCGCAGGGCGTGCGGGTCCTCGCTGCCGGTGGGGACCATATCCACCGCGAAATCTCCGACGAGGGTGTCTATTTTGCCGGCGAGGGAGACTATCGCGCCCTCAGGCGTGGCGGGCAGCCCGCTTTTGGCGGTGAGCGGGAAATAGAATTCCTTTATCGCCAGCGCGGCGCGCGAGGACTCGCCCGCGCGCGCGGCGTATTCTCCGCCCATATGGCCCTGCAATTCGGGAAACTCGCGCACCACTTCGCTGGTGAGGTCGGCATAGGCCAGTTGCGCCGCGCGGGAGACCACGGCTTCGTCCACGTGCATGTCCTGGCGGATGCGCTCGCATATCCATTTGGCGATATGCTCCACCCGCGCGGATTTAAGGTACATGGTGCCCAGCTTTTCGTGGAACAGGACGCCGTTTAGCCTGCCGCGCATGTCGTCGAGCGAATGCGCCAAATCCTTCTCGAAGAAAAACACCGCGTCGGAAAGACGCGCCTCCACCACCGACTCGAATCCCTGGCGCACCTCGTCCTGGTTCTCGCTCGTGCCGTCGCGCACGGCGATGAAATGCGGCTCCAGCTCGCCGTGCGCGTTGAGAACGGGGAAAAACTTGAGCTGGCGTTTGAGCACGGTGATTATCAGCTCCGGCGGCAGCTTCATAAAGCGCAGCGACAGCCCGCCCGTCACCGCCACGGGGTTTTCGGCGAGATAAACCGTTTCTTCCAGCAGCGCTTCGTCGAGCGCCGGTTTTGCGCCCAGCCGCGCCGCCGCCGCTGCCACCGCCGAGACAAGCGCCTTGCGCCGGTCTTCGGGCTCCGCCAGCACGCCTTCGCCGCGCAGTGCGCCGATATACTCCTCCGCCGAGGAGACGGAAACAGGTTTCGAGCCGGTCATCTGCCGCGCGGCGGTTTTTTTGCCGGATTTCACGCCCGCCAGTTCGAAGGGGACGTTTCTGTCCCCGTTCAGAGCGAGAAAACCCCGTATCGGGCGCGCGAAACGGAACTGCGTTTCTTCCCACGTCATCGTTTTGGGAAATTGCAGAGAGGAGACCAGTTTGGGGAAAACCGCGGCTAAAATATCATTGGCGGGCTCGCCTTTGCTGATTTTTTTCGCGGCAAGCACCGCGCCTTTGGCGGAATCGGTTATGTAAAGCTTGTCCGGCGTGAGGCCGTGCTTGGCGGCAAAGCCCGTGCTCTGCGGCGTGTATTTGCCGTCCGCGGCTTTCCATTTCGACGCGGCGGGACCGAGCGATTCGGTTTCCATGTCCGGCGAGGCGGTTTCGAGCCCCTCTATTATAAGGGCAAGGCGGCGGTGGGTGCCGGCGGCGCGCAGGCCGGAAAACCCGATGCGTTTCTCCGCCAGCAGTTTGCGCGCGTTTTCCTCAAGCTGAGAAAGCGCGGATTTGACAAACCGCGCGGGCAGATGCTCCACTCCTATTTCCAAAAGCGCGTTGCTCATTGTTTCACTCCCGAAAGCCTGTTTGGCGGCGCCGCGTCTTCTTTTTTCTCCGGCGGCTCGACGGCTTCGACGTATTTTACCGCGCATTTGCGCGCCAGCGCGCGCACCCGCCCGATAAGCTGGGTGCGTTCCGTGACGGAAATCGCGCCGCGCGCATCGAGCAGGTTGAAATAGTGGGAGCATTTCATAGCCGCGTCGTAGGCGGGCAGGTAGAGCCCCTTGCCGGCGAGTTCGGCGCTTTCCTTCTCGTAATCGCCGAAGCAGCGGCGCAGATTGTCGGCGTTGGTCTCCTCGAAATTATAGCGGGAGAACTGGCGCTCCTGCTCAAGGTGCGTGTCGCCGTAGCTGACGGAACCGTTCCACGAAATATCGTACACGTTGCGTTTTTTCTGGCTGTACATCGCTATGCGCTCGAGGCCGTAGGTTATTTCCACGGTAATCGGCTTGAGCGCAAATCCCGACATCTGCTGGAAATAGGTGAACTGCGTTATTTCCATCCCGTCAAGCCAGACCTCCCAGCCCACGCCGGACGCGCCGAGGGTGGGCGACTCCCAGTCGTCCTCAATCCAGCGCACGTCGTGGAGGTTGGGGTCGAGGCCGAGGGCTTTCAGGGAGTTGAGATAAAGCGTCTGCGTATCCGCCGGGGCGGGTTTCATGATTACCTGAAACTGGTAATACTTGCCGAGGCGGTTGGGATTGTCGCCGTAGCGTCCGTCGGCGGGGCGGCGGCAGGGTTCGACGTACGCCACGTTCGCCGGTTTTGAGGTGAGCGAGCCGAAAAACGTCGCAGGGTTGAAGGTGCCCGCGCCTTTTTCGATGTCGTAAGGTTGTATTACGCAACAGCCCTGTTTTTTCCAGTATTCGCAAAGGGTGGAGATGATATCCTGAAAATGCATTTGAGAGTCCGTTTGGCACACTTGGGAAATAGCGCAGCACGACGCGCCTGATTCATTCAATCAAAAATGGTGGAACGCTTTCAAACCGAACGCTGATTCTCAAGCGGCTGTTGTTTGCTACAATAATGTCTGTTCGGAGTGCATATCCGCGTCAAGGAGTTGAATCTTGAAATATCCACTTGCGCTGTTCATCGCGGCTTGCCCGTTCGCCGCGTACGCTCAGACTCCCGCATCGTCCGTGAACCCGTTCTTTCAGCCCAGCGCGCTGCCTTATCAGCTTCCGCCGTTCGACAAGATAGCGAACGCGGATTTCAGGCCCGCATACGAGGCCGGAATGGCCGAGCAGCGCAGGGAGGTTGACGCCATCGCGCAGAACGCCTCCGAGCCGACTTTCGAGAACACCATAGTCGCCCTCGAGCGTTCGGGCAGACTGCTGACGCGCGTGTCAAAAACGTTCTCCAATCTCAACGTCTCTAACACCGACGACGAGAGGCAGAAGATTGAAGCGGATATGGCGCCGAGGCTGGCGGCCCATCAGGACGCCATCAATCTCGACCCCGCTTTGTTCGCGCGGGTGGACGCGCTCTACCGGCGGCGCGAAAGCCTGGGTTTGGACGCGGAATCCGCGCAATTGCTCGACCGCTATTATAAAAATTTCGTGCGCGCCGGAGCGCGGCTGGCGCCAGCCGACAAAGCGGCGCTTAAGGAGATAAACAAGGCCCTGTCTTCGCTGACCACGCAATTCGGGCAGAACCTGCTGAAGGCGACAAAAAGCGGCGCCGTCGTAGTGGACGCCGTCGCGGATCTGGACGGGTTGTCCGCCGAGCAGACAGGCGCCGCGGCGGAGGCGGCGAAGGCGCGCGGACTCGTCGGAAAATGGGTCATCACCCTGCAAAACACGACGGTGCAGCCGCCGCTGGAGCAGTTGAAAAGCCGCGCTTTGCGCGAGCGCATCTACCGCGCCTCCAGCGCGCGGGGAAACGGCGGCGAGTTCGACAACACGGGCCTCGTCTCCCAAATCGCGGCGCTGCGGGCCAAGCAGGCCGCGCTTCTCGGCTACCGCAATTACGCCGCATATTCGCTTGAGGATGAGTCCGCCGGCACTCCTGAAGCGGTCAACCGGATGCTCGGCCAGCTGGGTCCCGCGGCGCTTGTCAAGGCGAAAAGCGAGGCAGAAGACATCCAGCGGCTCATAGACGCACAGGCGCAAGCCGGACGCGCGCCGTCGTTTCAGTTGCAGCCGTGGGACTGGCCGTTTTACGCGCAGCAGGCGCGCAAGGCGCGCTACGACTTCGATGATGCGCAGGTGAAGCCCTATTTCGAGCTCGACCGCGTTCTGCGGGACGGCGTTTTCTTCGTCGCGCATGAATTATACGGCTTGGCATTCAAGGAGCGCGCGGACCTGCCGGTGTACCGCTCCGACGTGCGCGTATTCGAGGTTTTCGACGCGGACGGCTCGCCGCTGGGCCTGCTGCTCCGCGACGATTTCAAGCGCGACAACAAAAAAGGCGGGGCGTGGATGGACGCCTTCGTGGACCAGGTCGGCTTGTTCGGGCAGAAACCGGTGATAATCAACAATCTCAACATCCCCAAGCCGCCTGCGGGCCAGCCGGTGCTGATGACGCTCGATGAAGTTGTAACGATGTTTCACGAGTTCGGACACGCGCTGCACGGCCTGTTGTCGAACGTAAGGTATCCGACATTGGCTGGCACAAACGTTCCGGCGGATTTTGTGGAATATCCGTCGCAGTTCAACGAGATGTGGGTCCGCGAACCCGCTGTGCTGGCGCATTTCGCCAGGGACTACCGGACCGGAGAGCCGATGCCCGAAGCGCTGCTGCGGAAAGTGCTGTCGTCTCAAACTTACGGGGAGGGCTATGGCACCGCCGAGTATGTGGCCGCCGCGATGATAGACCAGTCCTGGCATCAACTGGCCGCGCCGGATGCGCCGCCCGCCGCCGGAGTCATGGCGTTCGAAAAGGCCGCTCTCGAAAAGAACGGCATGGCATACGGTCCGGTGCCGCCGCGCTACCACACGCCTTATTTCGCGCATGTTTTCAGCGGCGGTTATCAGGCGGCCTATTACGCTTATATCTGGAGCGAAGTGCTTGCGCGCGATACCGGCCGCTGGTTCTATGCGCACGGCGGGCTCAACCGCGCCAACGGCGATTTGTTCCGCGACAAGGTGCTTTCGCGGGGCCGCACGCTGGAGCCGGGCGTGCTTTTCGAGCAGTTCTACGGACAGCCGCCGGACATCAAACCGCTGCTCGACTACCGGGGGCTGGTTTTGCCGGAGGCGAAACCGCAGTAAGCCTATTTTTTCCCGCTGCCAACTGCGATTTCCGGGTTAATTCAGTCTCGCTTTGAACCTTGCCGCGCTTATGGCGGCGATTGTTGCGCCTATGGCGCACAGCGCGCCGATATTCGTCCAGAAAACGCCCCAGTCGCCGCCTTTTAGCATGATGTTGCGCAGCAGTTTAGCAAAATACATCAGCGGGTTGAGATACGCCAGCAGCCGCCAGCCTTCCGGGATATTTTCCACCGGAAACATCACTCCCGACAGCAGCAGCGCCGGAAACAGGAATATGAAGCCGCCCATCATCGCCTGTTGCTGGTTTTGCGCGAAGGTCGAAATCAGCACGCCCACCATGACCGTGGTGCTCACGAAAATAAATCCCGCGCCCGCCAACTGAAGCAGGCTGCCGCGCAGCGGCACACCAAACAGCGTCACGGCGGCGGCAATAATAATCGGAATCTCCGCCAGTCCCAAGAGTATGTAAGGCACTGTTTTGCCGGCCAGAATCTCGCCGGTGGAAACGGGCGCGGAAATAAGCGTTTCAAAAGTTCCGGTTTCGCGCTCGCGCGCTATCGCCATGCTGGTGACTATGACGGTAATGATGCACAGTATCATCGCCATTATCCCCGGCACCAGAAATATAGCCGATTCAAGCGACGGGTTGTAAAGCACGCGCAGGTCCAGTTTCACGGGCGGCAGGGGGGGCGCTTGGGAATTGTCCGCCAGCGCCAGCGCAATCACGTTTTTGACATAAGCTTCCACCTGCCGCGCGCGGGATGCGTTTGCGGCGTCTATAAGCAGCTGAATTTTGGCGTCGCCGCGCTCCAGCGCGCGGCTCAACCCTTCGGGCGGAACCGCCACCACCGCTTCGGTGCGTTTTTCGCGCAGGAGCGCCGCGTAATCCTGCGCTGCGGGGGAGTCAATCCGCACGGCGGAAAACCAGCCGGACGCGCCGGCGCGTTCCTCTATGCGCCGCGCCAGATAGTCGCCCGGGCGGCTGACCACGGTCAGACGTATGTTTTTGACTTCGCTGGAAATTGCCAGCCCGAAAATCGTCAGTTGTATTATGGGCACGAGAAAGATGAGCGCCGCCAGCCGCGGGTCCCTTAACGCCTGCGTCAACTCTTTTTTTATGAATCCCATAATCGCGGGGTTGAGTTTCATGGTTCGATATCCGTTTTGAATTTTTTCACCGCCAGCGTAATCAAGACGGCGTTAATAGCCAAAAGGGCGGACAGCGGCCTTATAAGTTCCATGAATCCCGCTCCTTTCAAAAATACGCCGCGGCTTATCTCCATAAACCAGCGCGGCGAGAGTATCATCGTGAAATATCGGAAAAACACGGGCATGCTCTCCACCGGGAATATGAAGCCGGAAAGCAGAAACGCCGGCAGCAGCCCCGATATCATCGAGAGCTGCATCGCCAGCCGCTGCTGGCGCGCCACTACGGAAATCAGCAGTCCCTGCGCCAGTGCCGCCGTTATGAAAACGGAGCACGCTGTCCAGTAAACAATCTGGCTGCCGTTGAACGGCACGCCGAATACCAGCCGTGCCGCGATATAAACCGTCACCGTCCCCGTCAGGCTGAGCGCGAAATACGGGAGCAGTTTCCCCGCCACTATCTCAAGCGGGCTCACCGGGGTGGAAAGCAGCAGCTCCATCGAGCCGTTTTCCCATTCGCGCGCCACGGTCATCGCGGTAAGCAGCACGCCCAGCAGCCCGATAATAACCGTAGCCAGCGCCGGCACAATAAACCAGCGGCTGTTAAGTTCCTGATTGAACAAAAACCGCGTGCGGATTTCCGGCGAATTTCGCGGCGGAGTCTGCGCGAATTTCCGGTTCGCCGCGTCCATTATTCCGGCGAGATAGCTTAACACCACGCCGGTTTTGGAATTATCCGCGCCGTCCAGCAGCAATTGCGCCCCGCCCTGCCTGCCGGATTTTATGTAGCGCCCGAAATTTTCCTTTATCACCAGCACGCCGGAGGCTTTTTCGGAATCGAGCCAGCTGACCGGCGCTATCTCCGAGGAAAACGGCTCCAGCCGGAAATAGCCCGACGAGGAAAATGTCCGCGCGAATTCCCGCGAGAAGCGCGTGTGGTCCTGGTCCTGCACCTTCAGCCCGATGTCGCCGTAATTGAGGTCTATGATAAAACCGAACATCAGCAGCAAAAGCAGCGGCAGCCCGAGCCCAAGCGCCAGCGTGAACGGGTCGCGCAGAATGTGGCGCATCTCCTTGAGCGCGATTGCCAGCGCGCGGGCCGCGTTGAAATTCATGCCGCGCTTCCTCCCACGAGCTTGAGGAAAACATCCTCCAGCGTCGGCGTTATGCGCCGCTGCGAAAACTGCCCCGCGCGCTCCGCTGAAAACTTGCGCCACAAATCGGCGTTTTGTTCCTCAAGGTGATAGCGCAGCCCCCAGGGCCGCACCGCCCCCGCGCCCGACGCGGCGAGCGCGGCCGCGAACCCCGGCGCAGCCGCCGTGGAGGGGGAAATTTCGTAAAGCGGGTGCGGAAAATTGGCGGTTTTCAGATTTTGCGGAGTGTCCAGCGCCGCTATGCGGCCCGTCTGCATAAGCGAGACGCGCCCGCACTGCTCGGCCTCGTCCATATAATGCGTGGTGACGAAAACGGTCTTGCCCGCCGTCGAAAGCTGTTTTATCAGGTTCCAAAACCGCGCCCGCGGGGCGGGGGAAACCCCCGCCGTCGGCTCGTCGAGGAAGATTATCGCCGGGTCGTGCAGCAGCGAGGCGCAAAGCGCCACCTCCTGCTTGACCCCGCCGGGCAGGTTTTGCACCAGCGTGTCCTGCGGATAGTCGAAACCCGTGAACCGGAAAAGCTCTTTTGCCCGCGCCAGAATCTTGCGCGCCGGCATCTTCCTCAACGCTCCGGCGAAGGCGATGTTTTCGCGCACCGTAAGGTCCGGGTAGAGCGTAAACCGCTGCGACATGTAGCCCACGAGAGCCTTTATCGCCAGGAGGTCGTCGGCCACATTGCGGCCCGCGACGGTGATTTTACCCGCCGTCGGGCTCAACAGTCCGCAAATGGCGCGTATGCAGGTTGTTTTTCCCGCGCCGTTCGCGCCGAGAAAACCGAAAATTTCCCCTGCCTCCACGCAAAACGAGATGTCGTCGACGGCTTTGAAAGCGCCGAAGGCGATGGTCAGGTTTTCCACGTTGACCGCTGCGGCGGCGCTCACTTGGCCTCCCTCAGGAAAACTTCCTCGAAACTTGCCGCGCCGAGCTCCGCAAGCAGCGCGCGCGGCTCGCCTCCGGCTAGCAGCTTTCCGTTTTCCAGCAGTTGCACCCGGGCGCAGCGTTCGGCTTCGTCCATGTACGAGGTGGACATTATAATCGTCATCCTCCCCGCAGAGAAATCGTGCATAAGGTCCCACAACTCCCGGCGGCTGACCGGGTCCACGCCGATGGTGGGCTCGTCGAGCAGCAGTATTTCCGGCGTATGCAGCAGCACGCAAATCAGCCCCAGCTTTTTGTACATTCCGCCGGAGAGCCGCCCCGCGCGCCGGTCCCGGAATTTCTCCAGCCGCGCCAGATGCAGCAGCGCTTCGCTTTTTTTCGCGAATTCAGCGTGCGGCAGGCGGTAGAGGTCGCGGAAAAACTCCAGATGCTCCCTGCACGATAAATCGGGATAAAGGCTCGGTTCCTGGGGAAAATAGGCGATTTTGGGGCGGATGCTTTCGAACGGGATTCGTTTTCCGTTTTGCTCAAAGTCCACCGCGCCGGAATCGGGATGCAAAAGCCCGGACAGTATGCGCAGCAGCGTTGTTTTCCCCGCGCCGTTTGGGCCGATTATCCCATGCAGCAGCCCGCCTTCCAAAACAAGCGAAATGTTATCCAGCGCCCGGGTTTTGCCGAGCGTTTTGGTCACGCCGTCGAGTTTTATCCCGGACGAGGTTTGCATGGTCTAGTCCGGCAGTTTGACCTCTATGGTCATGCCGGGTTTAAGCGCGCCTTCGGGGTTTTTGAAAATCACCTTCACGCCGAAAACCAGTCGCGTGCGCTCGGCGCGGGTCTGCACGTTTTTCGGGGTGAACTCCGCCTCTTCGTTGATTACGGCTATTTTGCCGGAGAACTGTCTGCCGCCGAGTTCTGGCAGATAGCCCGGCACTTCCATGCTGGTCGAAAGTTTTGCGATAAGGTCATGCGGTATGTAAACCCAGGCGTAGACCTCGCTCAAATCCGCCATGGTGACAAGTTTCGCGCCGGGGCTTATCAGTTCGCCCGCTTCGTGGTATTTGTAGAGCACACGGCCCGCCTCCGGCGCGGTTATGCGGCACCAGCCGGCGCGCAGCGCGGCGTCGTCGCGGCGGTATTTCAGGCGGTCGTAGTTTTCGCGCGAGAGGCTGCCGGTTTTTAAAAGCTCGTCGGCGCGGTCATAATCCTTGCGCGCGATATCGGCGGCGAGGCGCGCGTCGTCGCAGTCCAGCGCCGCGATAAGCGAGTTTTTGGCGATACTATCGCCTTCCTTCACGCGGTAGTCCTGTATCACGCCTGAAATGCGGGCGGAGATGTCCACTTCGGTGGCCTCTATGGTTCCGGCGTAACGGAAATCCTTTGCCGACCGCAGTTTCCAGCCCAGCGCGGCTGCGGCGACGACAAGCGCGGCTATGATTATTTTCTTTTTCATGATTTCATCTCCCGGCGCTTGCCATGAGGGCAAGCTGTATCAGCATTTGCGCGTCGGTGTTCGCGGACTGGCTTTTAGCCGCCAGCACCCGCAGGTTTGCGTCCTGCACCTCCAGCCAGGTGGAACGCCCGGCTTTGTAGGCGGAATAGGTCAGCGCGGCGGCTTCACCCGCTTCCTTTGCCGCTTCGGCATTTATGTCCTGCTGAAGTTTCAGCGCGGAAAAAGCGTCGCGCGCCTTGAAAAAATCGCGGCGGATATTGCGCATCAGTTCCTGACGGCGTTCGTCGGCGCTTTGGGCGCGGTTTTGCTGTTCGCGGGACCGGGCGTCGCTTCTGCCGTTTTCAAAAAGCGGCAGCGAAACGCTGATTCCCGCCGTGTTCTGCCCGTAACTGTAAAGCGAGGGGCCGTTGGGGTAGTCCAGCGAACTGCGGGCCGACAACTGGACTCTGGGCGATTTATCCGCCCTGAAACTCTCCGCCGCGGCGCGATAGGACTGCGCCATCATTTCCAGCGAATGCAGGCTTGGGCTTTCCAAATCCGGCATCAGCGCGGAGTATTTTCCCATGCCGGAAAGCAGCGCGGCGGCGGGTTCGGCGGAAACCAGCGCGGTGGGCGGCTCTATGCCGCCGTATTCGGCGTAATTCATGCGGGCGTCCAGCGCCAGCGACGGGTCGAAGGAGTCTTCCTGCCCGGTTATGGCGGCGAGTTCGCGCAGCGCGCCCGACAGCGCCGCGCGCGCCTGAAGCAGTTCGCGGCGGCGCGCCAGCACTTCCTGATTCGACATCAGCTCATCAAGGCGGCTTTTGGTTCCCGCCCTGGCGTTGAGCGAGATATCGTCGTGCTGCGATATGGCGAGTTTCAACTGGTCGCCCAGCAGGTACGTCTGCTCAAGCGCCAGCTGCATCTGAAAATAGGCCAGCCGCGTCGAGAGTGTGACTTGGCGGCGCGCGTTTTCCAAATCCTCCGCTTTTGCGGCGGCGGTTTTTTTCGCGCTTTCCCACGCGGCGCGCGAGCCATTGTTGTCGAAAAGCGTCCAGTAGGCCGACGGGCCGATGGAATAGTTCCAGTTGTCGCCCAGTTGCTTGTTGATTGTGCCGGCGGGCGTTGTCAGGTTTATTTGCGGGATGACGCCGGTGTAGCGCAGCGTGCCTTCCAGCGCCACGCGCGGATAAAGGGCGGCTTTCACATTTTCCGCAGCGTCCCGCGCGGCGGCGGCCTCCGCCAGCGCGCTTTTGATTTGAGGCGATAAATTCACGGCCGAGGTCTGGCAGTCCGACAATGCGAGGTGCGCCGTTTGCGCGGCGTAAGCGGGAAGGGAAAGCGCTGCCAGAAGAAAGATGGTTTTCATATTTTATGACGCGGTTCCAGCGCGGCGAGCGCCAGTTCCACGCGCTGCTCCATTGCCTTGTCCGAAATGACAAGTTGTTTTATTACAATGAGTGGCGCGGGCAGCAGGGACGAGAATCCGTTGCTTTCCGCCACGCCCACCGCGCCGCAGGGCACCACCAGCGGCAGCACCAGCAGCATTAGCATGTTGGGAAACGATGCGTCGCGCCGCAGCGCGCCCGTCTCCCGGCATTGCTCGATGATATCCATCAGCAGCATGACATGGGCGGTGAAATTTTCCTTTATGAATAACACGGTTTCCTTTTTGCCGCCAACAACGTCTTTGATGAGTGCCGCCAGTATCTGCCGGTTGTCGCGCGCGAATTTGCCGATGGTGAGCAGCGCGGTTTTAAGGCGCGCGCGCGGCTCGCCCGCGTTTTCCACGCCGAGGCGGAAGTCCCGCATGAATTCGGCGTACATCTCCTTGAGAAGCCGATGCTCGAACTCCCGCTTGCTCCTGAAATAATAATGGAACATGCCGAGGTTCACGCCCGCCTCGCGGCAGACCTCCCGCACTTTAAGGCCCGTAAGGCCGCGCTTTAGCGCCAGCTTTTTGCCCGCCGCCACAAGCCGCAGGTCGCTTCCCGAAGATGGACGCGCCATGAACCCTCCATTGTTATACGCCAGTATAACTATACACCCGTATAACAATTTTGTCAAGCGCCAAAATTTGAATTAGCGTTGGATTTCTTGTAAGATTTACTCACACAACTCGCACCGCAGCCTTGCATATTTTGCGACGGAGGAACGCCTATAGCGGGATAGAAATTTATCTTTGCGCACAATTTTGACTTGTTTTCGGGAGCCTGCATAAGAGCAGGCTGAGCTTCTGAAGCGATTCGGAAGCCCATTGCACACCGAAAGTGGGTCGCCCGCTGTTGCCCCCGCAAGGGGGCAGGGCGACACTATTTTGGGCTCGTGCAATGGCTCAGGTGGTGTCGCCTCTTTTATTTGCCATAGCCTGAGCCTAACCACAAAATCATGGAGTGGTATGAGCGCAAGGGTAAGCTTGATAATTCCGACATTCAACAGGGAAGAAGTATTGGCGGCGTCAATACAAGATGCGCTAAATTCCAAGTATCCGGATTTGGAGATAATCGTTGTTGACCAGACGCCAACGCATAAGCCGCAGACAGAATAATTTTTGCAGTCCGTCGCGTCAAAAGTAATCTGGCTTAGGGAGAAATGCGAGGGCGTGGCAAGAGCGCGTAATATAGGGTTGCGGCAGGCATCCGGTTCCTATATTATTTTTTATTGATGATGATGTCAGATTTGACGAAAATTTTGTTGGAAACCATGTCAAAGTCCTCGATTCCGGCGCGGATGTCGTGCAGGGGCGTATCATAGAAGCAAAAGCCGGTCCGACGGACAGGCCGCAATGGATGGGGTTTTGGATACGTATTTCCGGCAGCAATGATTGTCCTGTCGCTGGTCCGACCAACACAATAACAGGATGCAATTTCAGCCTGAAGCGGGTGGTATACGACAGGATGGGCGGGTTTGACGAAAGGTTTTCAAATCCCGCCGTTTTCGAGGATGGCGATTGGGGAATGCGCGCTTATGCAGCTGGTTTTAAAATACGGTATTCTCCTGAACCGGCGTTGCATCATCTGCGCGTCGGCACCGGCGGTGTTGATTCGGGTGTAACTGAGCAACGTTTGGCGGAAAACTATTACTTCTGCTGCTTTATGTACGCATACAAACATCATCATTGGCTGGCGGTCTTAAGATACACCGCAAGGCTTTATATTCGCGGAGCAAAGGCGGCGATTCGCATGATTCGGCGGGCAAGGGCTAGAGCAAAAGCAGGGATTGCTCCGGGTTTTTGAATTGAGTCTGTCGTTGGTTAACTTGAAACTTTCAGGTTAACCATGCCGGTTGGAAAAATGCTATATAATCCATATGCCTGCCAGAAACTATGCGGATGTTGAAACCGCGCTGCATTCGCGCATGGACGTGTTGCGCGGGAAATATCATGTGAAAAAAATAGGCGTTTTCGGTTCATTCGCGCAGGGGCGGCAGACCGCAAAAAGCGATGTGGATATATTGGTGTCTTTTTCCGTGCCCATCGGATTATTTCACTTCGTACGCACGGGAAAATATATCAGAGGCGTTCTCGGACGGAAAGTGGATATCGCGACGCAAGCCGCGTTAAAACCGGAAATAAAACATTCCGTGCTCGGCGAAGTCCGCTATATATCATGACGCGGCACACGGACTTGTATTTCAACGACATTCTTCATGCGGCGGCCAAAATCCAGCGTTATACCCGCGGTATGGCCTTCGCCGAATTCAAGCGCGACGATAAAACCGTGGACGCCGTTATCCGCAACCTGCATGTGATAGGCGAGGCGGCAAGAAGCGTTCCTATCCATGTTCAAAATAAGAATCCGCAAGTTCCCTGGCGGGATATTATTGCCATGCGCAATATCTTGATTCATGAGTATTTCGGCGTTGATGCCGCCATCATCTGGAAAACCGTGAGAGAAGACCTGCCTGTCCTCAAAAAAGCGATTGCCGCCATCAGAACGGAAAAGTAGGCCAAGCAGAGGCGGCGGCGGTTTTTTGAGTTGCGCTTCCGGTATTTGACAAACGGACGCTTAAGAATTTAGAATAACAATATACTCTTCGGGGCAAGGTGGAATTCCTGGCCGGCGGTACAACCCGCGAGCTTTCGTCAAGAGAGCATGATCTGGTGAAATTCCAGAGCCGATCGTAAAGCCGAGATGTGAGAAGAGTCGCTGTGCGTATTTTCGCGCACGCATGATTTTAACGCCCCGGAGCATTCCGCGGCGTTATTTTTTTGGAGGTCAAATGTCGAAACCGGTTTTTTCGCCGATTGCCGATGTTATAAAGGATGTGCGCGCCGGAAGGCCCGTGGTAATCGTGGATGACGAAGGCCGCGAAAACGAGGGCGATATCGTAATCGCCGCCGCGCGCTGCACGCCGCAGGCGATAAATTTCATGGCAAGCTGCGGACGCGGCCTGATATGCGTGCCGATGACCGCCGGAAGGCTTGACGAACTGGGGCTGCACCGGATGGCGGCGCAGTCCGGCGACCCGTACAAGACCGACTGGGCGGTTTCAGTGGACGCAAAAAAAGGCGTCACCACCGGCATCTCGGCGGCGGACAGGGCGCGCACCGTCGCGGCGCTGATAAATCCAAAAACGCGGCCCGAAGACCTTGTAAAACCGGGGCATCTGTTTCCGCTGCGCGCGAAGGAAGGCGGCGTACTCGCGCGCGCGGGCCACACCGAGGCCGCCGTGGACCTGGCGCGGCTGGCGGGGCTCCTCCCCGCCGGAGTAATCTGCGAGATAATGAACGACGACGGCACCATGGCCCGCGTTCCCCAGCTCTGGAAATTCTGCCTGAAGCACAAGCTGAAATTCGCCTCCGTGGCGGATATAATCGCTCACCGCCGCCGCACTGAAACGCTGGTGGAAAAAATGGCCTCGGCGCGGCTGCCGACACGTTTCGGCGAATTCGCCATGACGGTGTACCGCAGCCTGACCGACGGGCGCGAGCACGCGGCCCTCGTCGCCGGAAATCCCGGCGAAACGGCGCTGGTGCGCGTGCATTCGGAGTGTTTCACCGGAGACGTGATGGGTTCCGTCAGGTGCGATTGCGGATTGCAGCTTCACGCCGCGCTCAGGATGATTTCCGAAAACGGTTGCGGCGTGCTTTTGTACATGCGCCAGGAAGGCCGCGGCATAGGGCTGGTCAACAAGCTCAAAGCCTACGGTTTGCAGGACTGCGGCCTTGACACCGTCGAGGCAAACCGCGCGCTGGGCTTTGCGCCCGACTTGCGCGATTACGGCGAGGGCGCGCAGATTCTGGCCGATTTGGGAATAAAAAAACTGCGCCTGTTGACCAACAATCCGCGCAAAGTGGCGGGGCTTTCCGGCTACGGGCTCAAAATAGTCAAACGCGTGCCGCTTGTCATCCCGGGAAACCCGGAAAGCAGGCGCTATCTCAAAACCAAAAAAACCAAGCTGGGACATTACCTGTGAGGTGATACATGTCTGACATAAAAACAATCGAAGGCAGGCTCGACGGCGCGGGACTGCGCTTTGCGGTGGCGGTTTCCCGCTTCAACGACTTCATGACCTCCAAACTGCTCGACGGCGCGGTGGACGCGCTTGTGCGCCACAACGTCGCGGAAAAGGATATTTCGGTGGTGAAAGTGCCCGGCTCCTTTGAACTGCCTCAGGCGGCGCAGCGGCTTGCCGGCTCAAAAAAATACGACGCGGTAATCTGCCTCGGCACGGTCATACGCGGCGCGACTTCGCATTACGAACTGGTCGCCGCCGAAGCCGCGCGCGGCATCGCGCAGGCCGCCATGCACAGCGGCGTGCCGGTGGTGTTCGGCGTGGTGACGGCCGAAAATCTTGAGCAGGCTATAGAGCGCGCCGGTTCCAAACAGGGCAACAAAGGCGCGCAAGCCGCCGCCACCGCCATAGAGATGGCGGATTTATGGCGCAAACTTCCCGCAAAATGAACGACGAGGAATTGCTGCGCCGCGCCCTGGCGATTGCGCCAAACGGCGCTATCGGCGCGCATCCAAATCCGCTGGTGGGTGCGGTGGTGGCCAAATCGGGGCGCGTCATCGGCGAAGGCTGGCATGAACATTTCGGAGGGCCGCATGCGGAGATAAACGCGCTTGCCGCCGCCGGAAAACGCGCGCGCGGCAGCACGCTGTATGTCACGCTGGAACCTTGCTCCACCTTCGGCAAAACGCCGCCCTGCACGGATGCGGTAATTAAAGCGCGAATCGCGCGCGTGGTTTTCGGCGCGGCGGACCCCAATCCCGCAAACGCGGGCCGGGCCGCCGTAGTATTGCGCGCGGCGGGCATCAAAGTTTCCGGCGGATTGCTGCGCGCGGAATGCTCGGCGTTAAATCCCGCTTTCAATAAATTCATGCGTACCGGAATGCCCTATATTACGGTCAAAATAGCCGAAAGTCTCGACGGAAAAATAACCGACGCGGCGGGATATTCGCGCTGGATTTCCGGCCCCGAGTCCCGCGCCAAAACGCATGAGCTGCGCGCGATGAATGACGCCGTCATCACCGGCATCGGCACGGTGCTCAGAGACAATCCGCTGATGACTGCGCGGCTTGCTAAAGCGTCCCGCCAGCCGCTGCGCGTGGTGCTCGACAGCAAACTGAAAATCCCGCTTTCGGCTGATATTGTAAAAACGGTGTCGGCGGAGGCGCCGGTGCTGATTGCCTGTGCGGATGGCGCAAGCGAAAGCAAAATGGATGCGCTCGGGAAATCAGGCTGCGCGGTGTTCATGTTCAAATCCTCTGACGGAAAGGTGCCGCTCAAACCGCTTTTGCGCGAGTTGGGCAAATGCGGCATTTCCTCCGCGCTGCTGGAAGCGGGAGCCGCGCTTACCGGCGCGTTCAACGACGCGGGGCTCATAGATAGATATGTTTTTTTCGTCGCGCCAACGGTGCTGGGCGGCAAAACCGCGCTGCCAGCGCTCGGCGGAAAAGGGCTGCGGGAAAATTCCGGCGGGCTGCTCGGTTTGCGTCTCAAAAACGTATCAACCGCCATGTGCGGCGGCGATATCATGGTGACGGGGGAACGCTGATGTTTACCGGTATAATCGAGGCGCAGGGCCGGGTGCTGAAAACCGCCGTTTCCGCATCGGGCGGCGCGCTGGAAATAAAGCTGCCCTCCGGCTGGACGCCCGCCCTCGGAGAGAGCATAGCCGTAAACGGTGCGTGCCTTACCGTAACCGCGTTTCCAAACGGAGCGGCAAGTTTCGACGCTTCGCCGGAAACGCTGGGAAAAAGCACGGTTGCCTCGCTGCGCCCCGGCATGGCGGTGAATCTGGAACGCGCGTTGCAGTCCGGCGCGCGTTTCGGAGGGCATATCGTGACCGGACACGTTGACGGCACGGTGCGTTTGGAAAACGCGCTGCGGCGCGGCGAGTTTACGGTATTGCTCCTTTCCGCCGCGCCGGAGCTGATGGCTGATATCGTTGCGAAAGGCTCGGTCGCGTTGGACGGGATAAGCCTCACGGTGTCGGCGGTTTCGGAGAACGGTTTTGAAATAGCGGTAATTCCGCACACGCTGGAAAACTCAACTCTCGGCGCTGCAAAACCGGGCGATTTGTTCAATATCGAAACCGACATTCTCGCCAAATACGTCCGCAAATCCGCCGCTCATATCCCCGCAAGCCGAATAACCGAAGATTTTCTGCGTGAAAACGGATTTTTTTGAACTCATTTTTCAGCAGGTCCGGTTTTGCCGGAGCGCTGGCGCATCCAGTCGCCGAAAAGCAGGCCGCGTCCGTTGAGGCGGTTTATCACCTCGCCGTAAAGCCGCAGCGTCGGAGCGGGGCGCTCGGCGGCGAAGGCGGTCCCCGGCAGCGGCATGAAAGTGTGCGCGTGTATGCGCGCGCCGCGGGCGGTCAAAGCCTCAAGCGCGGCTATGGTGAGGCGCGCGTCCTCCTCCGTCTCGCCGGGAAGGCCGAAGATGAAATCCACGCTGGCTTTGAGTCCGGCGGCAAGCGTAAGTTCCGCCGCGCGCATGAAATCGTCCACGGTGTGGCCTCTGCGGCATTTTTCAAGCAGGCGCGGACTGGCGGTCTGCGCGCCGATAACAAGATTGTCGTTGTCGCAAAAACGTTTCACGAGGGCTATGGTCTGCGGCGTTACGTGCTCCGGCCTCACCTCGGACGGAAAGGAGCCGTAAAAAACTTTTCCCCCCGCCGGTTTCATCACCGCGGAAAGCTTTGAGAGCAATTCCTCCAGCGCGGCGAGGTTGACGGTTTTCCCGTCCGGCGAGCCGTAGGCGAAGGCGTCGGGCGTCACCGCGCGGAAGTGGCCCAATCCGCGCCTGGCCAGCCGTCCGGCAAAACCGCAAATGACATCCGCTCCGCGATGGCGCATAGCCGTGCCGAAATGGCCGGAGGTGCGGCAGAACGAGCAGGCGTTGGGGCAGCCGCGCGTTATTTCAATCGCGCCGAAAAGCTCCTGCCTGAAGGAAACCGGAGGATAGGCGTCCAGAACGGCGGGCGCGGGCTTGGGATTGAGCCGCAATTTGCCGCCGTCAATAAACGCCAACCCGCGGATTTTCCGCCATTCCCCGCCGCCGGCCAGCGCGCATAGAAGTTCAGGGAAAGCCGCCTCGCCTTCGCCGACGACAACAGCGTCGAACCCCGCCTCCAGCGTCTCAAGCGGCAACGCGCCGGCGTGCGCGCCGCCCGCGGCGCAAAAAACCGCGTCGCCGCAATCGCGCTTGAGGCGCGCAACCTCGGCGTAAACCCCGCGCGCCTGCCCTGTGAAAAAACTGAAAGCCGCGACGCACGGGTGCGCGCGCCCTGCATTAGCTGAGACAGCCTGGAAAAAATCCGCAGCGCTTTTCGGGCGCAGCACGATCCAGCCGTCCAGTTCGGACCGCGTCTCCATAGCGCCGCAAAGCGCGCAGACGCTGAGCTTGTTTTCCCGCGCCGCCCTGAATATCAGGCTTGGAGTATGCCGCATAACTGGTAAAATGGATTTTGTCATCGCAACACCTGACCGCTTGAATGATATGAAACTTGGCCTCACTTTCAAAACCGCAGCCCTGCTGATAGCGCTCGCCGCCGCAATCGCCCTGAGGCCGCTGCTCGACGCCGGTTTCACCAACTGGGACGACGACGTTTATGTCACCAGCAACACCGCCATAAAAGAGCTGTCGCCGCAAAGCGTGCGCGAAACGCTGACCAGTTTTCACAAAGGCCTCTACAAGCCGCTGGTTATGCTCAGCTTCATGGCGGAGTATAAACTGTTCGGGCTAAATCCTGTGGCGTACCACGCGGACAACCTGCTGCTGCATATCGCAAACTGCCTGCTGGCCGCGTGGCTGGCGCTGGCGCTGCTGGGCGGCGCCGAAGCCGCGCTGGCGGCGGGACTGCTGTTCGGGCTGCATCCGCTGCATGTGGAATCGGTGGCATGGGTGTCCGAGCGGAAGGATTTGCTGTTCACGCTGTTTTTTCTGGCGACACTGGCGGCCTGGCTGCGCTACCGCAAAAACGGCGCGCGCGCCGCTTACTGGGCCTCGGCGGTGTTTCTGCTGTGTTCGCTGACGGCGAAGCCGCAGGGGTTCATCCTCCCGCCCGTATTGTTATTGCTGGACTGGTATCAAGGCCGCCGGCTGGACCGGCGTGCGCTTCTGGATAAAATCCCGCACGCGCTGCTTTGCGCGTTTTTCCTTGCGCTGGCGCTTTTTTCAATCAACCGGGCCGACGCGATGTTCAAACACCCCGAGTTGAATCTGTTCGACCGGCTCTGCGTCGGCTCCTACGGGCTGCTGGCGTATGTGAAACGGCTTTTTCTGCCGTTCGGACTTTCGGCGGTTTACCCTTATCCCGGCAAAACCGGAATGTTTTTGCCGTGGCGGTTTGCCATTGCGCCTTTTGCCGCGGCGGCGTTTTTTGGCGCGCTGCTGTGGTTTTTCAGAAAAAACAGGGATATCGTTCTTGGAGTTCTCTTTTTCCTTATAACCGTCGCGCCGGGGCTGCAATTCATGCCCATCGCGCCCACGGTGGCGTTCGACCATTACACCTATCTCGCCTATACCGGAATATTCATCGCCGCCGGAGCCGCGTTCGCGCGATTGTCCGCCTCAGCTAAAGCGGCGACGCGGTATGCGGCGTGGACGGCGCTGGCTGCAACCGCAATCGCGCTGGGTTCGCTTTCCCATGCCCGCGCGGGGGTGTGGCGCAACAGCATCACGCTCTGGAACGATGTCCTTGAAAAATACCCGGGCAATCAGATAGCGCTCAACAACCGCGCCGTGGCCCGGCTCAACGCGGGCGAACCCAAAGCGGCGCTTATTGACATAGAGGCGGCGATGTCCGCCGCCCCGCAGGAATCGCGCAATTACCTCAACCGGGGCATGGCGCGCAAAGCGCTCGGCGATATTAAAGGCGCGCTGGCGGATTTCAGCGCCGCCATCGAACTGGAGCCCGGCAATCCGGACGCTTACGTCAACCGCGGCAACTTTTATAACGAGCGCGGCGACTTGAAAGCCGCTATGACGGATTACGAGTCGGCGATAAGACTGGACCCGTTGAAAGACGGCGCCTACAACAATCTCGCCGGAACCTGTTACAAACTGGGCGACGCGCGCAAGGCGCTGCTCAATTATTCCATCGCCGTCAAACTCAATCCCGGCTTTGCCGACGCCTGGCTCAACCGCGGCCTGGTCTGCCTTTCGACCGGCAACACCGCCTGCGCCATAAGCGATTTGAGCAGGGCGGCGCGGCTCGCGCCGCATAACGCCGAGATTTACGCGAAGCGCGGCCTCGCCCTCGCCCTCGCGGGCCGGGCCGAAGAAGCGCTGGCGGATTACTCCCGCGCGCTTGCGCTCGACCCGAAAAACGCGGAAACTTTTTTTAACCGGGGCTTTGTGGAAATGACACGCGCGGACATGGCGGGCGCGGAAGCGGATTTCGGCGCGGCGCTGCGCCTGCGCCCTGATTATGCCGCCGCCTATATGAACCGCGCTGGGGTCTATTTCGCCACGCGCCGCTACGACATGGCGGCGAGAGATTTTTCAAAAACGCTGGAGCTTGAGCCCGGTTCGGCGCAGGCTTACAATAACCGCGGGCTGGCGCGCGCCGCGCAGGGCAGAATGCCGGCGGCCCTGTCCGATTTCGGCAAAGCCATCGCGCTGCGCCCGGATTACGCGAAGGCCTACGCCAACAGGGCCGCGCTGCGCCTGAAACTGGGCCTCCGCGCGGCCTGTCTGTCGGACGCTAAAAAGGCGCTGGCCCTCAATCCCGGACTGGCTGCAGTCACGCAAGAATGCAAACCCCGCTGATACCGCAAAAGCTTCTCAACGCGAAAGCCGCGCTGGCCGCGCTGTTGCTGCTGTCTGCGCTGGCGTTGTCCCCCGCGCTGAAAGCTGGTTTCGTGAACTGGGACGACAATTTCTATGTCACCGAAAATCCCGCCATCACCACCCTGTCGCCGGAGAACGTGAAGCACATTTTCTCCAGCTTCCAGCGCGGACTCTACACTCCGCTTACGGTGCTCAGCTTCGCCGCCGAGTATAAGCTGGCGGGACTAAACCCCGCGCTTTACCACGCCACCAACCTTGCGTTGCATCTGGCGAATTGCGCGCTGGTGTTTTTGCTCGTGACGGAATTGGGAGCGGGATTATACGCGGCGTTTTTCATCGCGCTGTTTTTCGGGCTGCATCCGGTCAACGTGGAATCCGTGGCCTGGGTTTCGGAACGCAAGGAGCTGCTGCACGCGCTGTTTTGCCTCGGCGCGCTGTATTCGTACGCGCGGTGGATAAAAAGCGGCGACCTGCGGCTGGCCGCGCTTTCGCCGCTGCTGTTCGCGCTCGGACTCATGGGCAAGCCGCAAAGCGTCTGGATGCCGTTCGCGCTGGTTTTCATTGATTTCGCCGCAGGCAGGAAATTCGACCGCCGCGCCGTGTGCGACAAGCTCGCTTTTATCGCGCTGGCGCTGTCATTCGGCGGCATGGCGTTTTTGCTGGCGCGCAAAATCGGCGTCATTTATCACAGGCCCGGATTCGGCTTTTACGAGAACCTGTGCGTGGCGGCTTACGGGCTGCTGTCGTATCTCGCAAGGCTGGTTCTTCCGGTGAAGCTTTGCGCGATTTATCCGTATCCGCAGTTGACAGCAGGCAGGCTGCCTTTCGCATTCGCGTGGGCGCCGTTTGCCGCCGCGGTTGTTGTCCCGGCGCTTTTATACGCCGCGCGCAAAGACCGGCGCGCTCTGGCGGGAATCCTGTTTTTCATAGCCGCCGCGGGGCCGGGACTGCAACTGCTGCCGGTTGCGCCGTCGGTGGCTTTCGACCATTACGCCTATCTGCCTTATATAGGCCTTTTGTGCGCGGCGGCTGCCGGCGCGGAAAATCTGATTGCCGCGCGTCCGGAAACAGGAAAACCCGTTTTCGCGGCGGCATGGGCGCTGGCGGCGGTTTTCGGAGTCATGTCGTTTATGCGCGCGCAGGTATGGCATGACCCTTTGAGCCTGTGGAACGACGTCATCGCCAAATACCCCCGGACCTCGCTGGCCTACTCGAACCGCGCCGTGGCGCTGGCGGCTGAAAACCGGGCGCAGCAGGCGCTGCAAGACCTTGACAAGGCGCTGGAGCTTCAGCCGGACAACACCGACGCGCTCGCCAACCGCTGCGGACTGTATCTGGCGCGGGGAAAAGACGATAGCGCGCTCAGGGACTGTGACCGCGCTCTGGCGCTTGCGCCGAACATCTCGGGCGCGTGGCAGAACCGCGGCCTCATATATCTCAAACGCAGGGATTACGCCGCCGCGCTGGAGAATTTCAACAACGCCATCAGGGCTAAACCGCTGTCCGCGTCCGCCTGGATGAGCCGCGCGCTGCTATACGAGGCGACCGCAAAACCGCAAAAAGCTCTCGACGATTACATGACGGCGATGCGGCTCAACCCCCTGTCGGCAGCGGCAAAGCGCGGTGCCGCCGCCGTGCTGGCGAAGGCGGGCGACTCGCAGAACCTGCGCAGACTGCTCGCGGGCGAAGGCGGAGACCCGCAGTCCGCGCAGGCGTACATGGCATCCGGCGAAGGCTGCCTTGAAAACGGAAATTACCGCTGCGCGGCGGGCGAGTTATCCCAGGCGCTCAACCTCGGCGCGGACGTAGCGAAGGCGCGCACCATGCGCGCAGCCGCCTACGGCGCGCTGGGCATGCTGGACAATTCGCTTGAGGATTACGCCGCCGCTCTCCTGGTCTCGCCGGATTATATAGACGCTTACTACAACCGCGGCTTCATGTTCATCGCGCTCAAACGCTACGACGACGCGAAACGCGATATGGATAAAGTCATCAGCCTCAAACCCGATTCCGGCGGGGCTTACCTGAACCGCGGCGGCATCTATCTGGCGACGGGAAAATATAAAGAAGCCGTGTCGGACCTGACGAAAGCCGCCGCTTTGCGCTACAGTCCGGCGTCCACGCTCACGAACCGCGCGCTGGCTTACCGGGCTCTGGGAGAGATCCGCGCCGCGCTGGCGGATTTGAGCAAAGTTCTCGCGTTAAACCCGGAGCATGAAAACGCGCTGCTGCTCCGCGCGGAAATCAACCTTATGCCCGGCGGAGACCGCAGCGCCGCGCCGGCGGATTTGGACAAGCTGCTTTTGCTTAACCCGCGCAACGCCCCGGCTCTGGCGCTGCGCGCGAAAGCGCGCGCGAAAAAGGGAGAATAATGCACACGAGCAAAAAACCGGCGGTATACCTCATAGACGGGCTCAATTACGTAAGAAGCCATCTCGCGCAAGGCGGCCCCGGCGAGGAAGACAGCGTAGGCGATTTTCTGGACTGGCTGGAATATGCGGCGCAGTATGTTCCGGCGGGGTCGTTTTTCCGCGTCGTGCTTGACGGCGGCTACCGGAACGTGGGCGCGACCGTCCGCGCGGGCGTGCGGGTGGATTTCTCGGAAGGCGAACGCGCAGACGACATCATTCTGGAGCACGCGCTTTATCTGCTGCGCGAGCGCCGCCGCCCCGTCGTGGTTTCCGACGACGGCGAACTGCTGTCGCGGGCGCGCGCCGAAGGCGTCAAAACTATCCGCTGCGAAAAATTCCACGCTTTCTGCCGCTCGGCTCTTCCAAACAAATAGGTCTTTAGTCCCTAATTCCCCGTGGGCCTTTGCGGCGCGAAAAATGGCCCTTAGGACCCGCGCGCGCGGCAGCGCAAACCGCTAGACTATGGCGACATCATTCGCAAAGGAGCCACTATGAAACCCGTCAGTCTCGCGGTCTTGCTGGTCCTGATGAACGTTCTGGCGACGTCGAACGTCCTGGCAGACTCAAGGACCGTTTACGGAACCGACGACCGGCTTGATTATTACGCCGCGCCGGCGGCCCTGCAAAAGCTGGCGGATTCCACCGTCGCGCTTTTCAAGGCGAACGAGGTCCAGGCGGACGGAACCCTGAGCCTGTTCAGTTACGCCGAAGCCTTCAACCTCTGCAAAAGAGAACCCTTTAGCGAGCAGCCGATAGGCGCTTTCTGCTCCGGCTCGCTGGTGGCGCCGGACACCATAATGACGGCCGGGCACTGCATACGAAACGACTCGGACTGCGCCAACACCAAGTTTGTATTCGGTTTCGCGCTTAAAAGCGTCCGGATGCCTCTTAAAGCGCAGCCGGGCGATATCTACTCGTGCGCCGGCATAATAGCCCGTCAGGAGAGCCAAGCGGGCGACTACGCCCTCATCAAACTCAACCGGCCCGTAACCAACCGCGCCCCGCTGAAGCTGAACCGCGGCGAAAATATCGCCGAGGGGACGCACCTGCTGGTGATAGGCCATCCCAAGGGGCTGCCGGTGAAAATAGCCGGAAACGCCAGCGTGCGGGACGCTTCCCAACCGGGATTTTTCGTCGCCAACCTGGATACTTACCAAAGCAACTCGGGTTCAGCGGTATTCAATGCCGAGACGCATCTTGTGGAAGGCATACTGGTTCGCGGCGACGACGATTTTATGGATAGTACGGAACCGGATGCCACTGGACATGGACAGCACCCGTGCCAAATCTCCTATGTCAACCCCGACGACGGAGGCAGGGGGGAGGACGTTACTAAAATATCCCTCGTGCTGCCGTTCCTGCCGCCCGCCGGCGCGCCGAAGGCGCGCGCGCACGACCCTGAAACCATTCCCGTCGCGGTCAAGTCCGCCGCGCCGGATGAAGGCACGGATTCAAAACTGCTCCGCATAATGTCGGCCCTCGGCAACAGCCGGTAATCTAAAATACAAAGGCGGCCCCCGGACGGCATATCCGTCCGGGGGCCGTTTTTAAACCGTTTTCTGGACGAAATCCACGGCGGCGAGAACCGGCTCAAGATTTTCCGCGCGGACCAGGTAGCCGTAATTGCCCATACCCCGGCTGAACACCTGCGGCAGCGGGCCGTGGTAGACCAGCAGACCGGCGAGGCCGCGCAAAACTTCCTCATGGCTGCGGAGATAATTGCGGGAGTCTTTCCGGCCTATGTAGCCGCAATGGTATTTGCGCGAATATTCGAAGCCGCCGTTTTTTCCCGCCATAATCCGCGCCCAGACAGCGTACAAATCGGCGTCGCAGGCGAAATTGAACATGTCCATCGTCATGCCGCCGGGGGGGCGCATGTTGACCTCGCAAGCTGTCAGTTCGCCGTTGAGGCCGCGAAAAAACTCAAAATGAAAAAACCGTCCCCGCACGCCGAACTCCGCCGCGAGCTTCCTGCCGCACTGCTCGATATCCGGCGCAATCTCCCGCGCGGAGTAATAATACATATCGCCGTCCCTGACCAGCGCCTCCAGCGGCGGCGGAAAAAACGAGTGCGAGGTGCAGAAAACAATCTCCCCTTTCCAGTCGGCTATTCCGTCGAAACTGACGATATCGCCATGCACGAACTCCTCCATAATAAAATCGCCGATGCGGTTATGCGCCAGAAAGGCGTCCAGTTCAGCGTGCGCTGAAATCCTGTGGGTGTTGGCCGCGCCCACGCCGCTGTCCGGCTTGATGATGACGGGAAAACCGACGGAACCGGCGAAGGCGCGCGCCTGGGCGGCGTCGCGCAGCAACACGCCTCTGGCCGCCGGAACATTGGCGCGCGCGAAAATCTTTTTCATGTCCGATTTGCGGCGGATGAGCGCTATCGTATCGGGCTTTATTCCGGGAATGTCGAACTCGGCGCGCAGCCGGCTTTCGGTTTCGAGCCAGTATTCCGTGAGGGAATCCAGCCCGTCGAGCCTGCCGAATTTTCCGGCAAAAAAAGAGCACGCGGCGGAGAGCTCGCCGCAGTTATGCAGGTCGGACACCTGATAATACCAGCCCAGCGCGGCGCGCAGTTCGGGGCGCAGTTCGCCGAAACCGCAATCGCCGATGCCCAGAACGTTGACGCCCAGTTTTTGCAGGGCGACGCAGAACCGGTAAAAATTCGGCGGGAAATGAGGGGAAAGGAATACAAAGTTCATTGTAATTTCATCCGGCGCGGCCTTGCCCGTTTGGCGCGGCGGCTTCAGCCGCGTCTTTCGCGGCGGCGGGGCAGCGCCGTTTTCGCCTTGAGTCGCAGCAACGCGACCTTGAGCGCGGCCTCGGCGGCGTCAATATCCATATCGGGATGGCGGGACGCCAGCGCGTTTTTGGCTTTTTCAACGTCCTGGCGCACTTTTTCCCCGTCTATCTCCTCTGCGAGTTCGGCGGCTTCGGCGAACACCGCCACCTCGTCGCGGAACACCTCCGCGAAACCGCCCATCACGGCGAAAACGCCGGTGTCCCCCCCGTCCTTGTAGCGCAATATCCCTTCCCGCAGCTGCACCAGCGCGGCGGCGTGGCCCGGCAGCACTCCCATCTCGCCGTCCCAGGCGGGCAGGGCGACTGAATCAACCGCCCGCTCCAGCACCGGTTTTTCGGGCGTGATTATCACCAGCCGCAGGCTTGCCCCGGGCATCAGGCCTCCGCGCCCATGCGGTTTGCGTTCTCCAGCACTTCTTCTATGCCGCCGGCCATGAAAAAAGCCTGTTCCGGCACGGAGTCATGCTTGCCTTCGACGATTTCCCTGAAGCCGCGTATCGTCTCGGCGAGAGGCACATATTTGCCCGCCCTGCCGGTAAACTGCTCCGCCACGAAAAAGGGCTGCGAGAGGAAACGCTGTATCTTTCTCGCGCGGGAAACGGTCAGCTTGTCCTCGTCTGAAAGCTCGTCTATGCCGAGGATGGCGATGATGTCCTGCAGCTCGCGCAGCCGCTGGAGTATTTTCTGCACCGCGCGGGCGGTTTTGTAATGCTCCTCGCCGACGCTGTGCGGGTCGAGTATGCGCGAGGTGGATTCCAGCGGGTCCACCGCCGGATAAATCCCCAATTCCGATATCTGGCGCGAAAGCACGGTGGTGGCGTCGAGATGCGTGAATGTGGTGGCCACGCCGGGGTCCGTCAGGTCGTCTGCCGGAACGTAAATTGCCTGAATGGAGGTGATGGAGCCCTTGTCCGTGGAGGTGATGCGCTCCTGCAGCGCGCCCACTTCCGTCGCCAGCGTTGGCTGGTAACCGACGGCGGAGGGCATACGCCCCAGCAGCGCCGACACCTCGGCGTTGGCCAGAACGTAGCGGAAAACGTTGTCGATGAAAAGCAGCACGTCCTGCCCTTTCACGTCGCGGAAATACTCGGCCTGCGTAAGCGCGGTGAGGCCCACGCGGGCGCGCGCGCCGGGGGGCTCGTTCATCTGGCCGTACACCAGCGCGGTTTTTGAAAGCACCGAACTGCCGTCGGAGAGCTTGGAATCGCGCATGTCCAGCCAAAGGTCGTTGCCTTCGCGCGAACGCTCGCCCACGCCGCCGAACACCGAGCAGCCGTTGTGCTGGCGCGCGACGTTATTTATAAGCTCCATGATGACGACGGTTTTGCCGACGCCCGCGCCGCCGAAAAGCCCCACCTTGCCGCCTTTCATGTAGGGGGCGAGAAGGTCCACCACCTTTATGCCGGTTTCAAAAATTTCAGGAGTGGTTTTCTGGCTCGCCAGCGACGGCGGCTCGCGGTGGATTGGCATGCGTTCTTTCGTCTCAACCGGCCCCAGCCTGTCCTGCGGATTGCCCAAAACGTCAATAAGCCGCCCCAGACAGGCTTCGCCCACCGGAACCATGAGCGGCGAACCGGTGTCCGACACAGCCAGTCCGCGGCGCAGGCCGTCGGTGGTGCCAAGCGCGATGGCGCGCACGACGTTGTCGCCCAGATGCTGCGCGGTCTCCAGCACCAGCTTGCGGTTTTTGGCCGCGTCTCCCTCGGAAAATTCCACTTCCAGCGAGTTATAAATTGACGGCAGCTTGCCGGGGGCAAACTCCACATCCACCACCGAACCTATCACCTGCACTATCTTTCCGGTATTCATGCGTTCTCCTGAAAATCAACCGTTCAAAGCTTCGGAACCGCCTACGATTTCGGAAATTTCCGTCGTTATCATGGACTGGCGCGTGCGGTTGAGCTTGAGCTTGAGCCCGTCCAGCAAATCCTCCGCGTTTTTGCCCGCCGACTCCATCGCGTTCATGCGCGCGGCCAGTTCGGCGGCCTGAGACTCCAGCAGTATCCGGTAAAGCTGCGCTTTCACATAGCGCACCAGCAGCGCCTCGATGAGACCGCGCTTGTCCGGTTCAAAAATAAAATCGTCACGGAACACGTCCTCTTTTGACGATGACAGCGCGGATTCCACCGGCAGAAGCCGTTTAACTACAATGCGCTGGCTCAACAGCGACTTGAATTCGTTATAGACCACTACCACTTCGCCGACCGCGCCGGAACGGACGAGAGGCAGCAATTGCCGGCCCAGCAGTTCGGCGTGGGCGTACGACGCTCGCGGGAAAATGCCGGTGAGTTCGTAGGTTTGCTCGATATCGCCGGTTTTGACGCGGCGCAGATAGTCTCGCCCTTTTCTGCCGACAAAAAACGTTTTCACCTTGCGGCCCTTGTTGCGGCGGAGCCAGTCTAGAGCCGCGCGGATGACGGTTGAGTTGAACGGGCCGCATAATCCCTTATCCGCCGTCACCACCACGAGCGCCACGGGCGCGTCCGGCGCGGCCTCGCCGCACAATCCGCGGAAAACGGGGTTGAGCCCTATCTCGTCGCAGCGCAGTTCGTCGGCCAGACCGGTGGAGAGCAGTTCCTCCATCTTAGCCGCGAAAGGCCGCCCTGAGAGTATCGCCGACTGCGCGCGCTTCACCCGCGCCGAAGCCACCATTTTCATGGTGCGCATTATCTGGCGCGTGGCCGTGACGGATTTTATATTCCTGCGGATGTCTCGCAGCGATTCCATTTCACGCCTTCTTTATGCCTTGCGGTTTTTCTCCAGAAACTTCACGTAATCGGCTATGCCGTCGGCGAGGCTCCACTCGGCGGAAAAACCTATCAGCTTTTTCGCCAGCGCGGGCTGCGCCTGCGTCTTGTTCTGGTAGAAATCGTAGGGGTTTTCGATATACTCCGGCGGCAGTTGCGCACCGAGCGCGCGGTTGAGGCATTCTATGACGCTGTTGAAATTTTCCGGCTTGCCGGTGCCGACATTCACCACGCAGCTTTTTTTTGCGGCCAGAGCCTTCATATTCGCCGCAACGACGTCTTTGATATAGATGAAATCGCGCATCTGCTCGCCGAATTTGAAAACGCGCGGGCGCTTGCCGGCTTTCATCTGAAGATAAAGCTGGTACATCATGCTGGCGACTTTGCCTTTGTGGGACTCGCGCGGGCCGTAGACGTTGAAATAGCGCAGGCCGACAAGCGTCATGTCGGGATGCGTTTTGGCGAAATCGCGCGCCACATTGTCCATTATCGCCTTTGAAAATCCGTAGACGTTTTCCGGCGCGGGCGTGTCAGTTTCCTTCATCGGGCAGGGCCCGTTGCCGTAGACGCCCGCAGAGGAGGCGTAAATCACGCGCGGCACGCCATTTTCGGCGGCGAACTCCAGCGCGTTGCGGAAACCCTCTACGTTGACCTCCAGCATGCGGCGCTGATCGAGTACGGTGGTGTCGGTGATGGCGGCCTCGTGGAAAATCGCGTCATATTTTCCGGCGAGCGGGGCGAAGGCGAACTCGTCTGTTATGTCGCCCGCGCAAACATAGCCTTTGAAACCGAGGAGATTCTTGAAATGCCCCGAGGAAAAATCGTCGAGCACCGCCACTTCATGGCCTTTCGACTCCAACTCGAAGGCGATGTTGCTGCCGACAAATCCGGCTCCGCCCGTAACAAGAAATTTCATCTTCTCTCTCCTCTGAAAAAATTTCAGCGGCATGAAAAACCGCGTTTACTTGAACCCGGCCCTGAACTCTTTTACCAGCGCGGACAGCTCGGTATTGAGCGCATCGTCTATCTCTTTTTTTTCGCGTACACGGGCAAGCACGCCCGCGTAATTGGCGCGCGCGAATTTGAGCAGTCCGGCTTCAAACGGGCGCACGCGCGCAATGTCCACATCGTCGAGATAGCCGTTGACTCCCGCGAACAGCGACAGCACCTGTTCCTCGGCCTTCATGGGCGAGTACTGGTCCTGCTTGAGAAGCTCGGTCATGCGGTCGCCGCGCGCTAGCTGCCGGCGCGATTCCTTGTCGAGGTCCGAGCCGAACTGGGCAAACGCCGCCAAATCGTGGTATTGCGCGAGGTCGCCGCGCAGACGCCCCGCCACCTTGCGCATCGCCTTTATCTGCGCCGCGCCGCCGACGCGCGATACTGAAATGCCCACGTTCACCGCCGGACGCACGCCGGAGTAGAAAAGACAGCTTTCGAGATAAATCTGTCCGTCGGTGATGGAAATGACGTTCGTGGGAATGTAGGCGGAAACGTCGTTGGCCTGCGTTTCAATGATGGGCAGCGCGGTCAGGGAGCCGCCGCCCGCGTCGGCGCTGAGGCGGCAGGCGCGTTCCAGCAGCCTTGAATGGAGATAAAAAACGTCGCCGGGATAGGCCTCGCGTCCGGGCGGGCGGCGCAGCAAAAGCGACATCTGGCGGTAGGACTGCGCGTGCTTTGTGAGGTCGTCGTAAACTATCAGCACGTCGCGCCCTTTCCACAGGAAGTATTCGGCCATCGAGGTTCCGGCGTAAGGCGCCATGTAAAGCATGGAGGCCGGCTCGCTGGCGCAGGCCGCGACGACTATGGTGTATTCCAGCGCGCCGTGGTCGGAAAGCGTCTTCACCACCTGCGCGACGGTGGACTGCTTTTGCCCTATCGCGACGTAAACGCAGATGACGCGCTTGTCCGGCGGCGCGTCTTTCTGGTTGATGATGGCATCGAGAGCGATGGCGGTTTTCCCGGTCTGCCTGTCGCCGATGATGAGCTCGCGCTGTCCGCGGCCTATCGGGATGATGGCGTCCACGGCCTTCAGGCCGGTTTGCAGCGGCACCTTGACCGGCTGGCGCTCGACGATACCGGGCGCGACCACTTCCATAGGACGCGAGGCTGAAGCTTTTACCGGCCCTTTGCCGTCAAGCGGCGCGCCCAGAGGGCTGACCACGCGGCCTATCAGTTCGTCGCCGACCGGCACGTCCAGCACGCGGCCCGTGCGGCGCACGACGTCGCCTTCTTTTACCAGGCTGTCCTCGCCCATCAGCACACAGCCTACGTTGTCATGCTCCAGATTGAGCGCCAGCCCGCGCACTCCGTTGGGGAAATCAAGCAGCTCTCCCGCCATAACGTTTGAAAGCCCGTAGACGCGGGCAATGCCGTCGCCCACCTGCAGCACGTTGCCCACCTCGGCGATATCCGCCTTCGGAATGTAGCCCTCGATTTGACGCCGTATGACTTCCGTTATTTCCTCTGGACGTATCATTTCAATAAACTCCGCCGGAAATTTGTTTTTTCAACCGCTCCGCCGCGCCGCGCGCCGAAGCGTCCACCAAAGTATCCGCCACCCGCGCCGTAAATCCGCCGATAAGCGCCGCATCCTCGGCGGTTTCAAGCCGCACCTTCGCGCCGGACAAGCGCTCCAGCGCGCGTTTCAAGACAGCCGCGCTCTCCCCGTCAAGCGGCGCGGCGGAAACCACGCGGGATAAGACAATGCCTTCCCGTTCGTCGCACAGGGCCTGCGCCTCCGCCAGCACCGCGTCCAGCAGATTGAACCGCCGCACACTGAGCAGCAGTTCGAGCAGCGAAAACGCCGCCGCGCCCTTGCTGGCCGGGAGCCTGCCGTTGAGAATATCGCTTTTCACCCGCGCCGGGATAAGCGGACTGGCGAGATATTCCATCACCCCGTCAAGCTGAACGCGCTGCGCGGCCAGCGCTTCCACGCCGGCGCGCGGTTTACCGCCGCAGGCCGCCACGAAAGCCCGCGCGTAGCGCCTGGCGAGAATCCTGTCCGCCGCTTTCATCCCGCCCCGCCGCCTTTAAGCGACTGCACTTCCCGCAGGAAGCCGTCCACGGACTCTTTCGCGGATTTTTTGTCAACCTCGCGCCCGATTATGCGCTCGGCGGCGGCGATGGAAAGCCCCGCCACCTCCGCGCGCAGTTCGTCTATAAGCCTGTCCCGCTGCGCTTCGAGGTCGCGCTTCGATGCGGCGGCGATTTCCTCCGCCTGTTTTTTAGCCGCGTTGAGCAGGTCTTCTTTTTCCTTCGCGCCGGCGGCGGCGGCTTTGGCCATCGCGGCCTCGGTCTCCTGCGCCAGCCGCGCCAGCCGCTCATCCAACTCGGCCCTGGCGTGCTCGGACGCGGCGCGCGCTTCGCGCGCGGCCTCCGCGTCCGCCCTTATCCTGTTTTCGCGCTCTTCGAGGGCTTTCAGCACGGGCTTCCAGCCGAACTTGCCCAGCACCAGCACCAGCAGCGCGAAATTAAGGACGGTCCAGAAAACCAGGCCGAAATCCGGCTTTATCAGGTTTTCCATAGCAACGTCCGCCTCCGGGCGGAATTATTGCGCCGCTTGAGCGGCGGTCTGCTGAACCGGCGCGGGCGCGGCTTCGCTGACTGCCGGCTTGCTGAAATTCATCACGGCAAGCAGGCAGACGATAAGGCCGAAAAATCCGAGGCCTTCGATAAGCGCGGCCGCGATAATCATCGTGGTGCGCAGCGTGCCGCTGGCTTCCGGCTGCCTGGCGGTGCCTTCCAGCGCGGCGGCGGCGAGCTTGCCGATGCCGAGTCCCGAGCCGATAAGCACCAGTCCCGCGCCAAGCCCCGCGCCGAGATATCCGTAACCTATATACAGTGTGTCTCCCATGTCATTTATCTCCTAGTGGGGATGCATTGCCATCCCCGTGAAAATAGCCGTCAGAAAAGTGAAGATATACGCCTGCAGCACCGCCACAAGCACTTCCAGCAGCGTGACAAAAAGCGCCATCGGCACCGCGGCGGGAACAGTAATCAGCCAGTCTGCCACCGGGCTTATGCTTCCGAAAATGAAAATCAGCCCGAACAACGCCAGCAGGACGAAATGTCCCGCCACCATGTTCGCGAAAAGACGGATGCAGAGCGCGAACGTCTTGGCTATCATGCCGAGTATTTCTATCGGAAACAGCATCGGGTACAGCCAGCCCGGCACGCCGTGCGGGACCAGAGTTTTGACGTAATGGAAAAATCCCTGCTGGCGGATGCCCGCGAAATTGACAAGCGCAAACGTGGTGAGCGCGAGACCCGCCGTCACGGAAACGTTGCCGGTCGCCGTCGCGCCGAAAGGCACGAGACCGATGCAGTTGCAAAGCAGTATGAAGCAGAAAAGCGTGCAGAAATAGGGGGTGTAGCCCGCGCCTTCCCTGCCGAGATTGGGCAGCACGATATCGTCGCGGATAAACACCGCCGTGCCTTCTATAAGCGTGCGTGCGGGCAGGAGCGCGCGGGATTTGGAGCGGAAAATCAGCGGGATGAAAACTATCAGCAGTCCCGACGCCAGCCACATCATCAGCAGATGCCGCGTTACCGGCAGAGAAAAGCCCGCGACGGTCAGCCGCGCGTAAACGTGGTCTATTATATGGTGTTCAAAAATTTCAGCGAGCATGTTTTTCGCGTAAAGCGGGATTGACCGCCAGCAGGGCGGTCTGCACAGCGAGCATGCAGAACGCGAATATCACCGCGTTGAGCCTGCCGTAATGCCGCAGCGCCGCCATAAACAGCGTGACAACTACGCACATCCTGATGAAAATGCCGCCCAGCCAGACTGTGTAAAAAATTTTATCGCCCTTGCCGGCAACCCGCGAGACCGCCCAGCCGGAAACAAATCCGGTGACGGTTCCGCAAGCAAAGCCGTATGCGGCGAGGAGTACAGAGGTCATTTTTTGAAACCCTTGCGCGGCTATTTATCGAAAATTTCGCGCGCCGCCGTATAAAACCCCGCGGCAAGCCCCGCCGCCGCCCCCGCCAGCATAAGCCACGGCCCAGTGCGCAGCTTTTTATCCAGCCAGTATCCCGCGATGAAACCGGCAAAAACGCAAACCGCGATTTCGATGCCGATTTGCGCGAACCGCCACGGCGATTTTTCTTCACCTGCCACCATTCAATTATCCCAAAAGAAAACAGCCGTGTAAACAACGGAAGTCAAACCGCGCATGGGTCTAAAGGGCAAAAAAAAATAGGTCTTTAGACCTATGCGCCGTATGGGGCGGTATGTATACTGAGAATGGAGTTCTGGCTTCGCGCGCGGGATTGTCAGCAGACAAAGCGCGGCCAAAACTGAAGCAAATATTAATCAGGAGGGCATGATGTTGAGAAAGTGCGTCATTGCAATTATCGCTCTGGCCTCTGTAAGCGCCGGCGCGAGGGCTGAAGTAAAGGCCGATTACGAGAAATCCGGCCTCGCGCTCAAAGACCTGGCCGAGTCCCAAACAGTCCCCTTGCCGGAGGCTCCCGCCGAGTCCGCCGCAAATGATACCGCCGGCGCGGCAAAAGCCTCAAAAACCGCCAAGTGGACAATAATGGTTTATATCAACGCCAAAAACGACCTGGAGCCGTTTGCCTTCACGAATCTGCGCCAGATGGAGAAAGTCGGCTCCACCGACAAGGTTAACGTGGTCGTTGAGTTCGGCAGGATGGCAAAGTACAGCCAGGCGGACGGCGGCTGGAAAGGCTGCCGGCGTTACCTTATGCGGAAAGGCCAGGCGGGAACTATGCTTGCTTCGCCGGTGGTGCAGGATTTGGGTTATTGCGATATGGGCGACTACAAACACGCGATAGATTTCGGCAAATGGGCGATGGCGAAGTATCCGGCTGACCACTACATGTATGTCCTCTGGAACCACGGCTCCGGCTGGATATATGACAAAGAAGCCAAGTCCCTCGCTGCTACCAGAGCTATCTCATATGACGAATGTCCCACCCTTACCTGCGTGCCGGGCGGACCGACGCACAGCATAAACATACCGCAGTTGGCGCAGGTGCTGCAAGCCCTCGGACACGTGGCAATTTACGGTTCGGACGCCTGCCTCATGCAAATGCCGGAGGTGAATTATGAAATAAAGAGCTACGCCGATTACATCGTGGGCTCGCAATACACGGAAGCCGGAAGCGGCTGGGATTATGAAAGGTTCCTCAACAACGTATACGCCTCCGATATGTCGCCGCTGGCGGTGGCCAACGCAGAGACAGACAGCTACACCCCGCAGTATTCCGATGGCGCGTCGCAGTCCACGGTCAATCCCGGGGCACTGGACGATTTTATCGGAAAACTTGATAAATTCAGCAAAGCCGTCATGGATTCAGGCGAGAAGCAAGCCGCCAGACAGGCCCGCGACTCCGCGCAGCACGACCCCAATGAGCCTTGCCGCGAGTTGTGCAGGAATAACAAAGACCTCTATGATTTCACAAAGCGCATGGTGAATTCATCCGCGAATGCCGAGGTAAAGGGCAAAGGGCAGGCCCTCATGCAATACATAGACGGCACGCTTGTTCTCAACAACAAGGTCACAAGCGACTATGGCGACTCCCGCGGCCTGGCCATATACCTGCCTTCTTCGGAGTATGACGGCAAATATGAAACGCTGACGTTCGCAAAGAAGGCGCAATGGCCGGTTTTCATAAAGTGGCTGCTTAAGTAACGCACGTCCTCAACCGGCAACGAAAAGCCCGCCAAAAGACGAAGTAATTTGGGACAGTGTACTTAGAGCTTATCCGTAAATAATCTCGTGCATTGCAATTTCGGCTTTTGGCCTGCGCCTTCACGGTCTTCGGCTTACAGGCCTATTGGCCTGCTCGCCTCAGCCCGCTTCGGCTCGGCTCAAAATCCGAAATTTCGTCTACTGAGCTTATTTACGGATAAGCTCTTATTTGTCTGAGTCGAATAAACGCAACGCCCCGCCATAACCGGCGGGGCGTTGCTTGATTTTATGCCGTTTACGTCAGATTAATCGCACCCGCCCGGTAAAAAACAGGGGGACCCTTCGTTTGGTGGAATTGTTTTGTTCAAGAAATACTTTTATCTACGGCGGCGATTACTGCCGGATAATTTGGTAGACTTTCGCCATGCAGCCCGCTAATGAAGATACGCAGCAGCTTTTCGCCAAATTGCTTCAGACCCGCGATGCGGCCGAAAAAAAAGAGCTCTGCCGCGCCATAGCCGCAACGGATACCGAGTCGCCCTTCGGGCTTTTCTGCCTCGCCTGGCTTCTCGCCGACAAAAATAAGGAAAACCGCGAGCGCGCGCTGGCGCTGTACGCCGAGGCGCTGGCGCTCAACGAAGCCTTCTGGTTCGCGCGGTTCGAGCGCGGCAACATCTATTACGAACTGGGCCGCTACGCCGACTCGGCGGCGGAATACGAAGCGGCGCTAAAGCACGGCGGCTCCGCTGCGAACCTGTTTTTCAACGCCGCGCTGGCCTGGGAAAAAGCGGGCGACACGGACAAAGCCCTTGCCTATTACAGCAAAACCACCGAGCTGGACCGGGAGCATGACAGCGCCTGGTTCGCGCGCGGCGGCATACAGGCGGCCAAACGCAATTTTGAAAGCGCCGCGCTAGATTTCACCGCCGCCCTGCGCATAAAGCCGGACAATTTCAGCTATACTCTCGCACGCGGGCTGGCTTACTCCAATCTTCACCGTTTCGATTTGGCGCTGGCGGATTTCAACCGCGCAATACAGCTCAATTCCGCCGAGCCCGCCGCGTACCTTTATCGCGGCAATATCCGGCTGCTTACGCGCGAGTACGATAACGCGGGAGAGGATTTCGCCAAAGTCCTGAAACTTGACCCTAAAAACGCCGCCGCGTGGGAATTTCTGGGCATCATCTACTGCACGAAAAAGCTTTTTCCGCAGGGACTGTGGTGCTTCAAAAAATCGCTGGCGCTTAACCCCGCCAACGAACGCATTGCCGAAATGATCAAGGAAACCCGCCTCGAGGATTACGAACCGGCGGAGCCCGCCCTGGAATTGTGACGTCCCTCTCCTTAAAAATCGTTCTCGTGCGCCCTCGCAACCCGCTTAACATCGGCGCGGCGGCGCGCGCCATGGCCAATTTCGGCTTCGACCGCCTCGCGGTAGTGAACCCCTACGCCCCCGTCTGGCGCGAAACGCGCGCCGCGGTGGAGGCGGAAGATATCGTACTGAACGCGCAGGTTTTCCCGACTTTGGCGCAAGCCGTGGCGGACTGCCGCCTGGTCCTCGGCACCACCTGCGGCAAAAAACGCGCGCTGGACAAAGAAACCGTCCCGCTGCCGGATATCGGCGGATTTTTGAAAAAACGGACGCGCGGCGGCGCGGCGCAAATCGCGGTGGTCTTCGGCCCGGAGAAAACAGGGCTTTCACGGAAGCATTTGGAATTGTGCCACGCCTTCCTGACCGTGCCCACGTCGGCGCGCACGCCGTCAATGAATCTGGCGCAGGCGGTGGCGGTGTGCTGCTACGAATTTTCAAAAATGATTGCTTTCGCTCCAGTTCCACTGAAGGCCGTGAAATCCGAGTTGCCGACAGCCGCCGAAACCGAAGCTGTCGCGGCTGAACTGGACAGGCTGCTGCAAAAAACCGGCATTCAAAATGGCATCCCCCCCGCCATGCGGCTGGCCAACGCCCGCAACCTGCTGCTGAAACTTCCCCTCTCCCGCGCGGAACTGTTTTATATAAGGGCAATAATAAAAAAGTTAAAACGGCGGGACGAAGGCGCGGAAAACCTCGTTTGAGAGGTAGACGCCCTCGCGGGTCAGTTTGGCTGTGCCGTCGGTCAGGGTTATAAAACCGCGCTTTTCGAGTTTGGACAGTTCCGGGCCGAAATCCAGCAGCATCTCATCGGTCAGACGCAAGCCGGCCAGTTTGCGCAGGCCGAGCATGAGGGTTTCGCCGGTTTTTTCCTTTCCGGCGAGTTTCTCGCAGGAAGCCAGCGGCAGGTTTTCATCCTCGAACGCGGCGGCGCAGTAATGCTCCAGCAGCGGCGCGTTGGTTTTGCGTATGCCGCCCTGATACGAAGTCGCCGCGCAGCCGACGCCCACATACTCGCCGTTGTCCCAGTAGTTCAGGTTGTGGCGGCACTCGAAACCAGGCTTGGCGAAATTCGATATTTCGTAGTGGACATAGCCTGCCGCCTCCAGCGCGGCGCGGGCGGTTTCCAGATTGTCGCGTGCCAAATCCTCGTCGGGCTGCACGCCTTCCCCTGCGAATTTGCTGGCGTCGCCGATTTCAAGCCCGTAGACCGAAACATGCTCCGGCGAAAGACTGATGGTCCTGGACAGCGTTTCCGCGAAACTCTCCCTGCCCTGCCACGGTATTCCGGCGATAAGGTCCACGCTGATGTTTTTGAACCCCACCGCGCGCAAATCCCGAAACGCGGACAGAAACCTGGCGGCGTCATGCCTGCGCCCAAGCGACTTAAGCACCGCGTCGTCAAACGATTGCAGCCCCATGCTGACGCGGTTCATGCCGAACTGGTGCAGCAGTATTATCTTGTCGCGGCTGATGCTTTCGGGATTGACCTCGACGGTGGATTCCGCGAACTCGCGCACGCGGATGAAATATTCCTGCACTGCCAGCAGCAGTTTTTTCAAATTCGCAGCGCTCAGTTCGCTCGGCGTGCCGCCGCCGATGTAGAGCGTCTCGAAGGTCATTCCGGCGTACATCTTCATCTCGCGCGAAACCGCGCCGACGTACTGCGAATGCAGCGCCTCTTTTCCTTCGAAGGAAACGAAGTCGCAGTATTTGCACTTGCCGGAGCAGAACGGAATATGGATGTAGAGGCCGGTCATAAAAATAATCCCCCCGCCGGACGGCGGGGGGATTTGATTTCGGTCTATTTGTCCAGCTTTTTCATGAACATGGATATCATGTCTATCGGTATGGGGAACAGCGTGGTGGAGTTTTTCTCCGTCGCTATTTCCGTGAGGGTCTGGAGGTAGCGCAACTGTATGGCGGCGGGCTCGGTGCCGATGATTTTGGCGGCGTCGGCCAGCTTCTGCGAGGCCTGGAACTCGCCCTCGGCGTGAATCACCTTCGCGCGGCGCTCGCGCTCCGCCTCGGCCTGCTTTGCCATGGCGCGCTGCATGTCCTGCGGAATGTCTACATTTTTCACTTCGACGCTGGCCACCTTTATGCCCCACGGCTCTGTGTGCTGGTCGAGAATTTCCTGCAGGTTCTTGTTGATTTTATCGCGGTTGGCGAGCAAATCGTCAAGCTCCTGCTGGCCCAGCGCGCTGCGCAGCGTGGTCTGGGCGAGCTGGCTGGTGGCGTACATGTAGTTTTCCACGTTAAGCACGGCGGACTTGGGGTCTATGACGCGGAAGTAAACCACGGCGGTGACGCGGCTGGAGACGTTGTCGCGCGTCATGATGTCCTGCGGCGGCACGTCGAGCACCATCACGCGGGTGCTGATGCGGAACATCTGCTGTACGCCGGGGACAAGGAATATTATGCCGGGGCCTTTGACGCCGCTGAAACGGCCCAGGGTGAGCACCACGCCGCGCTCATACTCGTTGAGCACGCGGATACAACTGAACGCGAACACGATTACTATCGCGATTATCGGAAACATCAATCCTATCATCATCATACCTCCTTGTTGCAGTTTCAAGAAGTCTAACAAAAAGCTCCCGCGCCAACAAGTGCATACAGCAGTGTGTACAGCAGTGTGTTGCAGTGCATACAGCACGCCGGCGCACAGCCGCACTATTTGCCGCTCGCCAAGCCCAGCCCCGGCCCGGGTCATTTTTTTACGCTTTTTTTACAGATTTTGGGCGGATTTTTACTTTATTTCCCGAAGAAGGAAAGCCAGAATATAAGAGCCTTTCTAAAGTCTCCGTATTCTGCTGCAAGCGCCGCTTTTGTCCTGATACTGCGCGGCCTTCGGCGTACAGGCCTGCGGACCTGCCCGCCTCAGTCCGCTGCGTCTCAGGCCAAAATCGTCGCTTTCGCGACGAAAGAGAGACTTCAGAAAGGCTCTAAGAGGAGGTGTTTATGGGTTTTAGTTCCGCCGGAATTGTTTCCGCTTTTGTGCTGGTCTATCTGGTTTACGCCGTGTGCCATCCGGAGAGGTTCTGATATGGGCAAATATGACTTTCTGCAAATCGCGTTTTATGTCGCCGCGCTGATAGTTTTGGCGAAACCGTTGGGTAATTATTTGGCAGATGCCTTGCAAGATAAAAGCCCGCTTCAAGGCCGTATATTCGGTCCGCTTGAACGGCTGATTTACCGGCTGTGCGGCATCGCTCCGGAATCGCAGATGGACTGGAAAAGCTATGCGGCGGCATTACTGGCTTTCAACTCGCTGGGATTTGTGACGGTATTTCTGCTACAGCTTTTTCAGCATAAATTACCGCTTAATCCCAATAATACCGGGGCTGTGGAATTTTGGCTGGCTTTCAACACCGCCGTCAGTTTTATGACTAACACCAACTGGCAGTCTTATGCCGGGGAAACAACACTCAGCTATATGACGCAAATGCTTGGCCTGTGCGTGCAGAATTTCCTGAGCGCGGCTACCGGGGTTGCCGTATTTGCGGCTTTGACGCGCGGTATCGCCAGAAAACAGACCGCAGATATAGGCAACTTCTGGGCGGATATTACGCGGGCAACATTGCGGGTGCTGTTGCCGCTTTCGCTGATAGCGGCATTTCTTTTAGCCGGGCAAGGCGTCGTGGAGACTTTCAAGCCGAATGCGGCTGTTACAACATTGGAAGGCTATGAGCAGACAATTCCACTGGGTCCGGCGACATCGCAAATTGCCATCAAGCAAATCGGCACAAATGGCGGCGGCTATTTCAACGCCAACAGCGCGCATCCGTTTGAAAATCCCACGCCCTTGTCCAATTTCATGGAGATGCTGTCGCTTCTGCTGCTTCCGGCGGCCTGCGTATTAGCCTACGGCAAGATGGCAGGCAATAAAGCTCATGCCCGAACGCTATTCGCCGTTATGTTTGCTATATGGGCAATCGGATTGGGCGTGTCGCTTTATTCAGAGTATTCGGCAGCGAGCGGATTGCCGCTTATGGAAGGCAAGGAAACCCGCTTCGGGATAACGAACAGCGTGCTGTGGGCTGTATCAACCACATGCGCGTCGAATGGGTCCGTCAACGTCATGCATTCCAGCTTGTCGCCGCTAGCTGGCGGTGTAGCGTTATTCAACATTATGCTCGGTGAAATAGTTTTCGGCGGTGTCGGCGCGGGAATGTACGGCATGCTGCTATTTGTTCTCCTGACGGTATTCCTGTGCGGGCTCATGGTCGGACGCACGCCGGAATATTTAGGTAAAAAGATAGAGAGACACGAAATACAGATGACAATACTGGGAATACTGGCTCCCAGCGCGGTTATTCTTATCGGCGCGGCCTTAAGCTGCGCTTTGCCTGCCGCGCTGGCAAGTCTTTCAGCGAAAGGTCCGCACGGGCTTGGCGAAATGCTCTATGCATGGAGTTCCGCCTCCGGCAATAACGGCAGCGCCTTTGCCGGGCTTAATGCGAACACCGCTTTTTACAATATAGGTTTAGGCATAGCCATGCTAACAGGCCGCTTTGCGGTTATATTGCCCTGCCTTGCGATAGCGGGCAGCATGGCGGCAAAACAGCAATGCCCTCCATCGGCGGGAACCCTGCCCACGGATACGCCGACCTTCGGCGTCCTCCTGGGCGCGGTGATACTTGTAGTGGGCGGGCTGACCTTCTTGCCGTCGCTGGCGCTCGGTCCGGTTATCGAGCATTTGTTGCTGCTCAAAGGAGCGGCGTTTTAGAGCTTATCCGTAAATAAGCTCAGTAGACGAAATTTCGGATTTTGAGCCGAGCCGAAGCGGGCTGAGGCGAGCAGGCAATAGGCCTGTAAGCCGAAGACCGCGAAGGCGCAGGCCAAAAGCCGAAATTGCAGTACACGAGATTATTTACGGATAAGCTCCTAATATGAATAAGAAAAGTTTCTGGAACAAAGAGCTGGTTTTTCAGGCTGTCCTGGATTCGTTCAAAAAACTGAATCCCAAGACGCAGGCCCGCAATCCGGTGATGTTTGTAACGCTTACCGGGGCGGCGATGGTGACCGTCGGCATTGCACGGCAGTTGCCTCATATTTCCGGCTTTGATTTGCAAATCGCGCTCTGGCTTTGGTTTACGGTGTTGTTTGCCAATTTCGCCGAGGCAATGGCGGAAGGCCACGGAAAAGCGCGGGCGGAATCGCTGCGAAAATCCCGCGTAGAGATAACGGCACGGCGACTGGAAGACGGGAAAGAAACTAAAGTTCCGGCCTCCCAGTTGCGAAAAGGGGACGAGGTTGTCTGCGAGGCGGGCGACTTTATTCCCGGCGACGGCGAGGTTATTGAAGGCATAGCCAGCGTGGACGAGTCCGCCATTACCGGCGAATCCGCGCCGGTCATCCGCGAAAGCGGCGGCGACAGGAGCGCGGTAACAGGAGGAACTAAAGTCATCAGCGACAGAATAATAGTCCGCATCACCGCCGAGCCGGGGCAAAGCTTCGTGGACAGGATGATTGCGCTTATTGAAAATTCCAGCCGCCAGCGCACACCCAATGAAATCGCATTATCACTGGTATTATCCGCGTTGACTATAGTTTTTTTGCTGGCTGTCGGTTCGCTGAAACTATTTGCGGATTACAGCGCGACTGCGGCGGGGCAGGATTTATCCGCGCTGGTCACCGTGCCGGTGCTGGTGTCGCTGCTGGTGTGCCTGATACCGACGACAATCGGCGGGCTGCTAAGCGCGATAGGCATAGCAGGCATGGACCGGCTGGTGCAGCGCAATGTTATAGCCAAAAGCGGACGCGCCGTGGAAGCGGCTGGCGATATTGACGTGCTGCTGCTGGACAAAACCGGCACCATAACGCTTGGCAACCGTATGGCCTCGGCTTTCGTGCCCGCACCCGGCGTGTCAGAACAGGAACTGGCTGAAGCAGCGCAGCTGGCCTCGCTGGCGGACGAAACGCCGGAGGGGCGGTCAATAGTTGTTCTTGCCAAGACCAAATTCCAATTGCGTGCGAAGGAACTGCACCCGCATGAGGCACGGTTCATACCGTTTTCGGCTTCGACGCAATACAGCGGCGTGGAACTGCTGGGACAGCCAGTCCGGCGTATTCTGAAAGGTTCCGTAGCCGCGATAAAAGCGGAAAGCGGCGGCAAATTCCCGCCGGAGCTGGAGAACGCACAGGCCGCCATAGCCAACAGCGGCGGCACCCCGCTTGCGGTGCTTGATAATGGCAGACCGCTGGGGATTATACATTTGAAAGATGTCGTAAAAGGCGGCATACGCGAGCGTTTCGCACAGTTGCGGAAAATGGGCATAAAAACCGTAATGATAACCGGCGACAATCCGCTTACCGCCGCCGCCATTGCCGCCGAGTCGGGCGTGGATGATTTCATGGCGCAGGCAACGCCGGAATCAAAACTTGCGCGCATAAGGCAGGAGCAGCGCGCCGGGCGGCTCGTGGCGATGACCGGCGATGGCACCAACGACGCGCCAGCGCTGGCACAGGCGGATGTCGCTGTAACCATGAACACCGGAACGCAGGCTGCGCGCGAAGCGGGCAACATGGTGGATTTGGACAGCAATCCGACTAAACTTATTGAAATCGTGGAGGTCGGCAAACAGTTGCTCATGACGCGAGGCTCGCTGACCACGTTCAGCATAGCAAACGATGTCGCAAAATATTTCGCCATCCTGCCGGCGCTTTTCGGCTCTTTATACGCCGTTAACGGACAGCCGGGACCGCTTGCCGCGCTGAATGTCATGCGATTGCATTCGCCGCAAAGCGCGATTTTAAGCGCGGTAATATTCAACGCGCTGATTATTATAGTGCTGATACCGCTGGCGCTGCGCGGCGTAAAATACATTGCCGTGAACGCGCAGACGCTTTTACGGCGCAACATGCTGCTTTACGGGCTGGGCGGCATTATCGCGCCGTTCATCGGCATAAAGCTGCTGGACATGCTAATTGTCGCCATCGGATTTGCGGGGTGAATATGAAAACAACGATTACCGCCTTGAAATTGTTTCTGATGCTCAGCATTGTGACCGGCATTATGTATCCGCTTTTGGTATGGGGATATGCGTATGCCTTCTTCAAAGAAAAAACCAGCGGCGGCCTGATAATGCGCGAAGGTAAAACTATCGGCGCGGAACTTATCGGGCAGAAATTTACAAAGCCGGAATATTTCTGGCCGCGCCCATCAGCAACGGATTACAACCCGCTGCCGTCCGGCGGCAGCAATCTTTCGCTGACAAGCAAACAACTGTTGGCAACCATGGCGGAACGCAAAGCCAAATATGGCAAAAACGCCCCCGCCGATATGCTGTATGCTTCAGGCAGCGGACTGGACCCGCATATAAGCCCGCAAGCGGCGCGCATGCAATGCGCCCGCGTGGCGAAAGCGCGCGGCGTTGCGGAAGTTGATATTATATCCTTGTCGGAGAGTATGACCGAGCCGAGGCAATTCGGTTTATTGGGGGAGCCGCGCATAAACGTGCTGGAGCTTAACCTGAAATTGGACGAAAAGTATGGACGATAATATCCGCCCTGACCCCGATGAGCTTTTGAAATCGCTGAAAAAAGCCCAGGCACGGGAAAAAGGCGGCAAATTAAAAATATTTCTAGGCATGTCGGCTGGCGTAGGCAAGACCTACGCCATGCTGGAGGCGGCGCACGCGTTGATTAAAGATGGTGCGGATGTGGTCGCCGGTATAGTGGAAACGCACAAGCGCGTCGAAACGCGGAAACTTTTGGAAAACATACCGTCCCTCCCACGAACCAGCATATCATACCGCGACAAAATCTTTGAAGAATTGGACATAGCCGCGCTTTTGAAACGCAAGCCGGAATACGCGCTGGTTGACGAGTTGGCGCACACCAATGTTCCCGGCTCCCGCCATGAAAAACGCTGGCAGGATATTGTTGAACTCCTGGACCACGGCATCAATGTTTACACCACGCTGAATATCCAGCACGTGGAAAGCCGCAAAGAGGATGTGGAACTTATCACCGGCATCGTCATACGCGAAACCGTGCCGGATTCCGTTATCGAGCGTGCCGAGCAGATAGAACTGGTGGATATCCCGCCGGAGACTTTGCTGGGAAGGCTCGCCGAAGGCAAAGTTTATCTGGGCGAAAAGGCCGCGCAGGCGGCGGACAATTTTTTCCGGCAGGACAAGCTTACCGCTTTGCGCGAAACAGCGCTTCGTTTCGCGGGCGACGTAGTGGGAAATGACTTGCGCGAGATGTCTGCCAGTCAGACCGCGAAATCCGCGCATGAAAAACTGCTTGTCGCCGTCAGCCACAGCCCGCATTCGCGCAGGCTGATACGCGCGGCTCGCAAGATAGCTTTTTCGGCGGAAGCGGACTGGGTGGCACTGCATGTGGACACCGGGCTGTCTTTGTCGCCGGAAGATAAAAACCGTTTGACTGAAAATATCGAATTGGCGCGCAGTCTCGGCGCGGCGATAATCACCACCACGGATGCCGACTTGGTGTCGGCTATGGTGAGGGTTGCCAAACAGCACGGCGTGACAAAAATATTGCTTGGCAGACCGCGCCGTAATTTCCTGTCCAGGTTGGGCCCTTCCCTTCTCGACAGGTTGCTGACCGAAACGGATATGGATATTCAGGTGCTGCACGATGCGCAGTTGCTGTCGGGACCACGGGAAAAGTTGTATCTGCCGTTTTCCCGTATGGCGGGACAGAGGCCCTACCAGTCCGCATTTATTTTAATCGCCGCGGTAACGATTGCGGGAGCGTTGCTGGCACCTGCCGTGAGCTATCAGTCTATCGGGTTTTTATATTTGCTGGCCGTGCTGGCGGCGGGCGCATTTTTTACCGTCGGTCCGATACTGCTGGCGGCGCTGTTGAGCGCGCTTGCATGGAATTTCTTCTTCATTCCGCCAAAATACACTTTCGTCATAGCGCGGACGGAAGACGCGCTGATGTGCCTGACTTACCTGCTGGTTGCCGTCATAACCGGCATATTGAGCCACCGTATTATCCGCAATCAACAGCTTTTGCGGGCAAAAGAAAAATCCAGCGATGCCATGCTGGATATCATGGAGCAATTTGCATTTCAATCCCAGCGAAAAGAGTGCCTGCAAACCATCCTGCACAAGATGCGCAACCTGTTTGACGGTTCCTTTGAGGTGACTTTCGCCAAGGGCAACAATGATTACGAAAGCGTTTCCGCCGTATCGGTGCGCTGGCTTTCCAACGCTCAGGAGTGGGCTGTGGCAAAATGGAGTTTAGACAACGGCAAAGAGGCAGGATGGAGCACTGACACTTTAAGCTCATCCCAGGCGTTGTACCTGCCGCTGATTGCGCACGGCAAAGTCACCGGCGCCCTGGCATACATGCCCAACAACCATGCGAATGAACTGGGCGAGGAAGCGAAGAGCCTTTTGCTTGCGCTATGCGGGCAGCTCGCCTTCTACTTCGAGCAGGAAATTTACCGCGAACAGGCGCAGGCGGCGCAGGAACTAAAACGCTCCGAGAAACTTTACCAGACCATACTAAACAGCGTTTCACACGAATTGAAAACTCCGATAGCGGCCATTATCGGTCTCGTCTCAGCGCTGGAAGACGACAAGATAGCCTCCGATTCCGGCTCGCGCGGACCGATACTCGACGAGCTTTCCGAATCAGCGGAGCGGCTTAACCGGGAAGTTACAAATATTCTGGATATGTCACGGCTGTCGTCGGGACTGCTCAGCCTCAAAAAAGAATGGTTCGATTTGCGGGAGCTTTCGGAGTCATGCATTGCTAAACTGGCCAAAAAATTGCAGGGGCATGAGGTGAGGGTATCAATACCCGGCAATTTGCCTTTCCTGCACGCCGACTACACGCTTATGGAGCAGGCATTGGGGAATATACTTTCAAACGCTTTGAACTACACCCAGCCTGGCAGCAAGATTGAGTTGGCCGCGATACAAAAGGACGACAAAGTCATTATCCGCGTTGCCGATACCGGACAAGGCATACCGCAGGAGTATATCGGCAAAGTATTCGACCGTTTCTTCCGCGTGCCCGGAACTCCGACCGGAGGCACCGGGCTTGGGCTGGCGATAGCGAAAACAGTTGTCGAGTTGCATAACGGCGCAATAAGCGCGTCCAATCGTCCGGACGGCGGCGCGGAATTTTTGATAACGCTTCCCGTGGAACCCCAACCCGATTTGGAGGGCAAATGAAGACAGGCGCGAAAATTTTGGTCATTGACGACGAAAAAGCCATCAGGCGTTTCATGGACGCCAGCCTGACGGCGAAAGGTTATGATGTCCTGCTTGCCAAAACGGGGCAGGAAGGCGTTAAAATGGCGGCGGAGAACCATCCCGACGTTGTTGTTTTGGACTTGAATTTGCCGGACAAAGACGGGCTTTCAGTGCTAAAAGAAATCCGGGAATTCTCAAAGGTGCCGGTAATAATACTGACCGTCAAAAACGCCGATGCGGACAAGGAAGCGCTGCTGGATTCCGGCGCGGACGATTATCTCACAAAACCTTTCAGCCTTACCGAACTGCTTGCCAGAATCCGCGTTGCGTTACGCCACGCACTAAATTTGCAGGAAGAAACGACGTTCAAGCACGGCCCGCTGGAAATAGATTTCGGCAAACGGCAGGTTTGCATTGACGGACAGGAAGTCCATCTGACGGCCACGGAATTCAATCTGCTGAAAGCATTGGTAAGCCATGCCGGTAAGATTGTGACGCAATCCCATTTGCTGTCCGAGATATGGGGCCCGCACGCGGTTGAACAGTCCCATTATTTGCGAATCTATGTCAGCCAGCTCCGCCGCAAACTTGAAGACAAAAGCCGCGCCCTGCAAGGTTTCATCATCACCGAACCCGGCGTGGGATACCGCATAAATATCTGAACACACCGCTAGCCTGAAAATTTCAGGTTAAGGCATTGTGTGAAGCTCAGTAAGAGGCGTAGCATTTTCTAATTGAATAATGAGCCTGAAATCTCTCGTCGTGGTTCCGTCGGGATATTTTTTGCCATGCCTCCCGTTTTGATTGATTTTACTGTGTCTATCCCTGCCGATTCGCGCAGAATTCTGTCCCGCTCCGCGCTCATCAGCCCGGCGAATTCGTTGTCGCTGTGCGCTTTGGATATTTTGTCCAAC